>Ga0157371_10005882_pt1 | contig 10245 bp, 7 predicted proteins | sample C45metaG_FD_113462 | JGI IMG/M metagenome (GOLD analysis project Ga0157371, IMG submission 113462) | Corn rhizosphere microbial communities from Kellogg Biological Station, Michigan, USA - C4-5 metaG | ecosystem: Host-associated > Plants > Roots > Rhizosphere > Soil | place: USA: Michigan...
CCTGTCCTCAGGCGGTAATACCGTGTCTTCCCCGGTATCAAGGTACCAGGCTTCCAGCATGGCCTTTTCTTTTTCGGTCAGTTTCCCCTCCTTGTATCTTCGGGACCAATCTTTTACTTCGTTCTTGTCCATATGCAACATCCGGCATAGCCCGGTTTAAAAGACAAGACAGTTCATCCGGCCCGTACCGGAAAAAAATTTTCATTTTTTTGGTGTGGCAGGTTGTGAATAAAAAAAGTGAGTTTACGATTGTGACAAGGAAAGAGTTTACTTCAGCAAATGTTCTGCGATCAACAATGCTAAACCGCTGCGATTGTCGGGAAAATTTCAAAAAAAACGGTGGCATTTTGCAAGCTTAAGAACCCGCCTTTCGAAAAATTAAGGGATGTTGCATGTACCCATCTCTATAATCGCTGCGGCCGATGAAAATTCGCCGGTTTACGGCCTGGACGATGTGTCGCTGGATTTTATCCGACTGGGTAAAAAGAATTTGACCTATGATCGAGTGTGGGCTGTGGTCATTACCTTAACAGTACGGTGACCGGAAAGACGGTAACATTTTCGCATAGCGGACATTGCAAAACATGGGGCTTGTTTATCCGGGAGCTTTCGACAACTTACAGGATCTGCGCCTTAACAATACGATGATCTCAAAAAGAACCGCATAGGCACGATTTTTTAGGTTTTATGTCCACTGTCAAACATGCGACCGTCATCATCTGCCGAAAAATTTTTGACTGGCTCCAGCAAAAAACAAGACCCCGCGAAGTCCGGGTTCTCCACAACAGTTCTTTATTATTGAATCCGTTTGATAGGGAGTTGTTTCCGGAGGACCTCAATATCCTGATAACCAGGTATTGTACCCCGACAGACGCGCGTCAGCAACTCAGCTTTTCATGAATCCGAAGCGTACCAGATCACGATAAATATTTATTGCACAATATATTATACCCGCCAACTCAAGAAATAGTTACAAATTACCGAAGTCAGGGATATCGCATGGTCACAAGACATGTTTTAATTTAGATAAAAACAGCGCGGAACGTAAATATTCCGTATCTTGGATTAAACTTGAACCGCTCCTCCTGATGAAAACAAAACCATGCCAGCATATGCCACTCATACCGGAAAATCACGGCTGCAATTCAATCAAATTGGCGGCTTGAAATAAGGATTCATGGTTTTCATATCTATTGCATTCCAATAAGTGTTTTAGACATTCAATAACTAACAAAACTTAATAAATCACCAATGAGTTTTTTAATCGATTCAGTAATTGCGGGTACGACGATACCATTGCCTGCTTATGTGGCTACAGCAACAACATTAACCGGGGCGGCAAATGGGCCGTTACCTATGCAAGACGGCATTACATTAGCCTTGAACGACACCTTGCTCGTCATCAGTGAAACTGTCGTTAACCAGGCGAACTGCGGTGGCTATGTCCTGACACAAGCCGGTTCGCTCGGCAGTTCCGGTACGCCGTGGGTATTGACACGAATGTCAAACAGCAATACCGCAACATCTTTGCAGAATGCGGCTTACTTGATAAAAACCGGCAAGACATTGGCTTCACATCTGTATTTTGTAAATACGTCCGCGATCGTACTGGGAACAACATCGATCAGTTTCATTACCGTTGGTTCCACTTATTTTTCAAACAGTTTCGTTGGCACCGGAAGTTTGGCAGACCCAGTTGATTTATCAGGAAGCATTGTCAAAGGCGTAGTGCTGAACATGCCAGGCACAACCGTTGATTTTACTACAACTGGAGGTATCGCCACCGGCACTACCAAAAATGCAGGACAGACCCGTCTTATATCGGGCATAGTAACACTCGATATTTTCGGATTAACACCAGCAAGCGCGGCGTTGGTTACCATGGCGGTACCTTCCGGGACAAAAGACACCAAAGAGTACCAGGCTGTCTGCACTGGAAATGCCTTGACGATACAAGCCAATTTACTTAGCGGCTTGATAAATACAGCAGACAATTCAATATTAAATTATTTAGTAATCAAGTAAATAACTATGGCAACTACCTATTATCTGGCATCAAATGGCTGTAACGATTGTAATACGGGAACATCGCCCACTTCGCCATGGAAAACCATCGACAAGATCAATGGAATACAACTCACTCCCGGCGACACGGTATGCTTCAGGTGCGGTGACACCTGGTATGAGCAGCTTCAGATTAAACGCTCAGGGAACGAGGAGAACCCAATAACATGGACCTATTACAGTCAGAACAATGATTATAGTATCCTGCCCGTCATATCAGGATTTACAATTATAGAAAATACAGCATGGGCACCTAGCGGCTCGGTAAGAACAGCCCAGATTACCGGAGCCGGAAACAATATCAATGCAGTTACCTTCGGTTCAACCTCCATCCCGGGAGTAAATCAACCCATGGGAAGGTATCCCGCATTGGTCAGCACAGCCGGAACCTGGGCCAGAACGATCAATATTCCCTTAATCACTGTGGGCACATCCACGCTATTTACTTCATTTAAACATGGATTGGCCATCGGTGATGTTGTTACATTGTCGACAACGGGAACGCTGCCTTCGCCGCTCCAATCCGCTCCTGTCCCATACTATGTCATAGCAGTCACAGCTGACACATTTCTGGTATCTGCACAGGCAGGGGGACCATCGATTGGTACATCGGGGATTTATTCAGGAACTGTAACCGGAGTAACTAACGGCAAATCCAATTACAATATGATCAGTAGCGTGTTAACCTTCAACTTCACGACCGGAAGCAATGCTGTATTAACCGCATCTTCCTTGCCGTCCGGTTTTGTTGACGGAACGGTAGTGACCCTTTCTACTACAAAAAGCCTCCCTGACAAGTTAGCGACGGGTACTAATTATTATGCACAATCGGTTAATCAGACAGCCGGCACTTTTGAACTTACTGCAAAACCAGGGGATCCATCAATTACACCGGGAACAGGTGGATCAGGAACTTATTCCATTTTTTGGGGCATTACTGATGATCAGTTCAGTACCTCTCCCGGCGCTGCTGATTTTAATGGGGGAGAAATTGTTATCAGGAAAGCAAGCTGGATACTTGACCGGGCTATCTTGAACGACTCCACCACTTCAGGCCTGTTCAAGTACGCAGCTGAAGATAATGCCAACAAATACAACCCGGCTGCAGGCTGGGGATATTTTGTTCAAAATCACCCGGCCTGTTTAACATCATTAGGCGATTGGTGTTATGACAGTGCTTCCAAGACTTTTAAGATGTATTTTGGCGTAAACGATCCTTCGAATTACGTAGTAAAAGTTTCTACGCTCAAAGCTAATGTAAGCATAGACAGCGGAGTAAGCTATAACACCTTCATGAACATCAATTTTGAAGGAGCGAACCAATTTGGAATTTCGGGCAAATCCGATTGTTCCAATATTCAGATTGTCTCCTGTGGGTTTAATAACATTGGCCAGGATGCCGTGAATTTTGCAGACGACAGTGGTTCCAAGGTCGCCTGGCTCACCGTTTCAAAGTGTACTTTTAATCAAATAGCTAATAACGGCATTATCTTAAGAGGGACCGATAACAGTATTATTACCAATTGTACTTTTAATAATATCCATACTGTTGCGGGCATGGGACAACCCGGTGACGGTAATGGATATGCAGTGATAATTGCAACGACAGATCCATTCGTCACTTATAATAACGTAATCACATCAAATACGGTTAATAATTGCGGATATGTCCCTATAGGATTTACTGGCAGTTCATGCCTGATTCAATACAATTATATCAACAATTATTGCTTTATAAAGGATGATGGCGGTGGAATCTACGGCGGTAGTGACACGCTTTTCCGGTATGGACAACGGTATATTCGGCATAATATTATTTTCAATGGAATAGGTGCCCCGATCGGGAAACCCAGTCCATCTCCGGCCGCTCATGGAATATATTCAGATGATTACGGTACAGACCTGTCAATTTTTGGCAACACGGTTGCTCACATACAGGGATCCGGTCTTATGATTCATAACTCCGATAGGATCAATATACAGAGAAATGTTATATATGATTGTATGCTAAATAACTTTGAGCCATCTTCGAAAGGAAATGTCACCATGATGTCGGATACGTCGCGTGCAAGTTCGGGCACGCTTCAAAACATCATTTTCAAAGGCAATATCATTTGGAGTACCCAGGCTCTGCCCCCTTTAATTCAAATTGTCAACAAAGACACCGATACAGATCTGACCATCACGAGTGATTATAATTTTTATCACTCTCCCCTGACTTTCGACAAATTCTTTTTTATGAAACAGCTTTTTGGTGGCGGAGCGGCAGATAAATATATTTATAACCTGGATACATGGCGTGATGGTATTAGACAGGACATAAGTTCGAGAAATAAAATGCCTTCAGGTTTAAATTATGTCTATACATTAAGTACACCGGCTAAAGTGAAGCAGGCATTTTTCGACAGCAACGGGAATATAGCCCCGAGTGGCGGGCCCGGCACTATCCTAACGCAATCTAATTGTGACTTCAGCAGGGATGACGTTAAACTCGGGGTTGGGGCATTAACAATTACGCCGCATGATCTTACGAAGCTTGCTGCCTTTTACATCAACATGGGTAATACTACAGGTGAACTACCGGGTGTTCAATACTTCATAACTTTCAATATGATTGGAAGCACCCAGTCCTTCGTTTGGCTGAGTATTGATAGAACATTCAAGTTGGATTTTGGTCGCATTAATGCAGTTGAGACCAAAGTAACTGCGATGGCCAGCGTTTGCATCATGAAAAACAATGCGACCGCACCGGCCCAGCTACTTCAGATCGCAATACCTAAAAATACGGGACCAATTACCATCAATAATCTTTGCATTTACACAGGGGTCCTTAGCCCTCCCGATACCAGTACGCTAAGGTTTGAATACAATGCGACAGCGATACCAAAGAAAGACATAACTTTAGACCGTGATTATTATGACGCAGCATATAATTATTATCCTGCCGGTGAGCTAGTGCTGGAGCCATTTTCATCTTTGCTGCTAATGCCTGTATCCATGTAACAACGGGAGGGCGTTTATATTTTGCCTCTGCATTCCATAGAACTGTAGAGGCAAAATATCTTTTTTGATGTTTGGTATTAAACAGCAAGTTCCATTTTTTAACCCAGCTTCTGAAAGCTGAAAGGCCCGGGCAGGCATTATGAATTGTCCGAACAGGGAAATCTTCTGGTTCATTCCACAAAAAACGATTATTGAGTTTTATCTTTTTCCGGGAAGATGCAGAAAATATCAAATGATCACATCGGTTATGCTTATGTTGGAAGAATAGTCTAGGTTGAACATAACTAACGTTGCCGCTGTGACCAGCAAGGATAACCTGGCGGCGCGAAAAGTATTACAGGACACCGGCTTTTTTAACTTTTCATCTTTTGGTCATCGGCAAGATCTTTACTTAAGGACTATGGCCAGAGATTTACCTGCGGTAAAAAAAGCAGGTTAATTGCAGCAGGCCAAGAGTATGTCCCGTGAACTACCCGGTATTTAAAAACAAACCATATATTTATGCGCCACCGAATGTGCAGCCAATCTTCAGTGCATACGCCGGGAACGACGTCGCTCTGTCGTGGCGCTGGCTATGCTATCTGGAATTAAAGAAAACGAAATCTGGCAGATCCCCGGTTCGGACTATCCAATTTTGACACTGAATCGGCGCGATGAATTCCACTGTTTTGGTGTTCCCTGACATATTTACCATCCGCCCGGGTCCATACTGATCTTTTGCTCCGGCTTAACTTCACCATCCGGCGGCAGGTGGTGAAGTTAGTATTGCCGGCCTGCTGACCTTTGCTTTCAACAAATCGAAAGCAATATGTTACAAGCCATCTCCTGGCAGCAATATGGTACTGCCGTCATCATCCTCACTATTATCTGGTATGCCTACATTGGCTTCTGCTACTTTCAGCCCGGGCCCCGCAAACGGGTAAAGATCAAACCAGGAAACACTTCGGTCGTACCGGAGGTCATCATGGGGGCGGTCAAAGCCGTTGAAGATACGGGTCTGCACCATTCCGAAGAACTGATCTTCAGCACGGCTGCGCCGGATGATATCAGCGACCAGACCTTGCCCAAGGACCCTTCGGATGAACTGCTCGAAGAAGCCATCATATTGGTTGAGGCCTACGGCGACCATGACGACAAGGCAGGATTTCTGTCTTTACTTAAGCTGCTGGTCGGCAAGTACGAGGTATTTGCCGATGAGATCAGCTTGCCCGCTGTCATCAAATCCCTTAAAGCATTCACTCATAAATTACCATTCAGCATTAAAGATGCCGAATGGCCCTTGACCTTCCTCTTGGTACTGGCGTTGACCACAGGCGCATTTGCGGACGGCAATGCCGGCATTACTGAAGCGACCAACCAGGTGAAAAGCTATTTCTCCACCGGAACGAACCTAATGTATGCTATCGGCGCCATTGTTGGCCTCGTGGGAGCGATAAAAGTTTATAAAAAATGGAATGACGGTGAACATGATACCGGTAAGGTGGCTTCCAGTTGGTTTGGCAGCTGTATCTTTTTGGTGGTGGTGGCCACCGTCCTTAAATCATTTTTCGGCGTATGAGTTACCAGATCAACAAGGGCATCAACCGGCCGATCGAGTTCAAGGGACTCAAGGCCCAATACATCGGCTATTTAGGAGGCGGCCTGGTCGCGCTGCTCGTTTTGTTCGCTGTGCTCTACCTAGCCGGTACGCCAGTCTACCTGTGTATGATCATTATCGCCGCTTTAGGCAGTGCGCTATTCTACAACGTATTCCATCTGAGCCATCGATATGGTGAGCATGGGCTGATGAAAAGAAACTCGCGGAGATACCTGCCCACTTATTTAAAATTCACGTCAAGGAGGTTGTTTTATGAAAAACGCTGAACAGGTGTTCCCGATCTATAAGGTTGAACACGACACGTTACTATCCATGCAGGGAGAATTAAGTGTCGCCTACGAACTTCGCCTGCCCGAATTGTTCACGCTGTCGAACGATGAGTATATGGCCTTTCACCAGACCTGGGTAAAGGCCATCAAACTCCTTCCGAAAAACAGCATCTTTCATAAACAGGACTGGTTTGTAGAATCCGGTTATCAGGCGGTATTCGGAGACCAGACCTTCCTGAGCCATGCTAGCGAACGTTTTTTTAACGAGCGGCCCTTTCTCGCACACCACTGTTTACTGACCCTGACCAAAAGGCCCGACAACTTTAAACCGGTCAGCAGTGCTGTCAGCAGCCTGATGCGGAAACACCTGACCCCGGCACACGCCACCGACGAGGCCTTGTTCCGGGATTTCCTGGACAGCGCGGGCCAGTTCAAACGGGTCATGGAAGACAGCGGACTAGTGAGTATGCGCCGGTTACAAGATAACGAATTGGCCGGGACACTGGTCACACCGGGTATCCTGGAGCAATACTGCTTCCTGCTTGATCAGGATGATGAACCGGAACTGAAGGATATCCATTTGAAAGACGAATTGCGGATCGGCGATAACCGCTGCCAGTTATACACGCTGGCTGAAGCCGAACATTTGCCGGCGCTCTGCGGCCCGCGCATTACCTATGACCAATACAGCACGGATAAAACTAAATTCAGTACCGGTTTTGCCAGCCCGGTCGGTGCGCTGCTGAACTGCAACCATATTTATAACCAGTATTTGTTCATTGAAGACCGTGCCAAAACCCTGAAAAAACTGGAAGCCAAAAAGCTGCGCCTGCAATCGCTGTCGGCATACTCCCGCGAAAACGCCATCGGCCGTGATGCCACACAAGAGTTTTTGCACGAAGCGATCAGCCAGCAGCGGCTTCCGGTCAAGGCACACTTTAACCTCCTTGCCTGGGGCGAACCAAAAGAGATTCGGAACAAAGTCAGTTCCGCGTTGGCCCAACTGGACGCCGTTCCCAAACAGGAAACCGACGGTGCGCCGCAGATCTGGTGGGCCGGCCTGCCGGGTAACAGCGGTAACTTCCCCATGAACGATACTTTTGATACGTTCGCTGAGCAGGCCGCCTGCTTTTTTAACCTCGAAACCAATTACCGGAGCAGCCTCTCCCCTGTCGGCATCCGCCTGGGCGACCGGTTATCCGGCAGGCCGCTGCACGTCGACCTGAGCGATGAACCCCTGAAAAGCGGGACAACGACCAACCGCAACAAGTTCATTTTAGGGCCATCCGGCAGCGGCAAATCCTTTTTCACCAATCACCTGCTGCGCAGCTATTATGAACAGGGTGCCCATATCGTACTGGTGGATGTGGGGCATAGCTATGAAGGGCTTTGCGAATTCGTGGAGGGGTATTATTTCACCTATGCAGAAGACAGCCCGATCAGCTTTAATCCATTTTACGTGGGCGAAGGTGACACACTGGACACCGAAAAACGCGAAAGCATCAAGGCGATGATCCTGGCCCTTTGGAAAAAGGAAGATGAAGGCGTGCAGCGGTCGGAATATATCGCCATATCCGACGCCTTATACCATTACTATGAACAACTGCAAGGCTTTGCCTGCTTCGATACCTTTTACGAATTCCTGAAAGGCGATTTCTACGAAGCGATGAAACAGAGCAAGGTGAAAGACCAGCACTTTGATATCGATAACCTGCTTTTTGTCCTGCGGCCCTATTACAAAGGCGGTGAATACGATTACCTGCTTAACGCTACGGAAAATCTTGACCTGCTGCACCGGCGCTTTATAGTTTTTGAGCTGGACAATATCAAAGACCACCCGATCCTGTTCCCGGTCGTGACGCTGATTATCATGGAAACCTTCGTAAGTAAAATGCGTAAACTCCCTAAGGAGACACGGAAAATGATCCTGATCGAGGAAGCGTGGAAAGCCATCGCCCGCGAAGGGATGGCCGAATACATCAAATATCTTTTTAAGACGGTTAGAAAGTATTTCGGTGAGGCGCTGGTCGTTACCCAGGACATCGAAGATATTATCAGTTCACCCGTGGTCAAGCAGGCGATCATCAATAACAGCGATTGTAAGATCCTGCTTGACCAGCGCAAATACCAGAACGACTTTCCGAAAATACAGCAGCTCTTAGGCATCACGGATAAGGAAACGGCGCTTATTATGAGTATGAACCGGGCCAACGACGAGCGTTATAAATACAAGGAAGTATTTATCAGCCTGAACGGCCAGCTGTCGCGGGTTTACCGTACAGAAGTCAGCCCGGAAGAATACTGGACCTATACGACGGAATCCGCAGAAAAAGCAAAAGTCAAAGCTTATCAAAAGAAATACGGCGATATCCGCAAAGCCATTGCGGTCATCGTCAGGGAAGAAAAACAAATTAAAAATAATACTGCATGAAAAAGTTAATGATCGGAAGTATTGTATCACTGGCAGTCGCACTATTTGCCGACTGCAAACCTGAAAGCCACGACGGCACTTATATCGCCGATTGGAAAAATGAATATTTTATGGCTGATGATACCATCATCATTAAAGCAAATATTGTCACCAAGCGTACGGGTTATCGAAAGATCAGAAATGGTCAGTTAAAACCAAAAGCGTGGAGCGTAAAAAAATGGGGGCTCAATGATCCCTCCGGGCCCGTGGTAGAGTTGGGTGAACACCAAGTCACTATCGGCAACACCGTTTATAAACAAATTGATCAATGAAAAAAGCAGTACTGATCATGATGATCATATTGATTGGCTATGGTAGCCGGTCAAATGCGCAGATACCAATTGCCGAGGCTGTGAAGCTTGTCGTTAAAAAAGTGATCAAAGCCATCGACCTGAAGGTGCAGCGCATGCAGAACAATACCATCTGGCTGCAAAACGCGCAGAAAACATTGGAAAACGAGTTATCCAGGTTCAGGCTGAACGAGATCTCCAACTGGTCGGAAAAGCAACGCTCCCTCTACGACGAATACTACCAGGAATTGTGGCAGGTCAAATCAACGATTGCCTACTATCAGCGCGTTAAGGACCTTGCCCTGAAACAGGTAGCCATGGTTGGCGAATACCAGCGGGCCTGGCAATTATTCCGGTCAGATAAGCACTTCCGGCCGGAGGAGATCGACGAGATGCAGCGGGTTTATTTGGGCATCCTCGATGCCAGCGCGAAAAACCTCGACCAGATCATGCTGGTAGTGAACCCCGGAAAAACACAAATGACAGACCAACAACGGCTTGAAGCGATCAACCAGGCCGGTGACCGCCTGGATGAGCATTACGGTGACCTGA
>Ga0157371_10005884_pt1 | contig 10244 bp, 9 predicted proteins | sample C45metaG_FD_113462 | JGI IMG/M metagenome (GOLD analysis project Ga0157371, IMG submission 113462) | Corn rhizosphere microbial communities from Kellogg Biological Station, Michigan, USA - C4-5 metaG | ecosystem: Host-associated > Plants > Roots > Rhizosphere > Soil | place: USA: Michigan...
CATTCCCGAAAGATTTTTCGGAGATGACACGCCAGATCATGGCTGGAAATGTAAAAGAAGCACAGAAATTACACTATAAATTAACCGACATCATCGAGCAGCTGTTTGCCGACGGCAACCCCGCCGGAATTAAAACCGTGCTGGAGATAATGAAGATCTGCTCGTCGAACGTAAGGCTGCCGCTTGTGAAAGTGAACAAGGCTACTCAAAATGCGCTTGCCGAGTTAGTAGAAGTGTATATAAATAATATTAAAAATTAAAACGCTGCAGGCAACTGGAGCGTTTTTTTGTTGTCTTATCCAATACCAACAAGTGGCGCCGGTAACAGATCACGCCGGGCTGAAAATAAAGATTAAATGAACACGTTCTATGAATGAAGAACTAATTATGAATACAATAAAGGACCCTACTTCCGATAACTATAAACTTGAGCTTTTTTATGAGCTGTCGCCCGACCTCTTGTGCATCGCGGGCTACGACGGCTTTTTCAAAAGGATCAATCCCGCCGTATCCAAGCTGCTCGGCTATACAAGCGAGGAGCTTTACGCTCGCCCGATCAACGATTTTGTGTACAGCGGCGATAAGGACATTACTTCGAGGGTAAGGCAGGAGCTTGTAAAGAACAAGCCGCTTTTCAATTTTGAGAACAGGTACGTAACAAAAAGCGGCGAGATCGTGTGGCTTTCCTGGACCTCTTTTCCCGTGCCGGAAGATCAGGTGATCTTCGCCATTGCAAAGAACATCACGCATAAGAAAAGGCAGGAGGAAGACCGCAACGCGCTTCTTGCCAACCTTACACAGATCAACAAAGACCTTACACAACTGTCATACACCACCTCGCACGATCTCCGTTCGCCGGTGAACAACATGCTCTCCCTTTTTGAGCTGATGGATACCTCGAAGATCAACGATGCGGAAACACTGAAATTCCTGGAGATGCTGAAGCTTACCGGCGAGAAGCTGAGAAGCACCCTCAACGGTTATGTGGACGTGCTGGCGCGGCAAAACCGCCTGAATGTGGACATGGAAGACCTCGACATCCGCGAAGTGCTGGAAGGCGTGCTGAGCTCCGTAAACCTGTTAGTGCAAACATCCCAGGCCGTAGTCAACACCGATCTTTCGGAGCTCGAAAGTGTGCATTTCAACAAGGCATGTCTCGAAAGCATCTTTCTGAACCTGATCACCAACTCCATCAAATATGCACGGCCCGGGCACCCACCGGTGATCTCCGTCCGTTCGCAAAAAGGCGATGGGGTTGCGCGTCTCATTGTTGCCGATAACGGCCTTGGGTTCGATATGGAAAAAGTAAAAGATAAGATCTTCGGGCTGCACCAGAAATTTCATAATCACATCGACAGCAAAGGCATCGGTTTGTATATTGTTCAGAACCAGGTGACGAGTCTTGGCGGAAGTATTTCTGTTACAAGCAGGGTGAACGAGGGGACGGAGTTTGTGATCACCTTAAAAGACAATAAGTAAGCTTATTTCAGACGCCTGCTCATTTCCCGGTCAATGTCTTTTTTCTTGATGTCCTGGCGCTTGTCGAACAGCTTCTTTCCTTTTGCGAGTGCAATTTCCAGCTTGGCATATCCTTTTTCATTGATGAACAGCCGGAGCGGAATGATGGTCAAACCTTGATCCTTCAGCTTGTTCTGCAGCTTGCTTAACTCATTGCGGTTCAGCAGCAGCTTGCGGTCGCGCTTTTCCTCTACATTGTTATAGGTGCCGTCGAAATAATGCGCAATGTGCATGTTACGCACAAACAGCTCTTCGCGGTTAAACACACAAAATCCTTCATTGATATTGGCTTTGCCTTCGCGGATCGATTTGATCTCTGTGCCCGTCAGCTGCATGCCGGCAACGTATTTATCGAGAAACGCATACTCAAATGACGCCTTCCTGTTCCTTATATCTATCCTGTTCTCGGTACTCATGCTGCAAATTTACGAAATAGGAGGTACGGATGACGAATCATTACGAATTTACGAATTGCTGAAGCTCTGCCTACTTCACGATCAGCACCGGCACCCTCACATTATGCCGCACTGCATCCAGCGTAGTTCCGAGGATCATGTCCTTGAACGCCCTATGCCCGTGAGCGCCCATCACCAGCAGGTCGCAGTCGGTCGCATTCACAATTTCCGGGATGCTTTTTTTCGGATTTCCGAATCCAAGCTTTGTATGGATCTTGTATCCTTTCGAAGCAAGCTCAACCCTGTATTTTTCGAGGTTCACCTTATCGGAAACCGTTTCAAGATCGTCGATCTCCTGGTCCATCATCCGTGCGCCCGCCGTCTCCACGATGTGGATGAGAATGTATTCCGCGCTTTTGCCGCCCTGCGAAAACGCATTGCTGATCGCTTTGCTGTCGCTGCGGCTGAAGTCAACCGTGATCGCGATCTTGTTGTATTTCAATAATGGCACAATGTCGAGCTCTTCCGGCGATCCGTCCGGAACTCTGTTGCTGAGATCCTTCGATTTTTAATGATCGGGCTGAAGGTGATGTATAATAATAAAAGTCCGGCAGCTGCGATCAGCGGCACCACAGTGATATACAGGATCCATGGATTTTCCGCATCAGCGATCCAGTCTGCAACCGTTCCCACCACCAGCTTTGCGTTAAGGCCTACGATGATCACCGCGATTGCCCAGGCGCAAACTTTCACCCATGTTTTGTTCGCAAAAATGCCCATCTGCTTCCTGTCGCTCGTAAGGTGGATCAGCGGGATGATAGCAAAGCCGAGCTGCATGCTCAGGATCACCTGGCTCAGGATCAGCAGCTCGCCGGTAGCGTCCTCACCGAAGAAATAGATCACGAGAAATGCCGGCACGATCGCGATCATACGCGTGATCAGCCTTCTCAGCCATGGCTGGATGCGGAGGTTCAGGTAACCTTCCATCACGATCTGTCCCGACAATGTTCCGGTAAGCGTGGAGCTTTGTCCGGCAGCGATAAGCGCCACTGCGAACAAAATAGGGGCGAGCTGTGTGCCGAGGATATTTTCCAGCAGCTTGAACGCATCCTGGATCTCCGCAACCCCAAAACGCCCCGTGGTGTAAAACGCGCTCGCGGCAAGAATGAGGATAGCGGCGTTTACAAAGAGCGCCATGTTAAGCGCGATGCCCGTATCTATGAAATTAAATTTGATCGCATCCTTAATGCCCTGCGGTGTGCGGTCGAATTTCCGCGTTTGCACCAGCGATGAATGCAGGTACAGGTTATGCGGCATTACGGTGGCGCCGATGATCCCGATAGCGATATACAATGCGGCATCGTTCGGAATGGAAGGGATGAAGCCTTTTACCAGCTCAACCCCGTCGGGTTTTGCAAAGTAAAGCTCTGCGATAAATGCCACGCCGATGGTCGCCACCAGCGCAAGAATGAAGGCTTCCATTTTCCGGATGCCGTGCTTCTGGAGAAAGAGGATCAGCAGCGTATCTAATACAGTGATCGATACGCCTGCAAGAAGCGGGATGTGAAATAAGAGCTGCAAGCCGATCGCCATCCCGATCACTTCCGCAAGGTCGCAGGCAGCGATCGCGATCTCGGCAAGCACCCAGTTGAAAAAGTTAATGGCGGGAGGGAAGGCCGCACGCGAGGCCTGTGCAAGGTCGAGCCCGCGCACAAGCCCGAGCCGCGCGCTTAAGCTTTGCAGCAGCAGGGCCATGAGGTTGCTCATCAGCAGCACCCAGAGCAGCTTGTAGCCGAACTGGCTGCCGCCTGCGATATCCGTTGCCCAGTTGCCCGGGTCCATATAGCCTACGCTCACAAGGTAGGCAGGGCCCATGAATGCGAAGAGCTTTTTCCAGAAGGTTTTCTTCCCGGTGTCTACGCTTGAATGTACTTCTTCCAGTGATTTTCCCGAACGTGTTTCCATAGTTATTTTAAGATCACCAATATGTTTTTTGCGACATCATAGCTGATGAAGAATGTGTTTTTTTTGTTTACCACGATCTGTAATGATTTGTCGAATTCCACAACCTCCCTGATCTTAATTTCGTTGCCAAGCTCAAAGCCTGTTTTATCAAGGTATTGAAGGAATGCCGCGGAGTGGTCAACCACGCCGGTCATGATGCACACATCGTTAACGCTGAACTGTGAAAGCGATTTCGATTTCCGCGCCAGCAGCTTGCCTTTTGCATCCGGGATGGGATCGCCGTGCGGATCCGCCTTCGGGTAGTTCAGGAATTTATCCAGCTCATCGATGAGCTTGTCCGACTGGATATGCTCCAGCTGCTCCGCCACGTCATGCACTTCATCCCATTTGAAATTGAACTTTTCCACCAGGAACATTTCCCAGAGCCGGTGCTTGCGGATAATGCTGAGTGCAATTTTTTCCCCTTTTCCCGTAAGGCTCACGCCCTGGTATTTCTGGTAATTGATCAGCTTTTTCAATGCGAGCTTTTTCAGCATATCGGTTACGGAAGCCGCTCTCGTTTGCATCCTTTCCGCGATGGCATTGGTGCTCACGGTTTCATCACCGCTTTCCAGCAGCTTGTAGATCGCCTTGATGTAGTTTTCCTCGGTGAACGAATTCATGCCCGGATTTTTTTATGCAAATATATGGAATGTTTTTAATATGATTTAAAAAATAATTTAGACTAATCTAAAATTTGATATATTCGCAGCATGAAAGTTTATCTCTTTGCCTGCCTTTTTTTGGTGATAAGCCCTGTGTTTGCACAGGAACCGATGGAAACCGACCGCCCGGACCAAACGGAATGCTCTTCCGTTGTTCCTGTAAACAGTCTTCAGATCGAGACCGGGATCGTGTATACCAGAAATGGCAAGGTGCAGGAGCGTTACAATTATCCCACAACTCTTTTGCGCCTGGGCCTGTTGCCATCGGCGGAGCTTCGGATCATTGCAGGCGAGTGGCAGTCGGAGCATTTGCACCTGGAGGATTCAGCAGGCACAAAAGGATTTCAGCCGGTGGAGATCGGCAGCAAGATCGCTGTTTGCGAGGAGAAGGGGATCCGTCCGCAAACGGCTTTCATCGGGCATCTTGCCTTCGTTCCGGGCGACAGGGAGACGAAGAACCGGCAGGCCGTTGTACCCAATTTCCGTTTTTCCATGTCGCACAGTCTCACTGAAACGTTTTCGCTGGGGTATAATCTCGGGATGGAATGGGAGCCATTCGGGGTGTACCCTGTATATGTGTACACTGCCACCCTGGGAGCATCGCTGAATGAAAAGGTATATGCCTATGCGGAAGTGTTTGGCGATCTTGCTTATGCCGCATATCCCGGTTGCCAGGCCGACGGCGGTTTCAGCTATCAGCCGCAGAAGAATCTTCAGTTGGATGTTTCTGCCGGGATCGGGCTCAACGATCATTCGGACGACTTGTACCTGAGCCTGGGCTTCTCATGGAGGCTGCCCCGTTAAGCAATTATAAAGCGTAAAACGTATAGGTGCGCTTCGTGCTTTTTTTAGAGCCTTTATCCTTCAGCTCAAAATCGATCTTATTTCCGTTCACGGTTCCTTCATATTCCTGCTCCCCGGTCATGCCGCTTACGCTGAAGCGGATGCCGCATTTTTTGAGCTTATAGGTTCCTTTCAGCACCATGTCCTTGTTCTCCTTGTTGAACCAGCTCATCACGTCCATGTAATCGTTCACCGACGAGGATGCGAGCACCGTTCCATCCTCGTAAAAGCGCAGCACTGCCGAATGTTCCTCATCCAGCTTTATCGCATAAATGCCTTTATAGTTCAGGGTACAATCGGCGGGAGCAAATGAAAAAATAGCCAGTAGGATCATTAGTGCCGAAAAGGCTGTTGCCGTTTTTTTCATTTCGTCTGATTTTTAGAAATTTAGGGTATTGGATTTCTTGCAAATTTACTATACCTTCATCAAAAATTCTTATAAAACATGCAAAAATCCTTACTAAAAATTTCTGCAGCTTTCGGCCTCGTTTTCGCATTCCAGGGTAATCCGGGAATGGCGCAGACCGATCTTCCTGTGGGTTTCTCAGCAGCCGAGCTGATCCAGATGCAAAGCCCGGGTTTTGCAGAGCCGGAGTACAATCGCAGCAGTATCACCACGCCGCCTCCGGGCCCTTTAAGAACAATGGGACAATGGGAGGAAGTGCAGGCGCTGACAGTGACCTGGAGAAGCTACGAATCGGTGCTGCGCGAGATCGTGCGCGCCGCACGCCAGCAGACCGTAGTGATCATCAACTGTAATACTACATCCGGAAGCTCTTCCTATAAGGATTCAACCGCTATCAAAACATATCTTACGGCAGGCGGTGTTCCCCTGTCGAACATCCGTTTCAACGCGGTAGCTTCCAACTCGGTATGGATGCGCGATTACGGCCCGAACTCGGTGTACATGAACGATGTGGATTCACTCGTTCTTGTCGACTGGAAATATAACCGTCCTACGCGGCCGCAGGACGACGCCATTCCCAGCACCCTCGGCACTATGTTGAATATTCCGGTGTATGAAACAACCGTAGGCTCCAACAAGCTCATCAATACGGGCGGAAACTGGATCTGCGACGGCCTGGGAACTTCGTTCCACTCCAACCTCATCATGCTGGAGAATCCCTCGTATTCCGTTGCGCAGGTGAACAGCATCCTGAGCAACTTTATGGGGATCACACGGTCGATCAAAATGGATACGCTGCCTTACGATGGCATCCACCACCTCGATATGCACATGAAGCTGCTCAATGAAGAGACCCTGCTGGTAGGGCAGTATCCTGCCGGTGTTTCCGACGGGCCGCAGATAGAAGCGAACCTTGCGTACATCCTTGCCAACTACAATTCGGCATTCGGCACACCGTACAAAGTGATCCGCATTCCGCAACCTCCGGATATTACAGGGCCCTGGACCGGTTACCCGGATGCAGGCGGCGATTATTTAACCTACACCAATGCAACCATCATCAACAAAACGATCATCGTTCCGCAGTACTATACAACTTATGATACAACCGCACTGAGGATCTGGCGAGATGCAATGCCGGGCTATAATGTAGTGGGTATCAACTCGAACACCACCATTTCCGCAAGCGGCTCATTGCACTGCATCACGCATTCCATCGGTGTAACCGACCCGCTGCTGATCGTTCATCAGAACCTTCCGAACACCACCAACACTACCACACCTTACCAGGTGGATGCGCGCATCCAGCACAGGAGCGGAATTCAGTTCGCAACATTGTACTATACTACCGACACGGTTTCTGTGCCTTACACTGCCGTGACAATGACCATGACAAGCGCAGTGAACAATACCTGGACAGGATTCATCCCGGCACAGCCTGCAGGAACGCATGTGTATTATTACATTAAAGGACATGCAAATTCCGGAAAAGAGCAGGTTCGCCCGATGCCTGCACCGGCAGGAAATTTCGAGTTTGATGTATTGGGGACCACAGGTGTGAACGATCCTGCGAAAGAGGGTTTCAGCATGAAGCCTGCTTATCCTAACCCTTCACATGGCATCACCTGTATTCCTGTCGCTTTCGGTAAAAACACAAAAGGAACGATCAGGCTGTACGACATGCTTGGCAATGTGGTAACCACCATTTACGAAGGTGAGATGATGGCCGGTGAAAAAAATTATTTCATCAACAGCCTTTCATTGAACATTAACGCCGGCGCTTATCTTATTTGTATTGAAACAACAGAAGGCCGCATCACACAAAAACTGATGGTCAGATAAATTAACACGGCTCCCGCAGGAAAAGCGGGAGCCTTCATTTTTTTTCAGCATTTAAATGAAACTCAAAAATATCTTTTCAGCTTTTTTATTTTTCTCCGTTATCCCTGCATTTGCGCAGGACCTGCCAACCATTATTAAGAATGGCGAAGCCAAGCTGGCGGCATCCAACTTCCAGGGGGCAGCCGATGATTTCTCCACCGCTATCCGCCTGAATGATGCGGTTACGGCAACGTATCTCGATAAGATGAGCAAGTATGGCAGCCTGAATGAATTTCAGCGTACCAGCTCCGACATGCCGGACGGATTCATTTATAACCACGAGCTGGCAGTGCCGTATTATGGCCGCGGGAGGGCGCTGGAAGGACTCGGCAAGCAGGATGAAGCGCTGGCCGATCTTGAAAAAGCGGTAACCATCGATCCGAAATATGCGGATGCAATTTGTGAAAGAGGGATTGTGCTTGTGACAAAAGGCGCGAAAGAAAAAGGCTGCATGGACCTGCGGAAAGCAAAATCACTGGGGAATGCCAAAGCGAAACAATTGTTTGAGCAAAATGCATGCTCGGGAATGTGTGTTGCTTTTATTGCATCGGGCGATAAAAAATTTGAGAGCAAGGATTACGCTGGAGCCGCTGCCGACTATACTGCCGCTATCCAGCTGAACACCGATTCGGCAACCGCCTACATCAAAAGAGGGCAATGCAATGTGCAGCTGAAAAAATACGATAAGGCCATCAGCGATTATAACAAAGCGATCAAGCTGAAACCGGATACGGTCCGCATTTTTTACCTCCGCGGACTGGCATACAATGCAGCATCCAACTTCAAGCTGGGCTTTGAGGATTTTTCCAAAGTAGTGCGCCTCGATCCGAACAATTACGATGCGTACATCCAGCGCGGCCTTGCCTGCGAAGGCATGGAAAATTTCCGTTCGGCCTGCTACGATTACTCGGAGGCGATCCGTTTAAAGCCCACCGACGGGTACGCGTATTATAAACGCGGAATGGCCAACCAGGATGCAAAGGATAACAGCGCCTGCAAGGATTTTAAAATGGCAGCTGCTTACGGATACGAAGAAGCGAAGTCGCTGGCCGATGGCTGCGGAACACCGCCCCCCGCTAAAAAATAAGATCGATGGATTAATAGCTGGCAGAGCTGAACCGCCTGCCGGATTCTGTGCGGTACAAAAAGCCTCCCAGCCATTCAACGGCTTTTTCCTCCGAAGAGAAGATCTTGGTAGGGATCTCGGGCTTATTCACATTGATATAGAAATTCCCGATCAGCTTATTGGCAGTTGAAGTAATGAGCAGGGCGGTAGCTATAGCGCCCCTGTCTTCCTTAGAGGCCGCATAGTTGCGTGCTTCCCTTGAAACGGAAAGGTTTGCTTTGCCGTCCACCAGCACGAGATGACGCTCATTCTTTGTCAGGATCTTGGTGGCTTCGTGGTTCTGAAGCGCATCAGCCAGCTCAATATCGGAACCTTCAAGCACCTTGATCCTCAGGATCCGGGAATTGGTATCGTAGGAAATTTCAGCTGTACGGGTGATGATCTTGTTCATTTATCCGATTAAGAGTGGAATTAATTAGATTAACAGGGTAAATATATAGATTAAGAATGTTAAAAACAAGATAAATAATTAACAATTGATCCCTACTTATTAACGATCCTTGCGAATCCTGATTTCCTTGCGAACTTTGCCTTTATATGTATAAGCTGCTGATAAAACCCATCTTTTTCCTCTTCGAACCCGAAAGGATCCATCACATTGTTTTCAGGACCATCAAATTTCTTTGCAGGATCCCCGGTGTTCCGGCCCTGCTGAAAAGCATATATGTGATCAATGACAAGCGCCTGGAGCGGAAGCTGTTCGGACTCACTTTCCCGAATCCCGTTGGCCTTGCTGCGGGTTTCGACAAGGATGCCAAGCTGTTTGATGAGCTCGGCTACTATGGCTTCGGATTCATTGAAATAGGCACGCTCACACCCAGGGCACAGCCCGGGAACGAGCAGCCCCGCATGTTCCGCCTGCCGGAGGATGAAGCGCTGATCAACCGCATGGGCTTTAACAATGGCGGAGTGGAAGCTGCAGTGGAGCGCCTCCGGAAAAGAAAGACGAAGATCATCATAGGGGGAAATATCGGGAAGAACAAAGTAACTCCTAATGAAGAGGCCGTGAGCGATTATGAAAAATGCTTCGAAGCGCTGTTCGATCACGTGGATTACTTCGTGGTGAATGTAAGCTCGCCAAACACCCCGAATTTAAGGGCGTTGCAGGATAAGGAGCCTCTTACCAAACTGCTGCTGCGCATGAAGGAACTGAACGCCCGGAAAAAGAACCCGAAGCCGGTCCTTCTGAAGATAGCGCCGGACCTTACGAACGAGCAGCTCGATGATATCATCGGAATTGTGGCTTCCACGAAGATCGACGGCGTGGTAGCTACTAACACCACCATTTCCAGGGAGCATCTGCGCACACCGAAAGAACGGCTGGATGCCTGCGGTGCGGGCGGATTAAGCGGCAGGCCTGTTGGAAAGCGCGCCACCGAAGTGGTAAAGTACCTCAGCGAACGATC
>Ga0157371_10005885_pt1 | contig 10243 bp, 12 predicted proteins | sample C45metaG_FD_113462 | JGI IMG/M metagenome (GOLD analysis project Ga0157371, IMG submission 113462) | Corn rhizosphere microbial communities from Kellogg Biological Station, Michigan, USA - C4-5 metaG | ecosystem: Host-associated > Plants > Roots > Rhizosphere > Soil | place: USA: Michigan...
ATAGATTATCAACAAACTCTATAAAATTTCTTTTGCAAATATTAATGAATTGCTATATTTGCAACCTCGAAAGGGAGATTTCGAGATACGGAGGGATGCCTGAGTGGCCGAAAGGAACAGTTTGCTAAACTGTCGTACTGGCAACGGTACCGAGGGTTCGAATCCCTCTTCCTCCGCTGGATAGTAACTGAAATGCTGAAAAAGAAGTTTTTATAGATCAAGCGTCATTCGTGGCACTTCTTACATAGATCGACTGAAAACCGCACTGGCAATGGTTCTTGGGCTTAGGTTCAAGTCCCGCCCGGGGCACAAAAAGCATCATCAAAGCTTTAAAAAGCCTGCAAACATTAGATTTGCAGGCTTTTTTTATTTAGTCCGCTAGTCAAAATTTACAAAAGCAATCAGAATTTTTAGGCGTCATTCGTGGCACTTTTGAAAATGAAAAAAAGACGCACGAATTGTTGTTTAATTTTCTGATTGTCAACATGTAACAAAGACTTACATCTTGTTTTTAACGCAACGTATTTCCAATTTTGGTTTAACCTTTAAAATTGGAAGTGATGTTAGAAAAAAGCTTTGGGCTATTGTTTTTCCTAAAACAACCCAAGACAGAGAAAAGGGATGTCCGCTACATTTATCTAAGAATTACAGTAGACTGGATAAACCACACCAAACTGACCCCTGCTCACCAATTCAAAATGACCCCCTCTGCCAGAGCAAAGTGATCCCTTTCCGCCAAAGCAAAGTGATCCCACTTCGCCAGGCCAAAATGATCCCCTGAAAAGACAATAAAGTAGTTGTGCTGATCGGTTTTCGTGGACGGGGTTTTTGTTTAGATTTTTCGATGAACAAAAACCCTTGATTACCATGTCCAATACACCGATAAAAATGAATAAACTACGACAGATTATCCGTCTTTACTGCCAGGGAACCGGCACCAAGACCATCCACGGGATGGTGGGTACTTCCCGTACCACCATCAAAAAGTATTTGCACATCTGGCATCAACTGGGCATCACCCATGAGGATTTCAATTCCAGGAGCGATAGTGAACTCGCCGTTCTTTTTAACACTACTACTGCCAAATCGATAGGAAGTCCCCGCATGCAGGAACTGGAGTTATTGCTTCCCGAGTACTGTAAACGATTAAAGAAGAAGGGTGTAACGCGTGAATCGCTTCATCTGGAATATATCTTGAAGTATCCCAAAGGCTATGGCCGATCCCGTTTCAACAATGCCATCCATACCTATCTTCAACTTTCAAGACCGGTGATGCACCTTGATCATAAAGCAGGCGATAAGATCTATATTGACTTTGCAGGAAGCAAACTGCAGCTTCATCCAGTCTCAGGTCCGGAGCGTGATGCAGAGGTATTTGTAGCGATATTGGGTTGCAGTCAGCTTACGTATGTGGAGGCCGTAGAAAGTCAGCGTAAAGAAGACCTGATCAAAGCCTGCGAGAATGCATTGCATTATTTCGGGGGTGTTCCTGGGGCCATTGTTCCCGATAACCTGCGTTCGGCAGTGACCAAAGGGAGTAAGTACGAAGCTGTACTCAATGATGAGTTTGCAGCCTTTGCTGAGCATTATGCCGTTACCGTGGTTCCTGCACGGGTTTATAAGCCCCGCGACAAGTCTTTGGTGGAAGGTGCCGTTAAACTGATCTACCGGAGCATCTACCAGCGGCTGGAAGGCCGCAGGTTCAGTGATCTGGAATCGCTTAACGCTGCTATACATTCCGCACTGGAGATCCATAACAATAAGCCTTTTTCAGGGCGGAGCTATTCGCGCAGAGAGCAGTTTGAGGAGGTGGAACGCGAAGCATTGGGACCACTCAATCCGATTCGCTACGAAGTGCACAAACAAGTCATGGTAACAGTGATGAAGAATGGTTATGTGCGTTTAGGCGAAGATATTCACTATTACAGTGTGCCCTACACCTACATTGGTAAGAAGGTAAAAGTGCTTTATACCTCCACTATGGTCCAGATCTATTACCACTACACACAGGTTGCTGCCCATAAACGTACCCGAACCAAATATCATTACACCACAGATAAAGAACATCTGGCCTCACAGCATCGTTTTCTGACCGAATGGACACCTGAAAAGTTTATCCAGGAAGCGGAGCAGATCCATGAGGATGTAGCCAGGTACATCGCTCAGGTCCTGGAACGTAAAGCTTATCCTGAGCAGGCTTACAAATCATGTTCCGGTATACTGAGCTTTACCAGGCGTGTCGGGCCGGAGCGCCTGGCTAATGCCTGCCGCTGGGCCGAAAATCTTGGCCAGTACAACTATCCGATCATTGAAGAGATCCTTAGAAAACGGTTGGACCAGCTTAGCCCCGAGGATGAGCCAGGCAGTATCCCGACCCATAACAACATCAGAGGCAAAGAATACTATCAGTAATACATTACAATCCATAACAAACATGAATAACGAAACATTAGAGAAGATGCGTCAGCTGCGCCTTTATGGCATGTATGATGCCTTTAAAACCAATCTGGAGACTTCAGTGAAAGAATCCCTTACCGCAGATCAGTTTATTGCATTGCTGGTGGCCAGCGAGTGGGATGACAGGCGGAACCGATCTGTACAAAGGGCCATCAGGGGTGCCAGTTTTCGCTACAATGCCTCCTTAGAACAGATAGATTATTCATTTGAGCGTGGCCTGGATAAGAACCAGGTCCACAGGCTTGCTGGACTTGAGTTCATCAAGGAGCATAAAGACGTCTTTATTACCGGTTCTACTGGAACCGGTAAAAGTTATCTGGCAACCGCTCTGGGCTACCATGCCTGCCAGAACGGTTACAAAGTGATGTACGTGAATACTGCCAAACTGATGGGCCAGCTAAAGCTGGCCAAGGCAAAGGGAACCATGCTGGCAGAATTGAAGCGTATAGAGCGCCTGGACATGCTCATATTGGATGATTTCGGCCTCCAGCCATTTGATCCCCAGTCAAGACTTGCTTTGCTCGACATCATTGAAGACAGGCACCAGAAGCGTTCTACGGTCATTACTTCGCAGATCCCGGTAAAGGAATGGTACGACATCATTGGTGAAAAGACCGTGGCTGACGCAGTGCTTGATCGCATTGTCCATCATTCAGTAAGGGTCGAATTGTTTGGAGAATCACTAAGGAGAAAAAAAACTAATCCGGAAAATGTATTTTTGTAGAAATAATAGTTGTTAACCCGGACAAAAAATATCCGTCTAAGGAACCGATCTGCACAACAACTTTTTGTTCTTTTCAAACCTCAACTCTGAGGGGACAGTTTGCAGTGGCGAAGGGGGGACAGTTTCAATGGCATATCCAGGGAAGAACCTGTTTTGCCGAAACTCCCATCTATAGCGTATCTTTCAAAGATATGAGTGGGGAAGAGTAACTTTCACTGAAATACGTAGACAAAGAACAAGATTGAATGGAGATGATTTTATGTAATCGTGTTTTATAGGTTGAAATACATTGTTTAAATGAAGTTTTGACATTATGAAACTGAAATTTTTTCATTTCTTCTGAAATTTTTTCAGCCTGAATAGATGTTTTGGGTGTTGGCATTTTGCTTGTAGTATAGCTAAAGAACGCAAAGTTCAAGAGTTTAATTAATTGTAAGTTTTAATCATTAAATCAAATTAAGGAGGAAAAACCTATGACACTGGTTAAATTTAATCCAAAAAGTAACAATTCACTAATGCCGGGCTTTAGTGATGTTTTCGATTCTATTTTAAATGATACTTTTTTTTCTGATCACATGATGACTAAAGTTCCTGCAGCGAACATTTCTGAAAGTGCTGACCATTTTCATGTAGAGCTGGCTGCCCCTGGGCTGAAGAAAGAGGATTTTAGGTTAAAGCTGGAAAGGGATGTGCTGAGCATTTCGGTTGAACAAGTGAATGATGATCAACAGCAGAAACGTAATTATGCGAAACGGGAATATAGTTACAGTTCGTTTGTGCGCTCGTTTACATTACCTGAAAGCGCAGACCAGAACGGAATAGAGGCCAAGTATACTGATGGAGTATTGCGTATAGATATTCCGAAACGCGAGGAGGCGAAAATACAATCTCAGCAGATTGAGATTAAGTAATTAATTGTTTTAAAATTTAGGTTAATTGGGCCGCCCTTTGGGGTGGCTCTTTTGTATTAAGGATTATGGAAACAAGTTATGAGATTTCGTTGAATATAAAAACACTGAAAGGGATGGAGACTTATGGGTGTTTTCCGCTTGGAAGGGATGAGGGCTTTGCCAAGTCTGTTTTTGGATTGCTACAAGGGGAGGATTTAATTTTTCCCAGTTCAGTGATTACGGTTGATTTGATTAAAAGGGAGAAGGACGTGCCTTTCCCGCTTGGCTTACGCCATTGTAACTATGAGCAGTTGGCTTATAATGTGAAGCTAATTACTAAAGAGTTGTTTAAACACTTGAATTTAGAAGGAACAAAGGTTGTATAAAGGGATTAATGAAATGGTTCATTGTCTTTATGATGACTATGCAGCTCCGGATATTCCTAACAACCAAAGTGCGAGCTATTCCAGTAAGACCACGGGATTACTGAACGCCAGTAAGGTAGCCGTACTTGGCATCACCACCTTCTTATGGACAGTGAATTATTATGATGATGAAGGGCGAATCGCCAAGGTTTGGCAACAGCATTATAAAGGGGGAGTAGTGGCCACCAATAGTTATGATGAGACAACCAATACGTATAAATTCCCGAGGGAGCTGAGCAATAGTGTCAGGCGGCATTTTGTGGCCGGTGTAGAGAAGCTGAATGCCACGAATAGGTTTATCTACAACCATGCAGGAAGGCTAATAGAGACCTATCAGAAAACAGGAGATGTGGCGGCTACACCCAACCCTGAAATCCTGCTGAGCCGTAATACCTACAACGAGATCGGTCAGTTGAGCAGTAAAGGATTGCACAGTACCAGCCTGACTGCTTTTGCGCAAACGGCTAATTACAGCTACAATGCCCGGGGCTGGTTAAAGAGTATGAGTTCCCCTCTGTTTGCTGAGGCGCTCACCTATGAACTGGATTCTACCGGGTTGGTAGCCCAGTACAATGGCAACATCAGCAGGCAGAAATGGGGGTATCAACACGACCCTGAATAAGTAATATATCTATACGTATGATAAACAGAACAGGCTACTGACTGCATTGAGTAACGATGGAAATGATGAGACCATAGCTTATAACACAATGGGCAATATTGCCAGCCTGCAAAGAAAATCTTTAACGGCTGTTGTAGACCAGCTGACCTATGCTTATACCGGCAACGTACTAGGAAGCGTAGCAGATGCCAATGCCAATACGGTGGCCTCCTTCCAGCTATCGGGAACCACCGCTTATACCTATGACCTGAACGGAAATATGACCCACAGGAACAATACGGTCAATACTGCAAATAACCTGACGAACATTACTTATACGTATGATGCAAACGGCAACAAATTAAGAAAAGTAGTGACAGGCACCTCTGCCATAAATAATGATTATATTAGTGGTATCCATTACGAAGCAGGAGTGCTGAAGTTTATGACGACAGCCGAAGGGCGGGTAGTTAGAAACAGTGCCACGGACTACAGTTATCAATATACGTTGGAAGACGACCTGGGTAATGGAAGAGTGTACTTTTAAATCCAAAATCTAACCCAACTTTGACTTCTGTAATAGGCTGGCTCATTTTTTACGACCTCTTTTTCAGTTGGTACTAATTGTGTCTTTTAATACTTCATCTATTGATGTGAAATTCGGTTTTGAAGGTTTCAGCACGTTGATGGTCTCTTCAAGGCCACCAACAACCATCAAGAGCTTCAAAAAGGACTCCAGAGAAATGGATCCTTTTTGTTCGAAATTGCGTAAAGTAGCAAGAGGCACACCGTATCGTTCAGCCAAGCCCTCTTGGGTCAACTCCATGGATAGTCTTCTATTCCGAACATTCTTGGCTAATTTTTGTTGTGCTTTGGATGGAGATATAAGTAATATCATAATAGTAGTAATATGATGTATTTGGTAATAACTAATATTATTTTAGTATAAAAATAGAAAATTTTAATGAGAGAAGTGATTTGTATCGAAGCTATTAATTATATAAAACGTAAAAAGCAGCTCTCAAGGAGCTGCTTTTTTTACGTTTTGCGGGCTTGAGATAAGGCTCATTATTTGTTGATCATGCATTGGGCTGAGGTGCACTTACATATTGTTAAAATACTTGTGTAGGATTGCGCCTATTGAAACAGGATATAAAACTTTTGCTGTCACTCCATAACCTTTATTACTTTCTCAAATTAGAAACTGTTAATATTGCTTCAATTTAGCTTCCATGCTCATTGTGGTGTGCGGTACTGCCTTCAGCCGTTCCTTTGGGATTAGTTGGCCTGTTTCTTTACAAATCCCATATGTTTTATTAGCAATTCGAATCAGGGCAGCCTCCAGTTGTTCTACAAACTTTTTCTGACGGCCTGCAAGTTGGTGTAAAGATTCTTTTTCAAGTGTGGCTGTGCCGTCATCAAGCTGCAGATGAGCACTTCCGGTATCATCTGTTCCATTGGGATTAGTGGTTCCTAATGAACCCGAAAGAGCTTCTAGTTCTCGCTTGGCAGCTTCAAGCTTAGAAAGGATCAATGATTTGAATTCTTCCAGGTCCTGGTCCGAGTATTTTATAAATAGCGTTTTTGATGTGGATTCCATAATTCATATACTTTAACGAATATTTACTAAGTCCATATAGCCTTGATGAATCTGCGTCAAATATTATCGCAGATCATAACATGATCTGCCTATTGCATCCTTCATTCAGGACTAAAAGCAAAGCTACAGAAATACAGTTGAAACTGAAAGAATGTTTGGATGTCAGAAAATGCCCTGTCCAGATTTTTTTTAAAAAAAACTAAAACAAGATGTGAGCTTTACTAATTTAAGAGTCTGAGATCGTTTTTGTTATAATAATTTCTGGCTTTTAGTCAGATAGGTTGGTGTTTTTTTTGTTTTGCGTGTTTTTTTGAGTGTTGATCTGTGTGTTTTGTGGGTGTTTTGTTTGGTTATTGTGTTTTATTTGGTATTTGTTGTGGTTTATTTATGTTGTTTTTTTATTTTTCATGTAATTAAGTTTATTTGTGTGTTGTTTTTTATGAAAAAATCACATTAAAGTGATAAATGTTATATTATTTTAGTAAATAATAATATAATACCTTATTATTAGGAATATTTTAGGGGGTGAATGTATGATTAATCTTAAAAACTACCAGAATGTATTAAATACATGGGATGAAATGTATATTTCAGACAACAATCTTAGGGGTCAGTATCAAAATATCATTAATTACTTAGAAAATGAATCTATAAATGATCTCAACAAAAAAGAAGAACTGGCGAAACGGTTATTTATGAGCCAGGGGATTACTTTTACCGTCTATGATAGCGGTGAAGGCATTGAAAAAATTTTTCCTTTTGACATTATTCCCCGTGTCATTACTTCTTCCGAATGGTCATTTATAGAGAAAGGGATTAAACAGCGCTTAAAGGCACTAAACCTCTTTCTTAAAGATGTATACAGTAATCAGTTCATCATTAAAGACAAAGTAATCCCATCGGCTCTGATTTATTCCTGCCCGCATTTCTTGCGGGAAATGCATCAGCTTAACGTTCCGCATGATATTTATATCCATATTGCCGGGATTGATTTGATCCGGGATTATGATGGGACGTTCTATGTGCTGGAGGATAATCTCAGGACACCATCAGGGGTAAGCTATATGCTTGAAAACAGGGAAATTACAAAGCGATTGTTTCCTGATCTTATCCCTCAATGCAAAGTGCGGAGTGTTACGGAGTATCCTTCTATCTTATACAAAAATCTGCTTGCTTTATCTCCGCGTGCCGTTTCGAATCCAACTATAGTATTATTAAGTCCGGGTATGTACAACTCGGCCTATTATGAGCACACTACTTTGGCAAGGTTGATGGGCGTTGAACTGGTGGAAGGCCGGGATCTGCTGATTCGGGATCAAAAGGTTTTTATGAAAACCACTACAGGGCTACAGCAGGTAGATGTGATTTACCGCAGAGTTGATGATGATTATATAGACCCGCTGGTCTTCAATCCGAATAGTGTTTTAGGGGTTGCAGGCCTTATGAGTGCTTATCGAAAGGGGAATGTCGCCATAATCAATGCAGTTGGTAATGGTGTCGCAGACGATAAGGCAGTTTATAGCTACGTGCCGGATATGATCCGATACTATCTTAATGAGCAGCCTCTGTTGAAAAACGTCCCGACATTTAGCCTGGGTAACGGAGATGAAAAGGATTACGTTTTTGAGAACATGCACAAAATGGTCATTAAGAAAACCAATGAAAGTGGTGGTTACGGGATGTTAATGGGGCATGCTGCCTCTGAACAGGAAATGGAAATTTATAAAAAAGAAATATTGAAGGACCCCAGGAATTTTATTGCACAACCAACCATTAGCCTGTCAACAGCGCCATGTTACATGGATGGAGTTTTACAACCAAGACGTGTAGACTTAAGGCCTTATGCATTGTATGGTCCGGAAGGCATCTCGATAGTTCCTGGAGGACTGACAAGGGTCGCTTTAAAAGAAGGCTCGCTGGTTGTGAACAGTTCACAGGGAGGTGGGAGTAAAGACACCTGGGTTTTATCATCTTAAATTATCAGCCTTATGTTAAGCAGAGTAGCATCAAGTTTATATTGGTTAAGTAGATATGTGGAGCGTAGTGATGGCATTTTAAGGATGCTCAAAATAAATTACGCCTCTTCACAAGATACCATACACGAGTTTACATGGAACCCGGTAATCCGGATTTCATCGGGAGGAAATGAAGATGAAATTTCAGCAATGAAGAATGACAGCCGGGCGGTGGTAGAATACCTTCTTTTTAACCGTGACAATCCAAATTCCATCATCAATATAATTACTTTGGCACGGGAAAATGCCAGGAGTGTCCAGGAGCATATCGCCAAAGATTTATGGCAATGTCTGAATGAGTATTACCATACGGTCAAAGATCCAAAGCTGTTATGGTATGTGCAGAAAGACGATCCTATTACAGCACTCGATATTTTGATAAAACAGGTTATGCTTTATTATGGAACTGCGGAAAGCACCCTGGAGAGGGGGGAAATCCGGAGCTTTATGAATATCGGGAAATATTTGGAACGAAGCATTCAGTCAATCGATATTTTGGATATAAAATTTATATCTATTTCTAACAATCCCGATCTTCTTACTGATACGTCTTACTGGAAGCACTTGCTGCTTTCATTGGGGGGATATGAACTTTACCTTAAATCCTATAGAGAAGGTTTTGGTGCTGAAAATGTTTTGGAACTTGTGATGTTGAACCAGGACTTTCCAAGATCAGCCATTTATTCTGTGAAGAATATACAGCGGTATTTTGAACGATTGAAAAGTGAGAAAAACCTGGAGCAGTACAGTAATCTTTCTTTTAACATAGGCAGGCTGCACAGCAACATCATCTATAGCTCTGTTTACAGCATGAAGGAAGAGGATTTGCACAACTACCTTGTAAAGATCAGGAATGAACTTTTTGGTATTGGAAACCTTTTAGATGAATATTATTTTGCCAATTCTTAACTTTTAAACAACCTAATATGCCAATCTTTAAAATAAAACACATCACAAATTATAAATACGAATCTGCTGTTCGTGACAGTGCCAATCAGATCATCCTGTTCCCAATTAAAGATGAATACCAGAAGGTAATCAAGCACGACCTTAACATTTCAGGAAGCCCCGAGGTAGATATCTTTATTGATTATTATGGCAATGAGGTGGGTATTTTTACTCAGAGTGAGCCTCATAATCAATTAAAAATATTCTCTAAAATTTCTGTAGAGACCATTGCAAGACCGCTTCCCCAAGACGATATGTTTGCCGGTGAACAGTGGAATACGCTTGACATGATCAAATATGACGTTCCCTTCATCGATTATCTGAAACAGGAATATTTTGAAAATTCGGAGATACTCCGGCAAACGGCAATGGCGCTCAGGAACCAAAATGATACCCCATATCAAACGGCAGTAAAATTCTGTAATTATGTTTTTACGCATTTTGAATACATAAAAGGTCTGACAACAGTTGATACCACAATAGATCAGATCCTAAGTTTAAAGGCGGGTGTTTGCCAGGATTTTGCCCACATATTAACCACCATGCTCAGGTTTGTACAAATTCCTGCCCGTTATGTAAGTGG
>Ga0157371_10005886_pt1 | contig 10242 bp, 11 predicted proteins | sample C45metaG_FD_113462 | JGI IMG/M metagenome (GOLD analysis project Ga0157371, IMG submission 113462) | Corn rhizosphere microbial communities from Kellogg Biological Station, Michigan, USA - C4-5 metaG | ecosystem: Host-associated > Plants > Roots > Rhizosphere > Soil | place: USA: Michigan...
CGGGTAGTCGCTGCCAGCGAAGACCGCGGTCTCGACTTTGGCCTGTCGCCCGCGCGCCAGCGCCCCTGCCGCCGGTTTGTCCGACCCCACCCCGACGACCTCGATCCCATCGCGCCCGTGCAGCGTGTCGAGGATCGCTTGCAGGTTGGTGCCGCTGCCCGAGGCAAGGACGACGATCCGAAACGAGCTCACCCGCGCATCTTTTCGCACTAGGCTCCACGGCCGTGAGCACCTTCTGGCAGGCCGTCCTCTATTTGCACTTGCTGGCGATGGCCTTCTTCGTTGGCGGCCAGCTCGTCTTCGGAATCGCGGTGGTGCCGATCCTCCGTAGCGACCCCGACCCCGAGCGCACCCGCATGCGCGGCGTCGCTCGCCGCTTTGGCTACGGATCACTCGTCGCCCTCGGCGTCCTCATGATCACCGGCTGGGCGATGGCCTCCCACTACGAACTCTGGGACAGCTCCACCCTGCAGTGGAAGCTCGGCCTGGTCGCCCTCGTCATCGGCCTCACCCTTCTCCATCTGCGCCTGCCCAAACTCCACGCCCTCCAGGCAGGGATCCTGCTCGCCTCGCTGGTGATCGTCTGGCTTGGTCTTGAACTAGCGCTTGGCGGCTGAGCTCAGCGCGCCGCAGCGATCGTCTCCAGGGCGAATTTGCCATCTGCCTCGTCTGGATCGCCGAGCGGGTAGTCGCCGGTGAAGCAGGCGTCGCAGTGTTCGCCCGGGTCGCCGCCGATCGCCTCGTAGACGCCCGCCATCGAGAGGTAGGCGAGCGAGTCGGCTTCGAGCTCGTCGGCGATCTCGTCGACCGAGCGGTTGTGGGCGATCATCTCCTCGCGGGTCGACATGTCGACGCCGTAGTGGCAGGGGTTGCGGATGGGCGGCGCGGAAATCCGCAGGTGCACCTCGCGGGCACCGGCGGCTCGCAGCATCCCGATGATCTGCCGCGTCGTGTTGCCGCGCACGATCGAGTCGTCGACGACGACTAGGCGCTGGCCGGCGACGATCTCCGGCAGCGGGTTGAACTTCAGCCGCAGCCCGTGCTTGCGCAGCTCCTGCCCGGGCTGGATGAAGGTCCGTGCCACGTAGCGGTTCTTGATCAGGCCGTCGTCGCGCGGCAGCTTCGAGGCGCGCGCGAAACCGGCCGCCGCGGGGTTGCCGGAGTCCGGGATCGAGATCACAAGGTCGGCCTCGACCGGCGCCTCGCGCCAGAGGATTTCGCCCATCCGCCCGCGCGCCTGCTGCAGGACCTTGCCCTCGAGGCGGCTGTCGGGGCGGGAGAAGTAGATGTGCTCGAAGACGCAGCTGGCGCGCCGGTCGGTCTTCACCACCTGCCGCGTCTCCAGCCCGCGCTCGGTCAGGCTGACCATCTCGCCCGGGTGCACCTCGCGCATCAGCTCGGCGCCGATGATGTCGAAGGCGCAGCTCTCGGAGGCGACGACGAAGCGGTCCTCGAGCCGCCCGAGGCTGAGCGGCCGGATCCCGTGCGGGTCGCGGAAGGCGACGATCGCGCGCTTGGTCATCACCACGGTCGAGTAGGCGCCCTGCAGCCGCGGCATCACGTCGGCGACCGCGTCCTCGATCATCTTGCCGTCGTGGGAGGAGAGCAGGGCGGCGATGATCTCCGAGTCGGAGGTGCCGCGGAACTGCAGCCCGCGCTCCTTCAGCTCGCCCCAGAGCTCGACTGCGTTGGTCAGGTTGCCGTTGTGGGCGAGGGCGACCTCGCGGCCGTCGTCGCGCCAGATCGGCTGCGCGTTCTCCCAGGAGCCGCCGCCGGTGGTCGAGTAGCGCACGTGGCCGATCGCCATGTCCCCCTGCAGCGCCCGCAGTTTCTCCTCGTCGAAGACCTGGGAGACCAGGCCAGCCTCGCGCATCGTCGTGAGCATCCCGCCCTCGCAGGTGGCGATCCCCGCCGACTCCTGCCCCCGATGCTGCAGCGCGTAGAGGCTGAAGTAGGCCAGCCGGGAGACATCGTGCCCGGGTGCGTACACGCCGAAGACACCGCATTCATCTCGCGGCCCCTCGCGATCGAAACTGAACCCCTGCTTGGGAGTCAAAAGCGCGTTTTCCTCGTCGAATTAAGAGACGGACGCGCAGGCAGAGATAACCAACAGAACCAACAGGATCTGGACTCTCTGCCTACCTGCGGAGAGTAGCAGCGCCTGACGGCTACCGGCACTGCCTCCGATAGCCGCTATTTGCAGGATCAGGACGAGGCGGGCTCGCCCTCGAAGGCCGGCAGGTCGTCGATGCTCTCGGCGTTCTTCTTGGCGACGTAGGCCTCGATCTCCGCCTCGCCGCCCACCCGCATCTTCTTCTCCGCCCAGGCCTCCATGTGCGGCCTTTCGCCCTCGTAGGTCATGAGAGGGACGCCGTAGCCGCAGGAGTCGGAGACCCGGGTGACGTCGACGAGGATGATCGCCCGCCGCGCCGCCTCCACATCGTGTGGCGCCTCGAACCCAGCCCGCTCGTAAAGCTCATCGAACCGCTCGTCGTCAGCCGGAATCACCTCTCCCCGCCCATGCAGGCGCAGGATCCGCGGCGGCCCCTCGAAAGCGCACAGCATCACCACGATCCGCCCGTTCTCGCGAATGTGAGCCACCGTCTCCGCCCCGCTCCCGACCATGTCGAGATAGGCAACCGTGTGGTCATCGAGCACCCGCAAAGTCCCGATCGGCCCCTTCGGCGACACGTTCACGTGGCCGTCTTCATCCAGCGGCGCCGACCCGACGAAGAACAGCGCCTGTTTAGAGACCCATGCGCGCTGAACGTCGTCGATGCTCTCGTAGACCTTGCCGATGCGTTCACGCTAGCAGCGGACCGAATTCCAGAACAGCGTCAGGGCGCAGATCGAGGATGCGCTGAAGCACCCCCGCTTTGCCAAGCGCGCACGCGCCGCAGACCACGCAGGGAGACCGCCAGCCACCCCCAGAAGCCCGATACCGGCAGCAGCACGATCGCGACCAAAGCGCTCGCCGCGCTGACCCTATGAGCTGTTCGCAGGCTCCTCCAGTCCTTCGCCTCTTCCGCCTTTCCCACCAGGCCAGCGACGATCCAGATCATAGGAGTCTGCATGAGGAACCAGAAGGGGGTCGCCTTGGGTCCACGGTACGGGATGCCGGCGAGCACTCCCTCGGCGCCGATCGCTCGAATCTCTCGTCTGTAGAGGGCTATTCCGACGATCGCGTGCGCCAGCCCCAGGAGACGCAGCAGCGTTCCCTCGCCAATCTGTCCGTCGCTCTTCATCAGGTGGGCACGCGATTCGCTCGCTGCACTATCCGCTCGAGGCCGCCCCAGGCGAAGTCGAGCAGCCGGTCGACGACCTGCTCCCGCGGTACCTCCGGATGGTCGTACCACCACTCCGCTAGACCGTTCTGGGCAGCCTTCAGGGCTTCGGCGAATATCTCCACCGTTTGCCCCGGATCGTCGTAGCTGGCGACCGCGTTTGGGTCTCCGCGCTGAAGGAACAAGGCGATGCCGGTGGTGGCCTCCCGGTTGAGCCGATGGTAGGCCGCCGCCACCTCGGGGTCGGTAGGGGGGTCGCGGAAGAGAACCCTCCACGTCTGGCGCCGCTCCTCCACATAGGTGAAGAAGGCATCGACGCCGGCTCGCATCTGCGCGGCGGGATTGGCGGGCGCCTCGACGAGCGCACGGCCGACGAAGTCGAGGAGCTCCCTGGTGTGACGCTCGAGCAGCTCGATCATCAGCGCCGCCTTGGAGGGGAAGTGGTCGTAGATGACCGCGGGAGTGATCCCCGCCGCTTCCGCCACCTGAACCATCGTCGTCGCGCGGTAGCCGTGTTCGGCGAAGAGCTCCACCGCCCCTCGGAGGATGGTCTCCCGCCGTTCCTCTGACGTAAGGCGGCGTTTCCTGCATCTGGCTGCGCGGGCCACAGGGTGACCATACCAAATGATCATTTGGTTCTGCTACAGTCAACCAAACACTCATTTGGTTACCTAGGAGGTCTCTCATGCCGATGATCGATTTCACCTATCCGAAAGGCGCCCTGGAGCCCGAGGCCGTCGCCGTCGCGGTCGACAAGCTCACGGCTGCGCTCCTACGCCACGAGGGGGCGCCTGAGAACGAGCGCATCCGCGCGATCGCGTGGACCTTCGTCCATGAGCAGCCCGCAACGGCGATCTACGGCGGCGGCGTCCCCGCCGCCGCCCCTTATTACCGCGTCCAGCTCAGCGTGCCGCAGGGGACGCTGCTGCACGGGCCCGGCCCCTTTGCGGTGGCGGCACGGCGCAACTTGATACGTGAGGTTGCGGAGATAGTCCTGGATGCCGAGGGCGCACCGACCACCGATGCCAACCTAGGTCGCGTCTGGTGCTTCATTAACGAGATCCAGGAGGGCTTCTGGGGCGGCCTCGGCACCGTGTTTCGTATCGAAGACATCGCCGGCTTCGCCAGCGACGACCTTCCTGCGACCGAGCTCTCCGAGCGCGCCCGCGAGGCCTTCGGCGAGCATCGGGCCAAGCTGGAGGTGCCGGCGGCCACTGGGGAGGCGCGACCGTGACCGAGCGCCGCTATGAGCTCGTCGTCTACGGGGCGACCGGCTACACCGGCCGTCAGGCGATTGCCTATCTCGCGCCCCGCGCCGGGCTGTTGAATTTGCGCTGGGCGATCGCCGGCCGCGACGAGCGGCGACTCGCTGAGCTGGCGGCAGCTTTACCCGATCCGCAGCCTTCCGTGATGGTCGCCGACGCCTCCGACGCCGCCGCGCTCACCTCCCTCGCCTCCGAGACCAGTGCTGTCGTCAACTATGCCGGCCCCCAGGGACCCCTTGGGGACCTGCTAACGCGAAAGTGTGCCGCGGCCGGTACGCACTACGCCGACCTCTGTGGCGAGAACGACGTCATCGCCGACCGCGTGGACAAACTCCACCGACCGGCGCAGAAGGCCGGGGTGAAGTCGATCCCCGCCTGCGGCTATGAGGCGGTCCCCTTTGATCTCGGAGCGCTTGGGCTCGACCGCGCCTTCTTCGGCAGCGACGGGTCGCGGCTGGAGGAGGTTGACGCTAAGGTGCGGTTTCACTTTCACCGTAGCCCACTGCGACACGGGAGCCCGGTCAGCGGCGGCACCCTGTCGACGATGACCCGACTCGTCGAAGCGGGCGACCTAAGTGACACCCACCGCCTTGCTCGGGCAGCAGGCGCCCCCGAAAAGGCCGGCGGCGGCCGGAAGCTCCAGCTGGACGCACGTCGCTCGCCGGACGGATCCTGGCTGGCGCCGCTTGCTCCGGTCCCGTTTCTCAATCCTGCGATCGTTCACCTGACCAGCGCCCGGCTGGCTGATGACATGGACATAGGAGCGTATTCGCCCGCCCTCGACTACCAGGAGGCGCTCGAGGTAAGCGCGACCTTCGGCTCCTCGCTGATCGCCCGGCCGGCTGCCAAGGGCATGAGCGCCGTGTTGCGCAGGCTGGCAGCCATGTCTACGGGACGCCGTAACCTCGGCGATCGCGCGACCCTGGCGATCCTCGCGACCTTCGGGCCAAAGGCTGGGAAGGGTCCTCCGCTGTCCTCCCTCGACGCGATTGAGTATCGAATCGACCTCTGCGGTCGTTCCAGCAGCGGCCTTACGGCCACCGCCAACGTGCACGGAGTCGGAGACCCGGGTTACCGCTCGGCGCCGAACATCCTTGCCGAGGCGGGCATCGCTCTCGCGCGTGACAGCTCGCTTCCGGAGCGCAGCGGTGTTCTGACCCCTGCGAGCGGACTGGGGATGGAGTTCATCGATTCGCTCGTTCATGCCGGGCTCAACTTCGACTTCGGCACCCCGGTACCGGCCAGCGGTCCTGCGATGGAGGCTCTGAGTGGCGACGTGGAGTGATGAGGCCGACGAGATCCTCGGTGGCGACCACGTCGTCATGCTCGTTTACGCCACCCCTGCCTCGGGGGCTGTCCTGCTGCCGCTGAACAATTTCGCCGGTCGTAACGCGGGTCGCGATCGCGAAGCTGGGACGATCAGCGCCCTCAACACTTCGGTTGGCGCCTGGCACAAGCTCGAGCGCATCCGTCGCAACCCGAAGGTCGCGATCGCCTACCACACCCGCGCCCACAGTGAGACCACGCGCCCTGGATATGTCCTCGTCCAGGGCCGGGCCAGCCTGTCGGAGCCGGTGTCCGGTTATCCGACCACGCTGGGCGAGCGCTGGGACCGCTTCGAGCCGTGGACGCCGACCGACGCCTGCGATCTGGAAGCGCTGGCAGCGCATCTACGCCGTGCGAGTGCAAATCGATGTCGCGGTCGAGCGCGTCGTCGTCTGGCCCGACCTCGCCGGCGCTGGCCCAGCCGCCGTGCACGGTCCAGCCATCCCCCAGGCGAGCGCCGCGCCGGCCTCACTGCGCACTGGTTCGCCGCAGGGGCGATCGGCCAGCATCAGCGTAAGCACACGGGCTGGCTCACCGCCGGCTCCGGTTCCGATCAGGTCCTTTACGCCCCCCACACCCAAAGCGTTCACCGGTTTCCGGCTTCCCGAACCGTCTACCGCCTCGCCTCCGGTGCTGCCGCTCGCCTGGGCGCCCGAGAGGCCCGCCGAGCAGGCTTCCTGATGGATGGTTAGGCCGGCGGCTCGGCGCGTCCGCCCAGCGAGCGCCAGGCGTGTTCGGCTTCGGCGAGAGTGATCGAGAGGCTGCGGTCGCCGGCGCCGATCGAGACGTTCTCGCCGCCGACGGTGCCGATGAGGACGGTGCCTAGGTCCTCGAGGGTGGTGCGGTCGCCGCTCACTAGGAAGCCGCCGGGGCCCTCGCCGAAGAGGGCTTCGGTGGGTTGGGCGCCGCGCTCGCGGAGGTGTTCGATGTTGGTCTCGCAGCCGATTTTGCCCGCTATCGCGCACTCAGCGATGGCTACGGCGAGGCCGCCGTCGCTGACGTCGTGGACGGAGTTGAGCTTGCCGGTGCGGACGGCGTTGCGGACGATCTCGCAGGCTGCCGCTACGTTCTCGATGTCCGGCTGGGGGAGGCCCATCTTCAGCTCGCCGCGCTGCTTCGCCAGCTCTGAGCCGGCGAGGTTCGGTTCGAGGGGGCCGATCAGGCCGATCGCGTCGCCCTCTTTGACGAAGGCGTTGCCCGATACCTGCGCCGGGTCGGGTAGCTCGCCGACCATCGCGACCACCGGCGTCGGGTAGATCGGGCCTTCCGGCCCCTCGTTATAGAGGGAGACGTTGCCGCCGACGACCGGTACGCCGAGGGCGTTGCAGGCGTCGGCCAGGCCACTGACCGCGCGGTCGAGCTGCCAGGCGCCGGTCGGTTTCTCCGGGTTGCCGAAGTTGAGGCAGTTGGTCAGTCCGAGCGGCTCGGCGCCGACGCAGGCGAGGTTCTGCGCGCACTCGAGCACCGCCTCGATCGTCCCCGCGTACGGGTCGCAAGCGACCTTCCGCCCGTTGCCGTCGATCGAGACCGCGATCGCGTTGCCGGCCTCCGGCAGCTGCAGGACTGCGGCGTCGGCCTGCTCGGGCCGCCGCACCGTGCGCGAGCCGACGATCGAGTCGTACTGCTCGAAGGCCCAGCGCTTGGAGGCGATGCTCGGCGCGCTCAGCAGCGCCAGCAGCTCCTCCTCGGGCGTCGCGCTTTCGCTCAGCGTCTGCCGGTTGCCGTAGATCCAGTCCTCCGGCTCGGCTGGCTCGAGGTCGTACAGGGGGCAGCCGTCGACCAGCGCCTTGACGGGCATCTCGCCGACGACCTCTCCCTCGCGCAGGATCCGGATCGTGCCGCCGTCGGTGACCGTGCCGATCACCGCCGAGCCGGTCTGCCACTTCTCAGCAGTAGCCCGCACCTCGTCGACCCGCGCCGGCTCGACCACCGCCAGCATCCGCTCCTGGCTCTCGGAGACCATGATCTCGAAGGGCTCCATGTCGGCCTCGCGCAGCGGCACCTCGGCGACATCGATGTCGATCCCGACCCCGCCGGCGCTCGCCATCTCGCCTGCCGAGGAGGTCAGGCCGGCGGCGCCGAGGTCCTGCAGCGAGACCAGCAAGTCCTTCTCCAGCAGCTCCAGGCAGCACTCGACCAGCTTCGACTCCTCGAAGGGGTCGCCGATCTGCACCGTCGGCCGCTTCGCTTCGTCGCCCTCACCGAGCTCGGCCGATGCGAGCACCGAAGCACCGCCGATCCCGTCGCGGCCGGTCGAGGCTCCCATCAGGACGATCGAGTTGCCGACGCCGGCCGCCGCCGCGCGCACCATGTCCGCGGTCTTGGCGAAGCCGATGCACATCGCGTTGACCAGGCAGTTGTGCTCGTAGGGCTCCTCGAAGTAGATCTCGCCGCCGACCGTCGCCACCCCGATCGAGTTGCCGTAGTGACCGATCCCGCGCACCGCGCCATCGAGCAGGTGGCGAGAGCGGGGCGAGTCGAGCTCGCCGAAGCGGAGGCTGTCGAGGATCGCGATCGGCCGCGCCCCGATCGCGAAGACGTCGCGGAGGATGCCGCCGACCCCGGTCGCCGCCCCCTCGAACGGTTCGACCGCGCTCGGGTGATTGTGGGACTCAACCTTGAAGGCGACCGCGTACCCCTTGCCAACGTCGACGGCGCCGGCGTTCTCGCCCGGCCCCATCACCACCCGCCCGCCCTCGGTCGGCAGCCGTCGCAGCAGCTTGCGCGAGTGCTTGTAGGCGCAGTGCTCGGACCAGAGCAGGCTGAACATCGCCAGCTCGACGTCGTTCGGCTCGCGGCCGAGCTTCTCGACGATCAGCTCGTACTCGCTATCGGTCAGCCCGAGCTCGCGGTGTTTCGGCGTGCCCACGGTCACGCGGCGACCTGCACCAGGCGGTCGAAGACACGCAGCCCATCGGTGGATCCCGTCAGCGGATCGACCGCGTGCTCGGGGTGGGGCATCAGGCCGAGGACGTTGCCGCGCTCATTCGTCACCCCGGCGATGTCGCGGACCGAGCCGTTGGAGTTGTGGCCGTCGGCGTAGCGGTAGGCGACCTGCCCGTTTGCCTCCAGCTCATCGAGCATTTCCTCCGGCGCGTAGTAGCGGCCTTCGCCGTGCTTGGCCGGGATCGAGAGCCGGGTGCCGTCGCGCACGTCGATCAGCTCGACTTGGTGGCAGCGGAAGCGCAGCTCGACATTGCGCAGCAGCGCGCCCGGCAGCAGCCCCGCCTCGCAGAGCACTTGGAAGCCGTTGCAGATCCCCAGCACCGGTGCCCCGCCCGCGGCCGCCTCGGCGACGGCTTCCATCGCCGGGCTGAAGCGGGCGATCGCTCCCGCCCGCAGGTAGTCGCCATAGGAGAAGCCGCCGGGGACGACGATCCCGTCGATCCCGTCGAGGTCGCGGCTTTCGTGCCACACGAGCCGCGCGCCGTCGCCGTTGACCTCGCAGGCGTGCAGCGCGTCCCGCTCGTCACAAGAACCAGGAAATTGAAGAACACCCCACATCATTGAACGGCATCTCCTCCGCTTCGCGTCCGGGGATGCCTCGCGTGTACGTGGCCCGCCGCGTTCAAAGGGTCTGGATCTCGTAGTCCTCGATCAGGGGGTTGGCGAGGAGCTTCTCGCAGAGCTCGCCGAGCCGCTCCGGATCCTCGGCCTCGAGCTCGACCATCCGCCCGACGTGGACCTGCTCGATCCCCTCGAAACCGAGCGCCGGCAGCGCCCGCTCGACGGCCTTGCCCTGGGGGTCGAGGATGCCCTCCTTGGGGCGGATCAGCACGCGCGCCTTCACTGATCCCAATCTAGCGACCGACTCAGAAGCTCTCGCCGGTGATGCGCTCGTAGGCCTCGATGTATTTGGCCCGCGTCTGCTCGACCACGTCGGCCGGCAGCTCCGGCGCCGGCGGCTTCTTGTCCCAGCCGGTCTCCGAGGCCCAGTCGCGCACGAACTGCTTGTCGAAGGAGGGGGGAGTCGCGCCCGGCTGGTAGCTCGCCGCCGGCCAGAAGCGCGAGGAGTCCGGAGTCAGCACCTCGTCGCCGAGGACGATCTCGGCACCGGCGCTGCGACCGAACTCGAACTTCGTGTCGGCGAGGATGATCCCGCGCTGGGCGGCGTGCTGGGAGCCGCGCTTGTAGACCTCGATCGAGATCCGCCGCAGCTCTTCCATCAGCGCCCGGTCGCCGACGATCTCGGCGGCCTTGTCGAAGTCGACGTTCTCGTCGTGGCCGACGTCCGCCTTGGTGCTCGGGGTGAAGATCGGCTCCGGCAGCTGGTCGGACTCGACCAGCCCGCCCGGCAGCTCGATCCCGCAGACGGCGCCGCTCTCGCGGTATTCCTTCCAGCCCGAGCCGGAGAGGTAGCCGCGGAC
>Ga0157371_10005892_pt1 | contig 10236 bp, 12 predicted proteins | sample C45metaG_FD_113462 | JGI IMG/M metagenome (GOLD analysis project Ga0157371, IMG submission 113462) | Corn rhizosphere microbial communities from Kellogg Biological Station, Michigan, USA - C4-5 metaG | ecosystem: Host-associated > Plants > Roots > Rhizosphere > Soil | place: USA: Michigan...
AAAGATAATCACGGTTATTAATACCACCCAAAATCTTGACCCTTCTTTGGTTACCAACACACCAAAATACTACGCAAATTTTTTTCCTGAAGGTGGCAATTTGGTAAACGGTTTAAAAAGCGTCGTTGCCTTTAAGATTAATGACAATTCAGGACACGGAACAGATGCAGAAGGTGTGATCGTAGATCAGGCCAATGATACGATTACTCATTTTCAGACGTCTCATTTTGGAATGGGCAACTTTTATTTAACTCCTGAATCGGGCAAAAATTACTCCGCTATTATTACTTTAAAAGATAGTGCTCATCTGACAAAACCTTTACCGGCTGCCTATCCAAAAGGTTTGGTAATGCACCTTTCCGATGAAGGAAATGGAATAAAAATTAATGTTACTTCTTCTGATCAGACTTCTTCGCCGATATATTTAATTGCAGAAACCAACAGGGCAATTGATTTCTCAGAGGCGTCAAGACTGGAGAACGGCAACGCAGTTTTTACTATTAATAAAAGCGATCTCAAAGATGGAGTTGCTGAAATTACCTTGTTTAATGAAAACCGGCAGCCCGTGTGCGAAAGACTTTATTTCAAAAGGCCTGAAAGCAAACTGACGATAGACGCTAAGGCCGACAGGCAGCTTTACAACAAACGGAATCCTGTCTCTATTGATCTTACCACTTCGGACAAAGCTGGTAAACAACTGCCAGGAAATTTATCGGCGACTGTTTACAGGCTCGATGATTTGCACCAGGAACAAAGCGGAGACATCTATACTTATTTGTGGTTATCGTCTGATATAAAAGGTAACGTTGAAGATCCTGAATATTATTTTAAAAATAATAACACAGAAACGAATGAAGCATTGGATAATTTGTTGCTGACCCAAGGCTGGCGCAGTTTCGATTGGAGTAATCTGTCTGATGATGCATCAACTTTTGCTTATGTTCCTGAAAACCGAGGCCATATTATTACAGGAAAAGTTACCAACGAGGCGACTGGCAAACCGGCCCAGGATGTACTCGTATATCTTTCGGTTCCGGGCAAGCGCGTGCAGTTGTATGGTTGCATGAGTGATGCAGAAGGAATGGTTCATTTCGACATGAATGACTTTTACGGTGAAAGCCAGATCGTTTTGCAAACGAATACAACGAAAGATAGCATCTACCATTTGCAAATCTTCACGCCGTTTTCGGAACAATATTCAGATGTTACTGTTCCCGCTTTGACTGTTTCTGAAAATAACCGCGAGAGCCTGGAGGTCGAAAATCTTCATATGGAAATTGCCAACGCATATCATGGAAATGATTTGCAAAAACTGGCGCCTACGAATATAGACACGCTTCCTTTTTATTATAAGCCTTACAAAACTTATTTACTCGATAATTATACCCGCTTTACCACAATGGAAGAGGTTTTGCGTGAATATGTGCTGGAAGTAAATGTGAGCAAACGTGATAAAAAATTTCATTTGCAAACCTTCAACGCGCCCGGTTATGCTCTACTGAATATGCAGCCTTCGCAAAGAATGTTCGACAATAATCCGCTTGTGTTGCTGGATGGAGTACCCGTTTTTGATATGGATAAAATAATAGCTTACGATCCGCTTAAAGTGCAGAAGCTTGAAGTAGTTGCTTCAAAATACATCTGGGGGCCGATAGTCGCTGATGGGATCACAAGTTTCACAACTTACAAAGGCGATCTTCCCGGCTATTCGCTCAATCCTCACGATGTGATCCTTGATTACGACGGACTTCAGAAGAAGCGTATATTTTATTCTCCGCAGTATACAACGGAAAAAGATCAACAAAGCCGCCTGCCCGATTTCAGGGAAGTACTTTACTGGTCGCCTAATGTAAATACTAATGCGCAAGGCAAGGGAAACATTTCATTTTATACGGGAGATGTGCCGGGCAAATATTTGGTAAACATCCAGGGCATTTCGCAGAACGGAGATGCAGGCAGCACGAACATTATTTTGAATGTGGAGAAATAGCAAGTAATTTTTATTTTCTGTTTGATAGTAAAGCAACAAATTCCCAGGATTTTTATTTTGCTTTCGGGTAAACACCTAAACCTTATTATACAAAATCTCTCCGCCAACAATCGATGATTGGATATTAATCTCTTCATCAAAAATCACAATGTCTGCGTCCTTACCAACCGCAATTGATCCTTTTTGATTTTGCCTTTTCATAATTCGCGCAGGCGTTAACGTCATCATTCTTATAGATTCGATTAGAGGTATTCCTGCAGTTTTGATCATCGTTCTTACAAGGCGATCCGTTGTAGCTACACTTCCTGCGAATGAGCTACGATCAGGCAGTTTTGCAACACCGTCTTCTACAAGCACTTTCATTCCGTTCTTCCTGGATCCAAGAATACTCTTCGATGTTTGTTCTCCTGCAGCGCGCATTGCATCGGTTATTAAAGCAATTCTGTCCGGCCCTTTTATTTTATAAATCAATTGAAGGAGAGGAGCAGGAAGATGAACGCCGTCTGCAATGATCTCCACATCAATCGCATCTATCAAATAGACACTTTCAATCACACCGGCATAACGATAAGCATTGCGTCGGGTAACACCAGACATGGCAGAATAAAAATGTGTCGCGAGTGAGTAGCCGTTTTCAAAAGCTTTTACCACATCTTCATAAATGGCATCAGTGTGCGCAAGCGCCGGTAATATATTTTTTGAACTAAGATAACGCCCGAACTCAATTGCGCCTTCAAGTTCCGGAGCCGCGCTCCAACGGGCAATGATATCTCCATATTTTTGAATGATATCCTGGTATTCTTTTTTATCCGGCTTCCTGATGTAACGCGCATCCTGTGCGCCTTTTTGGCTTAATGCGAAGTACGGACCTTCGATATGCATACCCAGGAATTGAGCACCACTTTTATTTTGCGTGTGTGCATGCCTGTAGACCGACAAAATCTCAAGTAAATCTTCTTTTTCTGCAGTAAGTGTTGTGGGAACCATTGATGTAGTTCCATGTTGTAAATGTGTTTCTGCAATCGTCAAAAAATCTTTTACTGTTCCGTCCATAAAGTCACTGCCACCGCCGCCGTGAATATGGATGTCGATAAAGCCGGGAGAAATATAATTTCCTGTTGCATCAAGTGTAACACCTGCTTTCGTGCTTATTTTTTTCTCACTCACTTCTTTAATAATTCCATCTTCGATCAAGACACATCCATCATAAATTATCCTGTGCGGTAAAACGATATTCCCGTTAATTATTTTCAATTTTTTCCCCATAATGATTCTATTCTATTTTACTTACTGTTCCAGGAAATATAACTCTCTTTATTTTTTAATAACGAGGCCGATGCGTCGTCAAGATATAAATAACAATCCGTATGTTGTTGTAAAATGCTTGCCGGCCACAAACGGCTCACGTCCTCTTCCAGCGTGTGTTGCACAGCTTCGGCTTTTCTTGCACCGGGCACAGTACAAACAATATGTTCTGATAACATGATTTGATAAACAGACATACTGATTGCCTGTTGCGGAACTTCATTTATTGTTTTAAACCATCCTTCATTCACCTGCTGCTTGCGGCAAACGTCATCAAGATTTACGACAAGAAACGACCGCTTCGTTTCAAAATCTGCAGGCGGATCATTGAATGCCAAATGACCATTTTCTCCAATTCCAACTACCGCCACATCCACAGTTGACTGTTGAATCAGTCCCTCCAGCCGTTCGCACTCATTTTGCGTGTGTGCCTCTCCGTTAATAAAGTTTACTGATTTAAGTTTTGGTACTTTTTCAACAAACCTTTCCTGTAAATATTTTCTAAAACTTGCTTTATGGGTAACAGGAAGACCAATGTATTCATCCAAATGAAACATTGTGACTTTATTCCAATCGATTCCTTTTTCATGCGTCAACTGATGCAAGACTTCAAACTGGCTGGAGCCCGTGGCGAGAATGATATTGGCGCTTCCTTTCACATCAATAGCTTCCCGGATCAGACTTGCAGCTTTTTTTCCTGCTGCTTTGCCCGCCTCGTTTTCGTCTTTTTTTATAGTAACGATCATTTACACTTTGTTTGAAATTTAAAGTTACAAATAAAGAACAGCAAAGGAGAGGAGGGAAGTTTTGTAGTAAACAAACAAAAAAACGTAATTATCATTTTGCCGCATCTTTTTTTCAAATGGTTTGCCCGGTGCAAAATGAAATGTATATTTGATAGTAACAAAAACTGGTTACCGATGGAAAATAAACCAAAACAGAAAATAAAACTGCTTCCGCAATATTTCAAATTAATTGGCGTCGGCTTGATGATTTTATCAATTGTACCTGCTGCAATTATTAAACTAAATCATATTCAACTTCCCGCAACAGGAAAAGAATATTCAATATTATTTGCCAAGGGATTATTTCTCGTTGGTCTGGCTATGATTGCATGCTCAAAAGACAAGAAGGAAGATAGATCCCTTATGTCAATAAGACTAACTTCACTTCTCTGGGCTTTTTTTATGGCTTTTTCTTCAGTCATCTTTGAACCATTTTTCTATCTCTTATTTTTCGGCTCAAATAAACGTACTTCCGGTACAGAAGTGATGTTCCTTATGCTATTTTCTTATTTGATGGCGTATTACCTACAAAAATTAGGAAAAAGTACAATGAGCAAAATTCAGGTTGATTCAAGTCACAGCAACTTAAAAAGGTGATTTCAGCAAAACTTGAGGCCGATGGATACGTGGATTTGAAAAAGGCAAGAATATTGCGACATGAAGATATCGATCTTCCTCCCAAAGACGCCTTTGCAGCTGTTGCCCACGTAAAAGTTATTAACCGCCCCTTTTGACTGAGTGAGCAGGCAGTGTCGGCGTTTCTATCTTTCAAATTTTCTGGTTGATCGGGGTTCCACCGAAAGGTTGAAGATATTTGTCTTTTAAAAAATGAAAAGTATATTTTACAGATCAAAAGCTAATAGCAAAATGGAAAATAAACCAAAACGGAAACTTAAACTGCTGCCTCCGTATTTCAAATTTATTGGCCTAGGCTTGATCGTTTCAGGTTTTGCACTTGGGCCAATTATCAAACTAACGCATCTGCAACTTCAACAACCAGGAAAAGAACTGTTAGGTCTATCTGGCAAAGTTCTTATTATCCTGGGCTTGTACCTTATTGCCGCGTCAAGAGATAGGAATGAATACGAAGGGCTGATGGATCTACGATTGAAATCGTTTATATCCGCCTTTTTCTTTGGCGTTTTTTGGGTGACGATAAAACCGCTAGGTGAGCTCTTGATATCAGGCTCCGATAACCATATTTCTGGTGCATATATTATCGGCGAAGTGCTCTTAATTTACCTGTCTTCTTACTACTGGGACAAACTGGCCAGGAAGAGGAAACGAGCCGCGCAAATTAATAGCAGCGAAAACAACAATGACATTACTATACGGTAAGGCATGCACGAAAACCCCTCGCGGCATAATAGGATTCAGCACCGTTGTGACACGTAAAAACAGTATCATATCGCCTGTCGCAAAAAAGCGCTCCGCCAAGCTTCCTGATCTTATCGGGTGTTATTATCCAACTCGACGTTTTTTGATCAAACTTACCAATCTTTTGCAGGCTGCGATATTGAGCTTCATTTAATAATTCAACTCCCATTTCGTCCGCCACTTGCAATGCGCTGTTGGCCGGTTTATATTCTTTTCGTGAATTGAGCGCTTGCTGATCGTAACAAAGACTTCTGCGGCCTTTCGGGCTTTCCGGCGAACAATCATAAAAAATAAATTGCTTATTGTCTTCCGCTAATTCCACGACATCAGGCTCGCCGCCGCTTTCTTCCATTGCATGGAGCGACCACAATTTGCTTTCAGTCGACCTCAGTTTTTTTTCTACCTCAATCCATTTAATATTTTTATGGCGACTCATGTTTTTTTCAAACCGGTTCTTTAGAGTGCTGAGCAGCAATTCTGTTTGTTGCGGAGTCAATTTCTTTTTTGTTTTGACAGACATGTATTTTGAATTGATAAAACGAATAATTCAGTTAGTCATTCAAACCCTTTCCGCTCATTATACCAGGAATGGATTTTTGAATTCTCGACTCTCTCGTTTTCGACTGTTTTGGCTGTGAAAAATAAAACAGATATCCTCTTTGACGGCCCGGCGTTAATGCATGAAAGGCCGTTTTCAATCCTTTGTTTTTATCGATCTTTTTTTGAAATTCTTCCGGCACTGGATATTCTGAGGTCTTTTTTAATTTTACTTTCAAACCAGCTTTCTCCACTTCAATGGCTTCGTAGATGTAAGCCTTTAATGTTTTTTGAAGATTCATTATTTCCTTCACATTGGTGAACCGCACTTGCCGCGGTGACTGTACCTGCTCTGTTTGCTGCACTAATATATGCTCATCATCTTTCAAAAGTGCTCCTTTAAAAAACAAGTACGCGCAATATTCCTTAAAACCATGTATCAGGACAATGTTCTTACCGTTTAGCGTGTAGCACGGTTGTCCCCACTTCAAATCTTCATCCAGACCGCAATCAAGGGCTATGGCGCGCATTTGCTGATATTCTTTTTGCCATTTTGATGGCTTTTCAAAAAAGAAGGCAACTTTTGGATTTTGATTATTCATTGATCAACTGTATTTGAAATAATTTTTCTTCCCGCAGGTCTTAAATACCACGAAAGTAAAGTTAGTAAAAGCAACAGTAAAGAGGGTAGTAGCTTCGTTACGGGATCGCCGATTGCTGCATGAGAATATATGGCCCCTGTCATGACAAAGAAAAAACCTGCATACGCCCATTCTTTCAGCAAAGGAAATCTTGGTATAAGCACAGCTACTGTTCCCAAGATTTTCCAAATACCAAGTAGGATAAGTAAGTAAACCGGGTAGCCGAGGTGAGTGATCATATCCACGCCACCTTGTCCTTCTTTGCCTTTGAACAATTGCACCAAGCCGGTTGAGATCATTCCCAATGCCAGCCAAATAGTGGCAATCCAATAAATAATCCTTTTTGATTTTCCTGTGGAGGAATTTCTATTTCTCATAAATTTTTATTTTGACTGGCTTACGATTTCTTCCAACCGGTTATGTGCCATGTTGATGCCGGAGGCAAAAGGCAATTTCAGCATTTGATCTCTTTGTTCCACAGATTCATAAATGCTGTGAATCGTGAGCCGGCTCGTTTCTTCCGTCATTTTTTCAAATTGTAACACTTCAAGCTGCACACCAAAGGGTGCATTTTCCATTTCAAATGTGCGCACAATCCTGTGGTTTGAATCGAACTCATGAACCGTACCGTGGGCTTTAAATGCCACGTTTCCGTTTTTGTCTCTTGTTTCAAATTGCCAGCATCCAAACTTCTTATTTTCAAGTTTCAACACCTTTGTTCCCATCCACTGCTCTAAAAGTTCAGCCTCGGAATAAGCTTTAAAAAGAAGTTCAAGTGGGAGGTTAAAATCCCTGGTTATCAGCAAATCGTGTTTGTTTTCTTCCGCATTTACTTTAGTTCTTTTTTCCATTGATATTTATTTTTTGGATTTGTATTTTTTCATAACGCTTTCCAGTTTGTCAAACCTGTCATCCCACATTTTCCGAAACGGTTCAATAAAATCTGCAATCTCTTTCATCTTTTGAGGATTGAAATGGTAATAGATTTCCCTGCCGTTTTGCTCCTGTTCGAGCAATTCGCACTCAGTTAAAATTTGTAAATGTTTTGAAACAGTTGGACGGGCAGTATCGAACCTGGCCGCAATGGCGCCGGCAGTCATGGATTGGGAAGCCACCAAGACGAGAATCGCTCTTCTTGTCGGGTCGGCGATGGCTTGAAAGACATCTCTTCTCAGGTTCATTGTGTAGTTATTTGACTACAAATATAAATGTAGCTATTTAACTACACAAATTTATTTTTAAAGCTAGGTAGTAAACCAGGAAATTCTTTTGATTTTTATTTTGACAGAAGAAATGATTGGGCAACTCCTTAACGCGAAAATATTTGATCAAAATTAAACACAAGCATGCATCGTAAACTGGATCTTCCCCCGTAATCGTTTTGTCATTTTTTTAATGACGAAAACGTGAATCGTTTACAAATTATAAAATACGGATACATTTGCAGCGTGGTTCCAACCCTGGGAAGCCGGCACATTTACTTTTATGAAATTACAGGAAGCAATTTTCAACTTTTAAATTAAAAGTTATGAAAGCCGTCTGTTTGGTTTCATTCGGAATATTGCTTTTGTCATTGCAATTACAAGCGCAGCCACGCACTTCAGGCCAAAATACAAAACAGCAAAAAGAAAGTCCCCAAAAAGAAAGCTTGACACAGGCGGCGGATTCCATTAAATTCGCGATCAATGATGCCAAAACTTCGTTCAGTACGCTTTTCAAAGGGCATAAAGACACAACAACGATTATGATATCCGGGATTGATTACGAAGATCCTAATCTCGCGCTTTTAAAAGAAGAATTGAAAAAAGTGAAAGGCGTAAAAACGGTGTCAATGGAATACAAGTCCTCCACAGCGCTCATAAAAGTACCTTTCAAAGGAAACCCAACGGCACTTTGGGACGAACTGGATGCGTCGGCCAAAACACCTTTTAAACTGGTGGAGGCAGGAGATAATAATCTTGTACTGAAAATTAAGAATGCAGCTACGCAGCAGAGCAATTAATGTTGCCGCTTTTCATTTTGCTTTTAGCGAAATAAAAAGCGACAGTATTTTTTTTGAAAATGAGGTGTGACTGCGTCTGTCTCGTAAAAATCAATCCCATTTTTTAGCTGAGGAAACAGCATACTTTCCGGCACCCATGAACAATAACGCCAAGCTACAAAGAAGAAGCATCGCTTCGATTTCTACCGCCCAGCCTCCGCCCATTTCTTTGACAGAAATAATTGCGCCTTTAAGCACAAGGATAAAGGCACTGACCATATCAACAATTATAAACAATGCAGCAAGGCGTGTCCTGAATCCGACGATAATCATCACCGGTGCAATTAATTCTGCAACATAAGTTCCGTAAGCCAGGAAGCCCGCTCCGTCGAGCATTCCCTGTATCCAGCCAATGCCATGGGTTAATTTGTACCAGCCGTGGAAGAAAATAATCACCGCCACCGCAATGCGAAGAAATAGCTTTCCGAGATTGTCATTGTGTAATATCATGAGTAGATTTTTACTGAAATAAAAAACAATAACTGGTCTTTGCGGTGCCCTTACTCACTCTTTATCTTAATCACAATTTTTCGATCCGGTTTATTGTTGTTGACTGTAATATTAGGCCGGTGCGCTGTTCCGGGAAAGAAAAGGAAAAAAGTACCCGGCTTTGCATCATATAATTTCCCAGGACCGCTGTAGTGAGCTACATCTTTTTCTTCGTTGTAAGGCTCTGTAACGGTTAATCCTTTTGCGCCCGGATCAACACCTATTTTTTCCTCTCCTGAGATTACGTACTGGAGATCTGTGTATTTTTTATGCGATTCCCATTTTGAGATATCAAAATTTTTGGTGGAATCATAGGTGACTGTAGCATACACGTTGTCACCGTCAATCGGGTATTTTCCGGGAGCCAGCTTATTAAGATCGTGGTTCTTTAAAAAAGCAAATGCTTCGTCATAATATTTTTTATGCGCCTGGTATTGTTTGGCAAATTCCTGCACGTCCATTCCTGGATAGGCCTGCAGTTTTAGACCCCCAAGCCATTCCTGTTTCTTGAACCAGGTTTCATTTTCTTTTTTCGTTTGCGCATGCACGGTAGTTACGACGCCACAGCCAATAAACACGAGGAGAGCTAATAATAATTTCTTTTTCATGAGATCAGTTATCAATTGTTGTGCTTTAAAAGTAGGCATTATTTGTAAAAGTTTGCAGCAAAAAGAATTGTTTGCCACGACGGCATGAAGACAAAAGCAAAAGATAAGATGAAAATGTGAGACATCTCCAATTTGAAGAAAAGACATTCAAGAAAGTGACAGTAAATAAAGAAATAACGGACATTTTTATTTCTTCCTTTGTGCCTCTTTAAGCCTTTGCGTCTTAGCTGCTACAATTTTCTGTTAGAGAACTTGCCATGTTTTATCGCCGGATAAGATTTTATTTAAAGGCAATTTTCCTTTTCTGTGTTCTACTTCTTCTATCTGCTGTTCAAGATTTTCTTCATATACCGGTCTCTCGTCTGCGTATATAACACCAAAGGGACGTGGGAAAAAAGTTCCGTTAAACGAAGTATCAAAAAAGCGTGAAATAAGATTCGCTTTTGTTTTGTCTTTTTCATCA
>Ga0157371_10005896_pt1 | contig 10234 bp, 5 predicted proteins | sample C45metaG_FD_113462 | JGI IMG/M metagenome (GOLD analysis project Ga0157371, IMG submission 113462) | Corn rhizosphere microbial communities from Kellogg Biological Station, Michigan, USA - C4-5 metaG | ecosystem: Host-associated > Plants > Roots > Rhizosphere > Soil | place: USA: Michigan...
GCCCGCCCTGACCGAGCGCGGATGCCGCGGCCAGGAAGGCCTCGAACGCGTCGCGGATCTCCGCCGGCCACGCCTCGATCGCGGAGGCGACCCGGTCGAATCGTGCCCGCCGCTCGGGCTCCGGGTAGTCGAGCAGGATCGACGCCGCCATGTGGACGGTGCGGCGCTCCGTTTCGGTCAGGGTCGACGGCAGCAGCGGCGATGACACGCGTGGTCGCGCCTCGGCGACGCTCATGCGGGGTCACCGGCCTCCGCGGGCGGCGGGAACATGCCATTCGTGATGCCCTTGCCGCTCCAGTGCAGCAGGTTCAGACGGCCGGATGTCGACGGTTCGCTCGGATCGGTGAGGTTCTTGAGCGAGTGAAAGCTCTCGACCGTCGCATCGATCGGTGTCCCGGGGATCCTGTCGGTGGCGCGGAGGTCGCCGGTCGATCGGGCGCCGCCCATCCCCGGCCCGCCGTCCGAGTCGAGGGAGCAGGCGAAGTCGTCCAGGTCCCTGGCCGACTCGACGTGCGCCTTCGGAATCACGTAGCGGTCCTCGTACTTCGCGATCGCCAGCAGGCGGTACATGGCCTGGATCTCGTCGCCGGTCATCCCGACGGCGGCGGCGATGCGCTCATCCGCCTCGTTGCCGAGGTTGATGTCGCGCATGTAGGAGCGCATGGCCGCGAGCTTCCTGAGCGAGCCCTCGAGCGGCACGGTGTCGCCCGCGGTGAACAGGCCGGCGAGGTACTCGACCGGGATGCGCAGCTTGTCGATCGCGGCGAACAGGTTGCGAACATCCTCCCCGTCGTTGCCGCTGTTCGAGATCACGTCGACGACGGGCGAGAGCGGCGGGATGTACCAGACCATGGGCATGGTGCGGTACTCGGGGTGCAACGGAAGCGCGACCTTGTACTCGCTGATGAGCTTGTAGATCGGGCTGTTCTGTGCCGCCTCGATCCAATCGTCGGCGATGCCGTCCTTCTTCGCTTGCGCGATCACCGCGGGGTCGAAGGGGTCGAGCATGACGGAGCGCTGGGCATCCAGCAGCTCGTGCTCGTCCTCGATGGCGGCGGCCTCGAGCACCCGGTCGGCGTCGTAGAGCATGAGCCCGAGGTAGCGCAGCCGACCGACGCAGGTTTCGGAGCAGATCGTCGGCTTGCCCTGCTCGATGAGCGGGTAGCACAGCGTGCACTTCTCGGCCTTGTTCGTCTTGTGGTTGAAGTAGACCTTCTTGTACGGGCAGGCCGAGACGCACATCCTCCAGCCGCGGCAGTCGTCCTGGTCGACGAGCACGATGCCGTCTTCCTCGCGCTTGTACATGGCGCCCGAGGGGCAGGCCGAGACGCAGGAGGGGTTCAGGCAGTGCTCGCAGATGCGCGGCAGGTAGAACATGAAGGTGTTCTCGAACTCCATCTTCACGTGTTCGCTCATGTGGGCGAGGATCGGGTCATCGGCCGCGGTCTCCTGCGAGCCGCCGAGGTCGTCGTCCCAGTTCCCGGACCATTTGATGTCCATGTTCTTGCCGGTGAGCAGCGACTTGGGTCTCGCGACCGGCCCGTTCTTGGTCTGTGGCGCGCTCGTGAGCATGTCGTAGTCGTAGGTCCACGGCTCGTAGTAGTCGTCGATCGTCGGCAGGTTGTTGTTGGAGAAGATGCCGGCGAGCTTCTTCAGCCGCCCGCCGGACTTCAGCATCAGCCGCCCGCGCTTGTTGCGCACCCAGCCGCCGTTCCACTTCTCCTGATCCTCGTACTGGCGCGGGTAGCCGAGACCCGGCCGGGTCTCGACGTTGTTGAACCAGACGTACTCCATGCCGTCGCGGTTCGTCCACACCTGCTTGCAGGTGACCGAGCAGGTGTGACATCCGATGCATTTGTCGAGGTTCATCACCATCGACATCTGGGCCATTACGCGCATCAGTACTCCACCTCCTGGCTGCGGCGACGGATCACGGTGACCTCGTCGCGCTGGTTCCCGGTCGGACCGAGATAGTTGAATGCAAACGACAACTGGGCGTAGCCGCCGATGAGGTGGCTCGGCTTCAGCAGGATGCGGGTGAGCGAGTTGTTCGTGCCGCCGCGCATCCCGGAGGTCTCGGCGATCGGCACATTGATCGTGCGATCCTTCGCGTGGTACATGAACACCGTTCCCTCCGGCATCCGGTGCGAGACGATCGCGCGGGCCACGACGACCCCGTTGCGGTTGTACGACTCGATCCACTCGTTGTCGCGGACGCCGATCTTGTCGGCATCCTGCGGCGACATCCAGATCGTCGGCCCGCCGCGGGAGAGGGTGAGCATCATGAGGTTGTCCTGGTACTCGGAGTGGATCGACCACTTGGAGTGCGGGGTCAGGTAGCGCACGGCCACCTCCGCGCGGCCCTTCGAGCCCGGAGCCCCGGTGGGCGAGGTCGATCCGACGATCGAATCATTGAACAGGCGATGCATGTCGAGCGGCGGCCGATACACCGGCAGCGCCTCACCGAGCTCCAGCATCCAGTCGTGATCGAGGTAGAAGTGCTGGCGGCCGGTGAGGGTGTGCCACGGCTTCAGGTGCTCGACATTGATCGTGAACGCGCTGTAGCGGCGGCCGCCGTGCTCGCTGCCCGACCACTCCGGGGAGGTCAGCACCGGCACCGGGCTCCCGGAGACGTCCTTGAAGGTGAAGCGGCGGCCCTCGCTGTCGCTCGCGAGGTGCGCCAGCTTCTGACCGGTCTTCTGCTCGAGCTGGCGGAAGCCCTGCGTTCCGAGCCGGCCGTTCGTGGTGCCGGAGAGTGCCAGGACCATTTCGCAGGCCCGGATATCGGTGTCCAGCTTCGGTCGACCCTGGGCCGGACCGCTCTCCACGAGACCGTTGCGTCTGCCGAGGTCGTCCACCTCCGGGGTGGGATCGAACTTGACACCCTTGGTGACCATTCCGAGCTTCGCGGTGAGCGGGCCGAGGGCGGCCATCCGCGCCGCGAACGCGGGGTAGTCGCGCTCCACGACCGTGAGCTTCGGCATCGTGACCCCGGGCACCAGCACGGGGTTGTCGACGACCACGCCGTGCGGAGTCGCCAGCGCGTCGGCGGTGTCGTGGAGCAGGGGCGAGGCGACCAGGTCCCGGCGCACGCCGAGATGCTCCACCGAGAACTCCGAGATCTTCTTCGCCAGCAGGTGGAAGATATCGAAATCGGTCTTCGCCTGCCACGGCGGCGTGATCGCCGGGTTGAAGGTGTGGATGAACGGATGCATGTCCGTCGTCGAGAGGTCGTGCTTCTCGTACCAGGTCGCCGGCGGAAGGACCACGTCGCTGAACACCGTCGTCGAGGTGTTGCGGAAGTCGCTCGTGACCATCAGGTCGAGCTTTCCCTCCGGGGCATCCTCGTGCCACTCGATCGTCTTCGGTCGACGGTCCGGCCCGGATTCCGCGCCCCGGATCGCGGCGTCGGTGCCGAGAAGGTGCTTGAGGAAGTACTCGTTCCCCTTGCCGGAGGAGCCGATGATGTTCGCCCGCCACACGTTGAGCACCCGCGGGAAATTCTCCGGTGAGTCCGGGTCCTCGCAGGCGTAACGGAGTTCGCCGCTCGTGAGCTGGTCGACGACGTAGTCGGCGGGTTCGACGCCGGCCGCCTCCGCCTGGTCGACGATGTCGAGCGGGTTGCGGTTGAAGGTCGGGTAGCTCGGCATCCAGCCTCGCTTGGCCGACTCGACCAGGCAATCCGCCGTCGTCTGGCCGGCGAAGAGGCCGGTTCCCAGGGTGCTGGAGAGCGTGTCGGCTGGCAGGCCGTCGTAGCGCCACTGGTCGGTGGCGAGGTACCAGTACGCGGTGCCGATCATCTGCCGCGGGGGGCGCACCCAATCCAGCCCGAACGCGTACTGCGCCCATCCGGTGATCGGGCGCACCTTCTCCTGGCCGACGTAGTGGGCCCAGCCTCCGCCGTTCACCCCCTGGCAGCCGGTCATCGTGGTCAGTGCGAGGAAGGAGCGGTAGATCGTATCGGAGTGGAACCAGTGGTTCGTGCCCGCTCCCATGAGGATCATCGAGCGGCCGTCGGAGTCCTCCGCGTTCTGCGCGAACTCGCGGCCGATGCGTTCCGCCGCCTGCGCGGGGACCGAGGTGATCTCTTCCTGCCAGGCCGGTGTTCCGGGCGAGGTGGCGTCGTCGTAGCCGCTCGGCCATTCACCGGGGAGTCCGTCCCTGCCGACGCCATACTGGGCCAACAGCAGGTCGAACACGGTCGTGACCGTGCGGCCGGCGACCGTGCGGACGGGGACACCGCGGCGGATGGTTCCGGCGCCGCCCGCGTGCTCGTGACCGTCGGTCGGGGCGAGGTCGAACCTCGGAAGATCGACCGCGACGGATTCCCGGTCGTAGTCCGGTGCGTCGGCGATCGACAGGAGCGGATCGACCTCCCCCAGGTCGAGGTTCCAGAGACCGGCCTCCGTCTCGGAGAAGCGGTGCCCGAGCGATCCGTTCGGCACGACCGGACTGCCATCCTGGTCGAGCAGTACCGGCTTGAATGCGGCATGCGGGAGTTCCGCGGCCTCACCGGGGAGGGCATCCGCCATCAGGAACTTGCCGGGGACCCAGGCGTCACCGCGCTTGACGAGCTCGATGAGGTAGCTCGAATCGCTGAATTTCTTCATGTAGTCGACGAAGCGCGCGGTGCGCTTCTCGACGAGGAACTCCTTGAGCACGACGTGGCCCATCGCGAGGGCGAGCGCGCCGTCGGTGCCGGGGTGCGGCGAGAGCCACTCGTCGGCGAACTTCGTGTTGTCGGCGTAGTCGGGGGAGACCACGATGACCTTCTGCCCCCGGTAGCGCGCCTCGACCATGAAGTGCGCGTCGGGGGTGCGGGTGACGGGAACGTTCGAGCCCCACATCACGAGGTAGGAGGAGTTCCACCAGTCGGCCGACTCCGGCACGTCGGTCTGGTCGCCGAAGACCTGCGGTGAGGCCACCGGCAGATCCGCGTACCAGTCGTAGAAGGAGAGCATCGTTCCGCCGAGCATCGTCACGAAGCGCGATCCGACGCCGTGCGAGACGATCGACATCGCCGGGATCGGCGAGAAGCCCGCGATGCGATCCGGCCCGTACTTCTTGATGGTGTGCACGTGGGCCGCCGCGACGATTTCGGATGCCTCGTCCCAGCTCGCGCGCACGAGCCCGCCCTTGCCGCGCGCCTGCTTGTATGCCCTTGCCGTCTCCGGGTTTCCGGTGACTTCCGCCCAGGCGAGCACCGGGTCGCCGGTCTTCTCCTTCGCGGCGCGGAACGCATCCAGCAGCACGCCGCGCACGTAGGGGTAGCGCACGCGCGTCGGCGAGTAGGTGTACCAGCTGAAGGCGGCGCCGCGCGGGCATCCCCGCGGCTCGTACTCCGGTGAGTCCGGTCCGACGAGCGGGTAGTCGGTCTGCTGGGTCTCCCAGGTGATGATGCCGTCCTTGACGTACACCTTCCAGGAGCAGGACCCGGTGCAGTTCACTCCGTGGGTGGAGCGGACCTCCTTGTCATGAGACCAGCGGTCGCGGTAGAAGGAGTCTGCCTCGCGGCCGCCCTTCAGGAATACCGAGCGCAGGTCTTCGGAGACTTCACCCGGCCTGAGGAAGCGTCCGAGGTTCAGCAGAGAATCGGCAAGGACCCCATCTGTGCCGGTCTTGATGCCTTTGCGACTGCTCATGGCGGCTCCAGGTGCTGATCGGGGTACCCCGCGGTCGGGAGACCTCTTGGTTAGAGCCTTGTGAGTACTCATCAGGAAGGCAAGCTCTAATGGCCGTGAATAATGTCGGCGCTCAGCCGGCGGGGGTGGGGTCGGTGTCGAGATCGACCGTGCAATCGTACGGCCCGGAGAACGGATGCAGCGCCCGCGCCCGGAGCGGACCGTCCGCAAGGCGCAGGGCATCCTTGACGAGCGCGAAGTGCACTTCGCACACCTGGGGGTGGTCTTTGGCGAGGGCCGAGAATGGGCAGTCGTGCATCGTCATGGTTCCGGCATCCGGAGCGATCTCCGCATCGAAGCCGCACTGGTCCATGTGATCGTCGAGCAGGTCGAGCTGGTGGTTGAGGGCGGTGTGATCGGCTTCGGCCTCGTGCGGGGGCAGGAGCCGGTGGTACTGCGCAGTGCGGGAGTCTGCGGCACGGAGCCGGATCGGGCGCGTCGGGTCGTTCGAGTCGGTCGTCGTACGATAGCGGAGTTTCGGGCGCCCCTTGCCCGTGCGCGGAATCGTCTCGGAGCGCACGAGGCCGACCTCGATCAGCTGGTGCAGGTGTTCGCGCGCCGTGTTGTGGTGCAGCCCGGTGGCCTCGGCGAGTTCGGCGATCGACCGCGGACCCTTGACCTGCAGCTCTCGGAGCAGATTGATCCTGCTGAGCGAGGTCAGCGTCTTGAAGTAACTCCGGGGCCAACGGGGGACCATGTCCCCAATTCAATCCGTTCGACCGGGTTTAATCCATCCTGATTCACACTTTCGACCGTGTTTAACCCGGTGATCCTCCCCGTGTGCCGCCGACGGCCGTTCCGATACGCTCGGAGGCTCGGGCCGGAGCCGCTCACTCGGATGCCGCTCGAGCGCTCAGCGGTCGAACCGGCCTCGCGGAGGCTTTCCGCGATCGCCTCCCGCATCGCCTGCCCCGGTTCGGTTCCGGTTTCCGCGGCACGGCCCGCGGCGTAACCGACGATGAAGGTCGTGAGTGGCGCGGTGGGGCGGTGTGACGGACACTCCGAGCCGACGTGGATCTTCCCAGGTGTCGACATCGGCGGTCGTATCCACTGGCGCAACGATCGGCACCAGAACCAGATCCTGCACGAGACGGCGCATCGACAGCGAGTGGAGCGATCCGGTCCCTTCGTGGACGGCGACCGCCGGTGAGCACGATAGCGTCGACGATCACGGGGCAGCACTATCGCTCGGCGTCGAGCCGGGTCGAGTCCCCGTGAAAGCCTCACCGACGGACTACCGGCCCTGCCCCTTCGAGCAGGTCTGGTCGGCCGCCGTCTGGCCGGTGATGGTCGAGGGAAGCACCACGGCATCCTGGGCCGACGGCGTAGCGGTCGAGGTCGGTGCACCGGTCGCGGGAACCGTGGGCGGTGCGGTCGGAGTCGTCGGCACCAGCACCGTGCCGCCGCCCACCTTGCCGCTGAGTTGGACCGGCTTGTTGGCGGCGAGCGCGGAGAGCAGCGCCGCCGCCGCCGAGGTCTGCGGCACCACCCGGTTGGGGTTGGCGGGGTCGGTGACGGACGGGTACTGCACGAAGACCATGTTCGACAGGCCGACGTTCTTCAGCGCGAGCGCGATCTCCACGAGGGTGGTCGGGTTGGTGAGCGTGTCTGACATGGTCACGTTCTTCACCGCGGCATCGGCCAGCGGGTAGAGCGCGAGCGGGTTGCCGAGCACGCCGGCACTGGTCACTTTCCGGGCGAGCGCGGACATGAACAGCTGCTGGTTGCTGATGCGCGCGAGGTCGCTGCCACCCACCAGCCCGTGGCGGGTCCTGAGGAACGACAGCGCGTCCGCGCCGACCAGCGTGTGCTCGCCCGCCGCGAGATGGATGGGCGGGATGACGTAGGTGTCGTTGATGGGGGTGGCGACGCAGACGTCGACGCCGCCCACGGCATCCGACATCGCGGTCACCCCGTCGAGGGTGATCTTCGCCGCGAAGGGGATGGTGATGCCGGTGAGCTTTTCGATGGTCAGCACGACGCAGGGGAGGTCGCCGCGCGCCAGCGTCGAGTTGAGCATCGCCTGGCTCTGTGCCGGGTGGAAGCCGCCCCCGGCGCGCGGACAGCGGGGGATGGGAACCATCAGGTCGCGCGGGAAGCTGATCACGGTGACGCTCTGGTGGTCGGCGGCGATGTGGATGAGCATCGTCACGTCGTTGTTGCCGAGCCCCGAGCTGCCCGCGAGCTCGTCCTTCGTGGAGAACGCGCCGCCCTGCCCGGTGCGGGTGTCCGTGCCGGTGAGCAGCATGTTCACGTCGCCCTCGATGGCTCCGACGTTCGCCCTGTTCGCGGTCGACGTGCCGGGCAGGTGGGAGAGGTGGATGCCGGGCTTCGCCTCGCTGGCGAGGCCCCAGACCGCTATGGCTGCGATCGACACCGCGCTGATGGCCACGACGGCGACCGCGATCCCGAGCAGGCGGAGGAGGTTCGCGATCGGCGACCGGGTCTTCTGCTGCCCGTGTCGCACGACGGAAGGGTGCGCGGCGGGAGACCCCACGACGGCGGGCCGGGCGGCATCCGCCTGCCCCGCCGTCGAACTGTGCGCTGCTCGCATCGTCCCGGTTCGCTACGCCTAGGCGGCGTCGGCGCTCAGTCGCTGGAGTTGTTCGGCGGTGAGCACGAGGTCTGCGGCCCGGGCCGAGTCGGTGATGGACTCCGGGCGGGTCGATCCGGGGATCGGGATGACGACGTGTTCGAGGGCAAGCTCCCAGGCGAGGGCCACCTGCTGCGGACTCACGGCGAGCTCCTCCGCCACCTCGGTGAACACGTGCCGGGAGGCGAAGACTTCCTTGCCGTTGCCGATGCCGCCGAGCGGGCTCCACGGCAGGAAGGCGAGCTCGTGCTTCGCGCAGTATTCGAGCACGGGCAGCGAATCCCGGACGCCGGGGGAGAGCTGGTTCTGCACCGAGACGAGCCGCCCGTCGAGCACCTCCTGGGCGATCTCGATCTGGGCGATGCTGACGTTCGAAATCCCCGCCATCCGGATGACACCGTCGTCGAGCAGGTCGCGGATCGCCGTCACCGACTCGCGGTAGTCGACCTTCGGGTCGGGAGCGTGATGCTGGTAGAGGCCGATGGACTCGACCCCGAGCCGCGCGCGCGAATCCCGCGCTGCCTGGAGGATGTGCTCCACCGTGCCGACGCGGTCCCACGACTCGTTGCCGTCACGGTGGACCAGTCCCCCCTTGCTGGCCACGAGCACCTTCGAGGTGTCGCCGGGGTAGGAGGCGAGCGCGTCGGCGATGAGGAGTTCGTTGTGGCCCGGGCCGTCGGCGTCGAGGGTGTAGGCATCCGCGGTGTCGATGAAGGTGATCCCGGCGTCGAGTGCGGCGTGGATCGTGGCGATGGCGCGGGTCTTGTCCGGTCGTCCCTCGATTGACAGCGGCATCCCGCCGAGTCCGATTGCGCTGACTGTGGTGTCTCCTATGCGGCGAAATCTCATACCCCCAGCGTAATGAGCCAGGCTGCGAGCGGGCCGGGACGTCACGCGGCGGGTTCGCGAGCATCCGCCAATTAGGATGTTCTGCATGGCCGCGCGTAATTCCTTCTATATTGCGACGCCCATCTTCTATGTGAACGACGTGCCGCACATCGGCCACGCTTACACCGAAGTTGCGGCGGACGTGCTCGCTCGCTGGCACCGGCAAAGCGGTGACGACACCTGGTTGCTGACCGGGACCGACGAGCACGGACAGAAGATCCTGCGCACCGCCGTCGCCAACGACACGACCCCGAAGGCGTGGGCGGACAAGCTGGTGGCGGATGCCTGGCAGCCGCTCTTGAAGACCATCAACATCCAGAACGACGACTTCATCCGCACCACCGACGAGCGCCACGAGAGCGCCGTGATCGCCTTCCTGAAGAAGCTGCACGACGACGGCTTCATCTACTCCGGCGAGTACGAGGGCTACTACTGTGTGGGCTGCGAGGAGTACAAGCAGCTCGACGACCTGCTCGAGACGGCCGACGGCGACTACGCGGGCCAGCTGGTCTGCAAGATCCACTCGATCCCGGTCGAGGTGCTCAAGGAGCGCAACTACTTCTTCAAGATGAGCCAGTTCGAGCAGCAGCTGCTCGACCTCTACGAGGCGCAGCCCGACTTCGTGCAGCCGGAGAGCGTGCGCAACGAGATCATCCAGTTCGTGAAGGGCGGCCTCGACGACCTGTCGATCTCCCGGTCGAGCTTCGACTGGGGCATCAAGCTGCCCTGGGACGACACGCATGTGCTCTACGTCTGGTTCGATGCGCTGCTCAACTACATCACCGCGATCGGCTACGGCACCGACCAGGCGAACTTCGACCGTCGCTGGCCGGCCACCCAGCTGGTCGGCAAGGACATCGCCCGCTTCCACGCCGTGATCTGGCCCGCCATGCTCATGGCGGCCGGGCTGGAGCCGCCCAAGCAGGTCTTCGGCCACGGCTGGCTGCTGGTCGGCGGCGAGAAGATGTCCAAGTCGAAGCTCACCGGCATCGCCCCGCAGCAGATCACCGACACCTTCGGGGCGGATGCGTTCCGCTACTACTTCCTGAGCGCCATCCACTTCGGACAGGAC
>Ga0157371_10005902_pt1 | contig 10228 bp, 9 predicted proteins | sample C45metaG_FD_113462 | JGI IMG/M metagenome (GOLD analysis project Ga0157371, IMG submission 113462) | Corn rhizosphere microbial communities from Kellogg Biological Station, Michigan, USA - C4-5 metaG | ecosystem: Host-associated > Plants > Roots > Rhizosphere > Soil | place: USA: Michigan...
AAACCCGGCATACCTACTTATAAATATGGCAACGATCAATGGTCCGCCTGCCAGTCCAAGCTTCACAGGTACAGAAAGGCCTGGTAACATGAAGGGTATACTTCCGAAAATGACACCCAACGCAATGCCAACAAACAAACCGGCCACATGCGGTTCCAACAGCTTCTTTTCCGAATTACCAAAGTCCTTGATCATCTCATCCAAATCGCTCTCTTCCCCGATCGCTGTAACAATATCACCGAACTGCAGACGAGTACTTCCACTCGGAATGAATTCGATACCTGCTCTCGCCACCCTCGTTATGGTTACACCGTAGTTCTCAATGGGGCTCAGGTAAGCAAGTGAATGCGAATAAGCATCGGGTTTCGTGATCCTGATCTTCTTTGCCACCACCGGTCCCTTTATCTTGCTTAGGTCCATTGGACTCTCCTGTCCTACTATCATTTTGAGACGGTCAAAGTCATTCGGACGGGCTACTACCATGATGACGTCATTTTCACTCAGCACCGTATTCTTGCTCGCCTGTTCCACCTTGTTATCATGATACACCCTCGACACGACAAATTTGGTATTAAGGGTATCGAACAACGCTTGTACGGGCCGGCCATACATGTTTGGATTCTTTACCAGCAGGTTGATCGTCGCCGGTCTCGGCATTTGCTCCATATTCTTCCGGATCAGCGCTTCGTTTTCTTTTTCCAGGTTGATCTTGTAGATCCTCTTGAACACGATCATAGAAAGAATGATACCCAATACACCACCGGGGTAAGCCAATGCGTAAAACGTTCCAATCGGCGTCATCGTTTGTAAGTCAGGATGTACGTCGGAAAGGTCCTTCAGTGTCTGTTGCGCTGCACCCAGCCCCGGTGTATTCGTTACAGCCCCCGACATCATTCCCACCAAAGCAGGCATCGGTATCTTCGTAATAAAGAAAATACTAATCACCACAACTACGCTCAATCCCACGCAGAGAACCGCCAGTAGATTAAATTTCAGTCCCTGCTTTTGAAGTGAGGCGAAGAAACCGGGTCCCACCTGCAGGCCCATTGTGTAGACAAACAGTATCAACCCAAACTCCCGAATGAACTCTAATATCTCCGGTTCAATCGCAAACCCCAAGTGCCCTGCGAGGATACCAGTGAACAGCACGCACGCAATTCCAAAGCTTACTCCCTTATAACTAAGCTTACCCAACATCACGCCCGAGGCTATGACAAGTGCATAAACCAATACCGTAAACGCAACGGAACCGTGATTGGTAAAAAGCTCAATGAACCATTTCATGGGTCAACGATTTTCATTGAATAACCTGCCTGTCGGCCTTACAATGTGTTCCTGGCTCGCGCTCTGACTATGTTCAACGAAAATTTGCCAACCTTCGCCGGCAAATCACCTGTGCAAAAAAAAGCAACAGGCAGCTATTCTTAACCTCCGTCCATTGATACTGCCTGTTGCGACCAGTTTACTCAAGTTCCGGTTGTTGCCCCCAATGCTCAGGTGAACGCCACAAGGAAGACAGCAACAGTTCTCTTAAGAAGAAAAACTCTTTGGGTAATTTATCATAGAATTTCTCGAACAGTTTCTCATGAGATAGTAACTCTTGTTTCCATGGCTCACGATGGATGGTCATGATGTCAACAAAATCTTCCTTGCTGAAGTCAAGCCCTGTCCAATCCATATCCTCGTAGCGTGGCACCCATCCAATCGGGCTTTCCACGGCATAAGCACAACCCTTAATTCTTTGCACGATCCATTTCAACACGCGCATGTTCTGTCCGAAACCCGGCCATATAAATTCTCCACTATCATCTTTTCTAAACCAGTTCACAGAGAAAATCCTGGGAGCGTTTGGAAGATCACGTCCAAACTGGAGCCAGTGGTTGATATAATCTCCAATGTTATAGCCAAGGAAAGGCAACATGGCATAAGGATCTCTCCTCACCTTTCCAATCTCGCCAAAAGCAGCAGCTGTCATTTCACTACCCATGGTCGAAGCGGTATACACGCCAAAGTTCCAGTTGAACGATTGACATACCAGCGGAACGGTTGTACTTCGACGTCCACCAAATATGAAGCCTTCTACAGGCACACCAGCAGGGTCATCCCATTTTTCATCAATGGCCGGATTCTGGTAGGCAGGTGCCGTAAACCTTGAGTTAGGATGCGCGGCGGGTCTGCCACTTGTTTTATCATAAGGCTGACCATGCCAGTCAACCAGGTTATCAGGAATCTCTCTTGTCATTCCTTCCCACCACACATCGCCGTCTTCTGTCAGGGCAACATTGGTGAAGATCGCATTGGCACGAATCGTTTCCATGGCATTCGGATTCGTCTTATAGTTCGTGCCCGGCGCCACTCCAAAATAACCCGCTTCTGGATTGATAGCATGTAAGTGGCCATCTGCTGTTTTATGTATCCACGCAATGTCGTCACCTACCGTACTGATTTTCCAGCCTTCCATTTCCTTCGGTGGTATCAGCATGGCGAAGTTGGTCTTCCCACAAGCACTGGGGAAAGCGGCGGCCAAATAGGTCTTTTCTTGCTTGGGTGACTCCACTCCCATGAGTAACATATGTTCAGCCAGCCAGCCTTCTTCACGTGCCAGCACTGACGCGATGCGTAGCGCAAAACACTTCTTACCCATTAATGCATTGCCACCATACCCACTACCGTATGAAATCACCATTCTTTCTTCAGGGAAATGCGAAATGTATTTTACCGTCGGGTTGCAGGGCCATGTTGAATCCACCTGCCCTTCCGTTAATGGGGCACCAACCGTATGAATGCATTTTACATAATCCGCGTTACTTATATAGGGTAGAACCTCATCACCCATCCTCGTCATAATATGCATGTTCACCAGCACGTATTCCGAGTCGGTTATCTGCACGCCATACCTTGAATAAGGAGATCCTATGGGGCCCATGCAGAAGGGAATGACATACAATGTTCTTCCCTTCATTGAACCTTCCAATAAATCATTCAAAATGTCCTTCATCTTTCCGGGCTCCATCCAGTTATTGGTAGGACCTGCATCTTCTTTGCGGCGGCTGCAGATAAAGGTCTTGTCTTCCACTCTCGCTACGTCACTCGGGTCGCTGAAGCAGGCAAAACTATTTGGCCTCTTTTCCTCGTTCAAACGGATGAAGGTTCCCTTGTCAACCAAGAGGTCGCAAAATTGTTTATACTCGTCTTTCGATCCGTCGCACCAGTAAATATTATCCGGCTTTGTCCGTTCAGCAATTGAATTGACCCAAACTTCTACATCCTTGATCAGCGATTTTTTATAAGCCAAAGCAAGAGCCGAATCCTTACTTGTTTTGGGCGGTACCAATGTTGTCATTGTTCTGGTTTTAAATTTTAAGTGAGGGGAGAAACTGTAACCCGCAGCCCCGGCAATTATGATCGCTGCCTCATCGTACCGGTAATCATATTCAATCGAAGGAAGCGACCAGGCAGGTTACGGTTGTTATTCAGTTTGTCCCAATCTATTTTTCTACTACTAATCTTTGTTTTAAAAGATATAGCACCAACCGTCGCCTTCATTACTTCCGTCTCATTTCTCTGCAAGCTCTTTGAAAGAAGGGTTATTAAATCCGCGCTTAATAACCTTGTAAATCTCAACAGTTTAAACAACCGTTTTCTTGACTATCGTCATAACTCCGGATGATTTTATTCGGTGGGACAAAACCTTCTGTACGAGGTCATTAATGTTAAAACATGTAACACATGATTAAAATTTCTATAGGTGTGATGAAGGTCATGGTATCAATTCTTTACGATTAACACCTTTGTCGCCCGAATTAGGAACTTATGGAAATTCGAATCAATGGACTGGTTTTGACTGCACTATTGTATTCTTCTTTCGCATTTGCACAAACAAACACACAGCAACAGTTACTAAAGGCACAAAACAAGGACAGCTCAGATAAAAAGGAAAGAAGAGTGGTCATCGCTGGGATGCTAATAGGGCGCTTCACTCAATCCTTCGATAAGGACGTCGATATCAATGGAAGATACCATTCCGAAGAAACCGGTTATTCCACCTCCTCGTTTACGCTGCGCCGTGCAAGAATACTGGCGAAGGCACAACTGACGCCTCGGGCCGACGCCGCCTTATCCCTCAACCTAACCGACTTTATTGGCAATCCCGCAAACAAGGTGGTCGAGAATGCGTTTGCCAAATATCATTTCAACAACTACCTCAACCTGCAATTCGGTCAATTCCGCCCCTACTTCGGAAGGGAAGATCTATACGGAGAAGAATTGTTGCAGACACTCGAGTGGAGTAACCAGTATTATGCTTTTGGCGCCGACGGTTGGCAAAGCTTCCAGGTGGGCGCAACAGCATTTGGCAAAGCCAATCTTTTCAAAATACCGGTCAGTTATTACCTCGGAGTATTTAATGGCAATGGCAGAAACCAACCGATGGATAACGACAACGGAAAACTGTTTCCTGCACGTGTCGAGTTCGAGCTGCGCCCCGGGACAAAGCTTGGACTGAACGGCGGAATTGGTAAAGATGGCGACCATAGAGTTTGGGCCTACAACCTGGATATCGATCATATCGAGAAGCTCGGCAAGAAATGGGAACTCGAAGTACAATCAGAATACAAACGAGGAAACAACAACGCCCAATTCGACACCTCCTCTGAGCGAAACAAGACAATGGAGAAGTATCAACTGGCGGGCTGGTATATCCTTCCCAATCTCAAATACTATGTCAACGGCTCCCAGGTGAGGTCAATAGAATTCTCCTGCCGCTACGAAAACCTGAACTGTGAATTCAAAAGAAACGGAAGCACTAAACAAACCATAATGCCTGTTGCCAGCATCCAATTTGGAGATGAAAATTTCCTCCGCCTCGAAACAGGTCTCATCATCGACCGCTTCAGTGCGCCTTCGTTCAAAGACCATAATGCAACAAGGTTTGTATGCCAGTTGAAAGCGAGGTTCTGATAAGCTGCAAAAGTTATTCGGAGTGTTTAGGTCTGTTTTAGCAGTGGTTGTATTTGCTCGTAAAGCTCAGGAATTTTGTTTTTCAGAACGTCCCATACAATTGAGTAGTTCACACCGATGTAATCATGAATAAGCCGGTCTCTCATACCTGCAATATCTTTCCAGCGTATTGTGTTCCACTTCTCTTTGAATCCAGTAGGAATCTTCTTCGTTGCCTCACCAATGATTTCTAAACTTCTAACAACTGCCCGTTTCAGGGTTTCATCACTAAGAAAAACACCTTTCGATAAGTCTTTGCTCACTGAAAGTAAATATTCGCACTCGTCGGCTATGTGCCTTAGCAACTCAACTGGTTCCTTAGACATATAGAACTTCCTTTAGTATTTTAGGACCTATATGCTTGCTCAAACCGTTCTTTGTAACGACTTCAACCTTTTCATTCTTGAACAAGTCCTCGAAAAGGTCACAAACAGCCATGTAATTGTCAAAATTCTCCTTGCCCGGTTCGAAATCAATCAACAGGTCAATGTCGCTGCCATTTGATTGTTCATTTCGCACATATGAACCAAACAAACCGATGTTGGAAATCCCATACTTCGATAATTCCGACTTATGAGTTTTCAAACGAGAAATTATGTTCTCCCTGGTTGTCATAGAACAAATATAAAATCAGTTTAAGGATATTCTATAGTGCGACGAGATTTGTTCCTAAGAGCAGTTGTCGCAGACGGCGCGAGTTTATCCACAGAATTCTCAAGAATACTGCTTCCCATCAAGCTGAAACGGTCAACAGCCTTTAGTTGATCCCCTCCCATAATCTCCGCGTTTTGGCCTGCAACGTTTCCCGTCCCTCTGCCCGCAGTCAGGAAATAAAATGACAGTTGTCATTGTACATAAAGTCTCATTTTGCCAATTTCCACTTCCTTCCTGTTAAACCCATCCCTGCTAGGTCTTAAGATTCGACTCATCACTAAAAAAACAGTGTCATGAAAAGAAGTCTCTTCCAACTTATTACAACGACTCTAACTATGGCTTTTATACCTGGTTGCCAAAAAGGCGACGGGTTCAATAGCATCCAGGGCCCTGTTGAATTCAAGAATTGTCAGATCATCCAGATCATCCGCAACAACTTCGGCCCAATCGACACGGTCGTCTTTACTTACACCAACTGGGGCGATCCTTTAACGGTTACCAAACGACCGAGGCCATTTTTTATGAGCGGGTACAATGGATCCAACTACCGTTTTACATACGACAACAGGCACAGGCTCGTTGAATCGATTGCCTTCGAACCCGACACTTTACAACCAGGAGTAAACAAAACCTTTTGGCGACATAAATATTTTTACGACAATCCGGGCAACGGCAATGTTACAAGAGACTCAACTTACTATATCAGTTGCGCAGGCTGTGACTTCAGGAGCTTGACCTATTACCTATACGACAGGTACGACAGAATCATCAAAGACTCGACTTTTGGGCCGGAAGTATTGGAACCATTTGTAAATATCTACACCTACGATGGCAAAGGAAACAGGAGCAGCTGGAAGTGGGACAGTCATACGGGAAGCACTTATACAACGACATACACCACCTACGATGACAAAACCAACATTCTCCGAACGAATAAAATATGGATGTTCCTCGAACGTGACTACAGCGTGAATAATCGATTTAACGCGGTTAGCTATAATTCGAGAGGTTTACCGACCGAAACCAATCACACGGAGTTTAAGTTGTGCTTTGACACTTATTACGACCGGGCTCAAATTACCTATGGCTGCAAATAAATAAGTCATAGGAAATAAAGGCGATCAACCAATCCAACTTGCGTGAAGATTCCGTAGCGCTGAGAAATCTTATTTCCGTATCAGAAAGTCTGCTACATCTTTAGTCCATTGGGACTTGTATTTAATCAAATAATTTTCATGTCCAGCAAGACTATACGTTTTCAAAATTTTCTCTCCCGGCAGGTTGTTGTAAATAGATTCAATCTCTTGCCTGCTCACATTTTTATCCTGTTCGCCCCACAATAACAGCGCAGGACAGGCGATCTTCTTTGCATAATCAACAGGTTTGTGTCCAAATGCCCAAAATCCGTTTTCCACTCCACCCCAAAAAACTAGAAGGCCTGCCATGGGAAAGGCCGGAACATTCATATTTCTAAACCGTGCGGCCACAGTTTGGTACATACTCCCAAATGGACATTCGATTATAATGCCCTTCGGTTTTAGCTCGTAATCATTCATCGCCTTCAAAATTGCCACGGCGCCCATCGATGTACCAAACAGATAAATATTATTCACTCCTTTGCTTTTAAGATAGTCGAAGGCGGTCTTGACCTCCTCCGCTTCCTTGTACCCGATGGTCGTCGTGTTGCCTCCGGAACCACCGCTTCCCATAAAGTCCATCAAAAACGTATTATAGCCCAAACTGTCAAAAATGGCTGCTTTATCAAGCATGGATGATTTTTCCCCGGCATACCCGTGGCAGATGATGATTGTGCCTTTCACAGAATCGGCACCCCCTGAATGGCCTTTCTTTAGATACCAACATTCAATTCTCTTATTGCTCTGAAGTTCGACCGTTTCATAATTACCTGCAGGTTTAGTTTTATTTACTGGCCTTGGATTATTCACACCAAATAGCAATGCAGTCACTTTTCCGGCAAAGGTCAGCTTCTCGGGTCCTTTCGTCCTTTCAATATTGGTCTTTGAAAAATGAGTGAATTTGTAGGAATGAATAATAGCTACGACATTCATAAGGACAAAAACACCGATTAGCGTCCAAATGAGCCGCCTTGTTATTTTCTGTCGTCTTTTCAATTCGAATCTCCTTTTTTATGTCGTCGTTTCATAACTCAATACCATCACCAACCTCCGCCGTGTATGGTTTCAAAGTTTTGATGGTTTGCATTTTAACAATATTCACAGGCTGTATTTCGGTTCTTCTGCTTTTTCTAAAATCATTGCCTATTGTCACGACTCTCCTTTTCATCAAAAAGTCATAACTATACTTATTGAAATCAGAAGTAGCTTTATTACGTTCCTCATACTCTGCCCCAATTAAGAAGAAATCATTTTGCTGGTATCGAAATTTGTAAACGTTACTATGGAACCAGTTGCCACCGGTGGGATACCAGTAAAAGTCAACTTGCAATATTCCTTTTTTTATAGTCACTGATTGATAGGGATCATCGGTAAAAACATTGTCATGAGTTAAAATAAAAGAGTCAGCTTGCTCCTTTAAATGAAAAAGGTGATCTGTTGCACTTTTAAACAACACGGCTAAAATTCTCGGTTGGGTTTTTACAGTGTCTGCGAAATCTTCATTCTTAACTAATAAAACGCTATCGTTATGCTGCAAGACAAGAACCGCATCTGGTAACCTGTCATTATTTAAATCGCCAGTAGCAGAATCGAGTATGGACCATCCTTTCGGAACAAAATCATTAAGGGAGGCTGCCTTCTCCACGATCGCTGGATAGGCAAAGTCCTGTCCGAATATGCGCCCAGCAGTAAGAAGTAGTATAAAGGTTAAGTATGGTCGCATAAGGTTAAACACAGCTCAAGTATTGGCGACGATAGGGCATTTAAAAAACGTCAGCCCAACATTTGTACATATGGCCCATAGGGTTACAAATGTTGAGTTTACAACCGTCGACCCTACCATTGTCAATTCGATATTAGCGGGTCGACTTTTTTTTGTCAATGTTGTTTTCCTTCAACGTCCGATTATTTTGTGTCGCCAAACCGCAATTACATTTGTATCTGCATGATGTTCGTCTGGATTGTTTTCTAAAAGTCGCTTCTTTATGTCATACGCTTTTGCAAAGTCGTCAATAAGTCCCTTTTCGTTTAAGTCTGTCGGTAAAAATGTCTCGTCAAAACCGCCGCAATTTGTCAATGCACTGATGCTGAATTCTTGGTCTATCAAGTCATAACCCACAAATTCATAATCGTCAACATTTATATTTCTACAGTCTTGATCTGGCTCCAGTACAACTGTCAAGAGGTTAAACTTGCCTTTTGCTTTTAGACGTTTGAATACAAATTCAAGTGTCGCAAAAAACCCTGTTTGATATTGATCTACCACGTGAATATGATTCCAATCGTCAGCGCAATCATAATCCGGCTCAACCAAAATCTGATTTAGCATTCCGTCAAGCGAAACAAGTTCAGTTAAGTGTGTCAATTTAGACCATTCAATATATTTGTCCCAATGCATTCCGTTTGGGTCATAAGTCTTGTCATATATATCTCTTGCTGTGTATAAAAATGTCATCTTTTAATTCAAAGTCATATCGTCGGTCAAATTGACCGCTAACAGTAGTAATTCCGCTAAAATACGCTCCCCTTTCCCAATCGACAACACTCTCAACTTCATCATTTTTCACCCATTGACTTCCAAAGCCGCGGGAAATGACCAATAGAGCTAATGCAATTGCGATTGTAACGTCCGAATTCAACACGTCAATTTTACTTTCCACAACAGACAGACTCACTGAAAGTCCCACCTTACCCCCACTCTACTCCCCCGTTGAGACCAGGTTAAGCCCACCTTACTGCATGCTTTGGAATGGGGAAGGCCTAGGTTACCTGGATATCAAAACGCCATTAAACTTTAAGACAACAGTATCTAAAGATTCAGACGTCCCGGTGTTGTTCCATACTTGCTCCATAGATGTCCCAACTCTTTAAAGATATGGGACATCTATGGGACATATATGGGACATCTATGGGACATCTATGGGACATCCTAATCTTTCCCCAGCGTTTTCTATTGCTCCGTTGTTTAGTAGACATTAATGTACCCAATAGGCGACCGTTGTTTTGACTATTTTGGAATTGGGGAATAGTCTACTGCCCTTTAGCCGCACAACCGTCTTTGCTTCAACAACTCCAACTCCCCTATTTCCTTTATGGAGCCAACATGATCTCATTAGAAGTGACTATTTCAAGACGATCGGTCACCCTATAAGGTCATAAACCTTGTAACTTTAAAAGAAAGAAGTCTATGGCATCTGCTGATCTGAAGGAAAGGCTCATTAAACGAATCCGCAGAACGGAGGACCTTCAGTTGCTTGAGGAAATCTCCCGCTTACTTGAGCTCCAGGAGCCGGATAGGATCTACCACGTAAATGACCAGCAGAGAAAGAACATCTCCGAAGCCAAAGAACAAATTCAAAATAATCAGTCGATCTCAAATGAAAATGCCAATAAAGACATTCATGAATGGCTAAACAAATAAATAGATCGGAAGAGCACAC
>Ga0157371_10005904_pt1 | contig 10228 bp, 3 predicted proteins | sample C45metaG_FD_113462 | JGI IMG/M metagenome (GOLD analysis project Ga0157371, IMG submission 113462) | Corn rhizosphere microbial communities from Kellogg Biological Station, Michigan, USA - C4-5 metaG | ecosystem: Host-associated > Plants > Roots > Rhizosphere > Soil | place: USA: Michigan...
TATGGTAATAGCAAACTGGCCTACTACTAAAAATTTACGAAGAAAAATTCCCTTGCCGGATGCTATAAATTTACCTTTTAAAACAACAATGGGTTTGAATGATGAAAGCACGAATGCGGGATACAACCCTGAAATAAAAATGCCGGCTATTATCAGCGTGATCAATGAACCGCTGAAATTATAACCGCCCAATCCTTTTTTAAACAAATAGGATAATGATAACTGATGCTGCACTAAATTGTTAAAGCCATACTGGACAAGCGATACAGTTAAGAATGCAATTGAGAGGGCAATAAGATTAATAATAACAGATTCGGTAAGAAATTGTTTGATGAGTTGCTGTTTGCTGGCGCCTGCAACTTTTCTAACACCGACTTCCTTTGCACGCTCCATTGATTTTGCAGTAGAAAGGTTCACATAATTGATCCATGCAAGAACGATAATAAGTATAGCAATTATTAATAAACCCCATATAACAGTGGCACTTGCGGTATTGCCTATTTCATATTCAAAATCAGAATAAAGATGTGCTTTTGAAAGCGGCTGTAAATAAAATTTTTCTATGCTGCCTGAAACTTTATTTCCGTCAAAATGACGCTGGCTAAACGCGGGCAACTTTGCCTCAACTGTTTTGTAATTTGTGCCATGTTTTAATTGAATGTAATGCCAGAAATCAGAATCTTTAAAATCGTAATCTGCCTGGGCCCAACCTCCATTGCCGCCACTGTATAGCGAGTTATAGGAAAGAAGCATGTCAAAACTTAAATGAGAATTTTCAGGAGCATCTTTTGCTATTGCTGTTATTTTATACGGCAGTGAATCCCGCGAGATAACAATTGTCCTTCCTATTAATGAACCAAAATCATTTCCTTTTATATCGAATATTTTTCGGGCAAGTGTTTTACTAAGAATAACAGAATTCGGGTTTTGTAATGCGTTTATTTTATCTCCGGCAATAATTGGATAAGAAAACATCGAAAGGAAAGAATTGTCCACTGCAAGAACCTGGAGGTCGCCAAATTTTTTATCATGGTATGTTACTATCTCATTGCTAAACGGTTCCACACGGGTATGATTCACCACTTCAGGGAAATCATCCTGCATGGCTTTACTAATGGCAGAATAAGTAATGGTTCCATGCTGGGCCAGTTTTCCGTTTTGATAACGGTCATTGACCACACGATAGATATCACTTACATTTTTATTAAACTGGTCGAAGCTGAACTGGAAACTTACATATTGTAAAATCAATAAGCAGGCTGCCATTCCAATTGATAAACCTGCAATGTTGATGAGTGAAAAAGTCTTATTCTTCATCAAATTGCGCCATGCGGTTTTAAAATAATTTGTAAACAAGTTGTAGAGTTTAAGAGTTTAGAATTATCAGCTGTGAATTTTCTTCATTGAATATCTGGCTTTCAGCTCCAACATTTCATTTTTTCGTGTGACGATGATCGTTAGTAAGTCAACAAACAGTCGCATTTATAATTTGCAAATTTTTCTATTTTAAAATTTTCAGATTAACTCATTCCGTTCTCAAACCTTTAATCGGATTTGCCATCGCCGCTTTAATTGCCTGGAGGCTTACCGTTATTAATGCGATCATAATGGCAACAACGCCTGCAATTAAATATATCCACCAGCTTATCTCAATCCGGTATTGATAATTCCGCAGCCAGTTATGCATTGCCAGCCATGCTACCGGGAAAGCCACGATACATGAGATAGCAACCAATTGCAAAAAATCTTTTGATAATAACTGCGCTATGCCTGAAACGCTTGCCCCAAGGACCTTCCGTATTCCAATCTCTTTAGTTCTGCGTTCTGCGGTGTAAGCTGCTAATCCAAATAACCCTAAACATGAAATGATGATGGCCAACATGGCAAACACTCTTGAAAGCTTACTTATCAATTGCTCATTCTGAAACATGGCATTGAACTGGTCGTCAACGAAGTGATAAGTAAAAGGGTAGGAGGGGTTGTCTTTTTTTACGATTGCTTCAATTTGATTTATAGCATTTTCAACGTTCGTATTGGGTTTTAAACGCACATACATTTCTGATGTGTTTTTATATTCAGGGCAATAAAAAAATACCGGGTCAGGCTTTCCATACATATCGCCATATACAAAATCGTTTACCACACCAACAATATTTAACACTATACCACTTGTATCGCCATCCCAATGCAGCGTTTTTCCTATAGCACTTCCATTTCCCATTAATTTTTCAAGCGATTGCGTTATAAGTATATTTTGTTTTTTTGAGGTTGTGCTATCGATTATAACAAAATCTCTGCCTTCTAAAATTTTTAAACCATAGGTACTCATAAACCCCGGCGAGACACCACGATTAGATATCAACACTTTGCTATTGGCTGATTTTCCTTCCCATACAAGTGCGTCTGTATTATTGCCTCCATATAAAGCTGTGTAATCTGAAAGCCCAAGATTGTCAATGACGCCGGTGTTTAAAAGGTCTTGCTTAATAACCGGGAAATTGTTATTGAATTCATCATTTGTATTTACTTCTAGCAAGTTATTCTTATTAAACCCAAGACTCCTGTTTTTTATATGTTGTATTTGCTGATATATAACAATAGTGCTGATGATAAGTATGATGGAAATGCTGAATTGTAACACCACCAAACCTTTTCGTATGAAGGCAGCGCTGTTGCCTTTCATCCTTATCCCTTTTAAAACAAGCACAGGATTGAAGGATGATAAATATAATGAAGGGTAACTGCCTGCAAATAATCCGCATATGAATGTGATGGCTAACAAGGTTCCGATGTGAAGAGGTTTGTTTAAACCTAATGCGATATTTTTCTGAACAAGCAAATTAAAGGCAGGCATTAAAAGCTGCATCATGATTACGGCGAGTAGGGCAGATAATAAAGCCATAAATATCGCTTCGCCGATAAACTGAAAAATGAGCATTCGTTTTCCTGAGCCCAATACTTTTCTTACTCCAACTTCTCTTGCGCGTTTTTCGCTTCTTGATGTTGCAAGGTTCATAAAGTTGATACAGGCTATTAATAAAATGATCCACGCAATAACAGAGAAAAGATGCACATAAGTTATTCTTCCTCCGCCTGTCTGAACCCCGTTATCAAATTCATCCCGCAAATGCCAGTCGTGTGCACTAAATAAAAAAGGCCTTGCATTAGACTTCGGTTCGCGTTGCTGTATGAAATTGTAGAGAATTTTATTTACTGAAGCTGCACTAACATTTGGTTTTAATTCAACATAAGTGTCAAGGTCATTATTGCCCCATGACTGCGCCCAGGATTTATTTTCATTCCACCAGATTTCCAAAGGCGCAACCCATTCAAACTGTATTGTCGAGTTTTTCGGAATATCTTTTATAACGCCTGAGATTACATAATCCTGTTTATTATCAACACGCACTGTTTTGCCAACAACATTTTTTTCATCGCCAAAAAATTTCTTTGCAGTTGATTCAGTAACAACCATTGAATACAATTGCGTAAAAGCTGTTTTTGCATTACCCTGCACAAAAGGGAAACTAAACATGCTGAACAAAGATGCGTCTGCATAATTGGGAAACGCATACATTGATTTATTACCGATGGTTATAAGCTTTGTGTTATACCCGATTATGCGGCAAGTGTTTGCAACGCCGGGGATTTCCTGCTGCATGGCAGGGCCTATAGGTGCCGGCGTTGAACCAAACGTGGCAATGTAGGTATCATACTTTTGATTTTCTCTTATACAGTACAGGACATCTTTTTTTGTGTTGAACTGATCGAAGTTCATTTCATCTTCCACCCATAAAAAAATTAATCCCGCACAGGTGATGCCGATTGCCAACCCAAAAATATTCAGGAAACTGTAGCCTTTATTTTTCCAGAGGCTTCGGATGGTTGTTTTAAAGAAATTTTTAAACATTTTATTTCATTTATGGGTGGCTGTTATTTTAAAGTAAACCATCAAAAAATTAAAATTTTCATTTTCTAATTTTCACATTGTCTAATCAGTCACTTAACTCACTCCGATCTCAAGTTCTTCACGGGGTTAGCCATCGCAGCCTTAATGGATTGGAAACTTACGGTTATCACTGCGATTACTACGGAAATAACAGCTGCTATAACAAACGTCCATCCGCTGAGGTGTACGCGGTAAGCAAATTCCTGGAGCCATTTATTCATCGCCCAGTAAGCCAACGGCGTTGCAATTACCGTGGCCATAATTACCAGTTTCAGAAAATCTTTACTAACCAATTGTACAACGCTGCCGACACCTGCACCCAGTACTTTCCTTATGCCGATTTCTTTAGTCCTTACCTGCGCCGTATAAGTGGCCAGGCCGAACAAGCCAAGACAGGAAATAAAAATAGCGATTGCGGCAAAAGTTGTAAACAAAGTCCCTGCACGCTGTTGCGCCTGGTAATGCGATTCGAATGTTTTGTCAAGAAAATCATAAGAGAAAGGTGCGTTGTGCGCATATTTTTTATATTGCTCTTCTACCGCTTTTATCGCTGCCTGTGCGCCTGCTCCCGTAGTACGTACATATAAAACGTTTTTAAATCCAACCGGTCTTATTACCAATGGTGCAATTGGATTTTTCAGTGATTGAAAATTAAAATCTTTTATTACGCCTGATATTTGTCCATCGGCATTTCCATAGCCAATTTTTGTGCCGACGTAAGGAGGTTTCAAACCCATCGCTTTCACGGCAGTTTCATTCAAAATATATTTATTACCCTCAGAAGGCATTCCTGTAAAATTTGTTCCCTCGATGAATTGATACTTCATGGTAGGTATGAAGTTTTTATCTGCCTGTACCCGCCAAAGCATAAACGGAACATTATTCTCTTTACCCTCCCAAACGATATCTCCTGATACCTCTGTTACATTTGTAATGTCCTGTGCGCTACTAAACGAAACATTTACTATCTCCCTTTGTGACAATAATTCATTTTCGATAGCGTCAGCATTTTTCATTACGTCTTTGGGAAATGAAACAGTGAAAACATAGTTCTTATCATAACCCAAATCTTTATTTCTTATATATGCCATTTGATTTTCCATTACAATTGTGCCAACGAGCAATATGAATGAGATTACAAATTGAAGAACTACCAAGGATTTTCTTAGTGAAGACGTTTTAATGCCCAAAAAACTTTTATCACGTACTGCTCCTAAAGGGTTGAAAGATGATAACAACATTGCGGGATAAATGCTTGAAATAAGTATTGTTCCTAAAAGTGAGGAAAATAATATCTTCAACATAGGGAAATTGGACAAGGAAAAAATTAATTGTTCCCCTGTAATTCTATCATACAAGGGCTTCAATAAATTGATTAAAACAATTGCGAAAAAAAGCGCGAACCCGAAGGTTAATATTGTCTCCGTGACGAATTGCACGAACAGTTGCCTTCTTTTAGCTCCAATGATTTTTTTTATACTTACCTCTTTAATTCTTGTAAGAGCGCGGGCCGTAGAAAGGTTTACATAGTTTATACTGGCAATAATCAATATTAGTAAGGCGACCAAGGCCATTACCTGTACCATTTGTAATGCAGAATTGTCTCCATCGATTCCTGTAAGATGAAGGTCTCCCAGGTTCTGTAACTGGAAAGTGGTTGGAGCTGACCCATTTCCCTTTGCATTAAACAGGTATGTAAGCTTTTTTTCAATTGCCGAAATATTGGCATTGGGATTTATCAAAAGAAATGTTCTGAAACTATAATCGTTTACATCTTCATCGACCGTTTTCCAATCATGACTGCCACCATTGGCGGTAAATTGTTCGGCATAGTAATCTACAGGAAAGATAGCGTCATATTGCAGCGAAGAATTATGAGGAAAGTCTTGCAAAACGGCAGTTACGGTAAAGTTATTTTTGTCGAACCGGACAATTTTGCCAATGGCATCATCTGTATCAAATAATTTCCTGGCGGTTGATTGTGTAATTGCCACAGAGTGCACATCCGGTAAAAAAGCGTCACGCGTACCATGCAGTAATTTATAGTCGAAGAAGTTGAGAAAATTACTGTCTGCATAAACAATATGGTTGTTGTCAAATGTTTTTGTCAGCGTGGTATTGGACAACACTTCATCAGACATGGATGGATTTTCATTATCGCTTACCATTCTCAACACAGAAATAACTCCCGGAATTTTCTTTGCCATTACCGATAGTGGCCCGGGTGCACCCCGCCATGCAAGTGATTTTCCTTCCAAAGTAATGTGCGAATTTACCTGGTAGATGTCTTTATACTTTTGATTAAATGTATCGTAGCTAAATTCATTCTGCACCCAAAGCAGCAGCATAATTCCTGTTGCCAGACCGACAGCCAGGCCGCTTATGTTCACGATACTGTAAAGTCTATTGGCTTTTAGATTACGCCACGCTATTTTGAGATAATTTCTCAACATATATATTGTTTGAGTTAATAACGATCAGCCATTAGCTGTTAGTTGCTTTTTTACTGCGTTCTCAAACTTTTTACCGGGTTGGCAACTGCCGCTTTTATCGCCTGGTAGCTTACCGTAATCAATGAGATTACAACCGCTATTATGCCTGCTCCGGCAAACACCGACCATCCTATGCTTACGCGGTAGGTATAACCCTCGAGCCACTGGTGCATAGCGTACCATGCAATGGGTGATGCAATGGCAAATGATATGATCACCAGCTTTAAAAAGTCTTTTGACAGCAGGGTAGCGATACTCGTAACACTTGCCCCCAGCACTTTGCGCACTCCAATTTCCTTGATCCTGTTCTCAGCCATGTAGGCGGCCAGTCCAAATAATCCTAGGCATGAGATGATGATGGTGAGACCCGCAAATAATGCAGCCAAAGTTGCGGTACGTTGCGTGTCTTCAAAATTTTTAGCGTACTCCTTATCTATGAATTTGTAATCAAAAGGGTATTGCGGATTGTATTGCGTAAAGACATGCTCCGCGAGTTTTAAATCCTGTGCAACAGGTTTCGCGGGGTTCAGTTTTATATGAATCACATTGAACCATCCTGTGCCGGGCCCATTAATCATTAAGGGAGGAACCGGGGCATAGGGAGATCCGACAATAAAGTCTTTTGCGACGCCAACTATTTCCATAATTTTTCCGTCACCTACGTTGTGAACTGTTTGCCCGACTACCGGTTCTTTCAAACGCATTCTCTTTACGGCTGTTTCGTTCAGAAGGATCGCATTGGAATCGCCTGGATAATTTTGCAGGTCTATGTCTCTTCCTTCAACTAATTTGGTATCAAAGACTTTCATAAAATCACCATCGGTGCTAAACCTGGCAAAGTCAAGCTTTTTATCATCCTCTGTACTTCCTTTCCACGAAAAACCCCAGCTATCGCTCCACGATTCAGTGATGGGGCTCATGGATTTGGTAACACCAACCGCAGCGCCGTCAGCCAACAGCGATTGTTTGATCATGTCATAGTTTTTATCTACGTTGCCATTTATAGCAGTATAGACAACATTGTTTTTGTTGTAGCCTATTTGTCTTTGCTGTGCATAGTTTATCTGGTGAAGTACGACAAAAGTGGATATAATCAAAATGATGGCAAATGAAAATTGCAGTACCACTAATACTTTTCGCGGATTGATGGCTAAATGTGTTGCCCGGAAAGTACCCTTTAATACTTTTATCGGTTTGAACGAGGAGAGGAAAAATGCCGGATAACTACCGGCAATAACCCCGGTAAAAAGTATAAAGCCCAACATCTCAAACCAGAGAGAAACATTGCTCCAGTCAAGATAAAGTTGTTTATCTACTAATCTGTTGTAATACGGTAACGTGAATTGCACGATCAAAACAGCAACCATTCCGGCAATCAAAGTCAAAAAAATACTTTCGGCAATGAACTGGACTATCAACGAGGATCTCTGAGCGCCTACCACTTTACGGATACCCACTTCCTTTGCCCGTTTTTCACTGCGTGCCGTAGAAAGATTCATAAAGTTGATACAGGCTATCAGTAAAATAAATGCGGCGATTACTCCAAACAATCTCACCGTATATATGCGGCCTCCCACCAAATGGCCATTATCGCTTTTTCCATAGAGATAGGTTTTGTTTACCGGGTAACTGAAAACAGTTGTGGTAGAAGGAAAGCCACTGTTTTTCGTGTGATCGATAGTGATGTTTTTCACCTTTGCATCGAAAGCACGCGGCGATGCACCAGGGTTAAGCAACACGTAGGTTTGCAACTGGTTGTTATCCCAGGCGTCACTGGTCTGGTTCAAATGAAGCAGGTAGGAAAAGGGCAACAGGTAGTCAAATTGAAAAGAAGTAGTATTCGGCAAATCTTTCAACACGCCGGATACAGTAAACATATCCGTGCTATCAATCTTAATGCTTTTACCTATCGGGTTTTCCTTACCGAATAGCGCTTTGGACAGATTTTCTGTAATCACAATATGGTAAATACCATCCAGCGCTGTTGCGGGGTCTCCAAAGCGCATAGGGAAACCAAACATCTTTAAAAACCCGCTGTCAACCATGTCACATTGCTTAATCATTTTTTTATCGCCTACAGTAAGCAGGTAATTACGGGCCGATTTTACACGAACTGCATCCTTTACTTCCGGGAAATTTTGCTTGATTGTTGGGCCCATAATCATCGGTGTAGTGCCCCAGGCATACACTTGTCCGTTGAATTTATCGCGGTTGTACATCAGGTACAGCCTGTCGGAATGGGTATATTGCGTGTCGCGCAACATTTCGTTCTGTATCCACGAAAGAATGAGAATGGCCGACGCCATTCCTATTGCAAGCCCCGTAATATTGATGAAAGAAAAACCTTTGTTCTTTCCCAGGTTCCTGGTAGCCGTCTTAAAAAAATTTTTAAACATAACGATGGGTATTGCCAGGTAAGACACATGAAATATGCCAGCCCCTTAACGGTCGTTGTACATACTACTTCTATATGTAGTTATTTTATAACGTGTTCGGTTTTGATACAGCGATTGTTCGAAATTGAACAATCATTGCCTAAATGCTCTTTCCATCGACAACCTTCATCGCGACAAAACAATCTGTTTAACAGTATGAGGATTACCATGGGAACAGATTGCCACGGCGCAAATAATTGTCAGACCCTCGAATTACAGGACTTAAAGATTAGCAGGGCAAGAATTCTTATGTTATAACGATGGACGACGCAGAAAAAGCTTCAACTAAAATTGCTGCCTGGTATAAAAGAAATACAACTCCAGCCCAATGGACAACATTGAAAATTCTGTTCCACCTGATCCCATTATTACCATAGCTAAACCATATCAATGAAGCTTTGCCAACAATGTGGTCTTCCGGCACAAAACCCCAGTAGCGGCTGTCCAGCGAATTGTGACGGTTGTCTCCCATCATCCAATAATAATTCATTTTGAAAGTGTAAGAGGTGGAAGGCTTGTCATTAATAAAATATTGGCCGTTTTTTTCTTCAAACTTATTTCCTTCATAGGTATCTATGCAGCGGTGATAGCGTCTTACATTTGGGGGATTTAATTGAATTGTCGCTCCTTTTTTCGGGATCCACATTGGCCCGTAATTATCTACAATCCAGTTATTGGTTTCATAAGGAAACAATGTTTGTCCTTTTTCCGAATCGTCCATTGGCTGGAGTCGTATTTCTTTTATACCAGGCAGCAATTTTAGTTGAAGCTTTTCTGCGTCGTCCATCGTTATAACATAAGAATTCGTGCCCACAACTTGTACCTGGTTTTGGTATTGGTCATCTGAATATTGTATGCCTATAGCATTAAGCTGGTCAGGATCAAGAGGATTGGTAGTGGTAACCAGGTAATTGAATTCATGGTATTCAGGCAAATTTTGTGGTATGCCATTTATATAAACAATTCTTTTTTTTATTTGCAACGTATCGCCTGCAATTCCCACACATCTTTTAATAAAAAGCTCTCTCTCATCAACGGGCCTGGTAATTATAAGATCGCCATATTGATCAAGCGTCCGTTGCCGGGCTTCCTCCTCAGATAAATGTTCGGAAAGCATTCTGCCGCGAATTTCCTGGTAGTAAGTAACCAGCGACCCATGTTGTTCATCATCGATAAGTGTATCATTTGCAGGGAAGTTAAAAACAACCACATCACCTCTTTTAACCGGTTTCTGAAACCACCGGATGTATGGAATATGGATCCATTCGACATACCATTTAGTATTAATCCATTTAATTTTTTGGTGGACAAAGGGTACTGCTAATGGAGTGTTTGGAAGTCTTGGACCGTAA
>Ga0157371_10005907_pt1 | contig 10227 bp, 6 predicted proteins | sample C45metaG_FD_113462 | JGI IMG/M metagenome (GOLD analysis project Ga0157371, IMG submission 113462) | Corn rhizosphere microbial communities from Kellogg Biological Station, Michigan, USA - C4-5 metaG | ecosystem: Host-associated > Plants > Roots > Rhizosphere > Soil | place: USA: Michigan...
CGTGTCGGCGGTGCGGATCGGCATCTTGTCGATCAGCACCTTGGCCTCGGGTTTCTTCCGCAGCAGGTCGAGCTCGGCATAGTAACGGTCGTGCGCCGCACTGAATGTCGTCTCGACCGCCTCCTCGATCTTCCCCAGGACCACGCGCTCGATCCGGTCGATCGCGACGACCAGCGCTGAGGTCTCCTCGAACGTCTCGATATCGGGATGCGACGCCAGCACGTTCTCGAGCAGGGTGGTCCCCGAGCGCGGGAAGCCGAGCATCTGCACGACATTCTGCTGCTTGGCCGGGGGCAGGGGCGGTACCGCCAGCTTGGCGCGGATCTGCACGCCCTTGTAGAAATCCGCTGGGTTGATCTCGGTCGATTTCTCCGCCGCGTTGAGCCCCACATAGGCATCGTACGCCTTGCGGTACTCGCCGAGCTTGTCCTCGGCCTGCGCCCGCAGCGCCCGGACGGCGCCCAGATATGGCGCCAGCACCGGCGTCGCGACGATCTTGGCGTCGTCGAATGGCTTGAGTCGGTTGAGCACCCCTTTGGCGTCGCCGCGCATCAGCGCCCCGCCGGCGAGAAAGATTTGGGCGACCTGCAGATGGATGTTGCGGCTGATGAAGATTTGCGCCGCCTCTTCGATCAGATCGGGCTGCGCTGAGCTTTCGAGCACCATGAACAGGCGCTGCACGGGAATCGGGTTGAGCGGGGCGATGGCCACGGCGCGCAGCGCCCATTCCAGCGATGGCCGCCAGCCTCCGGCCGCCTCGGCCTTCTCCGACGCAACCCGCAGGTGGGTGATGTCGCCGGTGGCAAGGTAGAGGCCGCCCGCTGCGTCGGCTTCCGTGGCCGGATCGTGGTCGAGCGCCGCCAGCATCCCCTTCTGCTCGAGCTCGGTAGCTGAGTCTGCCGCTGTCGAGGCGGCGGTCCGGGCGCTTTCGTGCTCATAGACCGACTCGAAATACCGGAATGCCCGAGCTCGCACGCCCGCGTGGTGGCACTGGTGCAGCACCTCCGCTTCGAGCGGCAGCGACATCAGGTTGGCATCCAGGATCGCGCACCAGGCTCCGGCCGCGAGGTACCTGTCAGATGAGTTACGCAACTCCCGGTAGTAGGCGGCGCCGCCCCTCTGCACCACGTTGAGCGCGGCAAGCGGCTGGAGTTGCGGGGCTTTTATGACGAGCGGCGCGGCCATGGATCTACCTGAAGGAATTCGGCTCCATATAGGCCATTCATGCGTCCGCGAAAGCCATTTGTGTGCTGGTGCAATAATGCGGCGACGCGCCAAGACGCTGCCACAATTGGCCCGCGACGGCCCGCTGGAAGGCCGCTGTTAACCCCGGATTCAGCCGGGTTAACAGGAGGTTTCGAAACCTGTGCTGAATCTGCAACAACGCCGGGCCAACCATGTGATCTCTTCCACAATCTGGCCTTTATGCGATTGCGCCCACCCCCGCCGTAGGTAATGTGGCTACTGCGAATCCATGCATGGGATCGTTTGTCGGTCGCAAACGCGACGGCAACACACACAAGCAAGTGTGGTCGCGTTTCGGCAAACCGTCGGGGAAACCCGGCAAAACAGATGACTGACTTTGGAGGTCAACAATGAAAATCAGGAGCCTGCTTCTCGGTTCCGCGGCGATCGCAGCCGTCGCTGGTCTCTCGACCGCTGGCTACGCAGCCGATCTGGGCGTCGTGACGTCGCTGGACGTCTGCGACGAGCTCGGCCTCTCCGGCCTGACCATTTCGTCCGATGACAACTGCCTGCAGATCACCGGCGACGTGAAGTTCGAGTACGACTGGGGCAACTACACCCCCGGCCGCATCTACGGGTCGTTCGTGAACACGAACAATGGCAACACCTACACCGTCTTCGCTCCGGGCATCCATCCGGCGCAGAGCAACGGCGGCGACGTTGACGCTTGGCTGAAGTTTGTCGGCACTGCCAGCTCGGATTTCGGTCCGGCGTCGGCGACGATCAAGCTGGTGACCAACAATTCGACCGGCAGCAAAGACTGGTCGGTCGGTATCGACGAAGCCTGGGTTGGCATCGGCGACACCACCCGCCTGATGGCTGGCTATAAGAGCTCGATCTTCAACGCCGGCGACGACGTCCCGCTGAACTACCTCGGCCTGTTCAACTCGGACAGCGTCAACAAAGGCGTAGGCTTCGTGACCTCGAAGGCGGCGACCGGCGGTGACGTGATCCAGGTCGTCTCGAACCTCGGCAATGGCCTGCAGGTTGGCGGCGGTCTCGAGAACCTCGGCGGTTCGGGTACGCAGTTCGGCGAGATGACCGGTGTCGGCGTGATTTCGTACGCTGGCGACAACATCACGGCGCACGTTTCGGCCGCTTATGGTCCGAGCAGCACGAAGCCGGCAGGCTACGTCGACAACTCGAACTACAGCGGTCTTGGCTGGAAAGTTCATGCCGGCTTCACCGGGTCGTGGGACCCGATCAGCGTCGTAGGCGCGATCTCGGCCGACGATACCGGCTACTGGGATGCTCTCGGCTCGGTCGCTGCCAAGTTCGACATGTTCACCCTGGCGGCTTCTGGCGAAGCGACGTCGGCCGGTGAGTGGGGCGTCGGCGGTTCTGCCTCGGCCAAGGTCAGCGATGGCGTGACCTTGAATCTGGGTGGTCGTTACTTCCATGGCGTGTCGACTTCCGGCACTCATGACACTGCGAACCCGTACAACGTCTACCAGGTTGAGGCAGCTCTCTCGGCTGCGGTCACCGAGAGCATCACACTTACTGGTGCGGTTGGTGTGACCGACTCGGATATCGTCGGTACGGCTGGCGGTACGCCGATGGCGTTCTACGGCAAGGGCGGTGTTGCTTGGGCTCCGGGCGGCGGCTTCACCTCGGGTGCCAACGTCACGGTCACCAGCCTCGGTGGCTACAAGGCGGTGTTCACGGCCGAGAAGTCGATCAAGTAAGATCGCTTCCGATAGCGAATTGTGGAAAGGCCCGGCTCTGCCGGGCCTTTCTTTTTCTGACGTCCATCCTGCGTGGCGAGGACGCCTTACGACCGCTCGAGTTGTCGACCATGCCTCACTGCAGCCCGAGCCCCGGTTCAGGTTCAGTTCAATCAATTCCGGCTACTGTTGTGGCGACGGTCTAAGAATCGCCGATAAACAGTTGGATAGGCCGGTTTTCTTGAATCGGAGCTTCTGCTATCGCGGGGCTTGCGAAGCGGCTGCGGCGGCCGTTCGGGGGTAAAATGGCTGGTACGTTTCTTAAGTGGCTGGTTCCGGGCGTTTTGACTGTCGTTGGGGGCACGGCTCTGGCAGTCATGCAGGAACCGCCTTCGCGTCTGATTGCCGCCGAAATCCACCCGCTGATGGCGTCGTTACGGGGAACCGGTAACGCCGCCGTCGCAGCGCCAAGCAGCTATGCTCAACCTTCTGCCATCATCACCGAGGCGGCGCAGGTCAGCCTCGCCCCCGATATCACGTCACTGGCTCCGGGCGACAGCTCGTCCTTGTGGCTCGACAGCTCCGTGCTCCCGAGCGCCTCGGCAGAAGAATCGGCGGCATCGTCATCGGAGACGGTAACGTCGACCGATGCAGCCGGGAGCAGTCCCGGATCGAGTTCCGAAGACCTGTCGAGCTCCGAAGCATCGCCCAGCTTCGTATCTTCGTTGAGTTCTATGTCGTCTTCGAGTCCGGTATCGTCTTCGAGCGCCGAAGCCGCGTCGGCGGCTGGCCTCTCCTCGGGCAGCGAGGCCTCATCGGCCCCTGAGGTCCCGGCGAGCTCCGATATGCCGTCGAGTCCCGACACTTCGTCCAATGCCGAATTCCTGTCGAGCGCGGTGAGCTCGTCCAGCAGCCAGGCACCATCGAGCAGCGAAGCGCCCGCTGCATCGTCGGAATCGGATTCCATTGCGCCATCATCGGCCTCCGATGCCTCGAGCGAGGAGTCGTCCTTGGAGCCGGTGTCGACCTCCCCGGCGTCATCCCAGCCACCCGCTCCCTCACAGGAGACCTCGTCGGTCTCCTCGACTGAGGAACCGTCCTCACCTTCGTCCGAAATGATCTCGTCGTCGGAGCAACCCATCCCATCCGGTGCATCGTCATCGCCGGAAAGCTCGTTCTCGGAAAATCCTGCGCCGGAAGCGTCTTCGTCCGCCGAGGCCGCAACCTCTTCGAGCGTGGCGCCGCAGGAGCCGCCTGTCTCTCCCGCGCCCGTCAATTCCGTCGCCCCGATGCCCGACGATCTGGTATTCGAGGCCGATCGCAGTGCGGGCGGTTCAGTTACCCTCAAGGGCGCGGTTCCGGCTGCCGCGGACGCGACGGCGCTCGCCAACGAAGCCGGCTTGCGCAAGGCGACCGGCCTCGTCACCAAGGATGATTTGCCCGCCGACTTCACGGCCAACGGCACGACCGGGATCGCGGCACTGTCGGGACTCGTGGAGGGGACGGTCGGGTTCGACGGCAGCAAGTGGTACCTGCGCGGCAAGGCTGATCGGAAAGCGGCCGCCGACCAGGCCGCGAGTCAGATCGCGGCGCTCCCCAATGCCGCGGGGTGGTCGGTCGGCATCGATGTGCTGCCCCCGCTGGCGGCCTGCCAGGCGGATGTCGACGCCATCGCGGCGCGCAATGCCATCACGTTCACCGGTCGCGCGACCCTGGTCAAGACATCGGAGCCCGTGCTCGACGAGCTTGCCAAGGATCTGGCGATTTGCCCCAAGGCCGATGTGCACGTTCAAGGCCACACTGACGCAGACGGGAGCGCCGACATTAATCTCGCCCTGTCCGTGGAGCGCGCGGAGTCGGTCGTCAATGAGCTGATCAAGCGAGGCATCGGCGAAGAGCGGCTTTATGCGGAGGGTTTTGGCGAGACCGATCCGATCGCCTCCAACGAGACCAAGGACGGCAAGGCGAAGAACCGCAGAATAACGTTCCAGGTGACCACGGAGTAGCTCCTTGTCGCTGGACCAGATCGCCGCTTTTCTGCAGCTGTATTGGCCCTATGCCTTGGGCGCCCTCGTCGTTGGCATCGTCGTGGGTTGGCTCAGTTTTTCCGCGCCAAGGCAGGCGCCATGAACGAACAGATTGCGCATATTGGCGCGATCGCGACGCTCCTGCTGGCCGCCTACGCGTTTGGCTGGGCCCTTGGATACGTCCTGCGTCGGACAGTGTCTCGCCGGCGTGCACCGGCGGAGCAGGGGACGGGGCAGAGGATTTCCTCCCCGGCGGCCGACTCGGCCCCTGCCGCTGTCGCGGCATCTGCCCCGGTGGCGGTGACTGCGGCGGTGCCGGTGGAGATTGCCGCCACCATCCCCGAGCCGGTCCGCGCCGGCCCGGTTCCAGCCAATGCCGGGCTCATGGCGCAGCCCGAGCCGGTGTCTGCGCTCGAGACACTGAAATCGCTTTCTACTGCGATACCCCTGGTTCCCGTCGCGGTGGCAGCGGCTCAATCGGAGGAGACCGCCACCGAAGCTGGGCCCCCCGCCGCCGCCGCCATCGCGACGCCGGGCTCGATCGGCGACGACGTCGCGACGACCGTGGAAACGCCGGCTGTCGTGTCTGAGCCCGAGTCCGTCTCTGCCCCGCGGGTTGCGCCGGCGCCCACTGAAATCGTTCCAGCGACGCCCGCGGCAACACCGGGTGTCGCCTGGAGCGGTCACCTGCACGGCCGAAAGGCCGAGCTCTTCGTTGCCGACGTGATCGCTGTCGGCAGTGGGACCAGCGAGCGTCAGAGGGCGGTGCCTCTCCAATCGGTTACGGACTCTTGGGCGAAAGTTGCGACGGCGGGGTACTCCGCGCAGCCAGGCCCGGAACCGGTTGCCAGGGCTATCGAGGAGGCGGTGGGCGAAGACAGCAGGCCGGGGAATTCACCTGACCTTGTGGTTTCATTGCCTGCCGGCCAGCCCAAGAGTGCGGCGGTATTGGGCGACGAGTTTCCATCAGGGCCGTCCTTCCCCCAGGCCGAGCCTTCGCCACCTGCGGCACCGGTGGCCGAGCCTGACCGGCCCGAGGCCGCACCAGACTTGACCGACGAAGACTCCGCCATGCGCGATATCGAAGGTGGGTGGTCTCGCGGCGGCGTCCGAAGGGCCGGAAACATCAAAGATGTCAGTGCCGCGGTGAGTGCGGCACAGTTGGCGGTCGAGCAGGTGTTGGCCCGGGGCAACGTCGATCCCGACCCGGCCGAGGCCATCGGGCAGGCGGCCTTCGGCAGACCCAGGGGCCTGCCGCGTCCGCGCGATGGCGGCCGGGACGATCTGAAACAAATCGCTGGACTGGGCCCCATGGACGAGTCGGCACTCAACAACCTGGGCATCTATCACTTCGACCAGATTGCCAACCTCGACGAGCGCGAAGTGCTCTGGCTCGAGAACCACGCCTTCGCGCGCGGCCGCATAGGCCGGGAGGAGTGGCAGCAGCAGGCGCGGCAACTCGGCGCCGAAACAGCAGCGCTGCGAGTCGGACGTTAGGCGGCCTTACGTACGCCGATCACGCCGTTGACGAAGTCGACGATCGGCTGCACGTCATCGCTGTTGTCGAGCAGGGCGGGCGAGCCCTGTGACTCGATGACAAACGCCTCCGCGTCGCGCCGCCGCCGCATCATCTCCTCGAACGTCTCGCGACGGAGCTGCTGGGTCAGCTGGGTGCGCATCATCATGAGCGGCGCATGCCCGAGCGCATCGAACAAGGGCCATTGCGCAACGAGGATGTCGTCGAGCCCGAAAGGTTCCAGCAACCTGATCAAAGTGGGATCAAACAGGGGTTGCAGCCGGCCCCGGCGGTCGACGAAGTGCGTCCGCATCGCGAGCGCCTCGAGCGCGGGCTCCGGCACTTGGGGGTAGTCGTTGGCCATCATGCGCCGCAGCATCGGCTTGAGGCTCGCCTCGCCACGGATGCCGGTCAGTTCGTGCAAAGTCGTGCGCAACCGCACGAGTCCGCGCGGATCGGAGATCGGCCCCGCATCGATCAGCACGGTGCCGGCAATCAGCGATGGACGGTCGGCTGCCAGCGCCATCACGGCCTGTCCACCATGACCCTGGCCCAGAAAGATCGCGCGTTCGATGCCGAGCGCGCGGCAGATCCCGATCAGGTCGGCCGCATCGGCCACCGTCGTGTAGTCTCGTATCCGGTGACGGTCGCTCGACCGGCCGCGGCCCTTCGCGTCCACCAGGACGAGTGGCGTCGCTTCGGGCAGCAGGGTTCGGCCCAGGCGGACCAGATCGAAATAGTCGACCATGTTTCGGTTGTAGCCGGGCACGCAGACGACCGGTGTGCAGCCTGGACCGAGTCGGCCGGCGACATGCACGGCGACATGTTCGTTGGCCGGCCCCACCGTGATCCGCACGATGGGCAGTGCGTCGAACTGCGAATGTTGCTGCGGCAGGGGGCGCGGCTTGGCCATGCCCCAAACTAGCCGAGCCTACCCGGCAATGGAATGCAGCGCTGCCACCGGGCTTATCGTCGTTCCGCCCAGGCGGGCGCGATAGACCAGATAGTTGCCAAGCACGCGCTGCACGTATTTGCGCGTCTCCTGGAACGGGATCAGCTCGACCCAAACCACCGGATCGACGTTGGCCTGCCGAGGGTCGCCGAACGCCGAGATCCACTTGTTGGCGTTGCCGGCGCCGGCGTTGTAGGCGGCCGCGGCCAGCAGCAGCGACCCGTTGTAGGCCTGCAGCTGGGCCGCAAGATAGCTCGATCCGAGCAGCGTGTTGTATTCGGGATCGTTCGCCAACCGGCTGGACGAATAGGCCACGCCCAGCTTCTTGGCGGTTTCCTTGGCCGTCGCCGGCATGAGCTGCATCAGGCCCTTTGCCCCAGACGACGAAACCGCATTCACCTGGAAACGGCTTTCGGTTCGCGTGATCGCGTAGATCGCCGCCATGTCGATATCGGCGAGCTTGGTGGTCGGCAGCCCATCCTTGGGAAAGCTGAAGAGGTCGAGCGGCGTGCCGCGTTTGTCGGCGATATCGGCAATAGCGATCGCGAGGTGATGGGCATCGATCTTTTGCGCCAGCCGGGCCGCGAGCACCAGCTCACCTCCGTCCTTGAGCTGCGTCTGCGCGAGGTTGCGGAGCAGGGCAGAGGCCATGTCGTTCTGATCGTCGGCCATCAGCAGCTTGATCGCCTGCACCACGGGACGGCCGTCGAACACCGTCTCGCTGCCGGCCGTCGAGGGCATGTCGCGCAACTCGACCGGCTTCAGCCCAAGTTCGCTGCGGGCCAGCAGGCCGTAGTAGATCGTCCCGTAGTGCGCCGCCGTCGTGTAGGCCGCCTTCGCCCCTTTGCCGTCGCCGAGTGCGGCCTTGGCGCGTCCGAGCCAGTAGTTCGCCTGCGTCACCGAATCCGGCAGCGTCGAAAGCTTAGTCTCGGCCGCGAAATGCTTCTCCGCGGATTTGGGGTCGTTGAGGAAGCTCAGTGCGATCCAGCCGGCATGGAAGCGCGCTTCGACCAGCCGGCCCTCCGGGCCGGAGGTGTAGTCGGCCGCTGCGGTATAGGCGCGCTTGGCGTCGCCGGCCGACAACAACTGGCGGATCAGCGTACGCCGTTCGTACCACCAGTCCTCGGCCACGGGGTCGTTTGCCTGGCCCTTGTTCAGGTAGGCGATCGCATCGTCCCACAGCTGCGCCTGCCGCGCGCGTTGTGCTCGCGAGAAGTAGTAGATCGGGCTGGTCTTATAGGCGGGATCGACCTTGTCGAGGAGCGCCTTGGCGTTCGGCTCGTTGCGTGACACGGCGTTGCGCGCCACCGCCAGCGATTTCTGCGCCGGCGTCATGAACTTGAACAGGCGCTCAACGGCAGTCGCGCGATCGTCCATCATCAGCCGCTCGGCGCGCGCCCAATGGTCCTTGGCGGTGAGCAGGTCGCCGACCGCACCGAGCACCTTCTGTTCGGTCTGCGGATCGAGAGTGTTGTTGATCCAGATCTCCCGTGCGATCGCCGCGGCCCGATCCTTCTTGCCGTCGTCGACATAGGCCCTGGCCAGCGCAAGCTGCGCGTTGAGCGTGTTCGGCATGCTGCCCGCAAGCGTCGCGATCAGCGTGGCGTCGGAGGCATCAGCCTGCAGCAGCGCCTGTTCGATGCGGGTTTTGAACACGCCGTCCGAAACAAAGTCCGGCGCATCCTTTTCGAAGGCCTGCACCTGGTCGTAGGGGATGGCGCCGTTCCCGTAGTAGATGGCCGCCCATTCGACCGTGCGCCGCTCGAGGTCGGACGTCAGCTTGGTGGCCGCCGTGTAGGCGTCGGTGTACTTGCCGTCGGCGACGAGCCCAAGCGCGGTCTTGAAGTCGCTGGACGAAGTGGGGACGGGCGCCGGTAAAGGCTGCGGCGGCAGCGCGGACGGGACGGGCGCATGCGCGAGCGAGCCCGTTATGACCTCGTCGATCCCCTCGGCGGCGGGCGCCGTGGGGAACGAAATCGAGGTCGCGACGAACAGTGCGGTAGCAAAACTGCCAAGCAGGAGCCTGCCCGGCACCCCCTGCGCAATGAACATGGTCTGGTCCTGTTGGTCCTCAGTACACTTCCAACAAGGTGCCCCCACCCTTGCCGCTTGAGTGTCCCCCGACAGGGTGAACATTCCGTTGCGGCCCGGCCATTGGCGGTACATCGAGCGCACGCCAACCCCTCGTCAGGCATCCGACGGCTCTCTGCTTGTCGCGCCGGACGGTTGAAACTATGGTGCGCGACTATGGCCAAAGGGCGGAAAAGCCGAGGCCGGATGTTGTCAACCGGTTCCAGGTGAGCCGGCTTCAGTCACGAGGAAATATCCCAAAATGCTCAGAGGCTCGATCACGGCGCTCATTACTCCGTTCAAGGACGGGGCCGTGGACGAGAAAACGTTCTCGGCGTTTGTCGACTGGCAGATCAAGGAAGGCTCGCACGGCCTGGTGCCGATGGGGACGACCGGTGAAAGCCCGACCGTCACCCATGAGGAGCAGCGCCGCGTCATCGAAATTGCCGTCGAAGTCGCCGAGCGGCGTGTGCCGGTGGTTGCAGGTGCAGGATCGAACTCGACCGACGAGGCGATTTCGCTCACCCGCTTTGCCGAAGACATCGGTGCCGATGCGGTGCTCTCGGTGGTTCCCTACTACAATAAGCCGACCCAGGAAGGGCTGTTCCAGCACTTCTCGGCAGTCGCCAAGGCGACCTCGCTGCCCGTGGTGCTCTATTCGGTTCCCGGCCGGACAGTGGTCGACATCGCGGTCGACACCATGGCTCGCCTGCGTGACGCCCATGCCAACATCATCGGGGTCAAAGACGCGAC
>Ga0157371_10005908_pt1 | contig 10226 bp, 6 predicted proteins | sample C45metaG_FD_113462 | JGI IMG/M metagenome (GOLD analysis project Ga0157371, IMG submission 113462) | Corn rhizosphere microbial communities from Kellogg Biological Station, Michigan, USA - C4-5 metaG | ecosystem: Host-associated > Plants > Roots > Rhizosphere > Soil | place: USA: Michigan...
CCCGACCAGCAGGCCCCAGAACGCCGATCCGATGCCGACGATGGAGATCTCGTATGCCGTCTCCAGCCTGGCAACGAACGCGGTGATGCGGTGCGCCGGCTCCTCCAGGGCGGTGGTGACCGAGGTGACCAGCGCCCCGAGCACGGCGAGCCCCGCGACCGCGGTGATGAGGATCGGCGGGGACGCCGACACGAGCGCGGTGGCGACGCCCGCACCGAGGCCGAGCAGCAGGTAGAGCACGCCAGCGCTCACGGTCGCGATCCAGCGCTTCGACCTGTCCGGGGAGGCCTCCGGGCTCGCCATGATGGCCGCGGTGATCGCGGCCAGGTTGATCGCGTGGCCGCCGAAGACCGCCCCGGCGGCGGAGAATGCGCCGCTGGCGACGAGCGGGGCGCGCGCGGGCACGGTGTAGCCGTAGGTGGACATCACGACGAAGCCGGGCACGTTCTGCCCGGCCATGGTGACGATGAACAGCGGCAGCCCGAGGCTCACGACGACGAGCGGGTCGAACACGGGCACGACGAAGGTCAGCTGCGGGGCGATGGTGGCGCTGTGCAGCCATCCGGTCCCCGCAGACAGCGCGATCACGATGGTGGCTGCGAGCATCGCTGCGGGCACCGCCCAGCGGGGCGCCAGACGGTAGAACACGAACCAGCTGCCGACGATGGGGAGGGCGAGCAGCGGATACTCGAACGACGCCGTCACCGGCGCGATGCAGATGGGGAACAGGATGCCGGCGAGCATGGCGCTCGCGATCGGTTTCGGGATGCTCGTGATGGCCCTGCCCAGCGCCGGCCACAGCCCGCACAACAGGATGAGCACGCCGCAGACCAGGAACGCTCCGACGGCCGCCGCGAAGTGCGCGTGGTCGTTTCCCGCGGCGATGAGCAGCGCGGCACCCGGCGTCGACCAGGCGAACGAGATCGGGATCTTCTGCCACCAGGCCAGCGCGATCGAGCACAGCCCGACCGTCACGCACAGCACGAGCAGGCCGGATGACGCCTGCAATTCGGAGGCGCCGACCGCCTGCAGACCCGCGATCACCAGCGCGAACGAGGTGGCGAAACCGGAAATGGCCGCGACGACCCCGGCCGTGATGGGCTGGAAGATGACTGCTCCCTCAAAAATGAACCGAAAGTCCAGACTAGGGGGCGAAGACCCCCCGCAACTTCGGCCATGCCGCCGCCCGCACGTAGACCGGAATCTGGTCGATTGGAACCACTCTGTCGACCACCCTGCCGCCGGAGACGGACTCACCCGTCCAGGCATCCGCCCATTCCCCCTCGGGGAGATAGACCGACCACTCGGCCGCTCCGGGTTCCGTGACCGGAGAAACCAAGATGTCGTCGCCGAGCATCCACTGGGCAGGGTATTCCCAGGCCTTCTCGTCGTGCGGAGCATCGAAATAGAGCGGTCGCATGAGCGGCGCTCCCGACTCAATCGTGTGTCTGGCCTGCTCTTCGAGATACGGCACGAGCCGTTCGCGCATCCGGACGATGCGGCGGAATACCGGGATCACCCGATCGTCGCCGCTGCGTTCCGCGATGTTCCACGGCGTGCGGTTCCCGGAGGGCAGCCGATGGTGGTTGAACTCCGCGTGATACTGCATGATCGGCACGAACGCGGCGGCCGCCGCCGAGCGCAGATAGAGCTCGGCATCCGGCACCTCACCGGAGAACCCGCCGAAGTCCCAGCCCCAGTAGACGATGCCGCTGGATGCCGCGGACAGTCCCGCGAAGATCGACCAGCGGAACGCCTGCCAAGTCGAATTCTCGTCGCCGGCCCAGAACGCACCGTGCGCCTGGCTGCCGGTGAACCCGGCCCGGCTGAAGGTGACGGGGGCCTTGCCTGCGGATTCGAGCAGGTCTCCGTAGGCCTTGGCGTAGTGCACGGGGAAGAGCGCGTTGCCCTCATCGCCGCGCATGCCGTTCAGATAACGCAGGTCTCTGCCCCATGCGTGCTCTCCCCCGTCGGTCTTGAAGCCGTCGACCCCGAGGTCTTCGACCAGGTAGCGGCGCTTCTCCGTCCACCACTTCGCAGCCCGTTCGTCGGTGAGGTCCGGCATGAGTCCGAGCGGGAACCACCAGCCCCGGTTGCGATATGGGCGCAGCGAACCGTCCGGGGCCTCCTCCTGCACCAGCACGTTCTCGCGCAGCGCCGCCTCGGCATCCGCCTTCGCCTGTCCTGCCGGATGCGGACGCATCTTGATGAGCGGAATCTGCCAGAGGTGCAGCTTGATGTCGCGGGCGTGGAGCTCGTCGACCATGCCCTTGGGGTCTGGCCAGGCGCCGTCCGCCGGGAAGGTGAAGTCCGTGAGTCGCAGCGGCGACCCGTCCTCGGCCACCGTGTACTCGGCATCCCGCCACACGGTGAACGTGCTCTCGTCGCTCCAGGCCTCGATCACAACCGAGCCGACCGGGATGTCATGGTCTCGATGCAGGTCCATCTGCTTCATGACCTCCGCCTGTGTGTTCCACTCGTTGGCGCTCGCCCAGAGGCGGAACACCCAGGCCGGCAGTTCGCGTGGCCGACCGACATCGTCGAGGAAGGCATCGAGAACCTCGGTGGGTGTGCCGTCGTAGAAGGCGAGGTCGAGCACTGTCACGGCATCGCTCGCCGAGTCCACCTCTGCCTCGATCCAGATCCGGCCAGGGGTGCTCTCCGCGAGATCGAACCACACGCGACGCGAGGTGCGCAGGTGGAAGCCCCAGCCGTCGCCGCCGACCACATGCGCGAACGGCATGGGCAGGTAGGTCTTCCGCTCGGCACCCTGGTTCTTGTACTGCTCGAACACGACGGAATCGAGACTCGTCCCGCGGTGGTCGATCGCGTCGAAACGCTCGCCCAGGCCGGCAACATGCTCGGTGGAGGTCAGCGGCAGTGCGAATCGCACGCGCGAGATGTGTTCCCCGTCATCGAGCACGCTGGTCGTCCCGGGGATCACGCGGCTTGCGCCGAAGGAGGCCACCACATCTTCGGTCGCCCGCCACGCGGCGACCCGGAACTCGAACCAGCGAGTCTTCTGGGGTGATGTACCCTCCGCATGGAACCGGTAGCGGTAGTGCTCGCCGACCCGCAGCGAATCGAGGCTCAACTGCCAACCGCCCGACGCCCGCGCCAGTCGAGCCTGGGCAGAAGCGAGATGACCGCCGTCGACGGCCTGTCCCCGCGACTGCCGCACCGTGGCGCTGAGGGGCAACAATCGGGTTTCCGCACCGTCTTTGACGAGTTCGCAGACGACACCGGTGACCCCGCCAGAGCTTCTCACTCCCAGCACCACCGGCCGGCCCGCGACCGGGTCGATCGGAGAACGCTGTTCCGTGTCGACGGAGTACGGATGCCCGGAACCGAAGGGCCGATGCCGGATCATGCTCGCACCCCCTCGATGACACCCAGTTCGACCGCGAGGCGAACATACATCGCATGACTCCACAGCAGCGGTTTCGCGACGGGCCCCCACCGCTCCACCCATTCTGCGGTCATCGAGGCGTCGAGCAGGTGGCCGGCGACCTGCTCCGGCATCGCGCCGTCCGCACCTGCCGTCCCTGCCGCCCACTCGAGCTGCCTGAATGCGCTGTCGCGGTCGCCGGCCGCGGAGTATGCCAGGCCAAGCATGCAACTGAGCAGCGGCCACTGCCCACCGCCGAAGAAAGTGTCGGCGAGGTAGCGGTGAACTCCTCCGTCGAAGTTGAGTTCCTCGTCGACTGCCGCAATGGTGCGGGCGCCAATGCTCTCCGACGCGGGAAAGACCCCCAGCGGATAGACGGTCGCCAGCAGGCTGGCATCCACCTCCGCCGAACCGAGCCACTTCACGAGATGCCCATCGCTGAGCCCCCGCTGTTCGACCTCCAGCTTGATGGCTGCGACGGCAGCGCGCGCCGACCCCTGCCGCTCCCCGTCGAGGAGTCCGGAGCGCACGATGGCGTCCAAGCCTGCCGCGATACACCCGATGGTGGACACGTGGACCTTGTCCGCGCTCTCCTCCCACCAGTCGAAGCACGGCCGCTGCCACGAAACGATCAGGTAGTCGACCGTGAGCTCGATGGCCCTCCGCCAACGCGCGAGGCCGAGTCGATGCCGCTTCGCGTGCTCGGCGACTGCCCAGAGCCAGGTCCCGTATCCGTCGAGCTGGAAATCCCACCACTCATCGGCGCCGTCCTCTCCCGCGACAGTGAACCTGGTGGGGAGCATCTCGCCGTCCGCAACCCGGCTTCCGGCCCCGGCCCGCGCGACGATCTCCAGCACGTGCTGCTCTCTGGAGGTCAGGATGCGGTAGCACCAGTCGAAGAACCGGCTCGCCGAGTTCTCCTCGCCTGCGGCAGAGACGCCGTCGGCGATGAATGCTCCGTCACGGAACCAGGAATACCCCCGGTAGGCCGAGAAGGTCGGACTGGCCGGATACGCGCCAGACGAATCCTGCAGTTCCAGAATCAACTCGATGCTGCTCCGCGCCAAGCTCGCAAGATCGGACCGCGCTGCGTGCTTCAACGAGTCGATCTCGAACGGGTCGGGGTGGCTTGCCGCCTCGTGCTGGCCGGGTCGGCTCGTGGCCTCGGGCATCCTGGTTCTCCTTTGTGCTTCGCGCCGATGAACGGGGTGCGGGAAATCGTGGAGGGCCCCGAGGCCGAGTCGACCCCGGGGCCCTGTGGCTGAAACGGTTTCAGCCGATGGTGCTGATGCTGCTACTTAGCCCGCAAGCAGCGCGTTGATCTTCTTCTCCGCATTGCTCAGAGCCTGCTCGACCGTCTCACGTCCGGCCTGCGCTTCGACGAGCTCGCCGGTGATGGCGTCCTGCATGGCCGACTGGTTGTCCCCGATCGAGGGGGCTGCCGCGATCTCCTTGGCGGCGTCGAACACCGCCTGGCGGTTCTCCGGCTTGCCCTTGTCGAGGTAGCTTGCGAGCTTCTTCGCATCCGCGATGGCCGGAAGCTCCCAACCGGAAGCCAGGCGCACATCGACCATGGAGTCGGAGGCCGACATGAACTCGGCCCACTTCTGCGCCGCCGCGAGGTGCTTCGAGGTTGCCGAGACGCCGATTCCGTTCGAGAACACGGCACTCGCGTGCTGGGTGTTGCCCGGCTCGACCGCGATGTCCCAGTTGGCCGGCGCGTCGGCGAAGGCGCCGAAGACCCAGATTCCCGTGTGCAGCATCGCGAGCTTGCCCGCCTTGAACAGGTTGGTGTCGAAGTCGGCCGTGCCCTGCCCGTCGGCGATCGTCGGCATGACCGTGCCGCTCTTGTCGACGAGCCACTTGGCGGCTTCGATTCCGGCAGGAGTGTTGAACGCGGCCTTCTTGCCATCCTTGCTCAGGAACGAGGCACCATTCTGCACGAGTGTCTTGTAGTACTCGTTGTAGGTCACCGGCTGGTGGTCGCCCCAGACGCCCGCGGCCTTGTCGGTGAGCTTCTCGGCGGCAGCCTTCTCGTCCGCCCAGGTCCAATCCGCCGTCGGATACTTGACCCCGGCCTTGTCGAACAGGTCCTTGTTGTAATAGAGCACGACATCCGAGAACGAGGTCGGCAACGCGTACTGCTTGCCACCCGTCGCATAGCTGTCGAGCAGTGCCGTGTTGTACTTGGCGGAGTCGACACCCTTGAGTTCCGCCAGAACACCGTTGGCCTGGAGCGGACCATAGGCCGACGGACCATTGATGTCGAAGACGTCGGCAGCGGTTCCCGCCGCCAGGTCCGTCTGCAATGCGGTGCCGTACGAGTCGTACGGCAGGGTCTTGACCTTGACCTTGATGGTCGGGTTCTCCTTCTCGAACGCCGCGACGATCTTGGCGAGATTGGCCTCGTTGCCCGCGTTGGAGATGAAGTTCGAATACGTGATGGTGACGGGTCCGCTGTCAGCGGCAGGTGTGTTCGACGCGCACCCGGTCATGACCAGCGCTGCCGCGCTCGCCACTCCGATTGCGGCCAGTAGTTTGCGATTCATGTGATGCAATCTCCTTCGATTCCTGGGTGATGAGTGTGGTGCTGTGTTGGTGCCGTGTTGTTTGGTGCTGTCTGGCCGCCCACGGGATCACTTGATCCCGGAGCTTGCTACGCCCTGAATGACGTACTTCTGGGCGAAGATGTAGAGCGCGAGCATGGGCAGCACGCTGATGACGGACCCGGCCATGATCACGTCCCAATCCGAGACGTACTGTCCCTGCAACCCCGCAAGGGCGATCGGCAGAGTCTGCAGTTCCGGAGAGCGGAGCACGATGAGAGGCCAGAGGAAGCTGTTCCAACTCCCCATGAAGGCGAAGACCACGAGGGTCGCCAGCGCCGGCCGGATGTTGGGCAGGATGACGCTGGTGAAAATGCGGAAGTGCCCGGCCCCATCGATGGTCGCCGCCTCGTCCAGCTCGCGCGGTACCTGATTTATCGCCTGGCGCAGCAGGAAGATTCCGAAGGCGGACGCGAAGGTGGGCAGCACAGCTCCGAGGTAACTGTCGAGCAAACCGAAAGCCTTCATTTCGACGAACAGCGGCACGATGAGTACCTGGAGCGGGATCATCATGGTCGCGAGGTAGACGCCGAATACCACGGCCCGTCCTCGGAACGGCAGCCGGCTGAACGCGTATGCGGCGGTCGAGCTCGTGATCAGCTGCACTGCGGTGGTGACGGACGCGAGCAGGAAACTGTTGAGGATCACCTGCGCGAATGGACGCTCCGCGAAGAGACGCCCATAGGCACCGAGCGATGGATTCTCCGGAATCAGCGCCGGCGTGTTGGTGAGGCTCGCGCCCGGTGTGATCGAGGTGATGATCGTCCAGAAGAACGGGAAGAACATCGCGATCGCACCGAGGATGATGACCGCGTGGAGCACGATCATCCCGGTGAGCCGCAGTTTCGCTTCGCGGCTGCGCGGAACCTTCACAGTGTCCGGGGTCTTCTGCACGGCTGCGCGCGAAGCCACGAGAGTCGCATCACCCATAGGTCACCCACCTCTTCTGGCCGCGAATCTGGATGACCGTCACGGCCAGAATGACGATGAACAGCATCCAGGACAGTGCGGAGGCATCTCCCGCCCGGCCATATCGGAAGGTCAGGTCGTACACCTGCTGCACGACGACCTCGCTCGCACCGTTCGGCCCGCCGGAGGTCATGGCGTACACCTGGTCGAACACCTGGAAGCCGTTGATGAGCGAGATCACGAGAACGAAGAAGCTCGACGGTGAGAGCAGCGGGAGGGTGACGCTGAACAGCCGCCGCCACCACCCTGCGCCGTCCACCTTCGACGCGTCGTACAGCTCCGTCGGAATCGCCTGCAGCCCGGCGAGCAGGATCACCATCACGAAGCCGAGATCCTTCCAGGCCGAGGCGAGGATGATCGAGGGCATCGCCCAGTGCGGATCCGTCCACCATCCGGGTCCGGCGATCCCGAGCGAGGCGAGCACCGTGTTGACGATCCCGTTGCTCGGGCTGAGCAGCCAACGCCAGACGAGTGCCACGACGATCCAGCTTGTGACGACGGGCAGGAAGTAGACGCCCCGCAGGAGGGAGCGTCCCTTGAGCGCGGTGTTGAGAGCGAGGGACAGCGCAAGACCGCCGAAGTAGACGAGCGGCAGATAGCCCGCAATGTAGTACACCGTGTGCAGGAAGACATCGCCCGTGATCGGGTCCGCCAGCAGCCGCGCGTAGTTGTCGAATCCGACCCACTTCATCGGGGCCAGCAGGTTCCACTGGTGCAGGCTCACCCAGGCCGCGGCGATCATCGGGCCGAGCACGAACATGGCGAGCGGGATGGCGCTCGGCAGCAGGAAAGCGAGCACGGTGAGCGTGTAGCGTGCCTTGTCCTTCTTCGTGCGCCCGACGCGCACCGGCATCGATGACCGGCGCAGAGGTGCTCCGTCTGCGGGCGGGGCTGGCACCTCCCCCACCGCTCGGGTGCTGGACAGGGTCATTCGCCAGGACCGGCCTGGGGGGACGCCTGCTCGACCAGCCGCTCACGCACGAGCCGTCCCTGGTCGCCCGCGACATCCTCGGCGTCGAACGGCGTCGCGAGAACAAGTGCCGCAGCCCCCTGTGCCCAGCTCTCGTCCTGCCAGGTTTCCACTTCGACGCCGACTCCGCGTCGGCTGGGAATGAGGGATGACCGCAGTGCCGGCTCGAATCCGAACGACCAGTGCTGCCAGGCCGCCGTTCCCTCCCCGAGCACGATGACTATCTCCGGATCGAGAGTGTGCACGATCCCCGCGAGCGTGCGCCCGAGCAGGTGGCCGGCTTCGCCGAAGATCTCCGCGGCCGTATCGACCCCGGCGTCCGCAGCCGAGCGCAGCGCCGCCATGCCGCTGTGCTCGCCGATGACCCCGCGCTCCCTCGCTATCCGGACAAGTGCGGCTTCGCCGATGAAGGACTCGAGGCAGCCACGGTTTCCGCAACTGCAGAGCGGTCCATCGTCGGTGACCGGGATATGCCCGATCTCGCCCGAACCGCCACCGAAGCCGCGGAGAACGACCCCGTCGACAACGATCCCGGCCCCGACACCGGTACCGATCGTGACGACAAGGAAGTTTTCGTGTTGCCTGCCGAGCCCGTAGAGACGCTCGGCGACCGCAAGGGCGTTGACGTTGTTCTCCACGAGAACCGGCAGCGCGAGGGCACGCCGAAGCGTCGCACCCAGCGGAACCTGCCTCCACCGCAGCTGGGTCGAATCAACCCGCCCGCTGTCCTGGCCATCAACGCTTCCCGGCACGGCAACCCCGACTCCGAGAAGCGGCGCGGAACCACCGCCGGTGATGAAGCGTTGCAGGAGGGCTGTGAGATCCGTGAGGAAGGTCGCGGATGACGCGTCGAAAGGCTCACTGGCCGAGCGCGATACCGTTCCATCGATCCCCACCTCGACGAAGGCGACGTGATCCGCGACCACTTTCACCCCGATCGCACGGCCTGCCGTGGAGACGAGACCGAGCATGCGCGCGGGCCGTCCGCCCTGCGATGGCGAGTGCTCGCGCTCCGCGAGCAGGCCCTCCGAAATGAGGTCCTTGGTGAGCTGGGTCATCAGCGCGGGCGAAACGTTCAGGGTGCGGGCAAGATCGGCGCGAGAGGCCGGGCCGTGGGCGCCGAGGTGTGCGAGAATCGCCGACCGGTTGACGTCGGTGCGCCCGGTGGAACGTGTCGCCATTGATAGCCCTCTGCCTGGAGTTCGATGGGAGACTCTCTCGTGCAAGAGCCTTTGTTTAGAACTAAACAAAGAATAGAACTAAGTTCTGAACAATGTCAAGCGCGGCAGCATCCAGCGGGTGCAAAAGCAAAAGGCCCGCCGAAGCGGGCCTTCCACAATGATTCCGAGTTCGGCTAGGCCGACTTCTCGTGGCGGACGGGACGGCGCGGCACGATGGTGGGCGCGGCGTTGTCGAGCACCGCTTGCTTGGTCACGATGACCCTGGCCACGTCATCCGTCGACGGCACCTCGAACATGATCGGCCCGAGCACCTCTTCCATGATCGCGCGCAGGCCGCGGGCACCCGTCTGGCGCAGTACGGCGAGGTCGGCGATCGACTCGAGCGCGTCGTTGTCGAATTCCAGCTCGACGCCGTCCAGCTCGAACATGCGCTGGTATTGGCGCACCAGTGCGTTCTTGGGCTTGGTCAGGATCTCCATGAGGGCCACCTGGTCGAGCGGGGTCACCGTCGCCACGACGGGCAGCCGGCCGATGAACTCCGGGATCAGGCCGAACTTGTGCAGGTCCTCCGGCAGCACCTCGCCGAAGAGGTTCACGTCGTCGCCCTTGCTGTGCAACGGGGCGCCGAAGCCGATGCCCTTCTTGCCCGCGCGCTGGGAGATGATCTCCTCGAGCCCGGCGAAAGCACCGGCGACGATGAACAGCACGTTGGTGGTGTCGACCTGGATGAACTCCTGGTGCGGATGCTTGCGGCCGCCCTGCGGCGGGACGGATGCGATGGTGCCCTCGAGGATCTTCAGCAGCGCCTGCTGCACGCCCTCGCCCGACACGTCGCGGGTGATGGACGGATTCTCGGCCTTGCGGGCGATCTTGTCGATCTCGTCGATGTAGATGATGCCGGTCTCGGCGCGTTTCACGTCGTAGTCCGCGGCCTGGATGAGCTTGAGGAGGATGTTCTCCACGTCTTCGCCGACGTAGCCCGCCTCGGTCAGCGCCGTGGCATCCGCGACGGCGAAGGGCACATTGAGCCGCTTGGCCAGGGTCTGCGCCAGGTAGGTCTTGCCGCAGCCGGTGGGGCCGATCAGCAGGATGTTGGACTTGGCGATCTCGAC
>Ga0157371_10005909_pt1 | contig 10226 bp, 7 predicted proteins | sample C45metaG_FD_113462 | JGI IMG/M metagenome (GOLD analysis project Ga0157371, IMG submission 113462) | Corn rhizosphere microbial communities from Kellogg Biological Station, Michigan, USA - C4-5 metaG | ecosystem: Host-associated > Plants > Roots > Rhizosphere > Soil | place: USA: Michigan...
CCTTGGGGGGTCGAGCACAGACCGGACGCGATCCGGTGCCTGCGGAATTCGGGTAAATTCGGGTTTGCGCCGGGTAAGGAGCGCGACAGTATGCTACTCCCCTTTGGCTAATTCCGTTAGGGTAGCGAGCCGGGCAGAGCTGTCGTCGCGGGAATCAGATCCAGCTGCGCAGCCAATAGTGCAGCTGGAGGAACCATTCCGGTTCCTGGATCGCCGTCCAGAGCGGATACCAGAATGCGCTCAGTGCGGCAGCGGACAGCACGAAGATGAACACCAGGCGGATGCCGCTGAGCCGCCGCCATTCCGGGTCCCGCCGAGAACCGAGGATCAGCCCGATCACGGCCGTGAGCGCGAGGATCAGGTACGGCTCGAACGCGATCGTGTAGAACTGGAACACCGTGCGGTTCAGGTACAGCAGCCAGGGCAGGTAGCCGGCGGCGACCCCCATCAGGATGAGGCCCATCCGCCACTCGCGGTAGCGTGCCAATCGGTACAGCAGGTAGGCGACGGCCGCAGTCGCCGCCCACCAGATCAGCGGGTTCGCGATGCCGGTGATGGCCTCCCCGCATCGGCTCGCCTCGCATCCGTTCTGCCCCAGGTCCGAGCCGACGTAGAACATGCTGGTCGGCCGGAGCATGAGCAGCCAGCCCAGCGGGTTCGCGGCATACGGATGGGCGGAATGCATGCCCACATTGAAGTCGTAGGCCATCACCTGGTAATGCCAGAAACTCTGCAGGGAGTGCGGGACCCAGGCGAAGGGACCGGTGAGCGCGTTGCCCGCCTGGTCGGCCCAGTGGCGCCCGTAGCCGCCGCTCGTGACGAACCAGCCCGTCCAGCTCACCAGATAGGCGGCCAGCGCGATCGGGACGGTCAGCAGGAAGCTTGCGGGCGCCTGCCTGAATACGGTGCCGCTCGCCCAGAAGGTGATGCCGGCGCGGCGCCGGGCCACGGCATCCACCAGCAGCGTGTAGACAGCGAAGCCGGCGAGGAAGTAGAGGCCGTTCCACTTCACGGCGGAGGCGAGGCCGAAGATGAGCCCCGCGCTGATCAGCCACGGCCGCCACCACAGGGCCGGCCCCCAATCGGTGCTCAGCCCCTTCTTCTCGCGCGTCGCCTGCCAGGCCGCGAGGCGTTCCGCGCTCTGCTGTCGGTCCTTCAGGATCGCCCAGAACCCGAGCAGCGCGAAGAACATCAGGAAGTTGTCGAGCAGGCTCACCCGCGACATGACGATCGCATTGCCGTCGATCGCCATGAGGCCGCCCGCGATCGTCGCCAGCAGCGTGGACTTGAACAGTTCGCGCGCGATCATCGCCACGACGAAGACCGCGAGGATGCCGACGATCGCCGTGCTGATGCGCCACCCGGTGCTGTTGTCGCCGCCGAACGCCGCCATGCCGAGGCCGATCAGCCACTTGCCGAGCGGCGGGTGCACCACATAGCCGCCCGCAGACGTGAAGATGTCCAGGTGGCCGGTGATGAAGCTCGCATCGGCCTCCGCAGGCCAGCTGCCCTCGTAGCCGAGGTGGATGAGGCTCCAGGCGTCCTTCACGTAGTAGGTCTCGTCGAACACGAGCGACTTCGGGACGCCGAGGTTCCACAGCCGCAGCACCGCGGCGAGCAGCGTGACCGCCAGCGGGCCGCCCCAGTACCAGAGCCTGAATCGCATCGGGTTCTGGAGCATCCGCCCCCACCACCGGTCGATCCGCAGCTCGACTTCACCCGTTTCGCTGGCTGAGCCCGTCGAAGTCTCTTCCGCGGTGTCGTCGGATGCTGAGCCGAAGGCTCCGCCCATAGAGGCCCACCACACCCGAGCCTTCGGCTCAGCACCCGACGACTTGGTTGCTACGACCGACGGCCTCACGGAACCAGCGACTAGTCGATCGAAGTTGTCGGGGTTCACAGAGGCAATGCTAACCAGCGAGGCCGCCGGAGTGTGGATGGGAGGATGGAGCCGTGATCATCCTTGCTGCCACGCCGATCGGCAACCTCGGCGACGCATCCGCCCGGCTGGTGGAAGCGCTCGGCTCCGCCGAGGTGATCGCGTCGGAGGACACCCGCGTCACCATCCACCTGATGCGTGCGCTCGGCATCGAGAACCGGCCGCGGCTGATTCCGCTGCACGAGCACAACGAGGTGGCGAAGGCGGCCGAGATCGTCGAGCTGGCCAGGACGACGGATGTGCTGGTGTTGACCGACGCGGGCATGCCGGCGATCAGCGACCCTGGTTTCCCCCTCGTGAGCGCTGCCGCGGCCGCCGGGGTCAGGGTCACCATGCTGCCCGGCCCCTCCGCGGTGCTGACTGCGCTCGCCGTGTCCGGGCTCGCGACCGACCGCTTCTGCTTCGAGGGCTTCCTGCCGCGCAAGGGCGGCGACCGGCGCAAGGCTCTGGCGAGCCTGGCGCACGAGGGGCGCACCATGGTGTTCTTCGAGTCGCCCAACCGGCTGGCCGACAGCCTCGCTGACGTCTCCGCCGCGTTCGGCGCCGACCGCCGGGTGGTGGTGGTGCGCGAGTTAACCAAGCTGTTCGAGGAGGTCAAGCGCGGAACCGCGGCCGAGCTGGCCGAGTGGGCGGCCGGCGGTGTGAAGGGCGAGATCTGCATCGTGGTCGAGGGTGCCGTCGCCCGCGAGATCGACCTGGCAACCGGGGTGGCGCAGGTGCTCCGGCTGGTGGCCGACGGCATCCGTCTCAAGGATGCCTCCGCCGAGGTCGCCGAGGCGACCGGGCTCGGCCGGCGCCAGCTCTACGAGGGTGCGCTCGCGGCGCGAGGGTAGCACCAGCGCGCGTTCGCGCAATCGGCAGTCCTGGGACTTTTCACGGCCGACTGCCCCGGTCATCGGGAGCGCTGAGCATATGCTCGATGGCATGGCTGAACTTCCCCTCCGGTCGGGGGTGCGCCCCATGACTTCCGCATCGGGCCAGCACCGGCAGTTGAGCCAACACTCTCATCCGGATCTCTGGGGTCGTGTCGCGGCCGCCGTGTTCTCCATGGATCGGGTCGTTGAGGGCCACAGCTCCGTGTGTTCGCCGAGTGTGCGCGCCGCCTTCCTGGAGGATGCGCTCGTCCCCCGATCGGCGGGGACCTCGCTGGCACCGATCACGGCCCGGCTCGAGCCCGTTCACCTCCATGACGTTGTCGATACCAGCCTGCACCTGTGCCTGCCCGCGGATCGCGCTCATGAGGTGTGCGCGCTGGGCTGGGGTGAGCCGCACTACTACACGGGGCATGAAACCGAGATCATGGTATACGGGCCGCGTGACCTGGACGAACTCACATCCGTGATCGACATCGTGCTCGAGAGCGTCGCCTTCGCGCGTGGCTGACGGCACACGTCGCTCAGGGAATCGGTGTGCCGTCCACGAACTCGCCGATGCGCACCGTTCCCGTTCCCGCAGCGGTGTCCTCGAGGGGGCGATGCGATCGGCGCTGCTCGGCACGGGCGCACCCGTCATGATGCGGGCGGCGTCGCCGGGGTCGAGCGCGGGGTCCAACGTGGAGCCGGCAGGGAGGTCGGCGACGACCCGGAGAGCGATCGGTGCCTTGGCGGCGGTGTCCGCACGACGGAGCGCGTGGCCGTCCATCGCCGAGTTGTCGAAGCGGGGAACATCGAGGAGGGCGAGGACGTCCGCGGCGAGCGAGCGCTGGGATGCCTCAGACAGGGGGACGGTGACGGCACGCAGCGGATGGATCGTGGCGAGAACCCGATCCTGGTGCTCAGCAACGCTGATGACCGCACTGACACCGACATCGGCACCGATACTGGCCGAATCGCGATCCCCGTGATGGGTCATGCCCTAGCTCTACTGAGCCTCAGACTCGCGACCTTTCACCAGGTTCGGCAGGAGACTTCGTGGGGCCCGGCCTCTGCATGTCGATCCGGGAAATAAACACCGTGGATCGGAAGCCGGCCAGACCACGGCCAGTGGCAGGATGGGAGCGTGACATTGACGAAACCTCCGCACCCGCGTGCACTGGCGCCGACGCTCGTCGTTCTCGGCGTCATCGGTTTCGTCGCGGCCTTCGCACTGACACTCGACAAGTTCGCTCTCCTGGAGAATCCCGACACGCAGCTCAGCTGCAATGTCAGCGCGCTCATCGGATGCTCGACCAACCTCAACTCCGCACAGGGTGAAGTCTTCGGATTCCCGAACTCGCTTCTCGGCATCGTCTTCTGGAGCGTGACGATCACGGTCGGCGCCGCGCTGCTGGCCGGAGCGACACTGTCGCGGTGGTTCTGGGCACTCTTCGCGATCGGAGCCGCCGGCTCTCTCGCGCTCGTCGTCTGGTTCATCGGTCAGAGCCTGTTCGTGTTGCACGTCCTGTGCCCGTGGTGCATGGTGACCTGGGCTGTGACGATTCCGTTGTTCTGGGTGGTCGTGCTCCACGCGGCGCGGTCGGGTGCGATCCCGTTGCCCGGGCCGGCGCGCCGTTTTGCCGATGCCATGCTCGGTTGGGTTCCGTTGATCACGCTGCTGTGCTACCTCACCGTCGCCGGCCTCGCCCAGTGGCGACTGGACCTGCTCGGCCAGTTCGGCAGCTGAGGCCTCGGGTCGCGCGGGCCCCAAGCGGCCGGCCGGTCAACTGCAGCCGCTCGTACTCCCGCAACTCTCGCATACGAAGCACGAGCCGGATGGACGCATCTTCACCCCGCAGCTTAGGCAGAGCGGGGCATCCGCCGTCATGCCCTGCTGGGCCTCGAACAACTCCGCGGTCGAGTGCACCGCCGTGGGCGCACCGGTGTTTGGCGGGTCCGGCACGCGGTCGGCGTCCTCGGCAGAGGCAGAGGCAGCGGCAGGTGCAGGTGCAGGTGCAGGTGCAGCAGCAGGGGCAGCCGCAGCAGCAGGGGCAGGGAGGGCGGTGGGGGCCGTTCCCTCGGACCTTGCCGCGTCGCCGTAGCCGCCGGCATCCAACTGGGCCGTTCGTTCCGTCGTCGTGAAGACCCCGAGGGCGGCCCGCGTCTCGTAGGGGAGGTGGTCGAGGGCGAGTCTGCGGAAAATGTAGTCCATGATCGACTGGGCGATTCGGATGTCCGCGTCGTCGGTCATCCCGGCCGGCTCGAAGCGCAGGTTGGTGAACTTCTCCACGTAGGTCGTGAGCGGCACGCCGTACTGCAGCCCGATGGACACGGCAATGGAGAAAGCGTCCATGACCCCGGACAGCGTCGAGCCCTGCTTGCCGAGACGGAGGAAAATCTCTCCCAGTCCGTTGTCCGGGTAGCACCCGGCGGTCAGGTAGCCCTGGGCGCCGGCGACCGTGAACGAGGTCGTCACCGAGGGGCGGGACTTCGGCAGCCGTCGCCGCACCGGCGCGGCCTGCTCGGCCCTGTGCTCGGCCGCCTGCTCGGCCGTGGCCGCGGGTAAGGCCGTGTTCGTGCCGTCACCCTTCTTGCCGTCGGACAGCGGCTGGCCGACCTTGCAGTTGTCCCGGTAGAGGGCGAGCGCCTTGAGCCCGAGCTTCCAGCCCTGGTAGTAGACCTCCTCGACGTCGTCAACCGTGGCGTCCTCCGGCAGGTTCACCGTCTTGGAGATCGCGCCGGAGAGGAACGGCTGCACGGCTGCCATCATCAGCACGTGCCCCATCGGGGCGATCGAGCGGCGGCCCATCGCCGTGTCGAAGATCTCGTAGTGCTCGGGCTTGAGGCCCGGCGCGTCGACGACGTGCCCGTTCTCGGCGACGTACTCGACGATCGCCTCGACGGTCTCCTCCGGGTAGCCGAGCTGGTGCAACGAACGCGGGATCGCCTGGTTGACGATCTGCATGGAGCCGCCGCCGACGAGCTTCTTGAACTTGACGAGCGAAAAGTCCGGCTCGATCCCGGTCGTGTCGCAGTCCATCATGAAGCCGATCGTGCCGGTCGGGGCCAGAACGCTCGCCTGGGCGTTGCGCCAGCCGGTGACGATCCCGAGCTCGAGCCCGTGGCTCCACTCCCGCTTCGCGCGGTCGAGGATCGCGGCATCCATCGCTCCGAGCGTGTGCACGGCCTCGTTTGCGGCCGCGTGCTTGCGTATGACCCGCTCATGGGCGGCGGCGTTGCGCGCGTACCCGGCGTAGGGGCCGAGGATGCCGGCCAGCTCGGCGGAGCGCCGGTAGGAGGCACCGGTCATGAGCGAGGTGATCGCGGCGGCGAGTGCGCGCCCACCGTCGGAGTCGTAACCGTGCCCCGTCGCCATGAGGAGCGCGCCGAGGTTGGCGTAGCCGATGCCGAGCTGGCGGTAGTCCCTCGTGTTCCTGCCGATCGGCTCCGTCGGGAAGTCGGCGAAGCAGATCGAGATGTCCATCGCGGTGATCACGAGCTCGACCGCGCAGGTGAATGCGTCGACATCGAAAGTGTCGTCCTCGCGCAGGAACGCGAGGAGGTTGAGCGAGGCGAGGTTGCAGGAGGAGTTGTCGAGCGACATGTACTCCGAGCACGGATTCGAGCCGTTGATGCGGCCGGATTCCGGGTTGGTGTGCCAGTCGTTGATGGTGTCGTCGTATTGGATGCCGGGATCAGCGCACGCCCACGCGGCCTCGGCGATCTCGCGGAACAACCCCTTGGCGCGCACTGTCTCGACGACCCGGCCGTCGGCGCGGGCGGTGAGGTCGAATCCCTGGTCGTTCTCGACCGCGCGCATGAACGCGTCGCTCACCCGCACCGAGTTGTTGGCGTTCTGGTACTGCACGGAGGTGATGTCGGCACCGCCGAGGTCCATGTCGAAGCCGGCGTCGCGTAGCACCCGGATCTTCGCCTCCTCCTTCGCCTTCGTCTCGATGAACTCGCGGATGTCTGGGTGGTCGACGGTCAGCACGACCATCTTGGCCGCGCGCCGGGTCGCCCCGCCGGACTTGATCGTGCCGGCGCTGGCATCCGCACCGCGCATGAAGGAGACCGGCCCGCTCGCGGTGCCTCCCGAGGAGAGCAGTTCTGCCGAGGAGCGGATGCGGGAGAGGTTCACGCCGGAGCCCGAGCCGCCCTTGAAGATCATTCCCTCCTCGCGGTACCAGTTGAGGATCGAGTCCATGGTGTCGTCGACGGAGAGGATGAAGCAGGCGCTCACCTGTTGTGGGGACTCCGTTCCCACGTTGAACCAGACGGGGGAGTTGAACGAGAACGCCTGGTGCAGGAGCAGCCAGCTGAGTTCGTCGCCGAAGACGGCCGCGTCATCCTTCGTCGCGAAGTAGCCGTTCTCGATGCCCGCCTCGACATAGCGGCCGACGACCCGGTCGATGAGCTGTCGGAGGCTGGATTCGCGCTGCGGCGTGCCGGGCGCCCCCCGGAAGTACTTGGTCGTGACGATCGTGGAGGCGTTGGCCGACCAGCTCTCCGGGAATTCGACCCCGTTCTGCGAGAAGATCGTCTCCCCGGTCTTCCAGTTGTTCTGCTCGACGTCGCGGCGCTCCCAGGCGACCTCGTCGTAGGGGTGGATGCCGGGGGTGCTGAACCGAGGCTGGACGTGCAGCCCGCGTTCCTTCGAGATGTCCGGGACCCTTTGACCGGCTTGCTGCTGCGTACTCACTGCCACCACACTCCCCGTTGCCATAATCCTGGATCGACTAGATATTGCGACCGTCAGACAAGTCAAGCACTACATATTGTGTTTTTCGAGAGTTATTTCCGTTTTTATTCCCCGAAGGCCCGTCAGGGGCGATCGAGCGGCTCCGGGGCAGAGAACGACGCGAGTTTGACCGTCCTGCGCAACGCCGCCAGGGCCGGGCGGCCGAGGATGCCGATCCCGAGCCCCAGGACGAGAGCGCGCATGAGATCCCAGCCGAGCGAGGTGGCGAGGCTGAACAGCAGGAACCGGTGCAGGTTCTCCGCGAGCGGCGCCCCCGCCTGAAAGCTCAGTGCCGTTCCCGGTCCCAGCGTGAACGGCCAGAACGACAGGTTCATGGCCTGCCCGTAGAGGAATCCGCTGACGGCCGCGTACCCGGCGAGCACCGTCAGCTCGAGGCCCCCGCGCATCCGTCTCGGCAGCAGCCCGGCGCCCATGCCGATCCACGATGCCGCAAGCATCTGGAAGGGCAGCCACGGGCCGATTCCTCCGGTTAGCAGTGCCGAGGCGAACAGGGTGATGGCGCCGAGTGCGAAACCGAATCCCGCGCCGAAGACTCTGCCTCCGAGAACGATGAACAGGAACACCAGTTCGACGCCTGCGCTTCCCGCGGACAGCGGCCGCAACACCGCCCCGACGGCCGCGAGCAGCCCGAGCATGGCGATCGTCTTCGCGTCGATTCCGCCGTCGCCGAGCGCGATCACGACGATGAGCATCACACCGAGCAGGATCGCCCCGAGAACCACCGGCGCGGCGGCATTCTGCTCCAGGACCGAGCCTCCGCCAGCCAGAAGCGGCCAGGCGAAGGCGACCACGCCCATCGCGGAGGCCAGCACGAGCGCGACGACGGTGCGCATCCCGAGCGGCACGGCCCGTGTGCTCTGGACCCGCTTGCTCACTGCCCAGCCGCCAGGATGGCGCGTACAGCGTCGACGGTGAGAATCGGGAGCGGCCCGAGGATCCGCGCGAGCTGCGGGGCGAAACTCGGGCTTGCGGTCAGCTCCTCGAGCACCGGCCCGTCGGCGATGATCTCACCATCGGCCAGCACGACGACCCGGTCGGCGGTGCGGGCGACGAACTCCACGTCGTGGCTGGAGAGCAGCACCGCTGCCCCCGACGCCGTCAGCCCCGCGAGGATATCGCCGAGCCGCCGCTTCGCCCCATAGTCAAGACCCCTGGTCGGTTCGTCCAGCAGCAGGATGCGGGGCGAGACGGCGAGCTGGATCGCGAGAACGAGTGCGAGCCGCTGCCCCTCCGAGAGATCACGGGGGTGGCGCTCCGGAGGCATCCCGGGCCAGAGCCGCTCCAGCAGGGCTGTCGTGGTTCCCGGCGTTATCCGGGCCGCCCGGTCCGCTTCCCGGCATTCCGCGAGCACGGAGTCGAGGTACAGCAGCTCGGCCGGATTCTGCGGCACAAGGGCGATCCGCCGGATCCTCTCCTCCGGACCGAGCGTCTTCGGGTCGACACCGGGGGTCTTCGGCCCGGTGCCGTGGGACTTGTCGCGGCGACGGGTGCTGTCGGACGATGTGGCCGGTTCCGCGGCGTCGAAGACCCGGACCGCTCCACCGGATAGCACACCGCTGCCCTGGAGCGCCCAGAGGAGGGAAGACTTGCCGGAGCCGTTGCGCCCCATCACAGCGGTCAGCTCCCTGCGCCGGAGTGAGAGGTTGATGCCGGCCACCGCATCGACCGGACCGTAGCGCACCCACAGCCCCTCGGCTTGCAGTGCAATGGGCGCGGGCATGGTCTTCGCGGCGCCCTCCGCGGAGAGCGACGAGCTCGGCATCCGAGCCTGGATCAGGCTCCGCAGCGGCGGGGCGAGCCTGCGCGCGTCGCGGATGGAGAGCGGCAGCGGGTCCCATCCGGCGATCCGTCCGAGCTCGATGACGGGCGGTGCTATCGAGCTGGTTGCGAGGATGGTGGCCGGGTCGCCGTGCACTGCAGTCCCGTCCTCCGTCATGAGCACGACAGAATCGGCGTACTGAATGACCCGTTCCAGCCGGTGTTCGGCCAGCACGACCGTGACGCCCAGGTCGTGGACCAGGCGCAGGATGGCGGCGAGCACCTCCTCAGCGGCGGTCGGGTCGAGGGCCGAGGTCGGCTCGTCCAGCAGGAGGACGCGCGGGTGGCTGGTGAGCACGGAGCCGATCGCGACCCGCTGCTGCTCGCCGGCCGATAGCCCCGACAGTGGACGGTGGCGCAACGCGCCGAGCGCGAGCAGATCGACGACCTCCTCTACCCGCTTGCGCATGGTGGAACTCGGGATGCCGAGCTGCTCCATGCTGTAGGCGAGCTCGTCATCCACCCGGTCGGTGACGAAACCGGCGAGCGGGTCCTGGCCGACCACTCCGACGACATCGGCGAGCTCGCGCGGCGGGTGCGTGCGGGTGTCGCGCCCGGCGACCGTCACCGTGCCGGTGAGCCGCCCGCCGGTGAAGTGGGGGGCGAGGCCGTTCACCAGGCGTAGGAGGGTCGACTTGCCGGAGCCGGTCGGGCCGATCACCAGGCACAGCTCGCCCTCCGGGATGGTGAGCGTGAGCTCGTGCAGGGCCGGTCGTGGTGAGTCCGGGTAGCGGAAGTCGACCCGGTCGAAGCGGATCACCGCGCCATTCCCACTCGAGTCGGCATCACCCGAGACAGAACCACGAAGACCGGTAGCGCGGCGAGGATCGCGCAGAGCAGAAAGGTCAGGGAC
>Ga0157371_10005910_pt1 | contig 10222 bp, 6 predicted proteins | sample C45metaG_FD_113462 | JGI IMG/M metagenome (GOLD analysis project Ga0157371, IMG submission 113462) | Corn rhizosphere microbial communities from Kellogg Biological Station, Michigan, USA - C4-5 metaG | ecosystem: Host-associated > Plants > Roots > Rhizosphere > Soil | place: USA: Michigan...
TCTAACGCAGAGGCTGTGTTGTTGCTGTTTACATCAATACTGGTCCTGATTGCTGTTAATGAATCAATCATCCTTTCTGTTCTTGCATAAGGACTCAACATCGAGGCCGTATCAGAGGAATTCAGTTTTTCTCCCAGGGTATTAGTAAGATTAATTGCGCCGGCATAAGGGGCCAGCATAGAGGCGGTATCAGTTACGTTTAATTTATTGGCTATCGAAGTAGTTACTTCCGGTGTTAATTTTGAAACGCCAACACTTCCATCAGCAATTTTGGTTGAGGTAATCGCATTATTGGCAATAACCGGGGCTGGATAGTTGCCGTTCAAATCTCCTGAAGCTTTGCCTGCAGGAGATGCGCTTAAGGCATAAGGCACACTTTGTAATTCAGTAACTCCCGCCAGGCTAAAATTATTTAATCCGTTCGGATCGATTTCCAGTTTAAGTGATTTTTGCCCTGTCGACCAGTTAACGTTACTCATGGAGCCTAAAACATCAGTTGCACCTGCACTTCCAACAACAATATTAAATAACCCGACATAATTGGTTTTTACTCTCCTGGTCTCCCGGTATACTGTTTGTCCGCCGGCAGCATTGTCTATGATCGATATTCTGACCGTTATGTTTTGGTAAGTGATTGGACCACCTGAAGCATTCCGCGCTATCCCCTGGTAGTTTAATTGCTGGGGTATTTGAGCCCGGGCAACTGTAAACACCGTTATCGCTAAAACCATCAATAAAATTCTTCTCATTAAATTTGGTTATAATTTTTCTATTTTAAAAGTTCCTTGTTTCACTACTTCACCATCCGGCTGAGTTAGCAAAATCCGGAAATAATAATCACCTCCCGGCCGATTGGTTAAGTCCCATTTTTGGGTACCGCTGCCATTGATTTGATAAAATTCTCTTGAACCGATTAATTTTCCTTCACGGCTATATAGTTGTATAGTGATGTTTCCACTCGTTACGGACCGGAAATCTATATTGATAATATTTTGTGTGGGAACAGGATAAAACCTGATTTCCTGGTTTGTCCAAATTGGAATAAGTGCGTTGTATATTATGTGGACAATATCATACGGCTGGAGGACACCACTTGTTACCGACCATTTTGAATCGACGATAGAGTTGGAATAATTGTTTTGGCCGGAATAGGTATCAATTACTGTTGATTCCCCGATACTCCAGTCCACTTCAAAGTCCTTTGACAGGTTTGCAGAACCTCCCCCTATGTTTAATGTGCCGGGAATAACGGGAGAAACATGGGATTGTGACCTGCAGTCGAGAGAAAAAAGCAGTAACAGGGAAAAAATATATTTTTTCACAGGAGGAATGGATTATAACCGTTAGGTAATTTGAACTATTTTTTTTACCACAAAACGCCGAAACAGTGGTTTAAGTATTCAGGATTATAAAATAATTCACAAATAAATAAATCCTAACTCGTAAGTAGTTTTCTCGCGCGTCGTGTCGTAGCTGCGCGACTTTTCGCAGGGAGAACAGGCCCGTACAAAATTGGAGAGGCATATATTATCACATTTTCGTTTTCTAATTAATCCTCCTACCTGCACATCGTTCAGGCCTTGTAGAGGTCCGGACTGGGGCCAGGATCAAAATCAAGAGTCGAAAGGTTTCCATGACTGTCGCTCTTCATATCCGTAACAGTTTCATCAATGAAACTTCCTAATTTTTTTGCCCAAATAATTTACCGGTGGAGTCACATTTAGTAAAGAAAATATCCCATCCTCTTTTACAAGTGAGATTAAATGTATCACGAAAAGCGGTCAACCTTGCTTTCGTTCAGCTTCGATACTGGCGCTTCTGAGATTTTATCCTCTTTTCGTTCTGAAGCGCTCGAAGGGTGGCTTATAGTCTTATACGGGAACCTATCTCAAAAACCTTTTCCGAGGGAAGGTTAAAATATCTTGTTAGCCTGGTTGAATTTCGTCCTAGAAAATCAAACAGCATTTCGCGCAAGGGATTCATTCCTGTAAACTTTGTGATCTCAATGGATTCTCTTCCCAAAAAGTAAGTGACATTTTCCAGGTCAATCGCTGCAAGCCTCTTTTCATTCAGTTGGTGAAGGGCTTCCGGGATATCTGTCTCATCCATGTAACCATAATGAAGAAGGATGAGCGTCACATTTTCATCCAACTTTTTGATGGTGGCATTTTTGATTACTGATAAATGCGGTACCTGCGAAAACTCGATCGAAAGAATAATGATCTTCTCATGGATTACCTGGTTGTGTTTCAGGTTGAGAAAAAATGCCGGAGGAGTACCTTTGGGATTTCTTGTCAGGTAAATTGCGGTGCCCTCAACTATTGCTTTGGCTTTTTGCTTGTAGTAAGTAAGAAACTTTTCCAATGGGTCGATAGACCTGTTCATTTGGATATTCATCATCCTTTTTCCTTTGTACCAGGTAGTCATGAAGTAATAAATAATTCCGGCTACGACCAGTGGGAACCATCCGCCTTCCGGGATCTTTACAATGTTTGCTGAAAAGAACGAAAGATCAATCACCAGGAAGAACAGTACAAGAGTTCCTGCAGCAGCAAAACTCCATTTCCACAAATTTCTCATAGCAACAAAAGCGAGAAGCGTGGTTATTACCATAGTTGTGCTTACAGCTACACCATAGGCAGCAGCCAGGTTATCTGATGTCTTGAAAGAAATTACCAACCCAATGGTGGCAATAAAGAGTATCCATCCTAGTTGTGGAATATATATTTGTCCTCTTTCATGTTGGGAAGTATGCACAATTTTGAAACGTGCCATAAAACCCAATTGAATGGCCTGGTAGCTCAAACTAAAAGCACCTGAAATGACAGCCTGGGAAGCAATTACCGTTGCGAATGTAGCCATGATCACCAATGGATACAGGGCCCAATGAGGGGCAAGGAAATAGAAGGGATTTTGAATAAAATTGCTGTTTTCCAGCAACAAAGCGCCCTGTCCAAAATAGTTCAATACAAGACCGGGAAGCACAACAAAAAACCATCCTTTCCTTATGGGTCTTTTACCAAAATGCCCCAGATCCGCATATAAAGCTTCACCACCGGTAACTGCTAAAAATACAGCGCCAAGGATCGTAATGCTTCCCAAACCATTTAATTGAAAAAAACGAATCGCATAGTAAGGGTTTAATGCAGCAAGTATGCCAGGGTACCTTACAATATGGTAAATGCCAAGTAAAGCTATGGTTAAAAACCAAAAAAGGATTATGGGGCCAAAAATCATTCCAACCCCACCTGTTCCCTTCTTCTGAAAATAGAAGAGTACAAAGAGTATGAGGATGGTAATCGGTAAAATGTAAGGCTCAAAAAGTGGCGTCGCAACTTTTAATCCTTCAACCGCACTTAAAACCGAAATAGCAGGAGTGATCATTCCATCGCCATAAAGAAGAGCTGCCCCAAATAAACCCATCGTTAAGATTACGACATACTTTGCCGTCTTTTTCTTAGGCAGAACCAAAGCCATGAGTGCAAGGATGCCTCCTTCCCCTTCATTATCGGCATTTAATATAATAACGAGGTATTTAATACTGATGATCATTACCAGCGACCAAAATATTAATGAAAGAACACCAAATATATTTTGGCTTGTCGGGTCAATTCCATGTACTCCACTGAAACAAACTCTTAAAGCATAAAGTGGGCTTGTTCCGATGTCTCCAAAGACAATTCCTAAAGCAGCAATGGTTAATTTAAACATACTGTTGGAAGAATTGCTTTCTATTGTCATTTTTTTCAAATCAATAAAAGGTTTATTGCGGCGAAAAAATAGCACTTTTTAAATAAACGCGTCATTTTCTTTCCCACTGATCCCAAAAAATTTTTCCTGCGCCTCTCGCGGATTAATGCAAAAGGAAAGATAAAACATTTGTACTACGTAGAAAGAACACTTATCTACATTCTTCTGTGCTACCTGCACCTTCTGTTTTTTTCGCTGATTCCGCGGATTGTCGCAGAACAAAAAAATTAAACATCTGCGCTCCTAGTTGCTATCTACGGCCAATTTCTACTTAAACCTGATTTCCCTAATACTCCTCACCGGTTTTGTATCTTTTTTTTCCAATATAGCTTGCACTGTATACATACCTGGTATATCCGCGACCTTGCAGCTTATTGAAACTGTTTTTTTGCCATACGACGGTATCGTTAATGGAATCGATTGATCAATAAGAATTTTTTCTCCTTTCAATATTTGTAAATGAACAGTTCCGGTCCAGGAAGGTTCAAGATCATTAATGGCTATAATTTTAAAATCATGAGTTTTTCCGATTTCAATATCATTTCCCCATTCATCCAGCATAAGGCCTACCGGGGAAAATGCCTCCGGTACGTATTTTAAAAACTCGCTATCATATTCCACTTTTGCAGGGTCAATAAAATTATCACTCGTTTGCCCATCAATCCTTGAATAACCTAAAGCCGTAAAATGTAATACTCCTGCAGCCTCCCGGTGACAACGCCAAAATTCTGTCTCTGCTGCTGTATACATTGCATAAAGACGCCTCCGCTGAGTTGTGGTTGACTTTTCACCTAAAAGATTTTTATAAAGGTCGTTGGTTAAGGTAGTAGGACTTCCATTCCTATTGAGCCAAAGCCAACCATATTCATTAATGATTACGGCATATTTGCCGGTATTGGGATAATTATTTCCTTGCGGAATGATGCTTGCTTTTGCAATATCTTTCAATTGAAATTTCGGATCCTGGAAGTGATAAGGATGAGATTCAAACACATCGCCGGCTTGACGTGATTGTGAATAGCTGTTGTCCCATGGGCGGTTGGAAAGATCCAGCGATCTTACCTTACTGACAGCTTCCCCTGTTTCATCCGTCTTGCCATTGTTACAAACTGTTTCATTACTGGCATCCCATATAACCACGCTTGGATGGTTCCAGCGATCCTGCATCCATTCAGTATATTCTTTCACGAGTTCATTGGAATGTAACTCTGACGGCCATGAGTTCCACCCTGTTCCGCCATACCAGATCGGGAATTCATCCTGGATAAGGATACCTTCTTCATCGGCTATCTTGTACCACTCTTCCGGCGGAAATCCTATACAATAGCGCAAGCTATTCCAATGAAATTGCTTAAAACTTTTAAACAGTTTTCTGACCCAATCAGCATTCCAAGGCAAATCCTTACAGGCGGAATCTTCAAAAAAACGGTATAGGGTTATATTACTTCCGCGGAGAAAATAAGGTTTGCCATTCAACACTGCTTTTTTAGTCGCTGTATCAAAATGAAATTCTCTCATTCCAAACGATGTAGTAGTTGCATCGGCATCTGTATTCACTTCCAGGGTATACAAAAAAGGATCTTCCGGCGACCAGAGGTGACAGTTTTTGATTGGAATAGTTGCATCAATCATATTTTCCTTTCCGGCTGATAATTTTACTTCTTTGTTTAAATGGCCAACTATTTTTTTAGATCTTGCCTCCCTTATTGTAAAACCTATGTTTGAACCGGAGGCGTTAGGGGGATTTCCAAGAGCCAGCTGAACCAACACCTGTTTATTTTTTATATCCGGTACCGCTTGTACCCTGATAATATTAGGAGTACCGGAAAGGATCAATTGGACGTTATCATAAATACCGGGGATGTATCGTTCTTTCTCAAAATCAAAGCCATCGGGTATCGAATGAGGAACAGCATCACGGGAAGCTCCCACCCTTACCAAAATTTCATTTAAACCTTCTTTCAGAGCATCTTTCACATTAAAGTAACCCGGCGTGAAACAGGGAAGATGCTCTCCTACCTCTTTTCCGTTTAAGAAAACTTTAGTCCCATACTTACATTTTGCGATTTTCAAATTTGCTATCGCCGGAATGGGCGTGTGAACCGTAAAGGTGCGTCGATACCAGAAAGCCTCTCTTAAAGAATCAGCCTGGGACTTGCTACTTCTGTCCTTCACTTTCGGGCCCACATTTTTAAATTCAGGCCTTGATAATGAAACGAGGCCCGGAACCTGAACTGTGTGATCAAAACTTTTTGGAATAATGTCCATACTGCCTTCTGCAATTTGCCATGTACCGTTTAAAGAGATTGTATTTCTCCCCGAAACTGTTTGTGCCCGCAGTATCGTATTACCGGTTATTATAAAAAGTACAGTTACAATAATGGTTTTCAAATTTTTCATTTTATATTTTTAAAAAAGATAATAGAACTTTAACCGAGAAGGAAAGATAAAACATCTGGGATTTTGTTCGCTATCTGCGGCAAGTTTTTGCGTTATCTCGCGCTTATTTTTTCCCGGTTTCAAACCTCGATTTCAGATATCAGTCAAAAATCCTTTAATTACTTCATATGGGACAAACGCTTTCACCCTCTCCATAAAAAGGTTGTTATTGAATGAGACTTTAATTTTTGAATGATTATTTTCTGATTCCATTCTACCTTAAAATTTGCAGCTTGCCCGTTATTGATTACATTAAGTACTATGGTTCCATCCGGGTTCTTAAAGGCAACCAAATTTAATTCTGGATTATTCCCGGTACTGCAGTATATACGATATGCACCCCGCCTAACAAATTTGCTGAAGTGGGTAAGGTAATAGTACAAACCGGTATAAGTTACTTTCTTTGTCTTCCTGTTAATAATAACCACCGGGTGCTGCGGATTTTTAACAGGGTCTCCATGCTCAACTGAAACTAACCAAGGACCACCGGTTTCATCCAATACCATATTCCAATAGATCCACCCCGAAACCCGGTTTTTCATATCATTCACGATCATATTACCCCAAAATTCGCCGTCTTCAAATCCATAAACAGGCATACGAGTTGATCCGCCGGGAGGAATATTGTTAACGGTAGGGCTATACGCATAACATACTTCGGTCATCCAAATGGGTAATAAAGGATACTTGTTATGAAGCGCAGTAAGAGCGGAAAAGTTGTTCCAATCATATCCATGAACAGTGAGTGAATGCACTACTTCCGTCACACCCGGCAAATCAAGTCCGGAAGGGAATTTCTTAATCGCCTCCGGGCGGCTGGAACTTTCGCCAAACTGGATTTTAGTACTTAAGCCATCTGCTCTTAAACGGGGAACAATGTAATCCCTGATCAGTTCCCCTATTTCTTTATAGGTTTCATTAGAATACCAGCTATTGTCTGCTTCATTGAATAAATTTAAGAAATCAATTTGTACCCCCGCTGCTGCATACATCTGCAGATATTTGGAATAATACCGGGCAAGAGCAGGATAATATTGAGGTTTAATATGCTTTTCACCTGGCTTTAAGCTATAGTACATCCAATCCGGCGCAAAATCCATTGGCGACTCAATTTGAAAATTGCCATATTTCTTTGCCTGCTTAATGAAGCTGACCAGGCCATTTGATGCAAGGTCTCTTTCAATACTAAAACGATTCATGAGGGTATCATTGCTGATACTATCATAGCTGTACCAGGGACCGGCAGAAGCAAAATCGCATGCTGCAATAGGCGATTTCATTAATGTAAATCCGGCACCTTTTGCAGAATCAAATAAAGATGTGAATACTTTATTTCTCTGCTCCTCAGAAAGTGAATTAATACAAATCATACCTGCTTCGTTAAAAGTAGCACCAAAGCCATCTATCCTTTGAAAAATTCTTCTGTCATCAATCTTTATGGCAGATGTTATGGAAGTGATTTTCGTAAACTCTTTATCAGGCTTTCTCGTTAATCTATCTCCCTCGCTGGAAGAAGTGTAGACTTTTACGGAAATGCGACCAGAAGTTTGCTGGGCATTGCAATCAATCGACAGACTAAAAATCGACGCAAGAACGAACAGGGAATAATTAATATTTATCATAAGATAAAACTCTGCAATTAACGAGTCAAATTCTTCATTTAAAGATTTTTATTTGGAACATACATTAGTGTTAATAAATAAAGTTAGCTGAAAAACAATTTCATATTATTATTAATTCTAAATTTATTGTTCTAATCCCACCTTTTAAAGCAAACAGCCACCTATCTAAAGATCAGTTTCTTTCATTATCATTAAATACTATTTTTTATGAAAAAGGTTCCTGTTATTTTACTGTTGCTCATTCCGGCAATTTTCCTGCTCTCAGAATGCAATTCTTCTTCAGATAATCCTGAAGTGGTTTCTGCCGATGCTACTCCGGCGGTTGCTCCCGTTTCTTATGGAGGATATGGTTCTCCGGAAGAATGGGGACATCATATTGTAACAGTAGCTGATTGCAGCAATTGTCACACTCCCAAAAAGATGACAGCAATGGGCCCGGTGGAAGATACGACCCTTTCATTCTCGGGGCATCCTTCAGCTATGCCATTTCCTGATGTGGCCCGGAAAGAAATGGAGAGCAACCACCTGTTCTATTCCAATGATCTTACTTCATGGGTAGGTCCCTGGGGAGTTTCTTTTGCTGCAAATATTTCATCTGACAGTACAACCGGCATCGGGAACTGGAGTGAAGACCAGTTCATGTTATGCCTTAGAAAAGGAAAATATATGGGACTGGAAAAGGCGAGAAATTTACTTCCTCCAATGCCATGGCAGGCGTTTCGTAATATGAGTGATGATGAACTGAAAGCGGTCTTTGCGTATTTAAAATCTACCAAACCCATCCATAATATAGTACCTCAGCCGGTTCCTCCATTGCTGGGGCAGAAGCAATAATTCTTGAAGGTTCAAGTATTAAACCAGTGATTGATTTATTGATGAATGGATTTATTGTTTTTTGTTTCACTACTACCTATAACTGTCAATAGTTTTCGTAATCATCCACTAAGATTGTCGCAATCAGGGTGCAAAAGGATGTTCTTTATATTGGACATTTGTATGCGGGCAAACCTATTTTTGAATAGGCTTTAAAAAATAATTATAAAAGGAGGCGAAATAACATGAGAAAAATAATCGTCATATCAATGATTACATTGGATGGGGTAATGCAGGCACCGGGCGGCCCTGAGGAAGATACATCCGGCGATTTCAAATATGGTGGCTGGGTTGCGCCGTATGGGGATGAAGTTTCTGGTAAGGTTATGGAACAACAGATGAAAGCTGCAGATCTTCTTTTAGGCAGAAAAACATTTGATATCTGGGAAGATTACTGGCCCGGGCATGCAGACAATTGGCCGGGTATCAATGATGTTACAAAATACGTGATGTCCACAACCAGGAAAAAGTCGGATTGGAAAAACTCAGTTTTCCTGAACAGTCTGGACGATATCCAAAAGCTTAAAAATTCAAATGGCTCTTACATTAAAGTGTGGGGCAGCAGCAAGCTCGTTCAACTGCTACTTAAGCATGACCTGGTAGACGAACTGTGGCTCAATATTTATCCGTTGACGCTTGGTGAAGGCAAAAAGTTGTTTGACGATAGCTCCGTTCCGGCTGCATTTACGTTAACTGAAAGTACAGTTACACCTGGTGGAGTTATTATTGCAAATTACAAGCGTGCAGGAAAAGTCATTACGGGTACCGTTGGATCCTAAGGTTTAAAAAACACGTAGGCGTTTGCGTAAAGTTTACTTACCGCCTTGCAATCCTTGTGATATCTATATAATTAGCAAAACAATGGGCACTGTCGATTTTCCAATCAAGTGTTACCGGTATTGGAAATCTTTCATCGTTTCCTATAATAAAGTCTGACGGTTTACTTCCGATCAGGAAAAAAGTATTTCCATTTGGATTTGCACATTCTCAATAGTAATCTCAGTGCCACCGCAACAGGCACACATCCTGTAATCATAACCGATTATTTCTCCGTTGCTCATATAATGTGGTATCTTCTTACATGAAAAATTTACCAGAACGAGAATAGTCATTATAATCAATGGCCTCAAAGTCAATAAAGGTTTCATAACTACGTTTCAACCAATGACAAACGAAGTCACTATAATGTTGCATTTGAAATGATGAAGTCGCGTAGTAAAAGCCAAATGCAAAAAATATTTCAGTTAATCAAATGGATGATCTACGCAATACGATGCGGATACTTTTACCTCTCGCAATGCGTACAATTGTCCTAATGGGAATTATTGGCTTGTCAGTATTCATCATTCAAAGCAAATACGGGCTTCCGATACATCCATTGTCCTTCTGTAAAATCCGGAAACTCGACTGTTTGATTGCCTAAGGTAATTGAATGTTCACTTAACGGTGTGATGGCGCTATACGCTGCTGCATCATAAACGTCCATTGGTGTCGGCGTTTTTCTTTTGATTGATTCTACAAATGCATGTATCACAAAA
>Ga0157371_10005921_pt1 | contig 10210 bp, 11 predicted proteins | sample C45metaG_FD_113462 | JGI IMG/M metagenome (GOLD analysis project Ga0157371, IMG submission 113462) | Corn rhizosphere microbial communities from Kellogg Biological Station, Michigan, USA - C4-5 metaG | ecosystem: Host-associated > Plants > Roots > Rhizosphere > Soil | place: USA: Michigan...
ATATTGAAGTATTATGCTTTAATGTGACGAAAAGGCAAAAAATTAAACGAGAAGTCTGGGTCAGTTAGAGATACACCCAAAAAATATAGCATTGCATAATCTTATTTTACTGCCTTTACTTAATCTAGAACTCTTTTTCTTAAGAAGCTGACTCAGAACTTTGAATAGCATCGAATAAATCTTTTTCCGAAATTATAAAAATACTAAGCCCTTTTTTTCGCATTTCTATGGCAGAAGCAATCTTGTTCCCGTAAGTACTAAAGGCCCATTGAGTGCTTCCTTCTGCACAAATGACCAAATAGTCGCAAGAAGCTGATTCAGTTGGTATACCACCTGCTTTTGCTATTAAATCAAAAATTTCGGAGCGGCTATATTTAAATGACTTTCCGGTTATACAAAATTTCTTTCCCGAAAATTCGATAGATGGATCCGTTGCACAGACAGCCGAAACTGGTTTTTGGAAATTTGGATCAATAGGGAATTGAAGATTAGAACTTCCTCCAATCGCTATATAGTCGTTTATGAAACATTTGAGATAATTTATATAGTCTGGACTTATGTCGCTAACATTTTTGAATGAAAAACTTAGGGTAAAAAGCTCGTCAAAGGGCCAAAGGCCGGCTAATAGGTTTTCGTTGTCCAGAAGCCATTTTCTTAAATTTTTGATTTCAAGATCGTTTAAAATTCCATCGGCGGCGAAGCCCTTTAATAGACCTTGCAGATATACTAAAGGTTTCAATTTAAATAACGAGGGAATTGATTTTTCAATTAAAAACGTAATGCCGTCGACTTCGGACTTTGTAAGTTTGTTGTCAGCAACGGCGATTTCTACAAATTCGCAAATTGTGGAGAAGGGTGGATGCTTTCCGAAGGATTTATTCTGTTCGATCCAGGACTTTAATGCTTTTAATTCTGCAATTTTTAAAATTTTATCTGCTTCTATTCCATCGATAATGCCTCGGAGCGAAAAAATGGCGTTAGTTGTTTGCTGTAAATTGCCTTGGCTTACTTGAGATAATTTTTTGCTCATACATCCCCTATTTGTAAATAGGATCGGGATGCAAACTTCGTAACTTTATAATTAAATGAATAAACTTTATATCTAGATAACATCGGTCGGCAATTTCCCGAAAATGTATCAACCTGGGATGTAACCAAACTGATTTAAATAATTGCGCGACCAAAATTAGACTTTTTTAAAGATCAAAAAAAAGAAGCCGAGAAGATTAAAGTATAAAACTTGACAAGCATAAGGGTTAAAATTCTGTGCGGTCAATTGTAGGGGGCCTTTTGTTAGATGTACTAAATGATTTACTTGCTGTTCCTAACATTTATTTTGCTACCATAATGTTATTGAGCTTTATTGCGGCAATTTTGCGTCCTAAGTCAGATTTCGCCAAAATGGCGCCAACCACGTTAACAACTTTAGGAATTATAGGTACGTTCTTCGGTCTATATTTCGCTCTAAAAAATTTTGATAGCAAAAATATAAATGATAGTATTCCTGCATTGTTAGAAGGTATAAAAACTAAGTTTCTAGTTTCATTAGTTGGTATCTTTTTATCTCTGATTTTGAAACTAATTTTTAATTTTCAAAATAAATCTCAAAATATAAAAGAAAATGTTAATTTGTCTGACATTTATTCGCTGCTTCACTCTATTCATGAACAAAGCAAAGGGGCTTCGCAGAGACAAATTGATTCCTTAGATTTGTTGCGACGTGATTTTTCAAATTTTAGCGAACGAGTAGCACAGGACAATTCTAAATCCTTAGTAGAAGCTTTGCAGCAAGTTATAAAAGACTTTAACAATAAAATTTCAGAACAATTTGGCGAAAATTTTAAACACCTTAATATCGCTGTTGGAGAGCTTTTAAAGTGGCAAGATAAAAATAAAGAAGAAATGAACAAGATTATTTCAATTTTACAAGTAAGCCATGGGGTTATTGAGGCTTCTAGCAACTTATTGTCTAACTCTAATGCCGGGCTAAGTGCTTCAAACGAATCTATTCAAAAGGCTACTGCTCAGATGGAATTAGTTACCTCAATAGCTAACCACTTAAAGCCTGCTTTGGAGCAAATAAATTCTGATAGTCAAAAAATGCAAATATCAATTACAGCATTTTCCGATATGAGCAATCAAGCAAGAATAGCATTTCCTTCGATCAGAGATGAGCTAGCTAATATTGTAAAGAGCACCAATGAAGACATTAAGACTTTTAATAAATCTTTTGAAAAATTGCTTCAATTACAAATTACAGAAATAGATAAGACTAACAAAATCTTTCTTGAGACAGCTCAGTCAAATAGAGCGATGAATGAAAATGCCGCTTTAGAAATAACAAAAAAATTAAGCGCACAAATTGAAAAAATAAGCATTGAGCAATCTGAGACTATTAAAAATCAACTCACTGCAATTGATAAGGGGCTAGAAGAAGAGTTGGTAAAAGCGCTCGAAAGTCTCGGAAATAGCTTGGCATCGCTGTCCGAAAAATTTGTTTCTGATTATGGCCCTTTAACTGACAAATTGGAAAAGTTAGTTAATGTATCAAAATCAATTGATGTGAATTAGAGGTAGTTTATGAAACACGATGACAATGGACATTGGATTACGATAGCAGACATGATGTCTGGGCTCATGGCGGTATTTTTGTTCATTTCGGTTTCCTATATGAGCAATGCTCAAAAGAAGACCAAGGGCTATCTCAATTTAAAGGGTGAGATGTTTAAAGACTTAAATGCAGAGTTTAAAGCAGATTTAGAAAAGTGGAATGCGGAGATCGATGAAGACTCGTTAACAATTAGGTTCAAAGCACTAGACAGCTTATTTGCAAGTGGTAGCCCCACCCCTAAGCCCGAATTTATTAGTGTAATTTACAATTTTTTTCCTAGATATAGCAGACTTATTTATTCAGCTAAATATCGCGATCATATTGATGAAATTAGAATTGAAGGTCATACGTCTTCCACGGGACAATTCGAAGGCCAAACGATTGATGCAAGATATTTATATAATTTAGAACTGTCTCAGGCTAGATCCCGAAGTGTATTAAAATTAGCTCTTTTAGCTGATGAAGATGAAAAAATAAAATTATGGCTACAAAATAATTTAACTGCAAATGGCTTATCATTTAGTAAGCCGTTGTTAAATCAGGATCGCACAGAAGATAAAGAAAAGTCTAAGAGAGTTGAGTTTCGCATAAAACTAAAGACCGAAGATATTATAAAATCTATAGGCAGCTAGAATGAAATTTAATATTTCGTCTTTGAAACGAATCATTAACTTGAAGAAAAAAATTGGATTGTCTGAAACCTATGAAGCGTCTTTCCAAAATGTGAATACCTGGCAAAGTATTTCACCGGATGACTGGGAGCTTTTAAATTCCGGAGGTAAGGAAGTTGTTTTGTCAGATGTTCTGCCGGCTAGCGATGGAACTCTGGAATGGAAAGGTCATAAAGTAATTCTGCATATTTTTTCGATTAGGAGCGAGTGGAAGCATTCCACTGAGGAAAGTTTGCCAAAATTTCATGTTGCAGACTGCAAGACTTTACAAGGAATGAGAAATAAAGGCGCTTTTGATCGATATGTGGTGTCGTTAAGAACTACAGGAACATTTGAAATTGGCATAAATGGTAACCGAGTGGAAAAAAGACTTCTTGTATGCCAGAACTGCTTACATCAACTTGATTATCAAAATTTTCTCGTTCTTGATAAATTCGCTAAGAAGGCTGTTATTACCTATTTTAACATAGTAAATTTTTTTAAAATTTATGATAAAGGCTTTTACAAAGTTCCGCATTATACGGATAAGACGGCACCGCACGATAACTATACGGCTGATTTTAAAGAAATTAGCGCAGAAATTCGTTGGGCTAAAAATTGGACATGCGAACAATGCCAGTGCTTTTTAAAGTTAGATAAAAAATATCTTCATGTGCATCATAAAAACACAATCCGTACTGATAACTCTGTTTCGAATTTACAAGCTCTTTGTATAGACTGTCACAGCAAACAAGAAAATCACGCTCATATTCGGAATTTACCGGATTATAGATCGTTTATAAAAAAATATAGAAGTTGAAAACAATGGCTAAAACAGTTCGCAAAATTAATGTTAAAAAAATCAATTTTACCACTCTAGATGCAAACAATAATTATTTGGAGGCAAGCTTAAGCTTAGGCCAACTGAAAAAACTTAAGATATCTAGTATTACTTGTGACAAGCTTTTAAAACTTCGATTGCTACTTCGAATGCGCGATAATTTTCGTCGAGCAGCGGACCTGTTCATTGAGGTAATAAAAATCTTTGAGGATGATTATCAAAAAAGATTGATGATTGAAAGTCGGTTAACAGAAGCATGCATTCTTTACGGTGCGTGCTTTTTAGAGAGCTCAAAAGGCAAAAGACCCTCGGAGGCGTTAAGTATTAACGTTAATGATAATAAATTTCATAAAAGTCTGATGCGCTACAGAAATAAACTCTACTGTCACATTGATAATAATAATGAACATAGATCTGATGAAATTAATTGGGTTTTTGAAGTAGGGAATAATATTTTAATTCCGAGGCGGCATTTTCTAGGCGGTAATAGAACGCTTATGCCAGATCCTGGGTTAATAAATTCTTGGAAAGATTTAACACATGAAATTATCCAAAGTATTTTCCATGATACAACTGTTCTAACACAACAAATAAACGAAGAAATCGGAGAGATCATTTTTTAAGATTTATTCCTCACCTCACCCCCACCAAACGCCGCAAACATTCGCCCAAACCCCAACATGCATGCACTCATGTTGAATCAACACATGCGTGCATTCCGAAAACGTCATATTCACCACGAAGAAATCCAACCTAAAATCATCAACCTGCTTCTGCATAAACCGACACAACCCCTCTTTAAACTTAGAATCCGTCTTCGCAAGGTCAATCTTGATCGCAGCACGATCCAGCGGCCCAGAATATGCGATGCGACCAAGCGCAGTTATTTCATCGCACCCCATACCTCATCTGCACAACCCCACCGCCCAACTCCTTAACCTCAATCAAAGAGACTTCTCGATACTCACCTAACGGCAAAACCAAATTCATCCCGGCATTTTCAAAAACTGGGGCAAAATTAAAAACCACTTCATCAGCAAGATTCTGCGCCAGCACCGAATTGTGAAGAGTTTCTCCACCCGTGAATAAAGAAATGCTGTGGCCTTTTGATTCTAAATATTGAATCGCTTCGATAGGTGAGCGAACAACTTTTACTCCGTCAATCGCAGCACTAGTTTCGGAAACCACGACAATATCTAACCCGGCAAACATCTTATCGGCCCCACTTGCGCGAAAGCCTTCGAATGTTTTTCTTCCTGAAATAAAATTACCACTTAACTTGGCCCACTTTGCGAAATCCATCAAGGCTTCGGGCTTTGGTGGATGTTCGGCACTTGATCCCGCGTAATTTCCATTTGCACTTAGTGTGGCCCACAATATCGTTTTCATAATTTATCCTTTGTTATTTTGTTCTTTCGATGGCTCGTTTTATGTTGGCGATGAGTCGGTCGGGGCGGTCTTCTTGTACGAAGTGCGAGGCATCGTCTAGTGTTTCGGTTTCGTGTAATTTTAAAAAGCTTTGCCACTTTTTCATTTCTTTGGGTCTGAAGCCGGGCTCATCCTGTTTTCCCCATAGAATTTGCGCTGGAGTATTTGCAAGGCGCGAAAGCTGTGATTCGATTTCTGTTAACCAACTTTTTGCTTTACGAATGCTACGCGGAAATATCCATGTTCGTAATCTTGAGTTCGCAGTTTGAAACGGAGCTAAGTACGCATTTCTTAACTCATCCGTAATTTTCTCTTTATGAAAAATTCCGTTTGGTAAAATAGTTTTTGCGAAAAAGTTTTTCTTTGTTATTAACCATTTGCCGAAAATGCTTCCGCCGATGACTAGCGAAAATAGATATTGTGGAACTGAGGCTGACCACGCCCATGTGTTCATTAAAACAATGGCGCGAATGTTGTCTGGTTTTTTTACGGCGTAGCTTATCCCGATCGGCCCGCCCCAGTCTTGTACGACAAGAATAAAGTTTTGTAGCTGCAAAGAATTAATTAGTGTTTGCACGGCTTCGGCTTGTTCTTGCGGAGTGAATTTGTATCCGGCTGGGGCTTGTGACATTCCGAAGCCGGGGTAATCGATCGCAATTAAACGGCATTGATCTTTAAGGCCTTTGATGACGTTGCGATATAAATACGACCACGTCGGATTTCCGTGCAGAAGTAAAACGGTGGGGCCGGTTTCTCCTTCGTCGACGTAGTGAATTTGGGCATTTTTATATTGAAACCATCTATCCTGAAAAGGGTATTCGGCTTGGCTTACTTCGAATGGTCTTTTGTGTGTAGTGTTATACATAGTAGGTATAATCCTACCAATATAGTGGGTGACTGTCTACTATTATTTTTGTACTATAAAACCTATGTCCAATAAAGATACGCAAAACAAACAAAATGCAGCTCTTCCCGAGGCCTTAACCGATTTGCCGATGTATTTAATGCTTCGATTAACACGCGAAGGTTACCAACACGCCGTTCGTGGCAAATTAAAATTTCGCATGCCCGATTACGCCGTTCTTGCATTACTAGCCGAATTTGGAGCCCTAGATCAAAAAACAATCGGCGAACGACTGCAATTCGATAAAAGCGACATCACAAAAATTATTAACTCGCTAGAGTCAGAAGGCATCGTCGAGCGCAAAGAAAACAAAAACGACGGGCGCAGCCATTTGGTTTCATTAACAAGTAAAGGCCGCAAGCAAACCGAAGAAATCGGAACCGAAATTTCAAAATCGATGCGCCAGTTTTTAAGTGGGCTAAATTCAGGCGAGTATGAGCAGTTGGGTAAGTTACTGCGTAAGGCGCTTATGGTTTATGATGATCGGTTTGAGGGGTAATCGCAGCGACTTAAACCGCCGGAGCAGTAACCCTTCCTGCAGAAATAATTTTCTTCTTATCCGTAGCTCGAGGCGCCCCGAATAATCTACGGTACTCGCGATTAAACTGCGTTACACTTTCATAACCAACGCGCAACGCGCTTGAAGCAGCGTCTTCATTATCGGTTAACATTAATCTTCGCGCTTCATGTAAACGCAAATGCTTTTGATATTGAATCGGCGACATTGTTGTTAGCTCTTGAAATCTGCGATGAAATGTTGAAACGGCCATGCCAGAAATGCTGGCCAGCTGTTCGATTGAAATTTTCTTTACGAAATTTTCGCGTATCCAGTTTACGGATTTACCAATTTGATTTGTTTGTGATCCGTGTTGCGCGATTCCGCGTAAGCGATCTCCGCTTGGGCCTGAAAGTAACCGGTACAAAATTTCGCGTTGAATAAGCGGAGCCATAATCGGAATGTCTTGCTTGTTCGCGGTTAGTTCCGCAAGTCTGCAAATGGCTTCAAGCATGGGCTTATTTAATTCGCGAATGGCGATGCCGGCTTCGCTGTGTTCGATCGGCGCGCCCGAAGTTTCCATTTCGGTGATGATTGAACGAACCATTTCCATATTTAAGCGAATTAAAATTCCTGAGTAAGGATTTTTTTCACTAGCTTTCGCAATCGATACAATTGTCGGAGTATCAAAACACGTTAGCATATAATGATTTTCGTCGTAGAAAAAAGTTTGGTCGCCAAAGATCACAGTCTTGCGACCACGCACACAGATGCAAAGACTTGGCTCATAAATAAATGCCGTCGGTGGAAGCGGTGAAGTTGATTGTGCCATGATCACTCCGGGCACAACCGTAACGGGATCGGCACTGCCATTCATATTTTTTTCGATCAATACTTCAAGACGATCGCGCAGGGGCGAAAGTTCTTTGTCCAGGGATGATTTGGCAATCTTAGCTATCGGCTGTTTTGACATATACCGTTAAGTATACAGCATATTAGGCAAAATAGCCATACGCTAAACTTCTTTAAACTGAGATTTTTAGGCAATAAATCAATAGAATCAGGCTCACGCTAGGGCGGCTGGGTCGTGTAAATTAAAGAAATAAACGCAAAGGAGAAATCACATGTCTTTAGATAAATACGTTACACTTGGAAACTCAGGTTTACGCGTAAGTCCGTTAGCTTTAGGTACGATGACTTTCGGTGAAGATTTAGGCTGGGGCTCTAGCGTAAAAGAATCAGAACAAATCTTAGATCGATACACCGAACTTGGCGGTAACTTTATTGATACAGCCAACTTTTACACAAAAGGGCATTCCGAAAAAATTATCGGTGATCACGTTGGTAAAAATAAATCGCGTCGTGATCGTTTAGTTATTGCAACAAAATTTACTGGCAACTTATACCCTGGTGACCCTAATGCAGGTGGTGCCGGACGAAAATCGATTATGAATGCCGCTGAAAATTCATTACGTCGTTTGCAAACGGATTACATTGATCTCTATTGGCTTCACACTTTTGATAAAAATACGCCGATCGAAGAAACGATGCGTGCATTGGACGACTTAGTTAAGGCGGGTAAGGTGCGATACGTCGGCGTATCAGACACGCCAGCTTGGAAGGTTGCGCAAGCGAATATGCTAGCGAACTTTAAAGGATGGAGTCCCTTTATTGGATTACAACTTGAATATTCGTTGCTTGAGCGTTCGATTGAGCAAGAGCATGTGCCGCTTGCGAAAGAATTTAATATTGGAATTACGGCTTGGTCGCCTCTTAAAAGTGGAGTTTTAAGTGGAAAGTATTCAAGAAAAGGTACAGACAAATTAGATACAGGACGAACTTGGATTAACTCGGATTTGTTGAACGAAAAAACGTACGAAGTGATCGACGCGCTTAATGACATCGCGAAAAAACATGATAGTTCTCCGGCACAAGTTGCTTTAGCTTGGGTGAAAGCTCAACCGATGATGACTTCACCGATCATCGGAGCACGAAAGTTGTCTCAGCTTGAAGATAATTTGAAAGCACTTAACTTAAAGTTAGAGGCTGAAGATTTAAATCGCCTTGATATTTTAACGAAGCCAACATTTGGATTTCCGCACAATATGGAGCCGATGTTTCCCTCGATTCAAAACGGAGGGGTTTCGGTGAATGGAATTACGGGTGATCCGTCTCCTTTTGTGATTCCTAAAGGCGAGCAACCCTACTAAAAAATTCCGAAGATCGTAGACAATTGCGAGCTTTAAATCGAAGAACCGCCGGAAACGGCGGTTCGTCTTTTCAGAACAGTAGTCATTCTAAAATCTTTTTGGGCAAAGCTTCGATGAAAATTTTATCGGCGCGTTTTTAGCTTAAATACTGCTCCAGAATTTACTCATCCAACCTAGTGCATCAGGATCTTTACAAATCAATTTTACAGTTTGCTGGCAGCTGTACGGACAGCCGGTAATATGCAAAGCCACCAGATCAAGTTCTTTCACGTAATAATCCGGAAGGTACGCAAGAGCGATTCCGCGTTGAACAAGCTTTTCGACAATTTTTAGTCCGCTTGCGCGATATCGAATTTGTCTTGGAAATTTATCATCACGCCAGCCATCTAGTGAAGCTGAGTTCGAAATTTTTCCTAACATAGCAGATTCGGGCGACACGAAAGGAAATTTTAGAACCTCTTCGACAGGAATTTTAGAACCATGCGAATACTTTTTAAAAAGCGCATGTTTAGCCGAGGCGCAGGTTTTGAATTCGACCTTAGATAATGTTTTAGTTTTAAAGGTGTGTGGAACTTCACCGGTAAGTAGGCCGAAGTGGGCTTCGCCATCTTCAACTTGTTGAATAACTTTGGCTTCGGTGCGAGTTAAAAATTGAAATCTTGAATGGGGAAACGCCTTGTGAATGTTTTCAGATAGATGAATCCCGAAATGGGTGTGCAGAATTTCTTCTGCACTAATGACCACGTTTAGCGTTCCCTTTTGGCCACCTAACTCAATTTTTGCATCTTCTTCAAGTTGCACAATAAGAGTAGCGCGCTTTTTTAAGGCCAGGCCTTCAGGTGTAAGGCGAATATTGCGGCCTTGCTTATAAAAAAGAGAAATGCCTAGTTCATCTTCTAAACGAGAGATGGCTTTACTTAAAGAGCCCGGAGATACATTCAAACCTTCAGAAGCTCGATGTATATTTTCGTTTTGAGCAACGGCTAAAAAATAACGCAATTCAAATATTTCCATAATCGAAACATATAGGTGAAGTATGTTTCGTTTTCAAGAGTTATATCTATCAAGAA
>Ga0157371_10005922_pt1 | contig 10209 bp, 9 predicted proteins | sample C45metaG_FD_113462 | JGI IMG/M metagenome (GOLD analysis project Ga0157371, IMG submission 113462) | Corn rhizosphere microbial communities from Kellogg Biological Station, Michigan, USA - C4-5 metaG | ecosystem: Host-associated > Plants > Roots > Rhizosphere > Soil | place: USA: Michigan...
ATCACGTCGGGGCTCGTCAGCATCGTGCCGCATAACGTCCTGGTGCTGCCCATCGTATTCGAAGGCCAAGTCAAGGGCGTCATTGAGCTCGCATCGGCGGAGCGTTTCAACCCGACGCACTTGGCGTTTCTCGATCAGCTCACCGAAAGTATCGGTATCGTCATCAACACGATCGAAGCCAACACGCGCACGGAGGATTTGCTCAAGCAGTCGCAATCGCTTGCGAACGAGCTGCAGAGCCGGCAGGAAGAATTGCAGCAAACCAACCAAGAACTGCAGGAAAAGGCGCGCCTGCTTGCGCATCAAAACCAGGAAGTGGAGCGCAAGAACGAAGAAGTGGAGCAAGCGCGCCAGGCGCTCGAAGAGAAGGCGAAACAGCTGGCATTGACGTCGAAGTACAAGTCGGAGTTTCTCGCGAATATGTCGCATGAGCTTCGTACGCCGCTCAACAGTTTGCTGATACTCTCCGATCAGTTGTGCAAAAATCCCGAGGGCAATCTATCGTCGAAACAGATCGAGTTCTCGCGCACGATTCATTCGTCGGGCAACGACTTGCTGATGTTGATCAACGACATTCTCGATCTGTCGAAGATCGAATCGGGCACGGTAGTGATGGATTTCGCGGAACATCGTCTAGCGGATCTCACGTCCTACGTGGAGCGCACGTTCCGTCATATGGCCGAAGCGCGAGCCGTGGAGTTTGCGATTCATGTCAGCCCGCGGCTGCCGGCATCGATCCGCACGGACATCAAGCGCTTGCAGCAGATTTTGAAGAACCTTTTGTCGAACGCTTTCAAGTTCACGCATCGTGGGCACGTAACGTTATCGATCGAGCAGGGCCTCGACGGATGGAATCTCGATAACGACAATCTGACTCGCGCGCAAGAAGTAATCGCCTTCTCCGTCTCCGATACCGGCATCGGCATCTCGGCCGACAAGCAGCAAATCATTTTCGAGGCGTTTCAGCAGGCAGACGGCAGCACGAGCCGCAAGTACGGCGGGACCGGCCTTGGGCTTGCGATCTGCCGCGAGCTGTCGAAGTTGCTGGGCGGAGAGATCCGCCTCGTGAGCTCGCCGAACAAGGGAAGTACCTTCACCTTGTATTTGCCGCTGGGAGGGGAGTCCGGCCGTATCGCTCGCAAGACGGTTGCCGTCGCCGATGACGATGCGACGGCTATCGCCACGACGAGTATCGAGCCGAGTCCGAGCCGCGTCGATACGCGCACTGCCGACACGGTGATTGAGTTGGTGCCGGGCGAGGCGAGCGAACCGGTCACGACGCCGGGCGATGATCGGCTCAACATCGAGCCCGATGAGCGTGTGTTGTTGATCGTGGAAAACGACTTCGCGTTCGCGCAGTTTTTGTTGGGCGCCGCGCGCGAGCAGGGCTTCAAAGGGCTGGTCACGCCGCTTGGTGCATCGGCATTGACGCTGGCCGATCAGTTCAAGCCGGATGTGATCACGCTCGATTTGTTCTTGCCCGACATGGACGGGTGGCGAGTGCTGGCGAGGCTCAAGCACGACCTCTCGACGCGTCATCTGCCCGTGTGCGTAATCTCGACCGACGAATCACGCGAACGAGCATTGCAAGAGGGCGCATTCGCGTTCATCCCCAAGCCGATACAGTCGCGGGAGATTTTGGATGAGGCGTTGGCCGCGCTCGCATGCTATGTGGAAGCGGGCCCGCGAAAGCTGCTGGTGGCGCTGCCTGAATCAGCTGACCGCGACCAGATGATCGGGCTCATTGAGAACGAGCGACTGAAACCCGTATTCGCATCGACGCCCGCGGCATTGCTCAGCGCGCTCGGCGATGGCAGCGCGCACGCGATTGCGATCGACCAACCGCTGTTCGAATTGTGCGAGCGGGAGATTGAAGAGACGCTTGCACGACGAAATCCGTTCGCGCCCATGCCGGTGATCGTCTACTCGCCTGACGGAAACGCCGAGCCCTCCGTGCGTGCTTTCGATCACTTTACGCGTCATACGGTGTCGACCGTTCATCATCTGCTCGATGCTATCGTTGCGTCGTTGCATTTCGACAGACGGTGGTTGGCCGAATCGGCGCGCGACGCCATCGACCGTCTACATGGTTCAAACGTGGTGTTGTCGGGCCGCAAGGCGTTAATCGTCGACGATGACATGCGCAATATCTTCGCGCTTGCAACGGTGCTGGAAGATCATGGCATGCGGCACGTGTGGGCGGATAACGGCAGAGATGCGATCCGGCTCGTCGAAGGCGATCCCGAGATCGAGATCGTGCTGATGGACATCATGATGCCTGAGATGGATGGCCTGACCACCATGCGCGAGATCCGCATGCGTCCCGTGGGGAGGACGCTGCCGATCATCGCCGTGACGGCCAAAGCGATGAAGGGCGATCGCGAGCGTTGTATCGAGGCGGGCGCGTGGGATTACCTGTCCAAACCGGTCAATCGCGAGGATTTGCTCGCGGTGCTCCACGCTTGGCTGCACCGTTAGGAGGCCGCTATGGAAAACGCTGCCCCCGTCGTCCGCCAACCCGTGAATATTCTCGTGGTCGACGACCTGCATGCGCAGCGGGTCGTGATGACGACAGTGCTTGATGATTTGGGCGAGAACGTCATTGCGGTAGGATCCGGGCGCGATGCGCTCAAGGCTGTCCTGGAGCGCGATTTTGCGGTGATTCTGCTCGACGTCAATATGCCGGGGATGGATGGCTTGGAGACGGCGTCGCTACTTCGCGCCTATCGGCGCGCGGCGAATACGCCGATCATCTTCGTCACTGCGTACGTTGACGATCAGGAGATGAAGCGTGGCTATTCGCTAGGTGCGGTCGACTATATTTCCGCGCCCGTTGTGCCCGAGGTCTTGCGCTCGAAAGTCAAGGTGTTTGTCGAAATGCACCGGATGCATCAAGAGCTGCTGTTGCGCGCCGCGGAAAGGGAGGCCTTCGTGCGAGCGGAAGCCGATCGGGCGGTGGCCGTCCGGGCCCGCCAGCGAGCCGACTTTCTGGCGAAAGCCAGCCACGTGCTCACGCGCTCATTGGAAGTCGATACGACCTTGGAGCGTATCGTCGAATTGGCGACGAGCGGTGTTGCCGAGATGGCGTTCGCCGCGGTAGCCGGCATCGGGGATGCCGCGGACGAATTCGAATCGCGCTCGGCCCGGCGCGATCAGCTACCGGCACCGGATTTCGCATCGTATCGCGCTACCACGTTGGCGCGGTTGTTCCCTGACGTCGAAGCTTTTGTTCAACGGTTGCTCGACGACGAGAACGGGGCGGGGGAGCTGACGGCGGGGGAGTTTGTGGCGCAACGTGCGCTCGATATGGTGTCGACGGACGGCGTGATGCACGTGAGTGCGTTTCCGCTGTTGACGGGTACTCGGAAGGGCGTGATTGTGCTCTGTAGCTGCGAAGACACCGTGTCTGCCGAACATGCCACGTTGGTTCAGGAGTTCGTGAGCCGCGCCGCCATCGCGCTCGAAAACGCGTTGCTGTTTTCCACCATCGTTGACGGCGATCGTCGCAAGAACGAGTTTTTGGCAATGCTCGCGCACGAATTGCGCAATCCGCTCACGCCGATTGCGAACGCCGCAGCGGTCATGCGCAGCGCAAAAGAGGGCGATGCCGAGGTGCTGCGATGGGCCAGCGACATTGTCGGCACCCATGTAGAGCACATGGTGCGGATCGTCGAAGATCTGCTCGACGTGTCGCGCATTGCGAGAGGAACGGTGGCATTGCGTAAAGAAGCGGTGCCGTTGAGCGTGGTGATTGGGCGCGCAGTGGAAACGAGTCGCCCGAATTTTATCCGTCGCTCGCAAACACTTGTCTGCGATGAAAGCGCAGTCGACACGGTGATCGATGGCGATACGGTGCGGCTCTCGCAAATCGTATCCAATCTCTTGAACAACGCGTCGAAGTTTACGCCGCAGGGCGGGCATATCTCACTCTCGACACGGTTTGTCGATGGCGTGGCGTCGATCACGGTTGCGGATGACGGCATTGGGATCGACGCGGCTTTTCTGCCGCACGTTTTTGATTTATTTGCGCAAGCCGACGCGTCTTTGCATCGTTCGCTTGGCGGGCTGGGCATTGGGCTCACGCTGGTCAGGCATTTGACGGAATTGCATGGCGGTACGGTTCAGTGCAATAGCGCAGGCCTTGGCAAGGGCGCCGAGTTCGTCGTGCGGCTGCCGGGCGCGGCTGCGGAGAAGAGTTCGGCTGCGCTGGCGCCGATCGTCTATCTGAACCGCAAGGGCGCAAAGCGGGTGCTGATCGTGGATGACCTCGTTGCGGCGGCCGAAAGCCTGCAAGCGTTGCTGACCATACATGGATGTTCCGTGCAATGCGCACACACGGGAGAGTCAGCGCTGCAAGCCGCGGAAGCGATGTCTCCCGATGTCGTTGTGCTGGACATTGGGCTACCCGATATGACGGGATATCACCTCGCACGCGCGTTACGTGGGACGCAAGCGTGTTCGCGAGCACTGTTGATTGCGCTGAGTGGATATGGGCAGGAGGAAAACATTCGGCGAGCGACAGAGGCTGGGGTGGATCACTATCTGGTGAAACCCGCCGATCCTTCGACTTTGCTTGAGCTGTTTAGGGGGGGGGGGCGGGGGTTTGGTGAGGGGGGGGGGGGGGTGAAGTGAGGGGCGAGCGCGGTTGGGATAAGTAAGGACGATTGCAGGGGCAAACATGGCAGCAGCAACGATCAACTCAAAGGGCCAGGTCACCATTCCCTTGGAGGTGCGCAATCAGCTCGGCCTGGTGGCCGGCGACCGAATCGAATTCAGCTTTAACGAGTCGACGGGCCGATATGAGCGCTATCCGGTCACGCGCTCGCTCGCGTCGCTCAAGGGCATCGTGAAGAACCCTGCGAAAGCAGTGTCGATCGAAGACATGAACCGGGCCATCGCCACGCAGCCCGCATTCGCGCGATGAATAGCGGACCAACACGTTCGTATCCCAGTCCATTTCGCGCACGACGCTGTGCAGTCGAAGAAGACGACGGCGCTGAATGGAACCCCTGTCGGCCGAACGGTCCGCATACCAAAGAGCTTGTCGTTGAAGCTGCCGACACGGATCGAAAGGCGCTATCCGGACGACGGTTCCTGGTGTGTCTGTGATTTGACATAACATGAATTATCAACGAATCGGGTGTTAGAGCTTTTTAGTAATGTCCGCTTCGGGGGTGCGGACGAAAACTTGGACTACCTGGAGGTAGTTCATGTACTCGTACGAAGATCGCGTTCGAGCGGTTCAGCTTTACATCAAATACGGCAGGAGCGCTGCGGCGACCATTCGCGAACTGGGATTTCCTTCGCGCAAGAACTTGGCGCGATGGTACCGTGCGTTCATTGAGGCTGGCGATTTGCCGGCGACCTATCGCCGCTCCAAGCCAAGGTACTCAGCCGAACAGAAAGAGATCGCGGTCGAGCATTATTTGAGTCATGGCCGTAGTCTTGCTGGGACCATACGAGCACTGGGATATCCGTGTGACACCGTGCTGGCCGCGTGGGTCGACGAGCTGCGCCCCGATGTTCGGAAACGCCTTGTCAGCAATGCTCCGAAGGTGCCGTTGTCCCCGGAATTGAAACATGAAGCGGTCATTGAGCTATGCACCCGAAACGGCGGTGCGCGCGTGGTCGCCGAGAAGATTGGTGTAAGTAGGCCAACGCTATACAACTGGAAAAACAAATTACTCGGCCGCGAGGCCCCGGCATCCATGAAACGCCATAAGAATCCAACACCGCTCCCTGAGCAGGCCGAGCTGGAGCGGCAGGTCGAATCGCTTCGACGCGACATACGGCAGTTGCAACTCGAACACGACATCCTGAAGAAGGCCAATGAACTGTTAAAAAAAGGCCTGGGCGTCGATCCGCAACTCCTGAGCAATCGGGAGAAGACGACGCTGGTTGACGCCCTCAGACAAACCTATGCGCTGCCGGAGCTGCTCGCCGTATTGGGTCTCGCCCGTAGCTCGTACTTTTACCATCGAGCACAAATGCTCGTCGCTGACAAGTACGCGGGCGTGCGTCGCGTCATCGCAGACATCTTCGAACTCAATTACCGTTGCTATGGCTATCGCCGGATGCGTGCGGCACTGGGTAAGCAGCAGGTCGTCATATCGGAGAAAGTCGTGCGACGTTTGATGAAGCAGGAAGGCTTGGCCGTTGGCAGTGCCCGCCGGCGTCGCTACGGCTCCTATCAAGGAGAAATAGGCCTCGCGCCAGAGAATCTCATCAATCGCGACTTTCGGGCGGTAGCGCCGAATAAAAAGTGGCTCACCGACATCACAGAATTCCAACTTCCAGCCGGCAAGGTGTATCTATCGCCAGTGATCGACTGCTTCGATGGGCTCGTTGTCAGTTGGTCGATCAGCACGCGCCCAGACGCCGAACTCGTGAATACCATGTTGGATGCGGCGATCGTAACGGTGGCAAACAGCAACGCAAAGCCTCTCCTTCACTCCGACCGCGGCGCCCACTATCGCTGGCCCGGGTGGCTCTCCCGGATGCGCGATGCCAGGCTGATTCGCTCGATGTCGCGCAAGGGCTGTTCGCCCGACAATGCGGCATGCGAAGGTTTCTTCGGCCGGCTGAAAACGGAGCTGTTCTATGCTCGGGACTGGCGAGCCACAAGCATCGAGGAGTTCATCGAGGTAGTCGACTCGTACATCCGCTGGTATAACGCAAAGCGGATCAAGGTCTCGCTTGGCTCACTCAGTCCGATGGAATACCGAGAGAGCCTTGGCCTTGCGGCATAACCCAGTCCAAGATTTTAGCCGCACCCCCTCTGAGCCAAATAGAAATGTCGTAGCTGGCGGTTGATCGGAGCATGCTGGACCCCCTCGTGACACGCTCGCGGAGTCCAGACGGGCCCGCTATCGCGACGTGCCAACACCCGCTTAACCGCCGTTTTGACCCACTCTGGATCGAAGCCCTCGGCAAGGGTCGGCGTTGTCACGAGAAGGTTATGCCCGCACGCGGGAACAACCTCGCGAAAGAAAATCTCCTTCAATTCCGCTATAGAAAACTGCGCCAACCGAGGAAAATCTGGATAATGTTCTACGTCTGCCGACGTAAAAAATTCGGCTAACTGCGTCCAGATGAACTCGCGGTCGCTTTGGCTTATCGGATTCCCCACGCTTAGAACTCCTCAATCTCAACCTCGTATGCCTTGAAGGCAAACTATCTGGCGATAGATCACACAGCTGCGCCCAAGAATCGCCGGTGTTGCCGCCGGCCCATAAATCGGATCAACGAAGTTCGACATACGCGACGACAGACGCGATTGTCACCACTACCGCAACACCGAACGCCCATGAAGAGCGCAAGACCGCTAACCTGCCGGGCTTGGGCAGATCGTCGCTGTCGAGGCTCCAATAGTCGTAGATCCCACGCGGTCCGATCAGGTTGAAAACGATAATTGCGCCGGAGCCTAGAACCGAAACGCACAGAACTATAACAACCGGAATACTCATAATCGCCCCTATCTCGAATTCCATCGCGCCAACGAATGCGCTGCCTGCCATGCAAGCACAAGCTGTCGGTCGACATGCGAATTCGCCATCATTCGATCCGCCGAATGTCCGATTGCCTAGCACCGGTGCGCAACTAAATCGTCGCGATCAACAACTCTTCCGCGTTGCCCGGCGGACGCAGGCCGTCCGTTCGTCCCGCAAAGTAGCGCTGAGTCAAATTGTCCGCCGAGACGTGATGCGCCTCGCCGAAGCCCGCTTCAGTCGCCAGGGCCAATATTTGCGCCGGTGTATAGAAGCTAATGAACGGTGTCCCGCTTGCGCGCGCCCCTTGAACGGCCCTTTCCAGCGCCGGGCGCACATCCGGATCGGCCAATTCCAACGGTAGCAAAAACGTCATAGCAAGCGCGGACCCAGGCGCCAACGTCGCGACTTCGCGCAATGCAGCCCGGTTCGCCTCCTCGGTCAGATACATGCTGACCCCAGTCGATACGACAACGGCTGGCTTGCTCGCATCGAATCCCGCCGCATCGAGCGCATGCCGCCACGAATCGCCAGCTTCGAAATCGACCGCTACGAAGCGCACCCAGTCCGGCGTACCGAAGCCGAGCTCGCTCAATCGCCGCCGCTTCCACGCTTGTGTGCCTGGCTGATCGACCTCGAAAACGGTCAGTTTCGATGCAAGTTCCGCATGCCGTTGCACGAAGCTGTCGAGCCCCGCGCCGAGAATCACGTATTGCGTCAACCCATGCGCAGCCCGCTCGATGACAAGATCTTCGATAAATCGTGCGCGCGCGACAATCGATGCGCGAAACGGCCGTGTGAAGGTCGGATCCATGTCTCCGCGCTGCCGCCAGTCCGTCGGCGGCGCCAATAATCGCAGGCCGATCGTATCGTCAAGCACGTGCGGCGGCGCGTCGATCGTCACATGCAGAGCGCGCCACAACGCGACGCGTGCAGCGGTGCTGTCGGGGCCATCGCCCCTGCTTTCGTCGCTCATCGAAGCCCCCATGCGCTTATTGGTCGCCGGCCTTTCCAGGGGCTTGCAGCCGCCAAATGCGTCCATCGGGATCGCGTACCGTCATCTCCCGCGTTCCCCAGTGGGTGTCTTCGAACGGTGTGACAACTTCCACGCCGGCGGCGGGAGAAAACCCGCTTTCGTCAGCTACGCGGATGACGACCTGGGCCTGCGGCGGATCGTTCGCCGGCACTTCCGCGATGAACAGATACGGCCCCTCGCCTTTTCGCAACTGTCCCGACTGATGGTCGGTCTCGAACTCCAGCGTAAATCCGAGCGCCTGAAAGAACTTCGCCGCCTTGCCCCAATTGTGGGTCGTCAGGAAGACGGCCTCGATGCCGTCGCTGCGGCTGCCACTGGTTTGATCGTCGAGCATGATGTCACTCCTTTCCGGACCGGCGTGGGTGGGATGTCCGCGCAGCGAGGTACTCGCGTAGCGCATCGGCAACCAGGGCCGATAGCGATTGCTCGGACTCGATCGCGTAATGCTTCACCTCCCGGATCAAGCCGATCGGGAGGTACACGTTGAATTGCTTCACTTCATCTTCACTCATGAAGCTAGTTTGCTAGCATGCTAGCTTCATTGTCAACAGGAACGATCGATGGATGCCAACATGAGACTACGCCGTCACCTCGATCCGAATGCCGTCGGGCGTGGCGATCACCGCTTCATAAAAGCCATCGCCTGTCGTTCGAGGCGCGGAAATGAGCAAGCCCTCGGCATCGCAGCGCTCGGCCATCTCGTCTACCGCGGCCTCGTTGCCCAAAGAAACGGCCAGGTGATCCCAGCCGATCTGATCCAACACAGGTCGATCCGCGATCCAGGGCCCAGTCATGAGTTCGATCGTAGTGCTCGATCCCGGCAAGCGAACGAAGCGAGAGAGGAATCCTGGCCGCCGTGTGCTCTGATAACTGTCCCCGACCTCAGCATCGAAAAAGCGACGCCAGAACGTCGCCGCTTCGTTCAGATCGCGTGTCCACAAGGCGACGTGGGCGATATGCATGGCCCCTCCCCTCAGTGGCGCCGCGTCGCCAAACCCGCGCAGGCCGGCACCAAGCACAGCAGCACGGCCAGCACCCAGAAGGCCGCCGGCAATCCCGCCGCCTTGGCGATCGTGCCCACACCCGCCGGCCCAGCGAGCAGCCCCGCATACCCCGTTGTCGTAATCGCCGCCACCGCGAGCCCGGAAGGCATTGCTCGCTGCGATCCGGCACGTCGGAACAGCACCGGCACGATGTTCGAGGCGCCAAGGCCGATCAGCACGAATCCACTCATCGCTAGCATGACCGTCGGCGAAAGTAGCAATACGACGAAGCCCACCATGGCGAGTAGTCCGCCCCAAAACACCGTCGCGCGATCGCCGATGCGTGCGGCCAGCGCATCGCCGCCCAAACGGCCGGCGGTCATCGCAACCGAAAAGAACAGGTAGCCGAGCCCGCCGCGCGCGGCGGAAACGAGCCCCTTCCCGGTAATGAGCAAGGCGCTCCAATCGAGCAGCGCTCCTTCGACCAGAAACGTGATGGCGGCTAACGCGGCAAGCAACAGCACGATGCCCCGCGGCACGGCAAAGAGCGGCCCGTCGCTCGCGTGGACCGACACGAGCAGGCGAGAGCGCGCGGCCAGGATGGCGACGAGCATCAGCGCGGCGCACGGCAACGTGCTGACGAACGTTCCCATGTGTAACGAAAGCAGAAACGTCATCACCGCTGAACCGATGAAGCCGCCGA
>Ga0157371_10005923_pt1 | contig 10208 bp, 7 predicted proteins | sample C45metaG_FD_113462 | JGI IMG/M metagenome (GOLD analysis project Ga0157371, IMG submission 113462) | Corn rhizosphere microbial communities from Kellogg Biological Station, Michigan, USA - C4-5 metaG | ecosystem: Host-associated > Plants > Roots > Rhizosphere > Soil | place: USA: Michigan...
CGATAAGTCGTTTGTCATGGCCGACATCCCTGGAATCATCGAAGGGGCTTCTAAAGGCAAAGGTTTAGGCTATCGCTTTCTGCGTCATATCGAAAGGAACTCGGTACTACTCTTTATGGTTCCTGCAGACACCACCCGCACGATCTCTGAAGAATACGAGATCCTGAAAAAAGAACTCCAGGTTTACAATCCGGAATTGATGCAAAAGCCACATATCCTTGCTGTAACGAAATCAGATATGTTGGATGAAGAGTTGAAAGCAGAAATGAGAAAAGAAATTCCGACGCATATCCCTTCTGTCTTTATATCCTCGGTGGCACAAAAAGGATTAATAGAACTTAAAGACCTACTCTGGACAGCAATCGGCGCTTAAGCCTGCAACTCGTCCAGGGCCTCTAAAATAATACCGCATACCTGACGGATTTCTTCTTCCCTGATGATCAGGGGAGGAGCAATCCGCATGGCGGTCTCGCAATGTAAGAACCAGTCGATCACCAGGCCTTTGTCGCTGCAAAGCTGACTAACCCGCTCCACCTGTTGAAAGCTATCCAGCTGCATCGCCAGCATCAAGCCTTTCCCACGAACCTCCCGGATTAACGGGTGCACCAACAATTCGCGAAACAGATCTTCTTTCGCCTGAACACCTGCCACCAGATCTTCTTCCAGAATTACCTTTAAATTGGCCAGTCCTGCACTACAGGATACCGGATGCCCACCGAAAGTCGTGATATGTCCCAGTATCGGGTTCTCTGCCAATACACCCATTACAGGCTTATCCGCGATAAAGGCGCCAACCGGCATGCCGCCGCCCAATGCTTTCGCCAGCAGTAAAATATCCGGTACAATCCCATAATGCTCAAAAGCAAACAGTTTGCCAGTACGTCCAAAGGCCGCCTGTATCTCGTCCAGAATTAGCAAAGCACCCACCTCTGTACAACGTGCACGCAATGCCTGCATGTACGTCTGGGAGGCAACCCGGATTCCCGCTTCTCCCTGAACGGTTTCCACGATCACACAAGCGGTGTCCTCCGTGATCAGCACCAGATCTTCCAGGCGATTGAAATTGATGAAGCGTACGTCCGGCAAGAGGGGTCTGTAGGCTTGTTTGTATTCTTCGTTGCCCATAACGCTCAAGGCGCCATGGGTGCTGCCATGGTAAGCATGTACACAGGAAACAATTCCAGTGCGTCCGGTATACCGTTTGGCCAGCTTTAAAGCGCCCTCCGTAGCTTCCGCTCCTGAATTTACGAAGTACACGTTGTTTAATGATTCCGGAAGGACCGATACCAGCGCTTCTGCAAACTGCACCATGGGGGTTTGCACATATTCACCATAAACGGTCAGGTGCAGGTATTTCTCCAATTGTGCCTGAATGGCCTCCAGCACCTTTGGATGCCGGTGGCCGATATTACTTACCGCAAAGCCCGATACCAGATCTATATACGCCTTTCCAGCCATGTCATACAGGTAAATACCCGATGCATGGTCAATTTCAAGCATTTTAGGTGTGGTGGATGTCTGTGCGGTGTTCAGCAGGAACAGCTGTTTATTACTTATCATGGGGAAGGTTTCGAACGACAAAAATAGGAAACTATTTAAAACAGGAATTGTTAAATTGCTGAATTAAAAACGTCGCTATGTCGAACTTCTCAGAAATCATTAAATCAGAAAAACCAGTGTTGGTTGATTTTTCCGCCGAGTGGTGCGGTCCATGCAAAATGATGGCACCGATTCTTAAGCAACTGAAAGGCATGATCGGCGAGTCTGCAACCATACTTAAAGTGGATGTTGATAAAAACCCAACGGTTTCCAGCCAATACCGCATTCAGGGCATTCCTACGCTGATCCTGTTCAAAAATGGGGAGATTAAATGGCGGCAGTCCGGAGTCATTCAAGCCAGTCAGCTTAAAGCGGTGATTGACGGAGCGCTTTAACCTTTCGCTGTAGCTATCGCTTGTTTTTGGCGATCCAGCTCGGCCAGACGTGCTTCTTTAGCTGCTAAGTCCTTTTGCTTATCGGCCAGGCTATTTTGGGCATCATTCAGTTTCTTGTGCGCTTCCTTTGAATCTTCTGCATCTTCCTTTGCATCGTCAGCTTTAGATTCCGCCTTGCGGATTTGCTTTAAATCGCCGCTGGTAGCCATGGCAGCCTGTCTACGGCTTTCCTCCAGCGAACCTTTTGATTTTGCATCTGCTTTCTGGGCTTTGGCTTCCAGAACGGGTATATCGCTTCGAACTTTACTGATGTCGCCTTTCAGGTTAACCACATCACGCAGCAGCACGCGGTATTCTTTGTTCAGGTTAACGGTATCCGCTGCAGTACTGTAGACCTTTTCGGAACAGCTGTATAAAAAGAGGGTACCTAGTAGTAAAAGGGGGATGATTGTTAGTAATTTCTTCATGTCCGCTTTCAACCAATAACCATGCCCATATTTTCACAAAATACGGGCAATTGGTTATCGCTGAGTAGCTTAACTGTTACATGTTTCTTCTGTATTGTCCGCCAACTTCATAAAGTGCAGCGGAGATCTGCCCAAGTGAACAGATTTTGCCGACTTCCATCAGCTCTTCAAATACATTCTTACCAGCAATGGCTGCAATCTGTAAGCGCTGCAATGCGGGTCCGGATTCAGATGCATTGCGGGCCTGAAAACTTTGTAGCGCACTGATCTGAAATTGCTTTTCTTCTTCGGTTGCCCGGATCACTTCGGCCGGCACAATGGTTGGCGAGCCGTTTTTGTTCAGGAACGTGTTCACGCCCACGATTGGATATTCGCCGGTATGTTTCAAGGTCTCGTAGTATAAACTCTCTTCCTGGATCTTTCCACGCTGATACATCGTCTCCATCGCGCCAAGTACGCCGCCCCGGTCATTGATGCGCTTAAATTCCACCAACACGGCTTCTTCAACCAGGTCGGTCAGGTCTTCAATGATGAAAGCACCTTGAAGTGGATTTTCGTTTTTTGCCAAACCGAGCTCCCGGTTGATGATCAGCTGGATGGCCATCGCTCGGCGTACAGATTCTTCTGTTGGCGTTGTGATCGCCTCGTCATACGCGTTGGTATGCAAAGAGTTGCAGTTATCGTAAATCGCATATAAGGCCTGCAGGGTCGTACGGATATCATTGAAATCAATCTCCTGCGCGTGTAAAGAACGCCCGGAAGTCTGAATATGGTACTTCAGCTTTTGTGAACGGTCATTCCCCTTGTATTTATTTTTAATGGCCTTGGCCCAAATCCTTCTCGCCACACGGCCAATAACCGAATACTCGGGATCGGTGCCATTAGAGAAGAAGAAGGAGAGGTTCGGTGCAAAATCATCAATATGCATACCCCTGCTCAGGTAGTATTCCACAAACGTAAATCCGTTACTTAACGTAAAGGCAAGCTGTGAAATGGGGTTTGCACCAGCTTCTGCAATGTGGTAGCCAGAGATGGATACCGAATAAAAATTCCGGATTTTCTCCTCGATAAAGTACTTCTGGATGTCGCCCATCATACGCAAAGCGAATTCCGTGGAAAATATACAAGTATTCTGCGCCTGATCTTCCTTCAGAATATCCGCTTGAACGGTGCCCCGGACGCTGCTGATTGCTTGTGCCTTAATTTGAGCATAAACATCAGCAGGAAGGACCTGATCACCGGTGACACCCAACAGCATCAATCCAAGCCCATCATTACCTTTTGGAAGCTCACCCTGATAAGCAGGTCTCGGCAGGTTCTTCTCCCGGTAAATAGCGTCTATCTTTTGCTGTACTTCCGATTCAAGACCATGCGCTTTGATGAATTTCTCACATTGCTGATCAATGGCTGCATTCATGAAAAAGGCCAGGAGCATCGGCGCCGGACCGTTGATGGTCATGGATACAGATGTAGAGGCTGCACACAGGTCAAACCCCGAGTATAATTTCTTCGCATCGTCAAGCGTCGCGATACTTACCCCGGAGTTACCGATCTTTCCATAGATATCCGGACGGATATGCGGATCTTCACCGTAAAGCGTTACCGAGTCAAAGGCTGTCGACAACCGGTGTGCCGGCTGTCCGAGTGACACATAATGGAAACGCTTGTTCGTCCGCTCTGGGCCGCCTTCCCCGGCAAACATACGTGTTGGATCTTCTCCTTCACGTTTCAATGGGAATACACCAGCTGCAAATGGGAATTCTCCGGGAACATTCTCCGTAAGCAGCCAGGTCAGGATATCGCCCCAATCTTTGTATCTTGGCAGGGAAACTTTAGGAATTTTCAATTTGGAAAGCGACTCATAAAACAGAGGTTGCTTGATCTCCTTGTCCCGCACCTTGTAAACAAAAAACTCCTGTTTATATGTATTCAGGGTTTCCGGCCATTGGCGCAGCAGGCGTTTGCATTCGCCGTCCAGCTGCTCTTCCAGGTGCTTGTAAATATCTTCTAAATTGCTGGCCAGGTTTTCCGTTCCCGGGATCAACCCGGATGAACCGGTTTGTTTAGCCAGATCCATAACACCCTGTAGCTGGTACAGCTTGCGGGCGATACCACTTTGCTTTTCCACCCACTCGTTGTAAGCCTGACTTGATTCGGCAATTTCCGCCAGGTAGCGGGTACGGTCTGGTGGTATAATATAGATCTTCTCCGATTGTGCTGTCGTAACCAGCATCTGGCTGTCGAAAGCAATGCCGGAGCGTTCCTCGATCTTGGCCATCAGGGCGGTGAACAGGTTGTTCATACCCGGATCATTATATTGTGAAGCCATTGTTCCATAAACCGGAATGGAATCATCGGATGCATCAAAGAGGTTATGGTTGCGTTTGTATTGCTTACGGACATCACGCAGGGCATCTAATGCGCCCCGTTTATCGAACTTATTGATCGCAACCAGATCCGCAAAGTCCAGCATGTCGATCTTCTCCAACTGCGTCGCTGCGCCAAATTCAGGTGTCATCACATACAGGGAAACGTCGCAATGTTCCGTGATCTCTGTGTCCGACTGTCCAATACCGGATGTCTCTACAATGATGAGATCGTATCCTGCCGCTTTGCAGATGTCAATGCTTTCCTGAACATTCTTAGAAAGGGCCAGATTGGCCTGACGCGTGGCTAAGGAACGCATATAGACCCTCGGATTGTTGATGGCATTCATCCGGATCCGGTCGCCCAGCAGTGCACCGCCTGTTTTGCGCTTGGAAGGATCTACCGAGATAATAGCCAGTGTTTTTCCTTTTACTTCAATCAGGAAGCGTCTGACCAGCTCATCCACCAGGGAGGATTTTCCGGAACCGCCGGTACCTGTAATACCAATCACAGGTGTGTTCTTGCTGGAAGAAAGCCTTTTCAGCTCATTGACAAAAATCTGTGCGCCTTCGGGGTTGTTCTCTGCCAGTGTAATGGCCGAAGCGATGCTCTTCACATTCCCGGTAGGGATCGAAGCCAATTCAGAAGTCACCGCTTCCACGGTTACATAGTCAGTTTGTTCCAGCATGTGGTTGATCATACCCTGAAGACCCATTTTCCTCCCATCGTCTGGCGAGTAGATCTTGGTAATGCCATAGGCTTCCAGCGCTTCAATCTCTTCAGGCAGGATTACACCACCGCCGCCCGCAAAGATCTTGATGTGCCCGGCGCCGCGTTCCTGCAGCAGGTCGTACATGTATTTGAAGTACTCAGTATGACCGCCCTGGTAGGAGGTCATTGCAATACCCTGTACATCTTCCTGGATCGCGCAGTTCACCACCTCGTCAACAGAGCGGTTGTGCCCAAGGTGAATGACCTCTGCGCCGGAGGATTGCAATATGCGACGCATGATATTTATAGTTGCATCATGCCCGTCAAACAAGGCTGCAGCGGTAACGAAGCGGATCTTGTTTTTAGGCTTGTAAATTTCAGTATGTTCCATAAAGGGTTTATATCGGTCGGTAAAGTTAACAAAAAAATAAAGCCGCATGTGATGCGGCTTTAGATGTTATGGGTTGCTGATCTCGCTGATCGGGTCACCGACACAGCCACTCGGCATCTGTATCCGGAGCATGGCTGCAAGGGTGGCAGCGATGTCGGTCATGTAATAGGTCTTGTTTGTCTTTCCAGGTTTAACATTCCAGCCCATGAAAACACAAGGGATATGGGAGTCATATGGATACCAGGCACCGTGGGTGGTACCCGTGGCACCGCCGTCAAACCAGTTCGACTGCAATATGAAATACACATCGCCACTGCGGCGGGCATTGTAACCGTTTGTTATGCGTGTTTTGATAGTCTCGGGCAAGGTTGCTGCACTCAGACGTGTAATATCTACGGCATCCTGAATACCTTCCTGGTGTTTAAGGAAGTCTACTGTAAATGCACGAAGATCGTCCATATCGGCCTCTGTCTTTGCAAGCATAGGTTTGTTGTAGATGACCTGGTTATTCATCACGGTCAGTACACTTTGCTTAATTTTAAACTCATCTTCAATGGCCTTGTTAAGATTGGCCGCGATCTGCCGGTTGCTCACCACGCCACCGGGTAACTTGTTGTCGGTAGCAAACTTAGCTGCATGTGCCGCGCCATGATCAGCAGTCAAAAAGATCAGATAGTTTCCTTTGCCGATAGTTTGATCCAGGTAGGTTAAAAACGACTCCAGATCTTTATCCAGGCGAAGGTAGGTATCTTCAGCCTCGATTGAATTCGGACCGAATTGATGACCTACATAATCCGTTGAAGAGCAGCTCACAGCTAAAAAGTCGGTTACACTTCCTTTTCCCATCTTTTCCGCCTCAATGGCACGTTTAGCCAGATCCAGCGTCATCGTGTTGCCAAATGGCGTGCTGCGGATCAGGTCAAAGTTTTTGTCAATGGCATCACTCAGCTTGTGTGGAAAGGTACTGGAAGTCTCACCTTTAAACAGGCCTTCATAGGGCTTATTGTCAGATGTACTCTGTACATACGTATCAATCGGATAGAGGGTGTTCCAGTTTCCTGCGTAAAACTTATTCGGTAGTTTTTGCTTGTTATAGGCATCGATCCAATCTGGAAGCTGCTTCATGTAGTAGGTGCTGGAGATCCAGTTGCCACTTACCCCATCAAACCAGTAGGCTGCATTAGCAGAATGTCCGGCAGGCAAAATTGATCCCCGGTCTTTTAAGGAGATACCAATCACCTTGCTTCTGAAGTTTGTAGCCAGGCGCAGCTCGTCCGTAATGGTTGTCGTTAGCATGTTCTTAGGCGCCATTTCTCCGGCCGTGCTCGTACTTCCAACGGTCTGTACCGTCTTGTCTTCAGCGCAATATACATCACGGCCCAATTCCGGGTCATACCAGTTGTTGCCAATAATACCGTTCACAGCAGGCACGGAGCCGGTATAAACAGAGGCATGTCCGCATGCCGTGTACGTTGGGGTATAGGGGATAAAGGTGTTTTCTGCGGAAAAACCTTCATTGACCAGCCTCTTGAAACCGCCATTGGTATAACGGTCATAGTAACGATACAGATAATCCCATCGCATCTGGTCCACCACCAGTCCGACCACCAGTTTGGGGCGATTCAATTGTCCGGGGGTATTGTTCTTGGATCCATGTTGAAGAATATTCCGCTGGGCAAAGGTGCTGGAGCCCAGGAATACAAAGAGGAGTGTCAGTACGGTCGTTAGTCTTTTCATTTGTGTTGAGATTTTCGTAAAGTTATAAGACTGATATGAAGTTAAAGGGCGGGTTCTGTAAAAATCTTATAGAACTTCGGCAACAGTAAAGTTGCTTCCACCAATAAAAATAAGATCATCCACTGCAGCCCTGGCCTTTGCACTTGCCAAGGCGTCATGCACATTTTCGAATGCTGCACCCATCAGTCCCGCTTCCTCTGCCTGCGCTTTCAACTCCGTTGCCGGAAGCGCTCTTTCCAAAGCAGGCTGGGTAAAGTAGTATTGCGCATCTTTCGGCAGTAAAGAAAGTACAGCAGAAATGTCTTTATCTTTCACCATACCAATAACCATATGGAGATGATTGAAACGGGTATCCCGGATGTTCTGCATCACCTCCTTTATTCCGGCAACGTTGTGTCCGGTGTCACAGATCATTGTCGGTTTCTCCCCTAAGGTTTGCCAGCGTCCCTGAAGTCCGGTTAACGCTTTCACCGATCTTAAGGCCTGATAAAGGGCTGCATCATTAATTTGATAGCCCAGTGTCCGAAGCTTCAACACGGCCAGTAAAACGGTGCGGATGTTTTTAAGCTGATAGTTTCCGGTCAGGTCCAGTTGTAAGCCCTCAAATAAAAGCCTGCCGCCAGATGAAATGATCATTTCCAGGTTACCGGAAACCAATTGTGCTTGTTCCACCTGGATGATATCGGAAGCAAATTCAAGCGGCGCGGAAACTGCTGCTGCTTTTTGAATAAAAACGTCTGCGGAAGGAGACTCTTTTTCACCAACGATCGCCGGAACATGTTCTTTGATAATGCCTGCCTTTTCATAAGCGATATCTTCGAGCTTGTTGCCCAGAATATTCGTATGATCCAGGCTGATGTTTGTGATCACAGACAGATCCGGGTGTATGATGTTGGTTGAATCCAGGCGCCCACCCAGGCCAACCTCGATCACCGCCACATCCACCTGTTCCTTTGCAAAGTAGTCGAATGCCATAGCCACCGTAACTTCAAAAAAGGAGGGTTGGATGTTTTCGATCGCTTGTTGCTGGCCGGCTACAAAATCCGTTACAAAACTCTCCGGAACCATGTTGCCATTGATCCGGATCCGTTCGCGAAAATCTTTAAGGTGAGGGGAGGTATACAATCCGGTTTTATAGCCGGCTTGTTGAAGAATCGCAGCGAGCATATGGGAGGTTGAACCCTTACCATTGGTCCCCGCTACATGAATGGTTTTAAACTTATCCTGTGGATTTCCGAGCTCCGCGCAGAGCGCGATGGTGTTGTGTAAATCTTTCTTTAAGGCTGCTTCTCCAATCCTTGTAAACATGGGTAGTTTACCGTAGAGGAAGTCCAGCGTTTCTGTATAAGTCATTCTAAATAGTCAAAGAGCAAAAGTAATTAATGCACCTTGACTATTTCACTTTAAAATTAAAAACTACGACGCCAACCTGCACATCAGGGGCATTTTCCGATTGGTTTAACCGGGCTCCCATAACCGCTTGCTTGCATTTTTCCCAAAGATCGCGGTCGTTCAGGGTTGTTCCTTTTACCCCAGGAACGGCATTGATCACGATACCATCTTTATTGATGGATAAACGAACGGCAATCTTACCTGTTTTCTGACCGTCATCACGTGGAGTGACCAGGTTTGTAAATCTTCGAAGTGCAATTGGTGTATCACCAAAACCTGAACCACCTTCACCATAGTTGGTGGATAGGGGATCCCCATTGATGCTGCCCTGGTTGCCAGGTGTTGAACCTGTACCATCGCCACCACCGGTACCTTTGTTGGCCTTGCCTTTATACAGGGCATTCTGGTTGATCGCCGGCTTTGCAGGTTTTTCTTCTACTGCCGCATTTGGTGCTGCTTCAGATTTGGTTTTCTTGGTATTGATGCTGACCGCTTCTTCACTGTTCTGGGTCTGGATCTCCTTGTTGCTGGACTCCACACTGGTTTGTTGTGGGGTTTGTGGAGTAGGTACCACCTTATCCGGCATTTTGTTGTTCGCATTCGGATCCGCAGAAGGTTCCTCGATGCTGGTGTAGTCCGTTCCCATACCTTCTACAGAGGTACCATAATTGACAACAATACCACCCATCCCGGCTTCAACGGGAGGCTGGAACGTTCCGATGGCTATGAAATAGCTTAAAACAAGGAAAAATACCATGATGGCCGTAGATATAGCTACAGCCTTCGGGTAATTATTTTCTTCTTTCGGATAGGTCATCATTTCTTAGGTTCTACAGCTAAAACAACTTTTAATTTCAACTGGTTGGCTACGTCGAACACCTGCATGGTATTCTCGATGGATACGCCACGGGCAACATACAATACCAGCGTTAAATCTGGTGATGCTGCCTGGTAGGTTTGTACGGCTGCCTTCAGGTTTTCCAATGTCACCTGTTTCTTTTCAACGAAATATTCGAGCTTTTCGTTTATAGATACCGTGATCGTTTTCTGCGCATTGGATTGCTGTCCGGATTCAGATCTCGGCAACAGGAGTTTAACCACCTGCGGGTTAACTACTGCCGAGGCAAGCAGGAAGAATAACAGCAGGAAGAACATGATGTCATTCAGCGCAGAAGTATGAACCTCAACGTTTGCTTTTTGTCTCTTGCG
>Ga0157371_10005928_pt1 | contig 10205 bp, 8 predicted proteins | sample C45metaG_FD_113462 | JGI IMG/M metagenome (GOLD analysis project Ga0157371, IMG submission 113462) | Corn rhizosphere microbial communities from Kellogg Biological Station, Michigan, USA - C4-5 metaG | ecosystem: Host-associated > Plants > Roots > Rhizosphere > Soil | place: USA: Michigan...
CACTTCTATCTCTGTGCGGCGGTTTTCAATATGAAGACGAATGGTATTGCCTATCACCAAAAGTAATGCAGAAACCAGAAGCACGGTCAGACCGAAGACAAAACGGTCACCCAGCTTGAGAATTGCCGCCAGACGCTCGACCCAGACTAGATCAAGTTGCGCCTGTTGTACCTTCGGCAGCTCGGAAAGTTTTTGTCGTAATGCTTCAAGAGCCGGCTTGTCGACCTCTTTAGGGGTCACCAGAACCACGCCGGGCAAAGGGTTTTCCGGCAACTCCTTGAGCGCCTCGCCCAGACCGGACTGTTGCTGGAACTCTTCCAGCGCCTGATCGCGACCGACATATTCAGCATCCGCCACACCGGGCATGCCTTTGATCTGCTCTCGCAACGACTCGCCCTCGGCAGGGCTGGCCTCGATTTTCAGGTACAGCGAAATCTGCGCCGCACGCTGCCAGGATCCGCCCAGGCGCTCGACGTTACTTAGCAAAAGTGACAGGCCCATCGGCAAGCTCAGGGCAACCGCCATCACCATGCAGGTGAAAAAGCTGCCAATGGGCTGCTTGCCCAGACGGCGCAAGCTGTCCATAAGACTGGCGCGATGGCTTTCAACCCAGGCACGGAACAGCGTGGCGAAGTCCGGGCCGTCGTCATCGTCGCGCTTTTTCTTCTGCGGCTGCGGATCGGCGGCCTTCGGGGCCACTCGTTCGGAAACCTTGGGGCTGCGTGTCGCACTCATACGCCAGCCTCCCCGTCACCGATCAATCGGCCGCGCTGCAGGGTCAGCATGCGATGACGCATACGGGCGATCAGGGCCAGGTCGTGACTGGCGATCAGCACGCTGGTGCCCAAGCGGTTGATGTCTTCGAACACGCCCATGATCTCAGCCGCCAGACGCGGGTCGAGGTTACCGGTCGGTTCGTCCGCCAGCAGCAAGGCCGGGCGGTGAACGATGGCGCGGGCAATGCCGACGCGCTGCTGCTGGCCGGTCGACAGGTCGCCGGGGTACAGATCGGTTTTATCCGACAGCGCCACGCGCTCAAGCGCCGAATCCACGCGCTTGACGATCTCGGCCTTCGACAAGCCAAGGATCTGCAATGGCAACGCGACGTTGTTGAACACCGTGCGATCGAACAGCAATTGGTGGTTCTGGAACACCACGCCGATCTGCCGGCGCAGGTATGGAATCTGCGCATTGCTGATGGTGGCGAGGTCCTGGCCGGCCAGCAGCAATTTGCCGGTGGTCGGACGCTCCATCGCCAGCAGCAGGCGCAACAACGTGCTTTTACCGGCACCGGAGTGGCCAGTCACAAACAAGAATTCGCCCCGTCGGACTCGAAAGCTCAGCTCATGCAAGCCGACGTGACCGTTCGGGTAGCGTTTACCGACCTGTTCGAAACGAATCATGAACGCTCCCGCTCGGCAAACAATGCCTGGACAAAGGGTTCTGCTTCAAAAGTGCGCAAATCATCGATGCCTTCACCGACGCCGATATAGCGAATCGGCAGGCCAAACTGCTTGGCCAGGGCGAAAATCACCCCACCCTTGGCCGTGCCATCGAGCTTGGTCAGCGCCAGACCGGTCAGTTCGACGGTCTGGTTGAATTGCTTGGCCTGGCTGATCGCGTTCTGCCCGGTCCCGGCGTCGAGCACCAGCAGCACTTCGTGCGGCGCATCGGCGTCGAGTTTGCTGATGACCCGGCGAACCTTCTTCAACTCTTCCATCAAATTGTCTTTGGTGTGCAGGCGACCGGCGGTGTCGGCGATCAGCACATCAATGCCTCGGGCCTTGGCGGCTTGCACGGCGTCGAAGATAACCGAAGCCGAGTCGGCGCCGGTGTGCTGGGCGATGACCGGGATCTTGTTGCGCTCGCCCCAGACCTGCAATTGCTCGACCGCTGCGGCGCGAAAGGTATCGCCGGCCGCCAGCATGACTTTCTTGCCTTCGAGCTGCAGCTTCTTCGCCAGCTTGCCGATGGTGGTGGTCTTGCCGGCGCCGTTGACGCCAACCACCAGAATCACGAACGGCTTGTTTTGCGAGCTGATTTTCAGCGGCTGCTCGACGGGCTTGAGCATCGCCGCGAGTTCAGCTTGTAGGGACTTGTACAGCGCATCGGCATCGGCCAGTTCTTTACGCGCGACTTTCTGGGTCAGCCGCTGAATGATCACCGAGGTGGCCTCGACGCCAACGTCGGCGGTCAGCAGGCGGGTTTCGATGTCTTCGAGCAACTCGTCATCGATGATCTTCTTGCCCAGGAACAGGGCAGCCATGCCTTCGCCAATGGTGGCGCTGGTCTTGGACAGTCCTTGCTTGAGGCGGGCAAAGAAGCCGGCTTTGGTTTCGGCCGGTGTTTCAACCGGGGCGACAGGCGCAGCGACTGCTGGAACGACCACAGGTGCAGGTGCAGGTGCAGGTGCAGGAGCAGCCGGAGCCACAAATGCAGGCGCAACAGGCTGTGGAGCAGGCGGCGGTGCAACCGGCGCGGGAGAAAAGGCAGTCGGTGCTGGAATTGGCGGGGTAACGTGCGGCGCCAACTCGTCTTCAACCAACGCCACCGGCTCTTCGGCCACCGGCAATGTCAGCCACGGCTCGGCGATGGGCGCCAGCGGCGCCTGGGTCACGACTTCGGCGACCAGGTCAGGCTCAGCCTCGACCACTGGCTGCAACACTGGCTCGGCGATCGGCAGGACTATCGGTGCGAGCTCTTCTTCTATAACCGGAACCGGCGCAGGAGTTGGCTCAGGAAGTGGTTGTGGCTGTTCGACGACGGGTTCCTGCGGCTTTTTGCGCAGCCATCCGAACAGGCTTTTCTTCTCGCCAGCCGCAGCTGGGGTCTTCTTGTCGTCGTTGGAACCAAACATGGAGGACGGCTATCTCACGGTAGCGACGCGCCAAAGGGCGCCCCGGCAAATAAATATTCGATGCAGAACAGACTGCGATTGACCCAGCTTGTTCACGCGCAACATTTTGTCGAAGTGCCCACGGCACTTCAAAGGTCGACTAATACGAAGGACTGGAACGGCATCGTCGGCGAAAACGCTGAGTTTAGCTGACAAATTCAAAGCTTCCGCAGGTAACCCATGCAACCTTCCGGCCGATCAAAGGCCTGATAGGCGTGGCCGCCAGTAAAACGGACCAGTATCCTAGCACCCTCTCGCCCGCCGACGCTAAGACCAAGCGGGCAGCCCAACAGGTTTAAAAACGAATGAATGCTCTAGCCCGCCGCGCTGCAGGCCTGCTGCTCAGCACAGTTTGTCTGCCCCTCTCGGCCCTGGCCGCCGACCCACAACCCACTCACGAATTCACCCTCGACAACGGTTTGAAGGTGGTTGTGCGCGAAGACCATCGTGCGCCCGTGGTGGTTTCCCAAGTCTGGTACAAGGTCGGCTCAAGCTACGAGACGCCAGGCCAGACCGGTCTGTCCCACGCCCTGGAACACATGATGTTCAAGGGCAGTGAGAAAGTCGGTCCCGGTGAAGCGTCGCTGATCCTGCGCGACCTTGGCGCCGAAGAGAACGCGTTCACCAGTGACGACTTCACTGCGTACTATCAAGTATTGGCCCGCGACCGCCTGGGCGTGGCCTTTGAACTGGAAGCCGACCGCATGGCCAATTTGCGCCTGCCGGCCGACGAGTTCGCCCGCGAAATCGAAGTCATTAAAGAAGAACGTCGTCTGCGCACCGACGACAAGCCCATGTCAAAGGCCTACGAACGCTTCAAGGCCATGGCGTATCCGGCCAGCGGCTATCACACGCCGACCATCGGATGGATGGCTGATCTGGACCGCATGAAGGTCGAGGAGCTGCGCCACTGGTATCAATCCTGGTATGTGCCCAACAACGCCACGCTGGTGGTGGTGGGTGACGTGACCCCGGACGAAGTCAAAGCCCTGGCCCAGCGCTATTTCGGCCCGATCGCCAAACGCGACGTGCCGCCTGCGAAAATCCCGGTGGAGCTGGCCGAGCCTGGTGAGCGCCAGATCACCCTGCATGTGCAGACCCAATTGCCGAGCCTGATGCTGGGCTTCAACGTGCCGAGCATCGCCACCGCCGAAGACAAACGCCTGGTGAACGCCTTGCGCCTGATCTCGGCCCTGCTCGACGGCGGCTACAGCGGACGAATCCCGACACAACTGGAGCGCGGCGAAGAGCTGGTGTCCGGCGGTTCGTCGAGTTACGACGCCTACACCCGCGGCGACAGCCTGTTCACGTTATCGGCGACGCCCAATACCCAGAAAAAGAAAACCATGGCTCAGGCCGAAGCGGGCCTGTGGAAACTGCTCGAACAGTTGAAGACCACCGCGCCGTCTGCTGAAGAACTGGAGCGCGTAAGGGCTCAAGTCATCGCGGGCCTGGTTTACGAGCGGGATTCGATCACCAGTCAGGCCACGTCCATTGGCCAACTCGAAACCGTCGGCCTGTCCTGGAAACTGATGGACACCGAACTCGCCGACCTCGAAGGCGTGACCCCGGAAGATATTCAGAAGGCCGCCAAGCTGTATTTCACCCGCGAACGTCTCAGCGTCGCCCATGTCCTGCCACCGGAGACGACTCATGAGTGAGCGTAAGAAATCACGTTTGGCCCTGATCGGCCTGATCGCTGTCGCCCTGATCGGGTCCACGGCGTTTTATTTCTCGAAAAGCCAGGCCCCCAAGGCCAGCGAAGTCCTCGACAAGGCCAAGTCCAGCCAGAAGCTGCAATCGCTGACCGAGCTGGACGGCAAAGCCCCCAGCCACCGCTCCCTCGACGTACAAACCTGGAACACCGCCGAAGGCGCCAAGGTGCTGTTCGTCGAAGCCCGCGAATTGCCGATGTTCGACCTGCGCCTGATCTTTGCCGCCGGCAGCAGCCAGGACGGTGAAGCCCCAGGCTTGGCCGTGTTGACTAACGGCATGCTCAACGAAGGCGTGGCCGGCAAGGATGTCGGCGCAATTGCCCAGGGCTTTGAAGGCCTGGGTGCCGACTTCGGCAACGGCGCATTCAAGGACATGGCGCTGGCTTCGTTGCGCAGCCTCAGCGCCGCCGACAAACGCGAGCCTGCGCTGAAGCTGTTCTCCGAAGTCATCGGCAAACCGACCTTCCCGGCCGACTCCTTCGCGCGCATCAAGAACCAGATGCTGGCCGGCTTCGAGTACCAGAAGCAGAACCCGGGCAAACTGGCGAGCCTGGAACTGATGAATCGCTTGTACGGCGACCACCCGTACGCGCATTCCAGTGACGGCACGGCGAAATCCATTCCAGCGATTACCGTGGCGCAACTCAAGGCGTTCCACCAAAAAGCCTACGCCGCTGGCAACGTGGTGATTGCGCTGGTGGGCGACCTGTCCCGCGCCGAGGCCGAAGCGATTGCCGCCCAGGTCTCCAGCGCGCTGCCAAAAGGTCCGGCACTGGCGAAAATCGCACAACCGCAAGAACCCAAAGCCAGCGTCGGCCACATCGAGTTTCCGTCCAAGCAAACCAACCTGATGCTCGCGCAACTGGGCATCGACCGTGACGACCCGGACTACGCAGCGCTGTCCATGGGCAACCAGATCCTCGGCGGCGGTGGTTTCGGCACGCGATTGATGAGTGAAGTGCGCGAGAAGCGCGGCTTGGCGTACGGTGTGTATTCGGGTTTCACTCCGATGCAGGCTCGCGGCCCGTTCATGATCAACCTGCAAACCCGCGCCGAGATGAGCGAAGGTACGCTCAAGCTGGTGCAGGATGTGCTCGCCGACTACCTTAAAACCGGACCGACCGAAAAAGAACTCGACGACGCCAAGCGTGAACTGGCCGGCAGCTTCCCCCTGTCCACCGCCAGCAATGCCGACATTGTCGGCCAAATCGGCGCCATGGGTTTCTACAACCTGCCGCTGAGCTATCTGGATGACTTTATGCGCGAGTCCCAGAGCCTGACTGTCGAGCAGGTCAAAGCCGCTCTGAACAAACACCTGAGCACGGACAAAATGGTCGTCGTCAGCGCTGGCCCGACCGTGCCGCAAAAGCCGTTACCGGCCCCATCTGATAAACCTGCCGAGCAGCCGCTCGGGGTTCCGGAGCATTAATGGCCACTCGTCCAAAAAAACCTATTCACAACGTACATAACGGCGTGAACCAATTGCGCATCATCGGCGGCGAATGGGGCAGCCGGAAACTGAGCTTCCCCGACGCACCGGGCTTGCGCCCGACCCCGGACCGGGTGCGTGAAACCCTGTTCAACTGGCTCGCGCCGTACGTGGCCGGGGCCAAAGTGTTCGACCCGTTCGCCGGCAGCGGCGCGTTGTTCCTCGAAGCCTTGTCCCGTGGCGCGGCCATGGGCCAGGCACTGGACGCCAGCAACATTGCGGTCGCCAGCATCAAGGAGCATCTGGGCACGTTGCGCTGCACCACCGGCCAGATCCAGACCGCCGATGCCTTGCGCTACCTGGAAACCCAGGCCGCAACGGCCTACGACCTGGTGTTCCTCGATCCGCCGTTCAACCAGAACCTGCTGCCCGGCGTCTGTGCATTGCTTGAGGAGCGTCAGTGGCTGGCCAACGAGGCCTGGATCTACACTGAAAGCGAGAATGCGCCATCGAGCCTTGGCTTGCCAGGCAACTGGCGCCTGCACCGGGAGCAGAAATCCGGGCGGGTGTATTACGCGCTGTGGCAACGTATGGCAGAGATCGCCGGTTAACCGATCGGCCTGAAAAAGGTGCGCACCGGTTGCGCACCGCTGCATCGAGAATAAACGTGCCCCATCCGCCTGAACGCTTCACGCCCGCCTTCGGCCTCGGCAATCCGCACTTGCAAACCTTGTGGGGACCGCTGTGGCGCAAAACCACGCACATCGAACGCGAGCGCGAACGCCTGTGGCTTGAGGACGGCGACTTTCTCGATATGGACTGGCACGGCCCGCATACCGCCAATGCGCCGCTGGTGTTGGTGTTGCACGGCCTGACCGGCTCCTCGAATTCGCCTTACGTGGCCGGTGTGCAGAAAGCACTCGGCGCCCAAGGCTGGGCCAGTGTCGCGCTGAACTGGCGTGGTTGCTCCGGCGAACCCAATCTGTTGCCACGCAGCTACCATTCCGGCGCCAGCGAAGACCTGGCCGAAGCCATCAAACACCTACGGGCCAAGCGCCCTCTCGCACCGTTGTATGCAGTCGGTTATTCCCTGGGCGGTAACGTCCTGCTCAAGCACCTGGGCGAAACCGGCAGTGACAGCGGCGTGCTCGGCGCAGTGGCGGTGTCGGTGCCGTTTCGCCTGGATCAATGTGCCGATCGGATCGGCCAGGGTTTTTCGAAGATCTATCAGGCGCATTTCATGCGCGAGATGGTGGCTTACATCAAGAACAAGCAGCGCCAGTTCCAGCATGATGGGCACGAAGAGGGACTGGCGGCCCTCGCGGCGCTGGGCTCGCTGGAAAACATGCGCACCTTCTGGGATTTCGACGGCCGGGTCACGGCACCGCTGAATGGTTTCGTCGATGCCCATGATTACTATCGCCGCGCTTCGAGCCGCTATTTCCTTGGCGAAATTCGCACGCCGACCTTGATCATCCATGCGGCTGACGATCCCTTTGTCTTTCCTCATAGCCTGCCGCAACCGCAAGAATTGTCCGATTGCACGCAATTCGAATTGCAGGCCAAAGGCGGGCATGTCGGCTTTGTCGATGGCTCGTTCCGGCATCCCGGTTATTACCTCGAACGGCGCATCCCGCAGTGGCTGAGTGCCGTGGGCCGCGAGTAGGTCATGGAGACCGATCAGGGCGAGTCGATCCACTTCTGGCAAACGGCGCCTTTGGCCGGGGTCGAGCTGTTGTCCGCGCGCTACATCGAGCATCGCTTCGCCCCCCATGTGCACGATGGCTATGTGATCGGCATGATCATGGCCGGAGCCCAGCGTTATCGCTATCGCGGCGCCGAACATCTGGCAGGCAGCGGCACGCTGGTAGTGATCAACCCCGACGAACTGCACACCGGCCACAAAGGCACGGAGAACGGCTGGCTGTACCGGGCGTTTTATCCCGACAGCGCTCAGATTCTCTCGCTGCTGGATGAGCTGGAATTGCCGAGCAACAACCTGCCGGCCTTTGGCGCCACGTTGTACCGCGATCCAGACCTGGTGAAGGGCTTCTGCCAATTGCATCGCTTGCTGGAAAGTCCGTCCACAGCGTTGCAACAGCAGACGGTCTGGCGAGAAATGATGCTGTTGCTGCTGCAACGGCACGCAGCCGTACCGATTGCGGGCAAACCGGGCAAGGAACATCGGGCGGTGACGCAGGCCAAGGATCTGCTGCAAGCGCAGTTGGCGGCACCGCCTTCGCTGGAAGAACTGGCGGCGGCGGTTAACCTCTCGCCGTTCCACTTCGCCCGGGTGTTTCGCCGCGCCACAGGCATGCCGCCGCACACTTGGCTGATGCAACAACGCATCGCCCGGGCGAGGGGGTTATTACAGGGTGGTTGTTTGCCGCTGGAGGTGGCGATGCAATTGGGCTTTGCCGACCAGAGTCATCTGAGCCGGCAGTTCAAGCAGGTCTACGGAGTTGGGCCGGGGGCGTATCGCAGTGCCCGGCTGCGGAAGTAGCCCAAGCCTCAATGCCTCCTGTGGGAGCGAGCCTGCTCGCGATAGCGGTTTAACATTCAGCATATCTGCTGACTGATCCACCGCTATCGCTAGCAGGCTCGCTCCCACATTTGGTTTGGTGGCTACTCCTCGGTAGCGATGCCGTGCGCTGGATCGTTGATCCATTCGCTCCACGACCCGGCATACAACGAGGCCAGCGGATACCCCGCCAGGCACAGCGCAAACAGGTTGTGGCATGCCGTCACGCCTGAACCGCAGTACGCCACCAGATCGCTGGGTGAGCGACTGCCAAGCTTTGCGGCAAACCGCTGTTTGAGCTCCTCGGCCGGCAGGAAACGCCCGTCACTGCCCAGGTTGTCGGTGAACGCCGCACATTGTGCGCCGGGAATGTGCCCGGCAATCGGGTCGATCGGTTCGACTTCGCCTTTGAAGCGCGGCAAGGCGCGGGCATCGAGCAAAGTCAGTGCGGGTTGGCCGAGACGCTGTTGAAGCTGCTCGGCGCTCAAGACCAGCGCACTGTCCGGCGTTCCGGTGAAGGTGCCGCGCCGGGTGTCGCACGCATCCAGACTCAGCGGCAAACCCGCCGCATGCCAGGCCTTGAGCCCGCCATCGAGGATAAACACGCCCTCACGCTTGCCCAGCCAAGCTAGCAACCACCAGGCCCGCGCCGCGAAGGCACCGGGGCCGTCATCGTACAAAACCACTTCGCTGTCGGCGTTGATGCCCCAGGCCTGCAGGCGCTCGATCAACTGTTCAGGCTTGGGCAACGGATGGCGTCCGGTCACGCCCTTGACCACCGGCCCGCTCAAGTCACGCTCCAGATCGGCGAACCTGGCCCCGGCTATATGCCCTTCGGCATAGCTGCGCTGACCGTAGTCCGGGTCTTCGAGGGCAAAACGACAATCCAGAATCACCAGCCCAGGCTGGTCCTTTTTCAGGTCCAGTGCTTGCGGGCTGATCAGTTGCGCAATGGGCATAACGGGCTCCTGTGACTAAGACGGTTTCAAATCCTACTGCACTTCTTCCAGGGCCTGGGCCAACGGCACGTAAAACTCTTCATACAGCGCATTCACGGCATCGCGAGACTGGTCCGTGACGAAGCCGGCTTCAAGCACCAGCACCTGATAAACGCCACGCTTGATCGCCTGTTCGCTCAGGTGATTGGAGTTTTCCCGTGTGGTGCACAGGAAACGCACCCAGGATGTCAGGATGATCCAGGCATTGAGCGTCAGGGATTCGATCTGAACCTTGTCCATTTGCAGGATGCCGGCCTCGACGAAGCCCGCGTAGATGTGCGTGCCGTGGATCAGGCAGCGCTGGGAAAAACGTCGATAACGGGCAGCCAGCTCCGGATCGCTGTCGAGCAGATGCTCAAGGTCTCGGTGCAGAAAGCGGTAGCGCCACATCGCGGCCAGCAGTTCCTGAAGGTAGAAGCGCTTGTCCTCGACCGTGGCCGCACGGCCCTGAGGCGGGCGCAGGAAGCTGTCCACAAGGCTTTCGTACTCACTGAACAACACGGCGATGATCGCCTGCTTGTTAGGGAAGTGGTAGTACAGGTTGCCCGGGGAAATTTCCATGTGGGCAGCAATGTGGTTGGTGCTGATGCTGCGCTCACCCTGCTGATTGAACAGCTCCAGGCTGTTCTGCACGATGCGCTCGCTG
>Ga0157371_10005932_pt1 | contig 10197 bp, 10 predicted proteins | sample C45metaG_FD_113462 | JGI IMG/M metagenome (GOLD analysis project Ga0157371, IMG submission 113462) | Corn rhizosphere microbial communities from Kellogg Biological Station, Michigan, USA - C4-5 metaG | ecosystem: Host-associated > Plants > Roots > Rhizosphere > Soil | place: USA: Michigan...
CTGGAAGTAACTGAATTCAAAAACAGCATTACCATTCAGTTTAAGGGCGATCCAACACGAAACAAGATCTGGATCAACCGTTTGATCTTCGTGAAGGAGTAATGTGGTTAACTAAAGCTTTTTATTAAAGTTTTTATGCAGATTGGCATGAAAAGACAAGACTCGCCAACTCGAAGAGATAACTTAGTTTGATCTACATATAGAATGATACTCCTGCTGTACTTTCTGGTTATTATAAATATGATTTACGGCATCGTGCATGTCCTAAGAAATAAGGGTTTAACAAGATTGGAGAAGCTGATCTGGTTAATTTGGGTGGTTTGCATGCCGGTGATTGGTACGTCTATCTACTTCCGCTCTACTTTTGTCATACGCCACCGCCGCTGGTAAGTGAAAAAATTAAATACCTCAAGCGCTTGATTATTATACAATTTACTGTATCTTTGCAGTCCCTAAAATACTGGGAATAATATAATTGTTTAACAAATTAAATACAAGCAAGTGAATACGTTAAGTTACAAAACTGTCTCTGCCAATGCAAAAACTGTTAACAAACAGTGGGTTGTTGTTGATGCACAAGGCGAGATTTTGGGGCGCTTGGCATCTAAGATCGCAATGATCATTAGAGGCAAAAACAAGCCTGAGTTCACCCCACACGTAGACTGCGGCGATAATGTAATCGTTATCAATGCAGACAAGGTTAAATTGACCGGAAACAAATTCAGTGATAAGACTTATATCTCTTACACAGGATATCCAGGTGGTCAACGTTTCATTTCTCCTAAAGAGTTAATGGCGAAACACCCTACGCGTGTTATCGAGAAAGCCGTTCGTGGTATGTTACCTAAAACAAAACTTGGTGCTAAATTATACACCAACCTTTTTGTTTACGCAGGTTCTGAGCATCCACATGCAGCACAATCACCAACAACCATTACACTTTAATTAAAGGAAGAAAGAAATGTCAGTTACAAACACTTCAGGAAGAAGAAAAACTGCTGTTGCACGTATCTATTTAAAAGAAGGCAACGGCGCGATTACCGTAAACGGTAAAGACCATAAAGTATATTTCCCAACATTACCTTTGCAATACATCGTTAACCAGTCATTTGAAGTTTCAGAACTTACTGGTCAGTACGATGTTAATGTGAATGTAGCAGGTGGTGGTATCAAAGGTCAGGCAGAAGCTGTTCGTTTAGCTATTGCTAAAGCTATTGTTGAATTAGATGCTGAGAAAAAACCAGCATTACGTGCTAAAGGGTTAATGACCCGTGATATGCGTATGGTTGAACGTAAGAAACCAGGACGTAAGAAAGCTCGTAAAAAATTCCAATTCAGTAAACGTTAATCTTAAGGAGACAACACAATGGCAAGAACAACATATCAAGACTTATTGGATGCAGGTGTACACTTTGGTCACCTTACCCGTAAATGGAACCCAAAAATGGCGCCTTACATTTTCATGGAGCGCAATGGGATTCACATCATAGATTTAAATAAAACTTTAACTAAAACTGAAGAAGCTGCTGCAGCGATCAAACAGATCGTGAAATCAGGTCGTAAGATCTTATTTGTAGCTACGAAGAAACAAGCTAAAGAAATCGTTGCTGAACAAGCAAGAAAAGTAAACATGCCTTTCGTAACTGAGCGTTGGTTAGGTGGTATGTTAACCAACTTCGCTACTGTTCGCAAGTCAATCAAAAAGATGTCTAACATCGACAAGATGACTAAAGATGGTACTTACTCGATTCTTTCTAAGAAAGAGCGTTTGATGATCCAACGTGAGCGTATTAAATTGGAAAGCTTACTAGGTGGTATCGCGGATCTAAACCGTCTACCAGCTGCAATCTTCCTTATTGACGTGAAAAAAGAACATATCGCAGTTAGCGAAGCGTTGAAATTGAACATTCCAACTTTCGCAATGGTTGATACAAACTCTGATCCTTCAAACATCGATTTCCCTATCCCGGCGAATGATGATGCAACTAAATCTATCTCTTTGATCACTGATGTTATCATCAAAGCAATCGAAGAAGGTTTAGATGAGCGTAAGCGTGAGAAGGATGATGAAGCTGAAAAAGAAGCTGTAGCGGCTAAAGCGGCTGCAGATGCTCCGGAAGCTGCAACTCCAGGTGCTAGAAGACCTAAAAAAGTGAATGCGGATTCTGAAGAAGGAACCAGCGAAGCTTAAATAATATCCTTGGGTTGTACGTTGTGCGTTGAAGTTCTACTTGCAACATACAATGTACAACCCATATTTTTTAACCAAAAAATTTAAAACAGAAAGAAATGTCAGTACAAATTACTGCAGCAGATGTAAACAAATTACGCCAACAAACCGGTGCCGGTATGATGGATTGCAAGAAAGCATTGATCGAAGCTAATGGTGACTTTGAAGCCGCTGTAGATTACTTGCGTAAAAAAGGTGCTAAAGTAGCAGCAAGCAGACAAGACCGTGATTCTAATGAAGGTGTTGTTATCGCTAAGGCAACTGCAGACGGAAAACGTGGTGTTGTTGTTGAATTAAACTGCGAAACTGACTTCGTAGCTAAAAATGCTGACTTCGTTGCGCTTGCTAATAAATTTACTGATTTGGCAATCGACAAAAATCCAGCAAGCTTAGAAGAGCTTTTGGCTTTAGAAGTTGATGGTCAGAAAGTATCTGATTTGATCGTTGAGAACACGGGTAAAATCGGTGAAAAAATTGGTATCTCTAAATTCGAAACGGTAACAGGTGAGAAAGTTGTTCCTTATATCCACGGTAACTACCGTTTAGGTGTATTGGTTGCTTTAAACCAAGATGTTGCTGGTGTTGAAGAAGCAGGTAAAGATGTAGCGATGCAAATTGCTGCCATGAACCCAGTTGCTTTAGATAAAGGTGATGTTGATGCAACAACCATCGAGCGCGAAACTGAGATTGCTAAAGAGCAGATCCGTGCAGAAGGTAAACCAGAAGCAATGGTTGAGAAGATCGCTGCTGGTAAATTGAATAAATTCTACAAAGACAGCACTTTGTTGAACCAGGAATTCGTTAAAGATTCTTCGAAAGATGTTCGTAAGTTCTTAAACGATACGGCAAACGGCCTAACGGTTACTGCCTTCAAGCGGGTTCAATTAGGAGCCTAGTCCTTATTTAATATTTAAAAGTCCCTTTACCGAGGGACTTTTTTTATGTCTTATATTTACTGTACCATGATCGCTATCTCCAACTGTCGCTTCTTTGAATCGGGAAGCATCCGTGAAAACGCAACCATCCTTATTGATGAAGGCATAATCACTTCAACTACTGCGCAGGATATCCCCAACGGATACCGCATCTTTGATGCTAAAGGATCTTTGATCACTCCAGGTTTTTTGGATCTGCAGATCTACGGGTTCGAAGGAAACCTGTTTTCTGCTTATCCTACAGCGGAAACGCTGCGGCAGATGGATCATACCCTGATCAGTAAAGGTACGACTGGTTTTCTAGCCTGCCTGGCCACGAACTCTCTCGAAGTATTCTACCAAGCAATAGATGCGGCTAAGCAATACCGCAAGGAAGCAATAGGCTTTATGGGTTTACACCTGGAAGGGCCATATTTGAATCCGAAAAGACTGGGTGCCCACGTGAAGGAATACGTCAAAAAAGCAACCCTTGAGGAAGTTAAACAGCTGATCGAGTATGCAGATGGTACGGTGAAAATGATGACCATCGCTGCCGAGCTGCAGGATGATGAGGTGATTCAATACCTATTGGACCAGAACATCGTGATCTCTCTTGGGCATAGTGATGCGACTTTCGAGGAGGCTACAGCTGCCTACAACAAGGGCATCCAAACGACCACCCATCTCTTTAATGCCATGCCTTCCATCCACCATCGTGCTCCGAATTTACCCGTTGCGGTTTTCAGTCATCCGACAGCCATGAGCAGCATTATTGCTGATGGTATGCATGTGAACTTTGAGGTGGTCAAAATGGCCCAAAAGGTGATGAAAGATCGTTTGTTCCTGATCACGGACGCGGTTTCTGCTTGTGAAACAGGTCCTTACCCGCACCGCTTGTCTGATGGTAAGTTCGTGACTGCTGACGGTACGCTATCGGGATCAAATATCACGCTTTTACAAGCCGTTCAAAACTGTGTGCGCCATTGTGATGTTGAGTTATCTGAGGCTATTGATATGGCGAGTAAAAGTCCCGCCAGGTTGATGAAGAGAACGGACGTTGGTGAAGTCGCAGTTGGCAAGAAAGCTGATCTTCTGGTATTATCGTCTGAACTGTCTCTAGAACAGGTGTTTGTTCATGGAGTTGAACAAATGACCCGCAATAATTAAAACAAATAGTTATTTTTGAAGCAAATGAAGTATAAAAGGATCCTACTAAAACTGAGCGGTGAATCGCTGATGGGCGAAAAACAATATGGTATTGACAACGAACGTGTCAAGCAATATGCTAAAGAAATTAAAACTGTTCATGACCAGGGTCTTGAAATTGCCATTGTAATTGGAGGAGGAAACATCTTCCGCGGATTAAGTGCTGAGAAATCAGGAATGGACCGTGCACAAGCTGATTACATGGGTATGCTGGCAACTGTGATCAACAGTATGGCTTTACAAGATGCGCTGGAGAAAGTAGGGATTAAAACCCGCTTGCTGACTGCGATTAAAATGGAACAGATCTGTGAGCCTTTTATCCGCAGAAGAACCGTACGGCACCTGGAAAAAGGCCGTATCGTGATCTTTGGTGCTGGTACCGGTAATCCATATTTTACAACGGACTCGGCTGCTGCTTTAAGGGCCATCGAGATTAAAGCGGACGTGGTATTGAAAGGAACACGTGTAGACGGGATCTATACGGCGGATCCGGAGAAGGATGCTTCAGCAACACGTTATACCAACTTAACTTTCAAAGAAGTTTATTCCAAAAGCTTAAACGTGATGGACATGACAGCCTTTACGCTTTGTGAGGAAAATGAATTGCCGATCATAGTATTTGATATGAACAAAGCCGGTAACTTGTCGAAAGTTATAGATGGTGAACAAATAGGAACATTAGTAACAGGCTAAAATAGAATTTCGCAAAAAGAACGAGATATGAATGACCTCATAAAGAAACAACTACAAGACGCGCAAGCGACCATGGATAAAGCTATCCTGTATTGTGAATCTGAATTAACTAAAATCCGTGCTGGTAAAGCTACAGTAGGTATGTTGGACGGTATTATGGTTCCATACTACGGCAATCCAACGCCTTTATCTCAGGTGGCCAGCATCAATACGCCTGATGCCAGGACATTGATCATCCAGCCATGGGAAAAGACTTTGTTAACGCCAATTGAGCGTGCCATTATGGAAGCCAACATTGGAATTAACCCACAGAATGATGGTGTGGTGATCCGTTTGGTTGTACCTCCGCTTACTGAAGAGCGCCGGAAAGACCTGGTTAAAAAAGTTAAGGAAGAAGCTGAAAGAGGTCGTATTACGGTTCGAAATATTCGTAAGGATGCGAATGAGAAGATCAAAAGATTAAAGGCTGAAGGTGTTTCTGACGATGATATCAAGGTGGGTGAGGGCGAAGTTCAAAAGATCACTGATGCCTACATCATTAAAGTTGATAAGCACGCAGAAGCTAAAGAAAAAGACATCATGACCGTATAAGGTCATATTTGCGGTTTGCCGCGATTAAAACAAAGGGAATATGGCCAATGCTGTATTCCCTTTGTTATTTTTGTTGAAAATTGCTTCAATTTAATTTCATCAATGAATTTACTGATCGATTATCTAAAGAAACACAAGTGGGTTGTTATTCTGGCGTTGGTTTTGGCCGCGTTTAACATCGGGTTCTCCCTGCTTGATCCATATATCACGGGTCGGATTGTCGACCAGTTTATAGAAAAGAAAGACGTGCTCAGCCGCACTCAGTTTGTCTGGGGTGTAATGGGCTTGGTCGGCCTGGCGATCGCGGCTGCGATGGGTTCCAGGATCGCCAAGAACTTTCAGGATTACTTCACCAGCATCATTGTTCAGAAAGTTGGTGCCAATATGTACGCAGATGGTTTGAAACATTCTTTGGAATTGCCTTACCAGGTGTTTGAGGATCAGCGTAGCGGAGAGACCCTGGGCATTTTGCAAAAGGTTAGATTGGATAGCGAGAAATTCATCACTTCCTTCATCAGCGTGCTTTTCATTAGTTTGATCGGTATGGTGTTCGTTATTGTGTATTCGGTGACGGTCAGCTACAAGGTGACGCTGATCTACTTTACAGCGATTCCGATCATCAGCCTGGTGAGTTGGTTGTTAAGTAAAAAGATTAAAGTGATCCAGAAGACCATTGTGGCGGAAACCACGGCATTAGCCGGGTCAACAACGGAATCTTTAAGAAATATCGAGCTGGTTAAAAGTTTAGGCTTGGCCAATCAGGAGATTGAGCGGCTGAACCGGACCACCTACCGGATCCTGGGCCTGGAGCTGAAAAAAGTGAAGTTCGTGCGTAGCATGAGTTTTGTTCAGGGTACGACGGTGAACTTCGTGCGCAGTGTCATGGTTGTTATTCTGTTGATCCTGATCTTTGAAAACACGATTTCCCCAGGCCAGTACTTCTCGTTTTTGTTTTATTCTTTTTTCCTCTTTGGCCCGCTGCAAGAACTCGGCAATGTGATCTTATCCTGGCGTGAGGCGGAAGTTTCTTTAGGGAATTTCAAAAGGATCCTGAGTACGCCTATCGATGAGAAGCCCATAAATCCGGTACGTCTGAATAAGATTGGCAGACTGGCCTTTGAGCATGTCAGTTTCAAACACCTGACCGGTAAGCAAAATGCATTAACAGATGTTTCGTTCAGTACGAATAAGGGGGAGACCATAGCCTTTGTTGGTCCGTCCGGATCTGGAAAGACAACCTTGGTTAAACTACTAGTGGGTCTTTATAAACCCGTAGAAGGGGATATCTATTACAACAAGACTTCAAGCAAGGAGATAGACCTGGATCAGCTCCGGGAGAAGATTGGTTTTGTGACCCAGGATACCCAGCTGTTTTCCGGTACCATCCGGGAGAACCTGCAGTTTGTTCGTCCGGGTGCAACTGATGAGGAATGTTTGTTTGTGCTCCGTCAGGCCGCTTGTCAGAACTTGATGGCCAGAGCCGAGAATGGTTTAGATTCGGTGATTGGTGAAGGTGGTGTCAAGGTTTCTGGTGGAGAGAAGCAGCGTTTATCGATTGCACGCGCCCTTTTGCGTAAGCCGGACATCCTGGTGTTTGATGAGGCGACGTCTGCACTGGACTCCCTGACGGAAGAAGAGATCACGGCAACCATCCGGGAGATTTCTGAGCAGACCAGCCACATGACGATATTAATTGCGCATAGGCTATCGACCATCCGCCATGCGGACCGGATCTTCGTCCTGGAGCGCGGCCATATAATTGAGCAGGGTAAGCACGAGGATCTTCTTGAAGAAAAAGGTCTTTACTATGCCATGTGGAGGCAGCAGGTTGGTGAGCGCGTACTTTCCTAGGTCTTTTAATTATCTCAATTTGTAGACTCGTTAATCTCCTCGATGCTGAGCTTGACCATAGACTTGGTCTTGAAGTAAGTTACGCCGGCAACCAGGATCGTCATAGTTCCGCCGAATACAACAGCCGGTACTGTTCGCATCAGCTTGGCGGTTAAGCCGGATTCAAATGCCCCAATTTCATTGGACGATCCAATAAACATGCTGTTTACAGCCGACACGCGTCCACGCATCTGATCGGGTGTTAACAGTTGCATGATCGTAGAGCGGATGATCACACTGACACTATCGAATGCACCTTCCATAAACAGGAAGACAAGCGTGATGTAAAAGTTTTTGGACAGCCCATAGCAGATGATGCTTGTGCCGAATCCCGTTACAGCAATCAGCAGGTTTCGCCAAGGCTTGTTCATGGGCGAGAAGCGGGTCATTGCAAACATGGTGATCACAGCTCCGCTGGATGCGGCAGCACGCATCAGTCCCAGCCCTTCTGAGCCTACTTTAAGGATGTCATTGGCAAATACCGGCAGTAGTGCTACTGCGCCGCCAAAGAACACGGAGAATAGATCCAGGCTCATCGCAGCAAGCATCATCTTGTTTTTAAATACAAAATGTACACCTTCAGTGAGACTTTTGACGATGCTCTCTTTTGGAATATAGGTCGGCGCATGCGGCTTCAAAAAGTAAATGCAGACCAGTGCAATGGCAATAAACAGGATAATAATGGTATATGTGCTGGTGATCCCGTAGAAACCATAGATCAGTCCGCCTGCTGCCGGCCCCAGGATGGAGGCCGCCTGCCAGCTGGAACTGTTCCAGGTGCTGGAATTTGGGTAGATCTCTTTTGGTACGATCTGCGCCATTAGTGAAAAGGTAGCCGGACTAAAAAAGCCGCGTGCGATCCCAATCCCGAAAACCATCAGGTACATGGTTGGAACAATGTACCTGACCGGAAAATAAGGGTGCATCTTTTCGGCTGTTACAATCAGCATAACCAGTGAACACAGGAACACACCAAAGAAAACCTTCATGAGTAAGCCCCTTTTCTCGGACTTGTCTGCCACATAGCCACCGTATAAGGCAATGCCGATGGCGGGAATGGCTTCGCATAAGCCAACCAAACCCAGGGCGAGTGGATCTTTGGTCAGGTGATAAATATGAAAGCCGATGATAACGGCCTGCATCTGGTAAGCGAAAGTAAAAAAGAAACGCATGCCCAAGTAGGACCGGAACTCTGGATATCTTAAGGCCGCGTATGGGTCTTTTTTATTGATTATGGAGGGTTCTTGCAAGAAAGTAGATTTTTACAAATGTAGTTGTTGGAACAGCAACAACAGGGATTTGTTTGTATTTTGTTACCTCAGCTTGTCATAGAAATCCCGGTAGGCCGCCCCCATATCCGGAGCCTGATTGATCGCTGCCGAAGCGGCAATTCCAAAGATGCCGGTCGCCATTAAGTCATTTACATCATCGGGCCTAATCCCACCCACCGCAAGTACCGGAAGATCAATATTCATCTCCTTTAAGACCTTCATGCCTGAGGCATAACCTTGCAGGCCAAGCAGTGGAGCATTGTTGGGTTTTGTGGTCGTGACAGCGAAGGGACCAAAGCCGGCGTAGTCTGCACCCTCATTGTACAGGCGGATCAAACCCTCTATGGTATTTGAAGAGCCGCCCAGGGTTACCGCTTCACCAAGCTGAGCCCGGAGGACACGGAAGTCGGCCGTCATATCTTCCATATGAAAACCCTGAATATCGGCTTGGCCATGGAGATGCACATGATCTGTGACGATCAGGGTTGCCCCCCAATCGTCGCAGATTTCTGCAATAGCTTGTATGTCCTGCAGCAGCTCGGTATCGCCTTTGGTCAGGCAGCGGTACTGGATCCATTTGGCACCTGCACCGCAGGCAATTTCTGCCTGCTGTACGTGCGTTAGTGTGTCTATATCGTGTGTGATAAATTGCAGCTTTTCGATAAACTTCTTCATGAGCTTAAAACTTGAGGTTTAAAGATAGCAGGAAATTGGTTCCTGCTTGTGGGAAGTAGAAATTTTCAGTGGTTGTGACACCCTGGTAGATGGAGCCGTAGGTGTAACCATTGCTTTCATATTTCTTGTTGAAGATGTTATTTACGAGCAAACCAACGTTGGCCTGTTTAATTCCGAATAGCGCAAAATCATAGCCTGCGCGAATGTTGCCCACGTAGTAACCTCTTAATTTACGACCTTCATTTTGGGTGTTGTCCAGGTACTGCTTGCTCACATATTTATTCTGGAAGCCAATACCGAATCCGGCAAATGGCTTGTACACCAATTCTCCAAATAGAACAGCGGAGGGCGAGAAGGCAATATCAGGTGATTTATAGTCGGTAACAACCGTGTTGATGATGTCTCCGTCGTCATTGTATTCATACAGGTAGTCCTGGTAGTTCCGGATCTTGTTCCGGCTTAGTGCTGCATTCGCATTTACGTTGAACTGATCGCTGATCGTATAAGAAGCATCCAGCTCCACACCGATCCGGTAGCTGTTATCGACGTTCTGACGGATGGACTCGCCAACGTCATTGATCTTTCCGGTTAGCACAAGCTGATCTTTGTATTGCATGCTGTAGACGTTGAAGCCCGCTTGGAATTTTTGGCCTTTGAAACGATAGCCGGCTTCCAGGTTGGATAGGCGCTCTGAACTCGGGTAGATATTAGCGGTTGCGTTCACATA
>Ga0157371_10005936_pt1 | contig 10194 bp, 9 predicted proteins | sample C45metaG_FD_113462 | JGI IMG/M metagenome (GOLD analysis project Ga0157371, IMG submission 113462) | Corn rhizosphere microbial communities from Kellogg Biological Station, Michigan, USA - C4-5 metaG | ecosystem: Host-associated > Plants > Roots > Rhizosphere > Soil | place: USA: Michigan...
CCCCGGAAATGTTTCGAGGTTACAACCGCGACGCCAGCAGGTCTTCCTCATCGTCACGCTGCTTTCCACCCAACGCAGCCGCAGCAGATGCGATGAAGGCTCCGACGAGCAGCGAGATAGCGCCTACGAGTGCAGTCGTTGCTGCAGCCTTCCGAGCGGTATCCGCCGCTTCCTGAGCCTTCACCTTTGCGGCCTCGATCTGGCTCAAGACGGTATCGACGCGCCCGCGGGCATCCGCCTCGTTTAGACCTGTTCGGGCAGAGACAATGCTTGCGATGTACGCTCTGTCGGGTTCGGCGACTTCCCCTGCTGCTGCGCCCTGCAGGAGAATGCGTGACACCTCGGACGCCGCGGCGGCGTCGTCGGTGCGTGCTTCCGCCGTTACTCGTTCAGGCCGCAAAAGCATGTCGGTGAAATACGACGTCGATAGATCGGAACCATCCCCTGAGCCGTTGGACGACGCTGCTCCGGCAATGGTCGCGGTCGAAGCGGCGGAACCGACCGCGGATGCGCCGACACTTGCCAGAGACGTAAGCGAAGATGCAAGGAAACCCATCACCAGAATGGTGGCGAGTGCCCAGCTCAGGAAACCATGTGCGGTATCTCGGAAGAACACTTCGTCAGTGTGTACTGCTGCCCATTTTGTCCGAAGTCTTCCGGTCAGGTATCCACCGAGAGCTGATGACAGCCATTGGACGACGATCAACCAGATTGCGGCGGTGACGCCAAGAGTGGCGGCGGAGCTGCTTTCGCCTGACCACGGTGAAACCATGGTGAGACCGAACCCGGAGCCAAGAAGAAGCAGGATCAAAGTGATGCCTGTTGCCGCAATCGCACCACCGATTATCGGTCCCCAGGACATTGCCGTCTGCGAGGATTCAACGGGGGTTACACCCATGTTGCTATTTAGGGGCATCGCCATTCCTATCGTAAAAAGATAGCGAGAAGGATGATGATTGGAAGGGGAATACCCAGCATCCAGAGTAATATGCCACGGCCCATCGGAGATCTCCTTGTGAAAATTGTTGGTGGAGATTCTTAAACTGTTTCAGTGTCTATTAGTTCCTGCGGAAATACCTTGGAAGTGATTGATCCACTTGTCGTTTTCAGTAGTGCGCGCACTGCGTTGGCGGCGCGAGGGCGACTATCTTAAAGCAGCAGCCCTTCGTCTCGTGTGCCGGGCTTCTGCTGCGGGGGAACGATGACCAACATGTTGCCGGGCAGGGGCATTTGAAGGTGACGCGCTTCGTCCCACGGCGCCGCCAGCCATGTATCGACTTCTTGCGGCGTCGTCAGTATCGCGGGCATCGCCTTCTGATGGATGGGTGAAACGATCTCGTTGGGCGATGTCGTGAGGAAACCGAACAGCTCGTATTCCTGTTCTCCATCCCTGACCTTCCGAACACCTTTCCACGGCGTCCAGAAGCCAGCGAAGAACATCAACGGCTTGGTCTCATCCTTTGCAAACCAGGCATTCGGCACGCGCCCGCCGCAATGGGAGCCTGGTAGCCGGGATAGACGTCGAAGCTCGCCTCGTTCCACCCTGCTAGATCACGGAACGCCTTGGTGAACTGCATGACGGCGTCGCGCGTCGTGGTCACGTTGTAGAGATTGCACGTAGGCCACTCCTATTTCCACATTCCACGCATACGTGCGCCGACATCGATGCGGATCTGCTGAGCACTGCGTTCAGATGCAACGGCCGAGACCTTCGGCCAAGCCGTGGGTTCGAAGTACTGGAGCAACGTCGCCGGAATGAACCGCGAGCGGGATGCATAAACGTGCCGGTCGCCCTGCGAGTTCTGCCCGTGGGTAAAGAACCGTTGTGGCGTGATGAGCGACAGACTGTCCTTTGCCCGCGTCATACCGACGTAGAGCAGTCGACGCTCTTCTTCGATCTCCTGCGTCGTTCCTGTGCCGAGGTCCGATGGTATGCAGCCATCGACAACGTTCAGCATGAAGACGGAACGCCATTCCTGCCCCTTGGCGGAATGGATCGTCGACAGGATGAGGTAGTCCTCGTCAAGCAATGGGACGCCTGCCTGGTCGCTTGTGGCGTCCGGTGGATCGAGCGTCAGCTCGGTCAGGAACCGTTCTCTCGAAGGATAGCCGCTTGCGATCTGTTCAAGTTGAAGAAGATCGGCCTTGCGGGTATCGGCATCTTCATGGATGCGGTCGAGATGTGGTTCGTACCACAGGCGTGCGCGCTCAATGTCCGAAGGCCAGCCGTCCTGAGTTTTCCGAAGACCTCCCAGCAATTGAACGAATGACGTCCAGTCCTCACCAGTCTTCGGCGGTGGCGGAATTTCAGCAAGCGCCAAGAGAGGTTCGGGATCGGATGCGATCGTGTCGAGAATGGTGCCGGCTTTCTTTGGTCCAATGCCCGGCAACATTTGCAGAAGACGAAAACCAGCCACCCGATCACGAGGGTTTTGAGCGAAGCGTAGAACCGCCAGCATGTCCTTCACGTGGGCGCTGTCGAGAAACTTCAAGCCGCCGAACTTGACGAAGGGGATGTTGCGACGGGTGAGTTCGAGTTCGAGCGTACCGCTGTGACTGGATGTCCGGAACAAGACCGCCTGTTGTTTCAGCGTCATGCCAGTCTCACGATTGGACAGCACCTGCTCGACGATGAAATTGGCCTGTTCGGTCTCGTCCTTGACCGTGACGAGTTTGGGTCGCTCCAGCGACTCCCGTTCGGTCCACAGGTTCTTGGTGAAACGCTCGCGCGCCAGCTCGATGACGCCGTTGGCTGCCGCCAGAATGGGCTGGGTCGAGCGGTAATTGCGATCAAGTGTGATGACATCAGCGGCAGGGCTGAAGGATGTTGGAAAGTCTAGAATGTTGCGAACTGTCGCTGCCCGGAACGAGTAGATCGACTGGGCATCGTCACCGACGACGGTCAAGCCCCGGCCGCCGGGCTTGAGCGCCATCAGAACCGATGCCTGCAGCTTGTTGGTATCTTGATATTCGTCGACCATCACATGGTCGAAGCGGTTGCCGATGTCGTCGGCGAGGTCGGGATCGCTGACCATCTGGGCCCAGTAGAGCAGGAGGTCATCGTAATCGAGCACGTTCTGCGCCTGCTTGGCCTCGACGTAGGCTCCGAACAACTCCTTCAACTGTTCTTCCCAAGTGACAACCCATGGATAGTGCTGTCTCAGAATCTCGCTCAGCGGCGTCTCCGAGTTGACGGCGCGTGAATAGATGGCGAGGCAGGTGCCTTTGGTTGGGAAGCGGCTGTCGGTGTTTGAGAAGCCCAACTCGTGCCGAACGAGGTTCATGAGGTCGGCGCTGTCCTCACGGTCGTGAATGGTGAAGTCCGGATTGAGGCCGATTTGCTCGGCATACATCCTGAGCAGGCGCGCCCCAATCCCGTGGAATGTTCCGGACCAGGCAAGCGCGTCTGTCAGGACGGTGGCATTGGCGCCCAGGACGTCCCGGCAAATGCGCTCCACGCGTCGGGCCATTTCCGAGGCGGCTCTTCTGGAAAACGTCATAAGGAGAATGCGGCGAGGGTCGGCACCGTTGACGATGAGATGGGCGACGCGATGCGCCAACGTGTTCGTCTTTCCCGAACCTGCACCCGCGATGATCAGGAGTGGACCTGTGGAATTGCCTTCAGGCAGGCCGACGCCGTGTTCGACGGCTTTGCGCTGCTGCTCGTTCAACTTTTCCAGATAGGCGACCGACATGAGCTCACTTAATTCTGACTACGATAGCATCCTACCCCTCGAACAAATGCGGAACATACAGCGAGCTTGCGAAGTTGGGAAGTGCGTTCTTCAACCCGCTAATAATCAACATGAGCCGACGCCGGGATCAGAAACCAACGGCAATCCAAATCGTTTGGGTCTTCGAGAGCAGTGTTCTCTGCCTTGAGCGGTGAGTGAAGCTACGCAGTCGTTGCTGAGTATGGAGTTGATGCATTGACAGATAATCTGAGCAAGTACCGATCCAAACGCGATTTCAAGCAGACGCGGGAGCCCAGTGGAGAGGTCGAGGTCAAGGCATCCAACCGACGCCGCTTCGTCATCCAGAAGCATGATGCGACCCGGCTGCACTATGACCTGCGCATCGAACTCGATGGCGTCTTCAAATCCTGGGCGGTGACGAAGGGCCCCTCTCTTGATCCGGCCGATAAGCGGCTCGCTGTCGAGGTCGAGGATCATCCTCTGGACTACGGCGACTTCGAAGGCACGATACCGAAGGGTCAGTATGGCGGCGGAACGGTGATGCTGTGGGATCGGGGCTATTGGGAGCCGGAGGGTAACAAGACTCCGGAGCAAGCGCTGGCGAAAGGCGATTTTAAATTTACATTGGAAGGTGAGCGCCTCCATGGGAGCTTCGTTTTGGTGCGGATGCGCAACGACCGCGACGGCGGCAAGCGCACGAACTGGCTGCTGATCAAGCACCGTGATGATCATGCTGTCGACGAGAGCGGCGCGGCCATCCTGGAGAAAAATCAGACGTCGGTCGCCTCTGGTCGAACTATGGAGGCCATCGCCTCTGGCAAGGGGAAGAAGCCAAAGCCGTTCATGACGAAGGGCGATACGGTCAAGGCAGACGCCGTGTGGGACAGCAACGAAGGGCTCGCCGCCGAGGAGCGCAAGGCAGGTACGAAAAGCCTGGCGAAGCCTAAGACGGCTCGGACGAAGGCTGCCAAGTCCCCAAGCTCCAAATCAGCGATGCCGAGCTTCATCGCGCCGCAGCTTTGTGAGAGCCTGACACGTCCACCGGCCGGCAAAGGGTGGATCCACGAGATCAAGTTCGACGGCTACCGGGTCCAGATGCGCGTCGCCGGTGGCGAGGTCACGCTGAAGACCCGTAAGGGACTGGACTGGACGTCCAAATGGCCGGCGATTGCAGAGGCGGCGTCGGCGCTTCCGGATTGCATCATCGATGGCGAGATATGTGCGCTCGATGAGCAGGGCGCACCTGACTTCGCGGCTCTGCAGGCGGCGCTGTCAGAAGGGACGACGGACGACCTCGTATACTTTGCGTTTGACCTGCTGTTTGAGGGTGACGAGGATTTGAGGGATCTTCCGTTGACGGAGCGCAAGTCCAGCTTGGAAAGCCTGTTGTCAGACGCGGGCGAAGATCCTCGCCTCCGGTTCGTCGAGCATTTCGAGACTGGTGGAGACGCCGTCCTGAAGTCGGCATGCAAGCTGTCGCTCGAGGGTATAGTGTCCAAACAGGCAGATGCTCATTACGTCTCGGGTCGGACGAAGACATGGGCGAAATCCAAATGCCGTGCCGGCCATGAAGTCGTCATCGGCGGCTACGCCAAGACCAACGGGAAATTCCGCTCACTGCTTGTGGGCGTCTTCAGCGGCAAGCACTTCGTCTACGTTGGACGCGTCGGAACGGGCTACGGCGCCAAGACGGTCCAGCAACTTCTGCCGAAGCTTCAGAAGATGGAAACATCGAAATCTCCTTTCACAGGGATCGGAGCGCCGAAGAAGACGGAGGATATCGCTTGGCTTAAGCCCCAGTTAGTCGCCGAGATCGAGTTCGCCGGATGGACCGCGGATGGTCAGGTTCGACAGGGTGCGTTCAAGGGCTTGCGCGAAGACAAGCCCGCCGCAGAGGTGGAAGCCGAGGAGCCTGCAGCACCAGCGGACGCGGATGTCCCTGACCCTGAGACGGAAAAGCCCCCATCCAGACGATCTCGGAAGGGCGCAAAGGAAGAGGTCATGGGCGTCATGATCTCGAGCCCTGACAAGGCGCTCTGGCCGGACGCGGGTGACAAAAAGCCGGTGACCAAGGTCGAGCTTGCTCAGTACCATCAAGCAGTCGGCGAGTGGATGATCGATCATTTAAAAGGTCGCCCATGCTCGATCCTTCGTTGTCCTGATGGCATCGGTGGGGAACAGTTCTTCCAGCGCCACGCCATGTCCGGAACATCCAATCTTCTGGAGCTCGTGACGGTCTTTGGTGACAAGAAGCCTTACCTCCAGATCGATCGGGTCGAAGGTCTCGCCGCCATCGCTCAGATCGGCGGCATCGAACTTCACCCCTGGAACTGCATGCCCGATCAGCCGGAAGTTCCAGGTAGGTTGGTATTCGACCTCGATCCCGGCCCGAATGTCGAGTTTTCGGCCGTGGTCGACGCTGCGCGCGAGATACGCGATCGGCTAGAAGAACTGGGTCTTGTCAGCTTCTGCAAAACGACCGGCGGCAAGGGACTGCACGTCGTGACGCCGCTTGCCACATCCAGGGGTAAGAGGCTGAGCTGGGACGAGGCTAAAGGCTTTGCGCATGACGTCTGTCAGGATATGGCGCGGGATAATCCGGATCTCTACCTCATTAAGATGGCGAAGAACCAACGAGAAGGGCGGATATTCCTCGACTACCTGCGCAACGACCGTATGGCGACGGCGGTCGCGCCTCTGTCTCCCAGAGCACGTCCCGGAGCGACGGTGTCGATGCCTCTGAATTGGATGCAGGTGAGGGCGGATCTCGATCCAACACGCTTCACCGTCAGGACAGTGCCGGGTCTCCTGACGAAGAGCGCGGCATGGGAGGACTACCGTGAGGGCCACCGCTCGCTGGAGCAAGCGATCAAGCGGCTGGGCAAAGCTCGGAAGGCCTCCGCCTGACGGTCTTTACTTCGCCCGTGTTTCGGCGGCGACCGACTTCTTCAGGGCGTCCATGATGTTGATGACGTTGCTTGGCTTCGAAGGGGAAGCGGGCGCCCTCGTTTTGCTTCGGGCCGGCTTCTTCTGCTGTTTCTTTTTCGCCTTGATGATGTCGAGCAGACGGTCCTGCACGGGATCGACGACCATTTTCGCATCCCAAGGCTTCGTCTGCTTTTTGATCAGCTTTTGGATAAGCGGCATCATGTCGGCGTCCGGTTTTTCATCCGCGATGCTGCCGAAGTAGTTGTCTTCGTCACGAACCTCGTCACCATAGCGTAGCGTCCACAGGACAATGCCCTTGCCGCGCGGTTCCAGCATGACGGCGCGTTCCCGGCGAGAGATCACCAGCCGGGAGATCCCGACCATGTCCTGCGAAGCCATGGCGTCGCGGATCACGGCGAAAGCCTCCTGCGCAACCTTCTCGCTTGGAGACAGGTAGTAGGGGGTGTCGAGCCATATCCACTCGATCGTGTCTCGTGGCGTGAAGGTCGAAATGTCAATCGTCCGGGTGCTGTCCAGAGCGACGTTTTCCAGCTCGTCATCTTCGAGAATGATGTAGTCGTTCTCGCCGCGGGCGTAGCCCTTGACCTCGTTTTCCTCCTTCACATCCTTGCCTGTGACAGAGTCCACGTAGTGACTGACCACGCGGTTCTGGGTGGTTCGGTTCAGAGTGTGAAAGCGAACCTTCTCGCTCTCCGACGTCGCCGGCATCATCTGGACCGCGCAGTTGACGAGGGAAAGCTTCAGGTGACCTTTCCAATAGGGGCGAACAGCCATGACGCTCTCCTCTTAACCTGCGCGACGGGTGGGTGCTGCAGGAGCCTTCGCCTTGCCGGCAGCCTTCTTTGTTCTTGCGGTGTTTGTGCCAGCATTGGCGTTGGCGGCGGTCCGGCTGGATTTGGTCTTCCTACCGCCTAGTCCCGCGCTCTCGCGTAGCGCCTGCAGCAGATCGACGGCCTTCGCCGCAGGAGCAGCCTTCTTCTTCGGAAGCGAACGTCCTTCGATTTTGGCTTTGACGAGCTCCGTCACAGCTTCCTCGTACCGGTCGTCGAAGGCGCTGGCGTCGAAGCTGCCCTTCTTCTTCTCGATGATGAGTTCGGCGATCTCCAGCAGTTCCGGATCGCTCTTGACGTCCGGTTGATCCTCGAACGCTTCCTGCGATGACCGGACCTCGTAGTCGAAGTTGAGAGTAGAGGCGATGAGGCCCTTGCCATGAGGACGAATGAGCACCGTGCGCAGGCGGCGAAACAGCACCGTACGGGCGATCGCTGCGACCTTGGCCTTCTTCATGCCATCGCGAAGCAGGACGTACGCTTCCGTGCCCATCTTGTCCGGCGTCAGATAGTAGGGCTTGTCGACGTAGACGGTGTCGATCTCGGAGCATGGAATGAAGGATTCGATCGCAAGGGTCTTGTCGCTATCCGGGACGGCGGCTGCGACTTCCTCGGGTTCGAGGACGATGTAGTGACCGTTCTCCGTCTCGTAGCCCTTCACCTGATCGCCATTCTCGACGGGCTCTCCGGTCTCGCCATCGATGAACTCTCGCCTGACCCGATTTCCCGTCGCCCTGTTTAGGGTGTTGAAGGCGATGCGCTCCGAGGCTGACGCCGCGGTATAGAGCGCGACGGGGCACGACACCTCTCCGAATTTGATGAAGCCCTTCCAGTTTGCTCTCGGGGAACCCATGGCACGCGTACTCCTGACACAACCGACGCGATTCAAACCGAATCGCCGCGCGAATCGTTCCGGGCAAAATGAATCGTTTTTCAATGACTTAGCGGGCCGTGCCCGCTCGTTATGCGAGTCTCTCCTATGGTGCTGATTCGAATGCATCTTTCAGGCTCGCAGCGCGTTTGCCTTTGCAACCTGTTCAAAAAAGGAGGTCTGTGATGACCAAGCGCGAACTGATCGATACCGGCACCGACAAGCGTTATGTCCGCCGCGACGAAGACGGGAAGTTCAAGGAGAGCGTCGACGTCTCCCGCTCGCTCTCGGCCGACGCACGCCATGACGCAAAGCACGATACAAAATCGGGCGAGGGCGACAAGGGCGACCGCAAACGCTGACCGCCTAGGTGAAGATCGCCACCTTCAACGTCAATGGCATCAACGGCCGCCTAGACGTCCTCCTTCGTTGGCTTGATGAGGCGAGACCTGACGTCGTCTGCCTTCAAGAACTTAAAGCGCCCTCCAACAAGTTTCCTCGCAAGGAGTTGGAGCGCGCTGGCTACGGCGCAGTGTGGCAAGGACAGAAATCGTGGAACGGCGTTGCCATTCTCGCGCGAGGTCAGGAGCCGCTTGAGACAAGACGAGGACTTCCCGGCGATCAGGATGACAGCCAAAGCCGCTACATTGAGGCCGTCATCGACGGGATTGTCTTCTGCTGCCTCTACTTGCCAAACGGCAACCCGGTTCCTGGGCCGAAGTTTCAGTACAAGCTGGATTGGTTTCGGCGGCTGCATTCCTACTCGGCCGAACTGTTAGAGCTCGGTGTCCCAGTCGCGCTCGTGGGCGATTTCAACGTCATGCCAACCGACCTCGACGTCTACAAACCGGAGCGCTGGATCGACGACGCACTGTTTCGTCCGGAGGTGAAGAAAGCATATGCCGATCTAGTGGACCAAGGCTGGACGGATGCACTGCGGCACCTCCATCCAGACGACCGCATCTATACTTTCTGGGCATACTTCCGAAATGCATTCGCACGCAACGCCGGCCTCCGGATCGACCACTTTTTGCTCAGCCCGGATATCGCCGACAAACTCGTGAGAGCCGAGGTCGACAAGCATGTCCGCGGCTGGGAGCACGCCAGCGATCACGCGCCGGTTTGGATAGAACTGATCGAGAAGACAGCAAAACAAAGGAGAGAGAAATGATCGACGATCGCAAGTGCGAGGTCCGCGCCAAGCTGGAGGAGTTGGTTGATGGCCTCGTCGTGAACGGCGTCAGTTACGAGGACGCCTGCAGTATGATTGTCGTGGAGGTCAACGCACTCATGGTGGCCCACGAACACGATCCGGATCCCGCTGACGATGAAGCCGTTGATGAACCGGCCAATGACTGGCCGGCGGCGGAAGAAAGAAGACCTGTCGAATAAAACGTACCGCGGCCCCTTGGGGAAATTTCACGAGGGGCCGCGCGAAGCTTACTGGGGCGGCTGACCATTGGACGCCGACATGCCGCCATCCACAGGCAGGTTGACCCCCGTCACGAAGCGCGCATCGTCGCTTGCAAGAAATGCGATCACCGCCGCGACGTCCTCCGGTTCTCCTGGTCCCTCAAGTGCGAACCGTTCGTTGAACTTCGCAATCAGCTTGTCGTCGTCCATCATCTCCTCGGTCATGCCTGTCCGTGTCAGGCTTGGGCACACTGCATTGACCCTGACTCCGTCTTTTCCGTGGTCCATAGCCATAGCCCGCGTGAGATTGGTGACAGCACCCTTGGCGGCGTTGTAGGCGGCCATGCCCCAGTCGCCGCCTATGCCGGACACCGAGCTGACGTTGACGATCGAGCCGCGCGACGTCTTCAGATGCGGGATCGCTGCACGGCTGGCG
>Ga0157371_10005951_pt1 | contig 10181 bp, 11 predicted proteins | sample C45metaG_FD_113462 | JGI IMG/M metagenome (GOLD analysis project Ga0157371, IMG submission 113462) | Corn rhizosphere microbial communities from Kellogg Biological Station, Michigan, USA - C4-5 metaG | ecosystem: Host-associated > Plants > Roots > Rhizosphere > Soil | place: USA: Michigan...
AATTCATGGACAAACGTTTCTTCATAAACAAAGAAAGTACAATTAATCCGCTTCTGTTGGTCGCGTTTTTCTAAAATTTATTTTAGCTGTAATTTGCAAACAATAGTAAAATTAATTTTCTGTATCCGACAGTAAATAAACAAATATTGAAGATTCTTATTTAGATGACCAATTTTATTCCCATATTCCCATTGTCTATTGTCGTTTATCCAAATGAAGATCTGAACCTGCATATTTTTGAACCAAAATACAAACAACTGATCAACGAATGTTTTGAAAAAAAGAAAGCTTTCGGGATGCCGGTTGTCATCAATAATAATATTAAAGAGCTGGGAACTATTTTGGAAATCATTGAAATTACCAAAGTGTATGAAACCGGCGAAATGGACATCAAAACCAAAGGCAAAAAAGTTTTTAGAATTTTACAGGAGATCGATTCTGTACCCGAAAAGCTTTACAGTGGCGCGATTGTAAATTATCCGCACAATCATGAACACGGAAAAAGAATGTTGATGGACAAAGTGATCCAATTGATCAAACAACTGCATAAAATGTTGAAAGTGCAAAAGCCTTTTCATAAAAATGAAGACGAATTGTGGAGTTATGACGTAGCGCATTCTGTCGGCCTTACTTTAGACGAAGAATACGAACTGCTTTCTTTAATGAACGAATTGCAGCGCCAGGAATATCTAAAAAGACATCTTTTAAAAGTCATTCCGGTGGTGGCAGAAATGGAATCACTGAAAGAAAAAATAAAACTAAATGGTCATTTTAAAAATATTTCCGGTTTCAAACTTTCTTAAAAAGCTGAAGGCTACATGCTAAAAAGCAAAATTAACATCATAAAATAATATCATTTTGGGCGCTACAACTCTTTGCTTTGACTTTGGAAATACGCTTCTTAAATGTGGGGTGTTTGTTATTGACCAACTGACGGAAGTCGTTCCTTTGGGAAATGATCACCTTGAAAGTGTAAAACAACTTTTGGATAAATATCATCCTGAATTTACCATTCTTTCTTCTGTTGTTGATCATCCAAAGGAAATTGAAAAATTACTTGCAGAAAGATCATCTTTTGTAAAACTCGATTCTTCCACCAAGCTGCCTTTTACAACGCCGGTTTCCAAACCTGAAACCATTGGCGCAGATCGGCTGGCACTGGCAGCTTTTGCTACTTTTTTTTACAAGGGACAAAACAATCTTGTGATCGCGTTGGGCTCGTGTATCACTTATAATTTTATCAATAAATACAATAGTTTCAATGGTGGGAGCATTTCGCCGGGAATGGAAATGCGTTTCAAAGCTTTGAATCATTATACCGCTAAACTTCCCATCGTAAAACCCGACTGGAATTTTCCACTTATTGGCTACGACACAGAAACGAATATTTTGAGCGGCGTTTTGCTGGGAATGGTTGCAGAAATTGATGGAATCATTGATGCTTACAAAGAAAAGTTTGGCAAATTTAACGTGCTTTTAACCGGTGGAGATACGGCCAATTTTGCACGGCATCTTAAAAATAAGATATTTGCCGACCCCTATTTGATTCTTAAAGGCTTATATGCAATCAGCAAATACAACCATGATATCAAAAATTAAAATTACCTGCTTTGTGCTGGCTGCGTTTCCGCTGTTTTGCTTTGCCCAGGAAAATTCACCATATTCCCGTTATGGAATTGGAAATCTGATTCCACAATCGAATATTGCCAATAGGGCAATGGGTGGCATTTCTGCCGGCTATTCTGATCCAACTTCTGTAAACACTGTCAACCCAGCTACCTACAGCGATTTGATCTATTCAACTCTTGACATTGGTTTGGAATATGATGGAAGAGATTTAAAAAGTAAGGAGCCGGTAGGAAGTTTTAAATCGAACAATGGTATCATTCCTTATTTGCAATTCGGTTTTCCTTTATTGAGGTCAAATAAAAAAGCACTGAAAAACAAAATCTCCTGGGGAATGGCTTTTGGATTGAAACAGATTTCGAATATCAGTTACAAAATTGGCAACACAACGCGCTCTATTGATAGTTCTACCACTACTTATCAGGGAACCGGCGGCGTAAACCAGGCTTTTATCGGAACCGGATTGAAGATCAAAAATTTCAGCATCGGTTTTAATACCGGCTATCTTTTTGGGTCTAAAAATTATGATACGCGTTTGTTATTTAATAACGATACACTGGATTATTATAAAACGCATTACGCAACTGAAAGTAATTTTGGAGGATTGTTTCTGAATGCAGGAATTCAATATGCAGCTAAGTTCAACAAAGGAGTTCTACGGCTTGGCGCTTATGGAAATCTGCAGCAGCAATATAAAGGAACTCGGGAAGATTTGAGAGAAACATTTGATTATAATGCTCAAACAACCGCTGAACAAGCAATTGATACGGTTTATAATCATACTGAAAAAGGAGTACTTAAAATGCCTGCAAGTTTTGGCGCAGGCTTTACTTATTCGGATGACCATTTGCTGATCGGGGCAGATTATGAAACAACCAAGTGGTCTGATTATCGTTTTTTTGGACAGCAGGATTTTGTAAAAAATAGCTGGACAGCACGGGTAGGTTTGCAATATTTACCGGCTTCGCCAGGCTCAACCGGTTATTTTAATTATGTAAAATACAGAGCCGGTTTCTCTGTTGGCCAGGATTATATTGCTGTTGATAATTCACTTCCTGTTTATACAATCAGCCTTGGTGGCGCCTTTCCGATGAAATTAAAACACAGTTATTACGACCACCAATATAGTATCATGAATTTCACTTTTGAATATGGTAATCGCGGAAACAATAAAAACAATCTTACCGAAAGTCTTTACAAAGTTAGCCTTGGTTTTTCTCTCAGCGATATTTGGTTTCTCCGTCAGAAATATCAATAGATCTAATTCATTATCTTCATTCAATTTTCTGAGCAATGAATTATTTGAATTTCAATAGATTTAATTTTATAAAAGCAGCTTTGATTACCAGCTGCTTTTTTATTTTATCCTGCGAAAATTCTTTAGAAGATATTAATAAGATTACGGCGAAAAGAATTGGAGTTGAAGTAGCGAAAGATGTAAAAATCATTTACTCAATTGGCGATATAACCAAATCACAAATTACCGCTCCTTTAATGCTCCGCCACCAGGAAGCCGTTCCATTTATTGAATTTACCAAAACGATTCACGCAGATTTTTTCGACGATAGCCTCAGAATAGAAAGCAAGCTGGATGCGCATTATGCCAAATATATCGAAACAGAAAGTAAAGTTTTTTTAAAAGATAGCGTTGTGGTTATCAACACAAAAGGCGACACACTTTATTGCAATGAATTATATTGGGATCGCCACAGAACCGGCGAAGAATTTTATACCGATAAACCCGTTCGTATTCGCACTCCTACAGAAATCCTTGATGGCGACGGCCTTGATGCGCCCCAGGATTTTCACAACTGGCACCTGATCAATGGACGTGGAATTGTAAGAGTAAGCTCCTCCGAATTTCCTCAATAAGAAAAAAGGAATTGAAATTATTTCTTTGTTTACTCTATTTCTGCGGAAGCCATCCATTATAATAAGCACACACAGGTTTCATCAAACAGATTTCACATTTTGGCGTTGGACGACAAATTTCTCTTCCCAAAAATGACATTGCCATTCCTGCATCCCATTCACTCGGGGGCAATGTTTCCATAATCTGTTTTTCAATCTTTTTCGGATCAGCACCGGTAGCAATACCCAACCGCGGAGCAACACGAACGACGTGAAGATCAACAACAACTCCTTCTGCCTCTGCACCAGCTTCCCTCTTGATTACATTTGCTGATTTTCTTCCAATACCAGGAAGTTCTGTAAGTTCATCAAGCGTGAGAGGAATATTTTCGTCATTTTGTATTTTTTGTGCCAATGAGATAAGCCACTTTGCTTTATTTGGATAATTGTGCACTGAACCAATGAAAGGAAATAAAGTTTCCGGAGTTGCGTGGGAAAGCGCTTCTATATTTGGAAAGGCTTCAAACAATTTTGGAGCGAGTTGGTTAATATGTCTATCGGAATCCTGCGCTGATAAAACCACTCCTACCAAAAGCTGATATGTATTTTCATAATCCAATGGGTGTTTTTTCCCTTTATATTTTTCGATCAAAGGTTTGATCGCTTCAGGCCAGTTGATTTTTGGAGGCATACAATATTTTTTGATAAATTTAGAATAAAAAATTATTAGAAGGAAAATACATCTTTTAGTGTAAGCATGACTGATATGCGTGGCAGTTTTAATTTTCGCGTTTAATTATTTTGGCAAAGCTCAATGCAGGATAAGATTTATTTTTGCAAAAGAGTAAAAACTATTTTATAGTAAAGAAACAAATAAAACCAAATTCTATATTATTGGAAAACGAAATCTTTGACATTGCAATCATTGGCGGCGGAATTGTTGGCGCTGCTACATTTTATCAACTACAAAAACACCATCCTTCTTTAAAAATAATTTTGCTTGAAAAGGAGTGCAGGCTTGCGTTCCATCAAACAGGAAATAATTCAGGCGTGATGCATTCGGGCTTGTATTACAAACCTGGTTCTTTAAAAGCAAAAAATTGCGTAGAAGGCAGAAAGGCTTTGGTAAAGTTTGCAGAAGAAAATAATATTCCTCATGATGTTTGTGGTAAAGTTGTTGTAGCTGCAGATGAATCAGAACTTCCTTATTTAGATAAAATTTTTGCAACAGGATTACAAAACGGCATTGAAGGAATCGAAAAAATAAATGCCGAACAAATTAAAGAGCATGAACCATTTTGCGAAGGAATAGCGGGCATTTGGGTTCCTTGCACCGGCATTATTGATTATGTAAAAGCCACTGAAAAAATGGTTGAAATGGCGTTAAACACCAACCCAAAAAGTGAGCTCGCTTTAAATACTGAAGCCACATCTTTTACAAAAGAAAACGGCATCAATATTATTTCTACGAATAAAAAAAACTATCGAAGTAAATACACCATTTTTTGTGGAGGATTACAGGCCGACAGATTAGCGCACAAAGATCATGTGAATGTAAAAGAAAAAGTAGTGGGCTTTCGCGGCGATTATTATGAACTGACGGAAGAAGCGAAACATAAAATAAAAAATCTCATCTACCCGGTTCCTAATCCTGCTTTCCCCTTCCTGGGTGTGCATTTCACGAGAATGACGAATGGTGAAATTGAATGCGGACCGAATGCAGTTTTTACTTTTAAAAGAGAAGGTTATGGCAAAACAGATTTTGATTGGAAGGATACAATTGATGCGTTGAGTTATCGGGGAACGTGGAAATTATTTTTTCAAAATATGAGTTTTGGCATCAATGAATATCGCCGCGCTTTTTCAAAAAAATTATTTTTAAAAACATTGCAAAGATTGGTTCCGTCTTTAACGATGGATGATATAAAGCCCGGTAGATCCGGAGTAAGAGCGATGTTGCTGAGCGAAGATGGCGACACACGTGATGATTTTAGAATTGAATATCGCGACACAAGCATTCATGTTTTAAACGCGCCATCACCCGCAGCTACTGCATCTCTTGCCATAGGCGACAATATAAGAGAGATGGCGGAGAAGCATTTTGATCTTATTGCCGTGACTGCGTGATTAAATTCTCCTACATTTATCATTATGCAAGAAAATAAATTTACCATCCACACCAATTCCGGACTTTATACCGACATGTATGAACTGGCAATGGCCGAGGCCTATTTCAAAGAAAAAAGGCAGGATGAGCGTGCTTGTTTTGATTATTTTTTTAGAAAATTGCCTTTCGGCGGCGGCTATGTAATCTTCTGTGGTCTCGGTGAATTATTGCCGGTCTTAGAAACGCTTCATTTTAGTTCTGATGAACTTTCATGGCTACACAAACAAGGATTTGATAAAAACTTTTTATCCTGGCTCGAAGCATTCCGTTTTAAAGGAACGATTCGTTCGATGCAAGAAGGAGAAATTGTATTTCCGTTGGAACCTTTACTGGAAGCGGAAGGCGGATTGGCAGAGGTGCAATTAATTGAAACGTTATTATTAAATTATTTGAATTTTCAGTCGCTCATTGCCACCAAAGCAGCAAGGATACGGTATGCAGCAGGAGAAAGATATCTGAGTGAATTTGGATTAAGAAGAGCGCAGGCATTGGGAGGAATTGCGGCAAGCCGTGCTGCCATTGCTGGCGGTTTTGACAGCACCTCCAATATGTTTGCTGCAAAAAAATATGATATCAAAGCCGTGGGCACGATGGCTCATTCATTTATACAAAGTCAACCCGATGAATTAACGGCTTTCAGAAAATTTGCTGAAGCAGAACCACACAATTGCACGTTGCTGGTCGATACTTACGATACCTTAAAAAGCGGAATTCCGAACGCAATAAAAGTGGCAAAAGAAATGAAAGAAAAAGGACAACACCTTCAGGCTATCAGACTCGATAGTGGCGACCTTGCGTATCTTTCAAAAAGAGGACGTAAAATGCTGGACGACGCTGGTTTTCGTGATGTACAAATTGTAGTTTCGAATCAGCTTGATGAATATTTAATCAAAAGCTTGCTCGAACAAAAAGCGCCGATAGATTCTTTTGGTGTTGGTACCAGTTTGGCAACCGGGCAACCTGACGCTGCCCTTGATGGAGTTTATAAATTGAGCGCTATAAATGATGAGCCGAAAATTAAATTATCCGAAAATATTACGAAAGTTACCCTTCCCGGCCGCAAACAAGTATATCGTTTTATGGATGAAACCGGTTGTTTTGCAGCAGATGCAATTGCACTTGCAGAAGACGCTGTTCCGGATAAAATGATTCATCCGTTTGATCTGGAAAAAAGCAAGGACCTTGATATTAAAATGGCCGACCCGTTGCTTAAAAAAATAATGGAAGATGGAAAATCCTTATTAAAAAACCAGGAACCAAAAGATGTGGCCGCATATGTCCAAAAAAGAATGCAGCAATTACCCGATGAACACAAGCGTTTTAATAATCCACATATTTACAAAGTCGGTATAAGCGAGCCTTTGCACCAATTGAGAAGTGATTTGAGGAAGAAGTACAGAATGTGAAAGTAATGATTAAATTATTGGATTACTAAGAAACGACCTCTCCCTCCAAATCATAATCATACGCTTTGGTGATTTTTACATTCACAAAATCGCCGGGATTTAGTTTTCTTTCAGAGTTAATGATTACCTCGTTATCGACTTCTACGCTGTCAAATTCTGTTCTGCCTAAATATTTTCCAGCTTCTTTTTTATCAACAATTACTTTGAAAGTTTTGCTAACTTTCTCTTCGTTCTTACGGTAAGAAATTTCCTGCTGAACATCCATTATTTCCTGTGCACGACGTTCTTTTTCTTCTTCAGGAACATCATTTTTTAAATTATAAGCCGAAGTATTTTCTTCATGAGAATAAGTAAAAATTCCAACGCGGTCAAATTCTATTTTTTGTAAAAACGATTTTAATTCTTCTACGTCATCCTGTGTTTCTCCCGGGAAACCGGCAATCAACGTAGTTCTTAAACAAATGCCGGGAATTCTGTATTTTATTTCACCAATAATATCTTCCATTTCCTCACGGCTAATTTGTCTTTTCATCGCTTTCAACATTCGGTTGCTTGCGTGTTGTAAAGGCATGTCGAGATAGTTGCAAATATTCTCCCGTTCTTTCATGGCGTCAATAATTTCGATTGGAAATTTTGAGGGATAAGCATAATGCAATCTAATCCATTGCAATCCTGGAATGTCGGACAGCAAACGAAGTAATTTGGGCAATTCCCGTTTTTTGTAAATGTCCAAACCATAATAAGTAAGTTCCTGGGCGATGAGCATAATTTCTTTCACGCCTCTCGAAACTAATTTTTCTGCTTCCGCTACGATGGATTCTATCGGCCGGCTTACATGTTTTCCGCGCATCAAAGGAATAGCACAAAAAGAACAGGTGCGGTTGCAGCCTTCACTGATTTTTAAATAAGCATAATGATTGGGCGTGCTCAGCAATCTTTCACCAACCAATTCTGCCTTATAATCGACATCAAACTTTCTCAATAAAAAAGGCAATTCCATTGTGCCGAAATAAGCGTCCACTTCAGGAATTTCTTCTTCCAGGTTTTGTTTGTATCGCTCGCTCAAACAGCCGGTAACGTAGACTTTATCCAGTTTGCCCCGTTTTTTTAATTCTACCTGTTCTAAAATGGTATTGATGCTTTCTTGTTTGGCGAGGTCAATAAATCCGCAGGTATTCACCACTACAATATTATGATCGAGCTTTTTACTTTCATGTTTTACATCAAAATCTGCTGCCGCCAATTGACCACTCAACACTTCACTGTCCACCATGTTCTTGCTGCATCCAAGTGTAATAATATTGACTTTATCTTTTTTATTTTTTGTTTTCATTCTATATTCACGAATTGTACGAATTGCACAAAAACCGTTTCAACCCGAATAATTCAATAATTTAATAGTTTAAATAATACTTCTACTTCACTCCTCCAAACAAACTATCCACAAAATCTTTTTTATCAAACACCAAAAGATCCGTGGCTTTTTCTCCCACTCCAATAAATTTCACTGGAATTTTAAACTGGTCTGCAATCGCTAAAACCACACCACCTTTTGCAGTACCATCCAATTTTGTAATTGTCAACGCCGAAACTTCAGTCGCTGCTGTAAAATGCCTCGCTTGTTCCAGAGCATTTTGTCCGGTACTTCCATCCAATACCAGCATCACTTCATGAGGTGCGCCGGGCAATGCTTTATTCACCGATCTTTTTATTTTATTCAATTCATCCATCAAATGAATTTTGTTGTGCAATCTTCCAGCCGTGTCGATGATTACGACATCTGCATTTCTCGCAATGCCACTTTCTACAGCATCAAACGCAACAGCGCTCGGATCAGAACCCATTGCATGTTTTACGATGGGAACATTTGTTCTTTCACTCCAGATATTTAATTGATCAACTGCTGCTGCGCGGAAAGTATCAGCAGCACCGAGCAGCACTGATTTCCCTGCCAATGAAAAATTATGAGCCAGTTTTCCGATTGTGGTTGTTTTACCTACACCATTTACACCAACAACTAAAATCACATGTGGTTTATGCCCAGCCGGAAGTTCATAATTTGCATAAGAACTATCCTGCGGAGCATCTACCAGAATCGATTGAATTTCTTCCTTTAAAATACGGTTTAATTCATTGGTATTTACATATTTATCTTTTGCAACTCTTTTCTCAATTCCATCAATAATTTTTACCGTTGTATCCACGCCTACATCAGCGCTCACAAGGGCATTTTCCAAATCATCCAGCACATCTTCGTCAACAGTACTTTTCCCGGCGATTGCTTTCGTTATTTTATCAAAAAAGCCTTCCTTGGTTTTTTGCAAACCCTGGTCCAATGATTCTTTCTGTTCTTTTTTTCCAAAAATTTTATCGAATATTCCCATCTAAAAAATTGTTAAAGGATAAAAATAAAGAAAGCTATCCGCGCTTATTGCAGGATAGCTTTAATAAAAAATTTTGTTGTCAAAATTAACTTGCCAGGTGCTCTTTGATCTTGTCTTTATGGACAATAGATTCTTTAAAAGTATAAGAACCTGATTTTGGGCTGCGAACTGCACGCACAACTTTAGTCCAGTTTTTAGCATCTGCTGCTGCTTTCTGGTCTTTGGTTTTTATCGCTGTTTTTGCTGATTTTGCCATGATATTTTAATTTGATAATGTGGTAATTAGCCAATCAGCTAATTATTTAATTTCTTTATGAACGGTTACTTTTTTGAGAATGGGATTGTATTTTTTCAATTCCAAACGTTCAGGAGTATTTTTTTTATTCTTTTTAGTAATGTAGCGGCTGGTGCCAGGAAGCCCGGAAGCTTTATGCTCGGTGCATTCCAAAATTACCTGAACTCTGTTTCCTTTCTTTGCCATTTGTTTAATTTGATAATTTAATAATCAGCACATTAGATTTTAACTCCTTTAGCCCTCATTTCTTTCACCACTGTATAAAGGCCATTTTTGTTAATCGTACGAATCGCTTCAGAAGATAATTTTAAAGTGATCCATTTATCTTCTTCTGCCAGAAAATATCTTTTTTTCTGCAGATTTGGTAAAAACCTTCTTTTGGTTTTAATATTTGAATGTGAAACAGAATTACCGGTGATCGGTCTTTTTCCTGTTAACTGACATACTCTGGC
>Ga0157371_10005952_pt1 | contig 10180 bp, 14 predicted proteins | sample C45metaG_FD_113462 | JGI IMG/M metagenome (GOLD analysis project Ga0157371, IMG submission 113462) | Corn rhizosphere microbial communities from Kellogg Biological Station, Michigan, USA - C4-5 metaG | ecosystem: Host-associated > Plants > Roots > Rhizosphere > Soil | place: USA: Michigan...
CAGCGTTTCGGCTTTATTTATTTTAAAAATGAATGAAAACCACTCTTTGGGATTGTAGTAAACCATATATTTCTGAAAATTTAAACAGCTTTTAGTGCATCACCCATCAATCTGGCTGCTTTGTAAACATCCTCAAATGTATTGTAAAGCGGTACAGGGCTCAGGCGGATTACATCCGGTTCGCGCCAATCGCCCATAACACCATTTTGTGCGAGATAGTTGAAAATAGCCCTGGCATTTAGCTTGCAAACTACTGAAAGCTGGCAGCCGCGGGCAGCCGCATCAGCTGGAGTAATTATCCGATAAATCTCTTCGCCCTGCTGTTCATTGATGCCTTGAATCAAAAACTCCAAATATCCCGTTAAATGAATGCTTTTTTGACGAAGGGTATCTAACCCGCCCGCATCATTAAAAATAGCCATAGAAGCTTTAAATAAAGCGAGGAGCGGAATTGGACTGGTGCTTACCTGCCAGCCGGCCGCGCCAATCTCAGGATCGAAACCAGGGGCCATCAGGAACTGCTTGTCGCGACGGTATCCCCACCAGCCGGCAAACCTGTTCAGTTCCTTATCGGTAAAATGTTTTTCATGCACAAAAATGCCGCTTATACCGCCTGGTCCGGAGTTCATGTATTTGTACGAACACCAGCAGGCAAAATCAGCGCCCCAATCGTGCAACTGCAAGGGAACATTCCCCGCAGCATGGGCCAGGTCAAAACCGGCATAGGCGCCTGCGGCGTGGGCGGCATCCGTAATTGCTTTCAGATCAAAAAACTGCCCGGTGTAGTAATTGATCCCACCAAACAACACTAAAGCAAGCTCTTCTTTATTTTCATCGATAGTTTTGAGGATATCTTCGGTACGTAAAATAACCTCGCCCTCACGTGGGAAAATCTCAATTATTGTATCCTTAGGATCGAGACCGTGGAATCTCACCTGGCTTTCCATTGCATATTGATCAGAAGGGAAAGCCCCTCCCTCCATGAGAATTTTAAAACGCTTATTATCTGGTTTATAAAAGCTTACCATCAATAAATGAAGATTTACTGTAAGCGAGTTCATGATGGTAACTTCATTATCCCGCGCGCCTACAAGGCCGGCAATTGAGCCGGTAATAGATTTATGATAATCAAGCCAGGGATCATCTCCCCGAAACCAACCTTCAACAGCAAGGTTTTTCCAGGTGTTTAATTGATCGGCTAAATATTGTTGCGCGGAAACCGGTTGCAAGCCAAGCGAGTTACCGCAAAGGTAAACCGCGTCTTCACCATTGTGCTGGGGAATTAAAAAACGACTTCGGAAATTTTTTAATGAATCCTGCTCATCCTGCTGCCGGACAAACGCCAGATCGTTTTGATAGTTCATTCGCCAATAATACAAAATAGGAAGCTTATTTGTTGGGCTTGCTCACGTAAATATTGCCTTTTACATAGAAACGATAAGGCAGCAAGGCATCTTCAGCAGCGTAAGCCACTCCTATTCGTGGGCCGGCTTTTATCTGATTATCCGGAAAATGAAGGCCTCGGTCTTCAAGCCAGATCGTATCGCCCTGCAAACTAAACGCATTGATATTGCGCGAAATGCCTAACGCCTTGGCTACCGAACCGGGCCCGGCAGTTATGGTTGGCTTAAGAACCGGCATGTTGCGCCGTATCTGCATTGCTTCAAGCCCATCGGTAGGTTGGATAGCCCGGATAAGAATTGCCTGCGGGTGCCCTTCACTTGAGGTGACGATATTAAACATTTCATGAATACCATAACACAGGTAAACATAGGCAATGCCTCCCTGCATAAACATGGTTTTAGTACGTGGCGTAAGGCGGTTACCGAAAGCATGGGAAGCTTTATCTACCCCTCCATTATAGGCTTCTGTTTCAACTATATAGCCACCTGTAGTTACACCGTCAATACAGGTAAATAAATACTTGCCTAACAGGTCTTTACTGATACTTACAACATCGTTACCCAGGTAATAACTTTCAGGTATTTTCATTTTTTCAGGATTCCCTTCAATAATTTGTTAATCTCTTTTGCCTTGTCAAAGATCATGATATGTGTACCTCCTTTAACAATGGTGGCGTTTTTTATTCTTTTGTAATCAAACACCAAATCCATATCACCGGTGATGTGATAGAGGTTTGGCGGGATAACTTTGTTCTCCCAGTGCAAAATGGCATACATAGCCCATTTCATAAATACCGGCGATGATCTTTTGAGCATATCGCTAAATAACCAGGCATCCTCCTGACTCATGTGACCAAACAAAGGTTTGATCATAAAACCCATCAAATTAAATACTTTTCCCGGGACAAGTTTGTAAACAGGCAGCGCGTGAAAGAGTTTAAAATACCATGGCGCCTCATCACTGGTTTTAATACTGGAAATCAAAATAACCTTTTCGACAGGGATGAGCTTCGCCATTTCAACAGCGACAATCCCGCCTAAGGAGTTGCCAATCAGCACTGATTTTGACTTGATATTGTATTGGTAAATAAGCTTTTGAGCATAACTAACTAAAGTGTCTTTTGAATTCGGTTCTATCCAGTCTACCGTAATTACCTCATGCTCATCACTGAGGTTAATATTGTTGTATACACGCGTATCAGCACCGAGACCGGCAATAAGATAGATCCTGCTCATTAAAAATTAATAAGCTTTACTATTTGTTCAAGATATTGCGCATCAGTTTCATTGAACTGATCAAGCAACTCGCTGTCTACATCAAGTACGGCCGCTACCTTATCGTCTTTAAATACCGGCACCACAATTTCCGAGCGGGAAAGTGAGCTACACGCAATATGCCCGGGAAATGCATCAACATCCGGCACAATCAAAGTTTTAGCCTGCTGCCATGCGGCTCCGCAAACACCTTTCCCCAGGCCAATACGGGTACACGCAACCGGCCCTTGAAATGGCCCTAAAACCAATTCGTTTCCTTTAACCAGGTAAAAACCTACCCAAAACCATTTAAACTGCTCTTTTAAGGCTGCCGCTACGTTTGCCATATTAGCAACGAGGTCAGGCTCACCATAAAGCAATGCTTCTATTTGAGGGACAAGTGAAGCGTATTGCTCCGCTTTATCGGTCGATGTATTTATTGTTAGATCTTCTGCCATGATGTAAAAGTAACTATGCTGCATTGAAAGTAAATAAGGTAAATATCATATTTAATCTTTTATTTAGCATTTACATGATCGTTAGCCTTACTATAATCCGCTACCGCAAACTATTTATTCCTTTTGCCCTGTTGGCTATGGCTATTCATCGCCTTCCCCTATTGATGCAAAAAGGATGCAGTTTTTACAAACTTCTTGGCTCTGGAAAAAACGGAACATTTGACCTTGAACCCGACTGGCAACAATGGGGCTTATTGGCTTGTTGGGATAGCAGGGAAAATTTTGACGCATTTTATAACAGGTCGTTCGTCTCATCCTGGTGGAAGCTGTTAGGTACTGAAAGCTGGACAATGATTTGTCAGCCCCTGCAAAGCCACGGGAGTTGGGATGGAAAAGAGCCATTCGGCAAGCCCGATGTAAGCGACATTAATGGCCCAGTCGCCGTGCTCACACGCGCAACAATCAAACTTAGCAGGTTAAAGAATTTCTGGGCCAATGTAGATACCGTTGCAAACATAATGACATCCGCTCCCGGATATATAAATTCATTTGGCGTTGGTGAAGCTCCGGTATACAGACAAGCTACATTTTCTGTTTGGGAAAGCCTGGAGCACGTCAAAGCTTTTGCATATAAAAGCCCCGAACATGCCGAAGTGATTAAAAAAACAAGAAGCGAAGGCTGGTATAGCGAGGAACTTTTTGCACGGTTTAAACCTATTGCCAGTTTCGGTACCATTAACGGAAAAGATCCATTAAAGGGCTTATTGAATAAATAAAAAGACATGAGAATTATTGCAGAACTCCCCCATCCCGATTTTAAAATCTCTATCCTGAATATGAATAATAAATTTATTGTAAAGGTAGAGCAGGGTTCCCTTGAGCAAAGTTACAAGATCCCGGAAATGGATTTAACCGACGGGGTAAACAGTGTTTTTGAATTACTTGATGAGGAGTTTTTAAAAAAGATAGCCGCCCGGTTTATCGACATGCGTAACGATTATAAAGACGCTTATTTTAGATATAACTATTGAAGTAAAACATTCATTTGCATTGATAAACAACAACTTATAAGTGAAAGCAACTGTAGGCAAAATTTAATTTGGCAAAAAAAATGCATTTTAAGTTCTGCTTGTCTTCATTTCACGTCGCATCTAAATAAAAAATTAAATAAATTAATATTAATGTATTGATATTTAAGTAGTTATATAGTTAAACAAAATTTTATTCTGGTAATTAGGTAGCAAAATAACCTTTGGCAAATTAAATTCCGTGTGCCCGAAAAGGCCTGTTTGACACTCTTGTTAAGTAGGCCTTTTCTGTTCTTATGTTAATAACTTCTGTACATAGCCATCCAAACCTATTTGTGAGATAGATCATTATTACTTCTATAATCTATTCTTACTACTATGATTCCTCATTCGGAGTTCAAAACGATCATTGATCTTGTGACACGTTTCCCAAATGAAAAAGCTTGTCATCAATACCTCGCCTCCCGGCGCTGGAGCGATGGCATTCTTACATGCCCACACGCCGGTTGCTCCGGTGACCATGCATACGTTTTTAAAGATGGCTTTCGTTATAAATGCCAAACTTGTAAGCGACTATTTAATGCCAAAACAGGAACCATCATGGAAGCCTCTAAGCTTGATACTATCAAATGGTTTATGGCTATTTACCTGTTTATGCATAAAAAAGGCATCAGCTCAATACAGCTTGGTAAAGACATTGGTGTTACCCAGAAGACAGCCTGGTTTATCCTCCAGCGAATTCGAAAAGCAATGGGCAATGAGCCTAACGAACAACTCGAAGGGGTTGTAGAAATTGATGAATCCTTTGTCGGTGGTAAAGCACGATTTAAACACAAGAACAAACGAAAGAAGTACAACCCAGGACGCGGGTGGTATGATAAAACACCCGTATTGGGCATGCTTCAGCGCGGCGGAAAGGTTAAAGCCATGGTCATACCCGATGTTCTTATGCTAACCCTCAAAAAACACATGTACACCCATGTCAAAGGTGGGTCTGATGTCATGGGTGATGGCTTTAATGGATATAGATCTCTTGAATTAGCCTATAACATGCAATACTGCGACCATGGTAAAGGAATCTACGGCATAGGCGACATACATACTAATACCATCGAAGGCTTCTGGAGCGGCTTTAAAAAGGGCATTGCTGGCATTTACCATAAAACAACGCCTCGGCACCTTAATGGATATGTACAAGAATTCGTTTTTCGATACAACTACCGGCACTTAACTACACCGCAGCAAATGGAGCAGGTTTTTAAACTATTTAATTGCAGGCTCAAACAAAAAGAATTGTCAAACCTTAAATAATCTTCATATTCATGGAATATTACTAATTTTACTCAAACTTAAAAGCAGCGGACATGAAAACATCTCCCCAAAAAACTGAAGTATCTAAACATGAGGTTGAACCTAAAAAACCTATTGTTAAAGAATCAAGTGGAGATAAAAAATTTGATGCTGCTATTGATCTGCTGCTTAAAAAAGCGGTAGGATCAAATCCTAAAAAATAATTAATTATCCCACCATGGGGCGTTTCGCCCCAAAAGGGTGACGCCCTCCTAAATTGTCACCGATGTCGAAATATAAATTCAACAAAGATATTCTACTTAAATATGGTTTTGAATACCGCAGAAACGGTTTAGGAAAAGGCAGTTTCATGAGAATGCATGAGGGCAGAAACTATTTTATTAATCAGACAGACGAAAATATAAGCATCAGGATGATTGATGAGAGAGTTAAATTCAAACGAGAGTTCATTAGATTATTCCCAATTTATAACGACTTAGAGTTGGAGTTTATATTAAATAGATCATTAAGATATATTTCTGGAATTCCGATAGATGAAAGCCTCAAGGTCCAAAAGTAATTCCTTTTTGCATTCATCAAAACGCTCCTTTAGGGACGAATAATGGTCTATTTCATTTCTCATTGTATTGAAATTTGCCACATCCTGTTTAGCACTTTCGCTAAGACCAGCAACATCCAATAGCTGTACAAGTTCAATAACAGAACTTATTTGAGTCTTAAGCCATTTTAAGGAAGCCTTGTTTTTATATTCAAAAGCCTCTACTGCTTTATATATACTTTTAAGATCATCCCAGTAATTCATATTCATAAAAATACAAAAACGGCCGGCAAAGTTCAGACGAGTTCGCTACATTTGAGATAATTATTTCTCGAAAAAAAGCGAACTCGTTTTAGCTACCGAACCGACCAAAATCCAAGGCTTAAAACACACGAGTGACCAGTTCCCCTATGCCATAGCGTGGGGTTCCTGCTCGTGTGTGCGCTCTTGGTCGGGCGCGGTAGCTAGTGGGGCCCTGCGCTTCTTTATTTTAAACCGCCAGACAAGGGCTAATGGCAACTTAAACTTTAGCCGATCATTATGCGGAATTTATTCGTGCTGCTATTTATTGCAGTTATCTTCAGCTGCTCAAGTCAAAAAAATGTCCTCAATTCCTGGATGGGGATGCCAAAACAAAAACTCATACTATCCTGGGGACCTCCTATCAGAACAGCAGACGATGGGAATGGCGGTGAAATTCTGATCTATGCCAAAAGAACTTATGTGCAGCAGTATGGATGGAACTGGTGGGACTACAAAATGATGTATGCTAACAATGAAGGCACCTTATACCACTGGAGAACCAGCAGAGAACATGTGCCTCCAACTGAAGTTGTAGTCTCCTTTAGGTAAAGACATGATCTTACGTAAAATAATTTGGCAGCTACTGGCAGCTTGGTTAGTACTGCATCTGCTATTTGTATTCAATGAAAGATATACAGTTGCTGTTAGTAGTAAACTTGTTTTCAACAACCTTAACGAAAATCAATACAACCTACTGTTCTTCAATAAGTCAATAGGTGAAACAACTTATTATTTACGCCATACATCCATTAAGTATTTAGGGATTTTTCCTGAATGGACCGCTTATCTTATCTACTCTGGGTATTTTATTATCCTTGGATATGGATGCTATCTGTCTATAAATGAAGATAAAACAGATATTATATGGCCGGCGAATAGTGGGTTTTAAATTTTATTAAGCTCAATACGAATGCTTTATAGCGCCGGCGAACAATGTGAGCTTTTTTCTTTTTTAGAATGCTGTTTTTACCCGTATATTAGCTTTAAATCAGGCAATTAAAAAAGCCACTGCGCGAACAGTAGCTTCTTGATTTAATTTTAAGAGCGGGTAAACTTGCTTTAGGGCATTGATTAGCGGGGGTAAGGACTTCATCTAAGTCCCCCGCCTCCTGTTCTTTCTTCTATCTCAAATATAGCAATCTCTAACAATTTTTCTACACAAAAATTTAGAATTTCTTATATAACTTAATTCCTGCTGCTTTTTAATTGCGCTATCTCCAATACTATTTCGATATCTGTATAAATTACCTGTTCTATATCCCTTTAGGACATGCAATAGTAATCATATGGGGAGCCATCGAACAATTAAACGAAGAGAAAAAAGATAAAATTAACAAAGCTAACCGAATCTAATTTGGTTAGCTTTATACCTAATTACCTTTATTCTGCACTGATTTTAACGGAATAAATGAAAGGTCAAGCCAATAGCAGGTCGCAATACCAAAAACCGGAAGGTTTGGTATCGGTAGCAGAAACGCAGGAATCATTAGCGTTTTTCGGCGTGGCGTATTCCTTAAAAATTTTCACACCTGTTTTGTATTCAATTGGGTTTTTAAATATTGGCCCTTTAAAAGTGAAGGTATGAAATTCCCCATTCTCGCCGCAAACGTCAACATCGTCAGGCAACGCATCAATTAACTCCCGACTGATCTCTTTACCAACAATGCGTTCCAAACGTTGCTGGGTACAGGCTATCACGGTTCCGAAACCGAGGTTCAAAAATTCATTTATTAATTCGGATGTATCCCTTTTCCATAAGGGGTAAATACCTTTGAGCCCAACCTCGCTTAACCGTGCATCGCGGTAATCTTTTAGGTCTTGCAAAAATATATCGCCAAAAATGGAATGGGTTACACCTTCATTTTTAAAGCGAGTTAAATGGTGTCGCATCACATCGTCATATTCCTGCATACCCGGCATTTCGGGCAGGCGGATTTGATATAATGGAATACCGATAGCTTCTGCTTGTTTAGTCAGTAATTCCGTCCTTACACCATGCATGGAAATCCTGTCGGCTGCATCATTGATCGTAGTTACAAGATAGGCGATTTCAAGATCCGGATTTTGCAGGCAATGATATAAAGCGAGGGCGCTGTCTTTACCGCCGCTCCAATTGAAGATACACTTCATATTTAATTGGTGATTTAGTGAGTTAGCGAATTAGTGATTTAATCTTTTAATATTAATTGGTGATTTAGTGAGTTAGCGAATTAGTGATTTAATCTTTTAATAATTGGTTCACTAATTCAGGTACGCCAACTGTTGCTTTTTCCCGGATTTTAATAACCGGCCCTTTAACATTTACAAAAGGTATATTGGGATCGATAATATATTTCGGCGTCTCGCGGTCAACATAACCGATAAGCCCTGCGGCCGGGTAAACAGCAAGGGAGGTACCTATAAGCATAAATATATCAGCCCCCACGCATATAGCGGCTGCATGTTCTATCATTGGTACGGGCTCACCAAACCAAACTACGTGCGCACGTAATTGCGAGCCTAATTCACAAAGCTCGCCCATTTTAATTTCCCAGCCGTCAATAGGGTAAGTAAGCTCGGGTTTTACGCTTGATTGCGAACGGGTAATAATACCGTGCAAATGCATCACATTAGTTGATCCAGCCCTTTCATGCAGGTCATCTATATTTTGAGTAATGATGGTTACCTTATACTTTTCTTCGAGCGCAGCAAGTGCATAGTGGGCCGCATTAGGTTTTGCTTCTAATAAAGATTTACGGCGATCGTTATAAAATTGCTGCACCATAACCGGGTTATGTTCCCAGGCTTCGGGTGTGGCTACATCTTCAATATTGTAACCCTCCCAAAGGCCATCGCTGTCCCTGAATGTTTTTAAGCCACTTTCAGCACTGATACCGGCTCCGGTCAATATTACTATGTTTTTCATTTTGATTTAAGTAGAAAGGCTGGTTAGGCCATAAAAAAAGCGGATCGTTTTTCAACAATCCGCTTTAAATTTAAATGCTTTTATATTATAACTGCAATTGCTTTTTGTCCTGCAAAAAAGTGTACTTATTTTTCGCCAACTCAAAGCCGCCAAAAAGTATTGCACTAAATACTAATGTACCCAATGCCATATTTTTCTCAAACGGAATTGCCTTGACCAATGACTCGCCATACCCAGCCAAAGTATGCGGATAAGCTGTACCATATAACCATGGCAGATCAGTAATTAACCAGTGAATCAAAACTGTAGCGATTGAGCCTAAAAGCACACTAACAACATTTACCCTTTCAAGCAAATTGCCAACAAGTACCATTAATGCAAAGCACAGATACACCCATACGGCTCCGCTATACCAGAATGTTAATTTTGAAGTATACAGGTAATTAATCACAATATCTGTTGTGAACAGTGTAAGCAATACCGTTGCATAACCCTTCCATTTGGAAGTAAAGTAAGCGCCTCCAAATAATGCAATAGCACCTACCGGATTGAAATTACTCAATTCTTTATACTTAAATGCTAAAAGTCTGAATGTGGCAGCAACCAGGATCATAAGGATCAAAAACAAGTTGCGGTTGGTATTATCTTTTGCGGTCATGATTTTATATATGGCGTAAAATTACTTAATAATCCGTACAATAAACAAACACTATTTAAATTGATACCTGGCGCCAAGCATAAAGTTAATACCACGTGTGTTGTATCCTAACCAATCCACGTACTTAGTATCCAAAACGTTGTTCAGGTCACCAAAAACATTTAGATTTTTTGTTGCCTTGTATTCCAGGTGCAGATCAACCAGGTTATAGTGCTTCAGTGTAATCACTTCTGATCCGGTGTTTGTAAAAGTCAAATCAGTACGGTTACCTGTATATTTGTAGTTAACACCTACCTCAAAATCACTTAAGATATCATAGCTG
>Ga0157371_10005954_pt1 | contig 10179 bp, 9 predicted proteins | sample C45metaG_FD_113462 | JGI IMG/M metagenome (GOLD analysis project Ga0157371, IMG submission 113462) | Corn rhizosphere microbial communities from Kellogg Biological Station, Michigan, USA - C4-5 metaG | ecosystem: Host-associated > Plants > Roots > Rhizosphere > Soil | place: USA: Michigan...
TACTGTGAGAAGTTCACCCTATTAATTTAATAGAAATAATTGAATAGCAGGGATTATTAAGGGCAAAATATTTCCTGCTATTATCTATTAGGAAAACTAATTGTTATCCGGTTCAAGCTTATTAACGAAAAAAGAACCCATTTTAAAAACGTCTTATATCCTACTTGAAGAAACTAAAAAGTTAGGATATGAAAGATGTAATTAAGATGGATCCATATGGTAATATTCATTACTTAAGAATATATTATTAAAAATTATCAACTCATATAGTTTCATCACTTCTGCATCTATTAGAATAGGGGCAAAGATCAAGGGGGATCCATATGTACGTCAGCTAAGTTCCTATGCCAACGTCCATAGAGCATATCTGTACAAGTTTATAAATATTATATAATGTATCTTCCATTTGAAAATATTTACTTGTATTGCTACCTACATATATACTCAAATTTTTAGAAAAGCAAAAGGAGTAGTTAGTAATAATGTAAACCATTTCTTTTTGTTTTGGCTCTGTTAAAAAAATAGTAAGAAAGGATTTTCTGTGTATTCTTATTTCCTGATTGTTCTTTGTATGTATATGTTTATTTAATTGGAAATGATACAACATAATTCGTTCTTCTATTAAATGTTTTATATCTGCGTGAGGAAAAGCCTTTCCAACAACTTTATTAATATAAAAGGCATGTATAGAAAGACTGTACATGCCTTTTTTGTATCTCCGAAGTTACTATAACAGAGGAAGGGATAAAGCAATTACTCCTAGTAAAATAGAGAGATACGCTAGGTTTTTTTGTTTGTAATATAAAGAGATAATACCTAATATAACAGCACCACCACCAAGCCAATAAGGAGCAAAAAAGAAACCAAATACAGCCAAAATTATTGCTATCCACCCTATCCACAAACCTAAATAACTTTTCATTTTAGACACCACCCTTCCTCTTTTATAAGAACATAATAAGAGCCTGTTCTTACCAATTAGTATATGAAGGAAAGAGTGCTAATCTATAAACAAATCGCGGAATAAGGATAAATATAAAAAAAGAGGATGTGAGTCATCCTCTTTCAAAATAAAAATATTATTTCCCACCTAAAAGGTCAAATAGTCCACCAGCAATACTACCTTCTCCAGGAGATCCTCCGCCTATAGTTTGTGGGGCAGCTGCGAACACACGACTTGCTAAACGGCTAAATGGTAGCGATTGAATCCATACAGTACCTGGTCCACGAAGAGTTGCGAAGAATAACCCTTCCCCTCCAAATAATGCTGTTTTCACTCCTTTTACCATTTCGATATTGTAGTCTACATCTGAAGTCATCGCTACTAAACATCCAGTGTCCACTCGTAAAACCTCACCGGGTTGTAACTCTTTTTTATGAATAGTTCCACCTGCATGAACAAAAGCAAGGCCATCTCCTTCAAGCTTTTGCATAATAAACCCTTCACCACCAAAAAATCCAGTGCCTAACTTGCGTTGAAATTCAATTCCAACTGAAACACCTTTAGCAGCCGCTAAAAATGCATCTTTTTGACAAATAATTTTTCCGCGATATTCGCTTAGATCCATAGGAATTATTTTGCCTGGATATGGAGACGCAAAATAAACATGCTTCTTCCCGCCACCAGTATTTGTAAACGTAGTCATGAATAAACTTTCCCCTGTTATCATACGTTTACCTGCACCCATTAATTTTCCCATTAGGCCGCTACCGCCAGATTTGGAGCCATCACCAAAAATAGTTTCCATATCAATACCGTCTTCCATCATCATTAAGCTTCCTGCTTCAGCAACTACGGTTTCTTGTGGATCTAGTTCAATTTCTACAAATTGCATATCGTCACCGTATAATTTGTAATCTATTTCATGATTGTTCATTTTTAATTTCCTCCTAAATGTTTTAATTAACTATTAATACGAAAAGCGAAGTGAAAAGTTTCACATATAAATTTGTAAGATTTTAAAGGAATTCAAGCGAATGTATAGAATGTATTATTATGACGGAATTTTCAATCAAATGGAAAAGAGGTTAGAAAATGAATTTAACTAATTTTATTGATGGAAAGTGGCAAAACGACGAAGAGGCAACATACACAGATGTATATAATCCAGCGAACGGAGAACAGTTAGCAGAAGTTAGAATGTCCACAAAAGAGGATGTGGATCTAGCAGTTGCAGCAGCTGTTAAAGCACAAAAAAAATGGGCACTAGTTCCAGCTCCTAAGCGAGCAGATTATTTATATGAAATTGGCAGACTAATGAAAGAAAAGAAGGAACATCTTGCGCAAGTTCTTACGAAAGAAATGGGAAAGGTCATTGAAGAAGGTCGTGGAGAGGTGCAAGAAGGGATAGATATGGCATTTTACATGGCAGGAGAGGGACGACGACTGTTCGGTGAAACGACTCCTTCTGAGCTTGCAGATAAATTTGCAATGAGTGTTCGCGCACCGATAGGAGTAGTTGGACTCATTACTCCATGGAATTTCCCAGTGGCGATTGCTACATGGAAATCGTTTCCGGCAATCGTAGCAGGAAATGCATTCATTTGGAAACCAGCAACTGAAACGCCAATGATGGCATTTGAAATGGCGAAGATTTTTGAGGAGGCTGGGCTACCGCCGGGTGTTGCAAATATTGTATTTGGTTCCGGATCAGAAGTAGGTACTGCCATGATAGAGCACCCAGAAGTGAAAGTTATTTCATTTACAGGTTCGACCGAAACGGGTAGTAAAGTAGCGGAGCTCGGAGGAAAACATTTAAAGAAAGTGTCACTTGAAATGGGTGGGAAAAACGCAGTTATTGTAATGGATGATGCAGACCTACCTCTTGCAGTGGAAGGTATATTATGGAGCGCATTTGGGACAGCAGGTCAGCGCTGTACGGCATGTAGTCGTGTCATTGTGCATAAAGATGTAAAGAAGGATTTAGAAGAAATGCTTCTTGCACAAATGGAGAAGCTCACAATTGGAGACGGGTTAGATGAATCGGTTAAAATCGGACCTGTTATTAATAAACAAGCATTAGAAAAGATTCACTCTTACACACTGATCGGAAAAGAAGAAGGGGCCAAACTTCTAACTGGTGGAAATATATTAGAAGAGGGGGATTTAGCGAACGGAAATTATTATGCACCCACTCTATTTACGGATGTCACACCACAGATGAGAATTGCACAAGAAGAAATATTTGGTCCAGTTGTATCTCTAATTGAAGTAGGTTCTCTAGAAGAAGCTATTGAAGTTAATAACGGAGTAAAATTTGGACTTTCTAGTTCTATTTTTTCGCGAGATGTAAATAAAATCTTCCGAGCACAGCGGGACTTAGATACTGGTATTGTCTATGTGAATGCTGGTACTACAGGAGCTGAAATTCACTTGCCATTTGGAGGAACAAAAGGAACGGGGAATGGACACCGAGATTCAGGAGTAGCAGCGCTCGATGTATATACAGAGTGGAAAAGTATTTACGTAGACTTTAGTGGGAAATTACAACGTGCACAAATAGATACAGAATAATAGGGGGGATACCAACATGAAAGTAGCAGTATTAGGTGCAGGATTAATGGGGAAAGAAGCAGCTCGAGATTTAATATTAAGTCCTAATGTAGAAAAGGTTTTATTATGCGATTTAGATGTTGGACAAGCAAATATGTTTAAAGAAAAAATGCAAAATGCAAAGATTGAAGTTTTAAGATTAGATGCAAATGATGATGAAAATATACTTCAGATTATGAGAAAAGTGGATGTTGTGATTAATGCATTATTTTATTCCTTCAATGAAAAGGTTGCGCGTCTAGCGGTTGAGGCTGGGGTGCATTCCATTGATCTAGGAGGCCATATTGGTGGCGCGACAGATGCAGTTCTCGCACTTAATGATAAGGCGAAAGAAAGAGGAATTACACTTATTCCAGATTTAGGAGTAGCACCCGGAATGATTAATATTTTAGCGGGTTACGGTGCAAGTAAGCTGGACGAACTAACAAGCATTCGTTTATTCGTTGGTGGAATTCCAATAGAGCCTGAAGGAGTATTCAAATACAATATCGTTTTTTCGCTAGAAGGGGTGTTTGATCATTATACAGACCCTTCCCATGTCATCCGAAATGGTCAGTTACAAGAAGTGGAGTCACTGACGGAAGTAGAACCTATCTACTTTGATAATTACGGAGAGTTAGAGGCTTTTCATACAGCTGGCGGTACGTCTACACTATCTAAATCATTTTCACATGTTGAAACACTCGAATACAAAACAATACGCTATAAAGGGCATGCGGATAAATTTAAATTGCTCGTGGATTTAGGTTTAACGAATAAAAACAAAGTTGTTAAAGCAGCAGGAATATTTGTAAAAGTACGGGACGTATTAAAAGAGGTACTTACTCCACAATTGTTACTTGGTGATAAAGAAGATGCAGTTCTACTTCGAGTAATCGTGGCAGGGAAAAAGGATGGAGAAAGCACCACATATACGTATGAATTGGCAACAAAAAAAGATCCATTTTCTGGAGTTACAGCGATGGCTCGAGCAACAGCTAATACTATTTCAGTCGTTGCACAAATGATTGGAAATGGTGTTATTAGTAGTCGCGGTGTTTTTGCTCCGGAGCTCATCGTCCCTGGAGATCTATATATTAAAGAAATGGCTGCAAGAGGAGTTTTAATAAAAGAAAGTATGAAAATAAAAGAGAGTGATGAATTAAAAGAAATTGATGAAATAAAAGAAAGTATTGAAATAAAAGAGAGAGATGAATTAAAAGAAATTGATGAAATAAAAGAAAGTATTGAAATAAAAGAAAGTGATGAACAAAAAGAAATGGAAGAAATAAAAGAAATTGAAAAAATAAAAGAAACTGTTGCAAGAGGTGAGTAAAGATGAATTTTGAATTCTCAGAGGAACAAGTGCTTCTCCGCAAAACAGTTCGGCAGTTTGTAGATAATGAAATTATCCCAAATATTGCTGAATGGGAGCAACAAGGAGCATTTGATCCAGCGATATGGAAAAAACTAGCGGATCTTGGATTAATGGGAGTTTGTGTGCCAGAGAAGTATGGCGGAAGTGGCATGGACTACAATTCACTTGCCATTGTATGCGAAGAATTAGAACGGGGAGATACTGCTTTTCGAACGGCAGTTTCCGTTCATACTGGACTAAATTCTATGACATTAATGCAGTGGGGCACAGAAGAGCAGAAGCAAAAGTATTTAATTCCTCAAGCAAAAGGAGAAAAAATTGGAGCTTTTGGATTAACCGAACCAGGGGCGGGATCAGACGTTGCTGCGATGTCCACAACAGCAGTACTCGATGACGAAGATTATGTTATTAATGGACAAAAAACATGGATATCTTTATGTGACGCTGCTGATCACTTTATTGTTTTTGCTTATACTGATAAGTCCAAGAAACATCATGGAATCAGTGCTTTTATCGTGGAACGTACGTTGGCGGGCTTCTCTTCTAAAGCAATTAAAGGTAAATACGGTATTAAATCAGGAAATACAGGCGAGATATTCTTTGAAAATATGCGAGTACCTAAAGAAAATCTTCTTGGAAAAGAAGGAGATGGCTTTAAAATCGCTATGTCTGCACTAGATAATGGACGATTTACTGTAGCAGCAGGAGCAGCAGGTCTTTCGCTGGCATGCTTAGAAGCAAGCGTAAAATATTGCCATGAACGAGAAACGTTTGGTAAAGAAATTGGCAAACATCAGTTAGTGCAGCAAATGATTGCGAAAATGGAAGCAGGTCTTCAAATGAGTCGCTTACTCGTTTATCGTGTAGGTGAATTAAAAAATAAAGGCGTTCGCAATACACGAGAAACATCACTTGCGAAGTGGCAAGCATGTGATTTTGCAAACAAAGCTGCAGATGATGCAGTCCAAATTCATGGTGCCTATGGCTATTCAGATGATTATCCAGTGGCAAGATATTTGCGAAATTCTAAAGCACCAGTTATATATGAAGGAACGCGAGAAATTCATACGATTATGCAAGCCGAATATGTACTTGGCTATCGAGCGGATAAAACGCTCTCTCATATGTTACCTAAATGGCCATTTGAAGAGTAATTGAAAAAGGTTTTCTTGAGTAAAGACTCAGGAAAACCTTTTTATTTGTAAAATGAGCTTTTTTTATTCTTGTGAATTTTTTAGCTGTTTCCTGTTAAGATATCAGAACTCTAGTATTGCTAAATTGTTTGTACATATTTTTTCTAATTATATATAATACCAAGTGAAACCTATTGGATAATTTTGAGTCTAATGGTATAACAATGTAATAGAGAGGGTGTTTGAAATGAAAAAGTGGATTATTTCAATTATTGCGTTATGTCTACTAATTTCGGTGGGTATGTTTTATTCTACGAAACAATCGGTAAATGCGCATAACGTAGTATTGTCTAACCAAGTATTTAATGCAACATTTTCTTCAGCAATAAGTGAGGCTGACTGGGAAAAAGGAGATATATATGTAAAGAATCAGCAAGGAAAGAAAATTGATGTAGATTACGAACTATCTGACAATGGAAAATACATCGAAATTCCTGGATTAAGTGAAGGAACGTATACAATGTTTATGAAAAAAAAGTATGGAATGGGAAAAACGAGAGTTCAATTCAATGTATTTGAAGACATTCAACCAGTGAATTCCAGAGCAGAGTTAACTGCTTATTTTGATTTAGTAAAAAAGGTACAAGGAAATGGGAAGGAAGATAAAGTAACTACAGAAACGGAAGAATCGTCCGTTTTAAGTGTAGAAGCTAAAGACTCCTCCAGTTCTCGAGGTGGGGATTATTCTACTACAAATAATCAGGTTGAAGGGGTAGATGAGGCCGATATGGTCAAAACAAACGGTTCTCATATATTCTCTATAAGTGAAAATAATGTGGTAATCGTAAATGTGGAAGATTCAGTAAACATGAAAGAAGAAGCAAAAATTAGATTTACAGATGAATTTTATCCTAATCAACTATTATTATCGGATAAAACATTAATGGTTATCGGTCAAAAAAATAATATACCTCTTGTAATAGAAGCGGATAACACAGAAGAAAAGGAACAAAAAAGTACAGAAGAAACGAAGAAAATAGCCCAACCAATAGATTCAATGACGACAGTGTATTTCTATGATATTTCCAATCCAAAACATCCTCAACTACTAAGAGAAATTGCTACAGAGGGGTATATGGTTGGTGCGCGTTTGACGGATAACATACTCTATTACGTAACATCTGTTTATCCAAGATACTCGATTATGGAAGGAAATGAAGATGTTGAGCTTCGTCCATATACACATGATTCTAGTAGGTATTTGTTACCGAAGCCTTTGAGCTATTCAGATATCTCTATTTTACCGAGTACTTTAGTAGCCAATTATAGTGTCATTACAGCTATAGACGTAGAAAATCTGTTGGAAAATAAAGTGATAACGAAAGCATATTTAGGCGGAAGTGAACAACTATACATGTCACAAGACAACTTATATTTAACTTCTACTTATTATGATTCATCTAACACGAATCAAAATGCCCGAGAAATGATTTGGAACCCAGGTAAAATGGATACAGAAGTATTTAAATTTGCTCTAAATAATACGTCTGTAGAATTCGTAGGATCAAGTCGTTTGAGTGGAACGATACTAAATCAGTTTTCAATGGATGAACATGATGGATATTTCCGAGCGGTAACGACGAAAGGTAACCGATGGGATGAAAATGAGGTTTCAGAAAACAATTTGTTTATATTAGATAATAAAATGAAACAAGTTGGATCCTTAACAGGTTTAGCGAAAGACGAAAGAATTTATTCCGCGAGATTTATGGGGGATAAAGCATATATGGTGACATTCAAGGAAACAGATCCGCTATTTGTAATTGATGTCGCAACTCCATCAGCACCAAAAGTATTGGGAGAATTAAAAATTCCTGGGTTTAGCAACTATTTACATCCATTAGATGAAAATCACTTAATAGGATTTGGCTATGAAACAAAAGTAGTTCCACAAGAAGGAAGTAAAGAACCACGTATCATGACAGAAGGAATGAAAATATCTTTATTTGATGTAACGGATCTTGCAAACCCGAAAGAATTGGACACAGAAATAATAGGTGAACAAGGAACTTATTCAGCGATTCAACATGATCACCATGCACTGTTCCAACATCGTGATAAAAATTTGTACGGTTTTCCAGTTTCGATATATGGGAAAGAAGAAGGGCAAGAATATAATCAATTTAAACAAGATGGTGCATTAATATATGAAATAACACCCGAAAAAGGAATTGTTCTAAAAGGGGATTTATTAAAACCAGAAAATCCAGCTCAGCTTTACGAGGACTGGGAAGAAATGATTCAACGTATACTGTATGTAGAAGACTCTTTATATACAATTGCAATGAAAGAGATTAAAAGGTACAACCTGAACACATATGAAGAAATTGGAAAACTAGCATATTAGATGAGAAAGTGACTGTAAAGGTCACTTTCTTTATTTTGGGGAAATAATAAAATGATGACTTCAAATTGCAAATGTAAGTTAAACGTGTTAATACGACTATTTTACTTATCTAATACATACATATTTCATTAGATGAACGAGAGGAATGTGTGATAAAGTTTAGTCTGGATTGTTTTTACGTGCAACGTTCGATAAGATTACTTTACATGGTAGAAGGAAGGTGTTTCGATTGATGACAGACTATGAATTAGCTGTAGAATGCTGTTTAATGGCAGGTCGTTTAATGATGGAAAGTGGAGCGGAGACGTATCGAGCAGAAGATACGATGGACCGTATGGCGATCTCACAGCAGTTAACCCAATCGCAAAGTTTTGTTACACCAACTGGAATTATTTTTAGTGGAAACAAAAATCATCCTACTAAGTTAGTTAGGATAAATAATAGGACAACTGACTTAGAAAAGATTGCACTTGTAAATGGGGTTTCCAGAAAATTAGCAAGTGGAGAAATTAGACTAGAAGAAGCATATGAAGAACTAAAAAAAATTGATGAAGAGCATAAAACATATCCCTTTTGGATTAAAATAATTGCTGCCTCCATAGCATCAGGAGCGTTTTTGTTGTTATTTGGAGCCCCTTTGTTTGATGTTCCTTCAGCTATGATCGCGGGCGGTGTGGGATACTCCGTTGCTGAGATGTTAGAAGAGAAAACAAGAGTCAAGTTCTTTGCGGAGTTCCTAGCAGCTTTAGTTATAAGTGTGATGGCTACTTTTTCCGTAGCATATGGATTAGGGTATGAAATAGATAAGATAATTATTGGTTCCGTTATGCCTCTTGTTCCTGGATTACTCATAACGAATGCAGTACGTGATCTAATGGCAGGTCATTTTGTATCGGGTTTGTCAAAGGGAGCTGAAGCGTTTCTTACAGCCTTTGCGATTGGCGCAGGAGTAGCGCTCGTACTATCACTGTAAGGAGGAATTAACATGACATATTTATTGCAAGGAATACTAAGCTTTATTGCTGCTTCGGCATTTGGAGTAATATTTAATGCACCGAAAAAGTCCCTCTTTTACTGTGGGCTTGTAGGGATGACCGGATGGCTAGTTTATTCATTTGTAAACCATTTAAATAATGACCAAGTGATTGCTTCCTTTGCTGGTTCATTTTCTGTTGCATTTGTTGCGCATTTAATGGCTAAAAAGTTTAAAATGCCAATGATTATTTTTAGTGTAGCAGGAATTATCCCTTTAGTCCCAGGAGGCTCAGCGTATAATGCAATGCGCCATGTGGTGGAAAAAGACTATGGGGTAGCTGTAGAATATGCAGCACTAGCATTAATGATTTCGGGGTCAATTGCAATGGGATTAGTTTTTGCAGAAATTATTACACAAATTTGGGTAAAAGTTATAGGGAAATTAAAATTAAAACCGTGAGAAAAAGGAAATCCTTTACTCGCGGTTTTTTAGCTAAAGGATAACCCATAAACTGAAGCAGGTGTAGAAAAACGAGTCTTTTTCTACACCTGCTTTTTGTATACTTTTTATTTAACTACTATTTTTTGTAGGCAATTGATTGTAGTAAAAGACGGCGACTCCAGCGGGAATAGCGTGAGCTGAAGTCCCCGCAGGAGCGAAAGCGACGAGGAGACTGAAGCCATGCCCGCGGAAAGCGTCCGTCTGGAACGGAAATCAATACATTGGAAAAGGGACCATCTCTCAGTCACTATA
>Ga0157371_10005956_pt1 | contig 10173 bp, 7 predicted proteins | sample C45metaG_FD_113462 | JGI IMG/M metagenome (GOLD analysis project Ga0157371, IMG submission 113462) | Corn rhizosphere microbial communities from Kellogg Biological Station, Michigan, USA - C4-5 metaG | ecosystem: Host-associated > Plants > Roots > Rhizosphere > Soil | place: USA: Michigan...
CGTGCACCCCCACGATGCCAAGCACTGGGCCAGTGACGACAGCAAACGCCTGCGCGCCCTGCTCGCCGAACCCCAGGTCAGGGCGGTGGGCGAATGCGGGCTGGACTTCAACCGCGATTTTTCACCACGCCCGCAGCAGGAAAAGGCACTGGAGGAGCAACTGAGCCTGGCCGCCGACTTGCAGATGCCGGTGTTCCTGCATGAGCGCGACGCCCACCCGCGCTTCGTACAGATCCTGCGCGAGTACCGTGATCGCTTGCCAGCAGCCGTGGTGCACTGCTTTACCGGCGAGCAGCGGGCGCTGTTCGACTACCTGGACCTGGATCTGCACATCGGTATCACCGGCTGGATCTGCGATGAGCGCCGTGGCGCGCACCTGCATCCGCTGGTGAAGGAAATTCCCGCCGGCCGCCTGATGCTGGAAAGCGACGCGCCCTACCTGCTGCCGCGCAGCCTGCGTCCGAAACCCAAGGGTGGTCGCAACGAGCCGGCGTTTCTACCCGAAGTACTGCGCGAAGTGGCCCTGCACCGCCAGGAGCCCGCTGAAGAAGTGGCCAGGCACACGACGGCCTGCGCACGGGCCTTCTTCGCCCTGCCGACCTTGGTCGAACCGGTCGATGATCAGGAAGATGATCGGGAGTCCTAAGACCAGTCGGGCCGGCGGCGCTGACCTGGAGGCAGCGCTGCTCCCAGAAGCCTCACAAGCCGAGACGTCGGCTGCCGTTGACCCATATCAACGGATGGTTATTTTGCCCGTGAAAGAATAATGGCGCCTTGCCAGCACTTCATTCATGTCGAGAGCAAAAGAACATGCCCGTGTGGATTCGCGATCTATCCCTGAAACACAAGTTCTGGGCGGTGAATGCCGTCGCCCTCATCACCACCCTGTTGCTGGTGCTGTTCGCCATGCTGCAGGAACAGGACACCTTTACCCAGGCGGCCAAGGCCGATGCGCAGCAGCGGGCGCAACTGGTCGCGGCCTGGCCCGTCGACCAGGCGCTGCCGGCCAGCGCCGGACTGATCGCCTTCAGGGCCGGCGAAACGCCAGGACTGCCCGGTGACGCGGATGCCACGCCACTGCGCGACGGGCGCGGCTGGGTCGCCCTCGGGCACGAGGCGCTGTTCGGCAGCGACCCGCTGCTCGGCGCGCACATCGTCGAGCGTGGCGTCGAGCAGCGCATCGCCGTGCTTGCCACTGGCCGCAGCCTGGCCCAGGTATTCGGCGAGCGCGCCGCACGCTACGCCGTGGCGGTAGCGGTGCTGATGCTTGCCCTGCTCGCCGCCTCGCAGTTGCTGATCCGTTTCCTGCTCACCCACCTCAATACCCTCAAGGACGTGATGCTGCATGTCGAGAAGAGCGGTGATCTGGCCGCCCGCGTGCCGTTGCAGAGCCGCGACGAGGTCGGGCAGATGGCCGGCGCCTTCAACGCCATGCAGGACGGTTATCAGCGGGTGGTCGGCGCGGTCATCCAGGCCGCCTCACGGCTCGACGAGGGTACCGGGCGCCTGGCGCAAGGCATGAGGGACGTGCGTCAGGGCATGCTCGGCCAGCAGAGCGAAACCGATCAGGCCGCCACCGCCATCAACGAAATGTCGACCACCGTCCACCACATCGCCGAACACGCAGCCACCACCCGTGATCAGTCACAGGCCGCCGACCAGCTCGCGGGGGCCGGGCAGACCGTGGTCACCCGTGTGGTCGACTCCATCACCGGCCTATCCAGCGGCGTGCAGCAGACGGCGACCATGATCGAGCAGGTGGCCGCCGACAGCCAGAAGATCAGTAGCGTGGTGAACGTCATTCACGGCATTGCCGAACAGACCAACCTGCTGGCCCTCAACGCCGCCATCGAGGCGGCGCGGGCCGGCGAAATGGGCCGCGGTTTCGCCGTGGTGGCCGATGAGGTGCGCAACCTGGCCAAGCGCGTGCAGGACTCCACCGACGAGATCACCAGCATGATCGGTACGCTGCAGGCCGGCACCCGCGATGCCGTGGAATTCATGCAGGAAAGCTCGTTGAAGGCCGACGACTGCGTACGCGCCGCCCATGAGGCCGGTGACGCGCTGGCGGCAATCACCGGCGCGGTGGCGCAGATGCGCGAGAGCAACACGCAGATCGCCGTCGCGGCCGAGCAGCAGAGCCTGGTGGCCGAAGAGATGACCCGCTCGGTGATCGGCATCCGTGATGTCACCGAGCAGACCGTCCAGCAGACCCTGGAGTCCGCCACTACCAGCAGTCAGCTGGCTGACCTGGCAGGCGAACTGTCGAGGGCCATTCGCCAGTTGAAACCCTGAGTACCGGGGCACGTCCGCTAGAGCAGATAGTAGAAACCCTATCTGGCGCATAGGGCGGATCAATTCGCAGCCCTTGCGCCTGCGCCATAGACTGGCTCCATCTGATGCAGGAGACCGATCATGAGCACGCAAACCGCTACCCTTGCCCGTCACACCGAGTCACTGGACATGCCGATGCTGGCCATTGCCCTGCCGCTCTTGCTGGTATCCCTGGCGCTGGCGGGCAGCGACTCCGGCGCCCTCTCGCTGGTGTTGTCCGGCCTGGGTGCCATTGCCGCCTATGCCCTGGCAAGGCAAGCACTCCTGGGCAATGTTTAATCGAACACCGTCACCGTCTGACGGCTGATGGCCAGCAACTGTCCATCAGCCGTCCATAGCGCCGCGGCCACATGCCCGTAGCCATCACGGGCATGCTCGATCTCGGCGCGGTACAGGCACCACTGATCAGAGGTGACCGGGCTCAAGGGCTGAATGAACTCGATGGTCCAGGTCAGCGAACTGCCGGGCGCCGGCTTGTCGAGCAGCGACAACACCGCCGGTGGCCATGCATCGACCAGCCCGAGCAGGTGGGCTTCGTCGAGGGTTTCGACGCGCTGCTGATCGCGGAACCGTACCCAACCGCCCATTTCCCGTGACTGATTACCACTGAACGGCAGGCCGCCCAAGCCCCAGCGCAGCACCAGATGACGAGTGAACTCCGGGGTGACCTGGGGGATGTAGGGCAACTCCTGACTTTGCCCGGGCGCCTTTATCGCGGGTGCCGGCAGTGCAGGCACGCTGATCGAAGAGCTTCGCGGCGTACCGAAACTGCCCTGTATCAACGCCACCACCTGGCCATTTTGCACGGCACGCCCCAGCACCTGGCTGACCGCCGAGCCCGCGCGCAACACCTCGGCCTCGAAGCTGGTGGCGATGCCGGGCGTCACCGGCGCCACGAAGGTAATCGCCAACGACCGCGGTGGGCGATCGGCCGGTACCTTGCCGCGCATCACGGCATAGACCAGCGCTGCCACCACGCCGCCGAAACTGGCGCGGCCCTGCCACCAGTCAGCCGGAATCGCCAGCGCCCCGGGTGTGTGCTGCACCTGCTCCAGTAGCTCGAAGAAATCCATGGTCACCTCTCTTGTCATCGTATGGATGGTAAGAGACGAGCCGCGCTACTGCGAGCCCGACGCATGCGGCAGATCGGTCATTGTTGGGGCTCGAGCGCTGCCAACAGACGTGCCTGGACGGCCTGCGCCGAGCGCTCGGCGGCCTGCATCGAGTCGCGCCAGGCGGGGATGAAGCCGCGCAGATCAGGCTCGCGCTCCGCGGTCGCCAGCCACTGCAAGTGGTCGTGCCAATCACCGAGCACCGCCTGACCTTTCTTGAGCAGCTTCAATTGCGCAGCCGACAGCGGTGAAAGCTGCGGATAAGCCTCGGCGGTGTAACGCACACGCTTGATCAGCAGGCGCACGCGGTGGCGATCATGCTCGGCATCGCCCAGGGCCTCGACCAGCTTGGCAAGCTGCTTGCGCAGGTAGCGCCGTACCTTCTTGTGCAAATCGTCGAGCTCGCCACTCGCCTGCTGGGCAGCCAGTTCCCGAGGCCACTCGTCCAGGGCGCGGAACAGGGCAGGCAACGCGCGACTATTCAGTACCAGTGCATCACCCTTGCGGCGCTGCGCCAGGCGTCGCTGCGCAGCGGCATGCTCACCGCTGGCGCGCAAGGTACCGATCAGCACTTCCAGATCCCGCAATGGGCCCGTCAGGCGCCCGAGCTCGGCTGCTCGGTTCTGCAACGGATCACTCCCGGCAGCGCCCTTGAGCGGCTTGAGCAGGCTCCGCAAACGGCGCAGACAGACCCGCAGATCATGCAGCGCCTCCTCATCGGTCTGCGCCTGCAGACGCTCGCGGCAAGCATAGAGCGCAACTTCTAGGCGCAGCACTTCGCTGCGCAACGTACCGACAAAACCGCTCATCACGGAACTCCTGAATAACCGTTCAAGGGGATCGGCTCCAGCGCCAGGGCAATTGGCGGCGCAGCGCGTTCAGCTGTTGGAGCAACGCCTGGGGGGAAATGTTCTGCCCCGCGTAACGCTGCGCTTCGAAGGCCTGCACGAAGGCCAGAATGGTCGGTGCCTGGGCCGGCAGTGCTTCGCCGGCACGCTGTGCGAAGACCCGCGGGCCCTCGCCAGCATGGCGCCGCACGCCATGCTGGGCCAACAGCCGCTCGAAGCGTTGAAAGACGCGCAGCAAGGGGTCACGCTCGCCCCGCCAGGGCTTGAACAGCCACAGCGCAAGCAAACCCAGTAACACACCACCGCCGCCCACCAGGGCGAGCACCAGCCGACCCGCGTCGACCTGACCGAACCAGCGCTGCAGGAGCTCGAACTGTTGCGCGCCCTGATAGCCCAGCACCCAGCGCTGCCAGCCGTAATTGAGATCATCCCAGGCCAGACGCAGCTCGTTGAGCCAGGTCAGATTGCGATAGCGCAACGGTGAAAAAGGCGAGTCGGCAAGAAAACTCTGCTCACCTGCCAGTGCTTGTTCGAGCCCTTGCTCGATACGCTCGGGGGCGACCTGGAAGGTCGGATCCACGCTCGTCCAGCCCTTGCCCGGCTGCCAGTACTCGACCCAGGCATGGGCGTCGAACTGACGAACCTGCACGTAGCTGCCATTGCCACTGAGTTCGCCGCCCTGGTAACCGGCCACCACGCGACTGGGGATGCCGGCCGCGCGCAGCACGAAGGTCATGGCGCCGGCGTAGTGGGCGCAAAAGCCGCTGCGGGTATCGAACAGGAACTGGTCGATGGAGTCGTCACCCAAGGGGGTCGGCGTCAGGGTATAGACGTAGGGCTGGCGATTGAAATGGGTGAGCAGCGCCTCGACCAACTGCTCATCCTGCGGATACCGGCTGCGCAGTTCCTGGGCCCAGGCGCGGCTGCGCGCATCGCCCTCACGGGGCAGGCGCAGCAACGCCTGCATCCTGTCGGGCGGCAGCTGCGGCTCGCGTAGCGCGTCAGGCCAGGAGCTGACGTCGTAAAGCAGCGCTCGATCCACCGGGCGATTGCGCTGCAGACGGAAATCACCCATTTGCCGCGTGCCCTGCAAGTCGCTGCGGGCGACGTCGAGGGCGAACAGCCATGGCCGCGTGGTCGGCTGCATCACCACACTGTAATGCAGCGCCTCGCCGCGCGGTTGCCATTGCGGCGCCGGCGAAAACTGCTCACCCGCCGACTGCGACCAGCGCCGGCCATCGAAATGATCGAGCGTCAGCGCTCGCCAGTACAGCTCGTTGCGTGCCGGCACCCGGCCCTCGAAACTGGCGCGAAAGGCCAGTTCGCTGGAACGGGTCAGCTCGGCGATATCGCCGGGCGCCATGCTATCGGCCAGCCCGGTGACCGCGCCGCGTTCGTTGGGCACCGGCAACGACCACAGTGGCCCGAGGCGCGGGAAGAACAGGAACAGCAGGAGCATCAGCGGCAGCGCCTGCAGCAGCAGGCTGGCCGACAGACGCAGCGTGCGCCAGGGGCGGGTCGCCGTGCCGCTCTGCTGCAAGCCGATCAACGCGGCCAGTAAGGCACACACCGGCAACAGGCTGAACAGCGCGACGAGCATGCTGTCATCGAACAGATAGGCCGTGACCACCACGAAGAAGCCGAGAAAGATCACCACCAGCGCATCGCGGCGGCTGCGCATCTCCAGCAACTTGAGGGTGAACGCCGCCACCAGCAGCAGCACCCCGCCATCCAGGCCGACCAGGGTGCCGCGGGACAGAAACACCCCTGCCGCAGCCAGGGCGATCAGGCCGATGCGCACGACGAGGCTGGGGTAGCCGGCGCGCATACGGAAGATCTGGATGCGCCACAGCGCACAGCCCAACCACAGGCCGATCACCCATAACGGCAGGTGCAAGGCATGGGGCAGAATGACCAGCGCCTGGGCGACCAACAGCCAGGTCAGACTGATGCGCGGGATGCCCGCAACGCTGCTCATGCACCACCGCCATGCAGCGCCAGCGCACGTAGGCACTGCTCACGGTGGCGCTCGCCGATGGCCACCGGCAGTGACTCGTTCGGCAGTTGCAGGGCGAAGGGTTGCTGGCGTTCGGAGAGCATCAGCACCCAGTGGCAGAGCAGCGACAGGCGGCTCTCCAGATCACCGCTGAGCACGTCGAAATCCAGCAGCAGGTCACGGCCCGTCTGAGCGGCAAAATCCTTGACCAATAAACCCTGGCCCCGTGAATACGCCTTCCAGTGCAAACGCTTGCGCGAATCTCCCGGCTGATAGGTACGCAGGCCCTGGAAGTCGTCGCTGCCCTGGCCCTGAGTGACCAGCCCGGCCTGCTCGTCATCCTCACGGCCAGCAGCCGCCAGCGGCAGCTCGCCCTCCAGTGGCCGTGGGTAGACCAGCACCGCCTGGTCAAGATCGACGTGGCTCCAGGCGACCAACAGGCCCAGGGGGAAGCGGCTTTCCACCCGCAAACGGCCCGGATGAAGCCAGCCGCGGCGCAGGGTTTGCACGCCCAGTTCGCACTCCACCGAACCCTGCGCCACAACATCCTGCTGCAGCAGGTCGGCCGGTGGCCAGCCCAGCGCGATGGCCTCGTGGGCACGGCCGCGGCTTTCCAGACGCACCCGCAAACGCGCTGCCTCGCCTGCGAACACCGCACCGACGCCACCGGCATGCAGCACCAGCCCGGCCAGGTTGCGGTAGGTGTGCAGGATGGTCACCACGAATACCGAGCCGAGCAGAAAGGTCAGCCCATAAGCCAGGCTGTTCTGGTAGTTGATGGCGGCCAGCAGCATCACCAGCAAGGCACAGAGAAACGCCACACCCACCCGGGTCGGCAGGATGAAGATCCGCCGCTGGTTGAGCTGAACGCTGGAGGCCGCCGGAATTCGCCTGGCCAACCAGCGATTCCAGTGCTGCCTGAAAGCACCGGTCAAAGTACCGGCACCTCGCGCAGCAGCCACTGCACCAGGGCGCCACCGCCGTGGCCGGCAGGGTCTGCCTGATCACGCAGGCGGTGCCCGGCCACTGACGGCAGGACGGCCTGCACGTCTTCGGGGATGACGTAATCACGCTCGGCCAGCAGCGCCCAGGCGCGCGCTGCCGCCAGCAGCGCCAGGCTGCCGCGTGGCGATAGGCCCCAGGCGAACTGTGGCTGGGTGCGCGTGGCTTCGACCAGGCGCAGCACGTAGTCGACCAGGGCATCACTGACGCGCACCTTGGGCACTTCGGCCTGCAGCTTCGCCAGCTCCGCGTGATTGAGTACCGCCTCCAGCGTCGGCAGCACCGAGCGGCGGGGCTCGCCCAGCAGCAGGGCTTTCTCGGCAGCCCGGGCCGGGTAACCCAGCGACAGACGCATCAGGAAACGATCCAGCTGCGACTCCGGCAGCGCGAAGGTACCACTCTGGCTGATCGGGTTCTGGGTCGCGATGACGAAGAAGGGATCCGGCAGCGGCCGAGTCGCGCCCTCGATTGTCACCTGGCCCTCCTCCATGGCCTCGAGCAACGCGCTCTGGCTTTTCGGCGTGGCGCGGTTGATCTCGTCCGCCAGTACCAGCTCGGCGAACACCGGGCCGGGGTGGAACAGGAACTGTCCGCTGTCCTTGTCGAACACCGAGGTGCCGAGAATATCGCCCGGCAGCAGGTCGGAGGTGAACTGGATGCGCTGGAAGCTCAGCCCCAGTACCTTGGCCAGGGCATGGCTGAGGGTGGTCTTGCCCATGCCGGGCAGATCCTCGATCAACAGATGACCGCGGGCCAGCAGACAGGTCAGTGCCAGGCGCACCTGCGCCTCCTTGCCGAGCAGCACCTGGTTGATGGTATCCAGGCAGGCGTCCAGTTTCGTGTGCATCGTCCACTCCTCATGCAAGTGGTTCGATGCTACTGACCGGAGCGCGGCGGGCAAAGCGTTACGTAATGTTTGCTGACGAAACTGTGCACCAGGCCCAAGCCTGGCAGCGAAACGGCGCAAGCCGCAGCGCAGCGCAATCTAAAGGCGAAAATGCGCGGCCATGCCCTGTAATTCACGACCCAGCGTCGCCAGTTGCTGGCTGGAGCCGGCGTTTTCTTCCATGGCAGCGGCGGACTGCTCGCCCAGATCGCGAATCGACGTGACGCTGCGGTTGATGTCCTCGGCCACGGCGGTCTGCTGCTCGGCGGCGGCGGCGATCTGCTGATTCATGCCATGGATCACGGCAACTGCATCGGTGATACCGGCCAAGGCCTGCTGGGTATGCCGGGCATCCTGCACCACCTGCTCGACCAGTTCGTCGCTCTGGCGCATGTCGGCAACGGAGCGGGTAGCGCCCCCACGCAAGGTGCCCAGCAACCCTTCGATTTCCTCGGTGGACTGCTGGGTACGCCGCGCCAGCGCACGGACCTCGTCGGCGACCACCGCGAACCCACGCCCCTGCTCGCCTGCCCGCGCCGCCTCGATCGCCGCGTTGAGGGCCAGCAGGTTGGTCTGTTGCGCCACGCTCTTGATCACGTCCAGCACCGCGTCGATATTGCGGGTGTCGGCACTGAGCTGTTCGATACCTTGCCGGGTCACTGCCATGGCCGCGACCAGTTGCTCGATTCGTTGCAGGGTTTCGCGCACCACCTGGCTGCCTGCCACGACCCGCGAATCGGCCTCGGCGGTAGCGGCTGCTGCCTGTTCGGCGTTCTGCGCCACTTCATGAACCGTCGCCGCCATCTGGGTGATCGCGGTGGCCACCTGGTCGGTTTCCTCTTTCTGGCCACTGACGCCCTGACGCGCCTGCTCGGTGACCGACGACAGCGCCTGCGCCGAGCTGGAAAGCTGCGCCACGCCGCCCTGCAGGCGCCCGACCATGCTGCGCAGGTCCCGCGACATGCCTTGCATGGCAAGCAATAGCTGGCCGATTTCATCGCTGCGCTGCACCGCGATCTCGCCGCTCAGGTCACCGGCGGCGATGCGCTGGGCCACGGCGGTCACCTGCTTGAGCGGCCGCACGATCAACCGGGTGATGATCACCGTCGCCAGCAGGCCAACCAGCAAGGCCGCGGCGGCGGCGAACATAATCAGCAATGCGCTGCTGCGCACCAGCGTGTGGAGGGCGTCTTTCTGCTGGGCATAGGTCTGGCTGACCAGTTCGACCACCTTGTCAGCACGCTCGACCAGTTGGGCGTGCTCCTGCTGTTGCTGTTGCAGCAGCCCGGTATATTCCTGCAACCGCTGGTTGAAGGAATCGATATTGCCCACCACCTCGGCGAGCACCGAGCGGTACCCCGGATCACCCAGCGCGTCGCGCAGCTGAGCCGCCTGGGTCTGCGCGTCGACCGCTTCCTGGATGCTCGTGCTCGGCACTTCGCCGCTGCTGCGGCTGCTCTCCAGGAGAACCCGCGCCTGTTCCAGCGCCTGCAGGAGCAACACGTGCACCTTGCCGATCTGGCCGGCCTGGGTGACGGCATCGCCACCTTCTTTGCCCTGGCTTTCCTTGAGGGCATAGACGCCATCTTCGGCGAGCCCGTCCTTGAGCAGATCCAGGCTATTGGCGGCGCCGACCACCAGCCATTTCGCGGCATCCAGCGACAGGCGCATGTTGTCGCTCTGCTCCACATAACGATCAAAGACCTGCACGTATTCGGCAATGTCTGCGTCGACCTGCTGCAACGCCTCACGCTCGCTACCGGCAACCTGATCGTTCAGTTGCTGCACCTGCTCGCGTATGGCTTGCGCCTGTTCGTGCAGGCGCTGCGTATGCGCCGCATCGCCAGTGATGATGAAGGCCTGTTCGGTGCGGCGCATCTGCGCGACCCGGTCATTGATATCGCTGAAGCGCTCGAGCAGGGAAAACCTGGCGCCCACGTCACGCAGGGCGAAAAACCCGGTGGCTGCCACTACCAGAGTGAGCACCAGTACCAC
>Ga0157371_10005959_pt1 | contig 10167 bp, 6 predicted proteins | sample C45metaG_FD_113462 | JGI IMG/M metagenome (GOLD analysis project Ga0157371, IMG submission 113462) | Corn rhizosphere microbial communities from Kellogg Biological Station, Michigan, USA - C4-5 metaG | ecosystem: Host-associated > Plants > Roots > Rhizosphere > Soil | place: USA: Michigan...
AGGAGGAATGGGAAGATTTGAGGTTGCAAAATGAAACCTTAGAAAAAGGCGATCATCCTTTGAGGTTGCAAAATGAAACCTCAAAGGGCAGAGGTGGCACAAGATACCTGCCTTATGCCTTTATGGAACAGGGCGTGGCGATGTTAAGCGGCATACTCAACAGTGAGCGCGCTATTAATATGAATATCGCAATTATGAGGGCATTTGTTGATGTAAGAAGGGTTTTGTTAAGGCAGAATGATTTAAAAGAAGAAATGAAAGAATTAAAGGATAGGATTGGCGGTCATGATGCTCAGCTAAGCCAAATTTATGATGCATTGGAAAACCTGTTGGATGAAAAAGCAGCACAAAGAAAATGGAACGATCGGGAAAGAATTGGGTTTAAAAAATAAAAAGGCCGGAAGGATAAACAATCATAGTTAAAAAACAAAATGAGCATGCGTAAACTCGAAAGCCGAAATGAAAAAGCAAAATTCTTAAAAAGTCTACATACAGGAAAAGCAAGAATAGCTGATTTGTTGCCGGTAAGGATTGAAGTATGCAACATTATGGACCAGGGCAAAGATCCAATTCTTTTTTAAAAAGTGTCAATCTACTGTCAATCGAACGTAATAACTGATTGATAATCACTTACTTTATGTTGTCCCACGAGGATTCGAACCTCGACAGACAGAATCAAAATCTGTTGTACTACCTTTATACTATGGGACAAAGGTGTGCAAAAGTAAGGGTATCATCTTTATTTTCAAAAACTCAAAACAACATTTTTTCTGCGTCAAAAACCTTTCCGAAAAATTGATCTTTTAATATTTAGAATTCATTACTTTACACAATATTCTAATCTTGAAACGAATACAAATGCATCCATTCTACAAAATCCTTTCCGCAGGATTCCTTCTTTCCGCAACAGTCATTTCCTGCAACAATGGAACTTCAAGCCAAAAAACAAAAAGTACCATGAATGATTCTGCCGCTTCTTATCTTTTAGACAAAACCGGTTTTGAAAGAACGATCGATGGCAAAAAAACCGATCTGTATATTTTGAAAAATAAAAATGGCGCTATTGCTACGTTTACTAATTATGGCGGAAGACTCGTGAGCCTGCAGGTGCCCGATAAAAATGATAGCCTCGTAAATGTGGTTTGTGGTTTTAAAAGTATCGAAGATTATGAAAAGTCCACCGAGCCTTACTTTGGCGCTACCATCGGAAGATATGGCAACCGCATTGCCAAAGGAAAATTTTCCCTGGATGGAAAACAATATTCTTTGTTCATCAACAATCCGCCCAATACGTTACACGGCGGAAAAAAGGGTTTTCAATACCAGGTTTTTGATGCAGTTCAGCCGGATAGTAATACCGTCGTTTTTACCAGAACTTCTCCCGACATGGAAGAAGGGTATCCCGGAAATCTGAAGGTGAAAGTGACTTACACATTAACCAACAACAATGCTGTGGAAATGGAATATGAGGCAACAACCGATAAAAATACGGTGGTAAACCTCACCAATCACGCTTTTTTTAATCTCAATGGCGAAGGTTCAGGAACGATTTTAAATCATGAAGTGCAAATCTTTGCCGATAATTATACTCCAATAGATTCTACGCTCATTCCAACAGGAAAAATTGAACCGGTTGCCAACACGCCATTTGATTTCAGGGAATTTCACACCATTGGTTCCAGGATCAATGAAGACAACCAGCAGTTGAAAAACGGAAAAGGCTATGATATCAATTTTGTTCTTGACAGTGCTCAAAAAGATCCGCATCTTGCCGCCAAAGTAATTGGTGATAAATCAGGAATTGAAATGACCGTTTATACAGACCAGCCTGGTTTACAATTTTACAGCGGCAATTTTATGTTTGGAAAAAATACGTTTAATAATGGTTCCAAAGATGAATACCGCACTGCCTTTGCAATGGAAACGCAGCATTTTCCGGATTCTCCCAACGAACCTTCCTTTCCGACAACGGTTTTAAAACCTGGTGAAAAATACCATTCCAAATCAACTTATGTATTTTCTGTAAAAAAATAATCACTGATGAAAACGATCCGATTTTCGCTTGTATTGCTATGCTCTTTCTTCATTATTTCTATTGGATTTTCTCAAAAACAGGTTGCACCGGCTTATCCGCTGATAACGCACAACACCTATTTCAGCATTTGGTCAACGAGCGACGAATTGAATGCTTCTACCACCAAACACTGGACAGGAGCGGATCAGTCTTTGATCGGAATCATCAAAGTCGATGGCAATTATTATCGTTTTCTGGGAAGCCCGCAAACCAAATACAAAACCATTTTGCCCACTGCTGATGAAACCAGTTATTCTGGAAAATATACGGAAGAAAAGCCGGCTGACGACTGGATGCTACCTGATTTTAATGACAACAACTGGAAAACCGCCGCGGCTCCTTTTGGAAAAGATCGTTCAGGCGTAAATACTCAATGGAATTCAGATAACATCTGGGTGCGCCGTGAGTTTCAGGCAAATGATAACAACAACAATGACCTGTTTTTGAAAATTGATCATGATGATGATGTGGATGTTTTTTTGAACGGAAAAAATATCTTTTCTGAAAAAGGCGCGAACGGAAAATATAGGTTGGTGGATCTGAATGATGCCATCAAAAGCAATCTGAAAGAGGGAAAAAATGTATTGGCCATGCATTGTGTAAACACCGGCGGCGCTGCTTTTCTCGATGCAGGAATTGTTGAAAAGCTTCCACCAGTAAAAGAAGAAAAAATCGAAAAAGCTGTTCAGCAAAATGTGGAAGTACGTGCCACACAAACTGTTTATGATTTTGCCTGTGGTCCCGTAAATCTGAAAGTAAAATTTATTTCGCCTTTGCTTTTAAAAGATCTTGAAATCCTCTCCCGGCCTGTTTCTTACATCACTTATGAAGTCAGATCTTCTGATAATAAATCACACCAGGTGCAGATTTATTTTGGCGCTTCTTCTGATGTTGCGGTCAATATTCCCAGCCAGGAAGTGCAGGCAAATTCTTTGAAAACAAAAGATCTGCAACTCTTAAAAGTGGGAACCACCAGCCAGCCGATTCTAAAAAAGAAAGGTGATGATCTCAGAATTGATTGGGGATATTTTTATGTAGGTGCAAAAGACAATGCAAACACCAAACAATATATTTCTGCAAATGACCAGGAAGGAATCGCTTCTTTTCTGGGAGAAAAAAGGAATCAAGAAAAACAACTTGTTGGCAAAAGCCTGATGCTGAATACCATCATCAACTTTGGAACTGTTTCCAATTCAGTAAAAGAAAATTGTATCGAACTGGCGTATGATGAAATTGAAGCCGTCCAGTTTTTTCATACCAACCTGAAACCATGGTGGAACCGCAATGGAAACAGTACCATTCAGCAGCAACTGGAACTGGCTTACAGCAATTATAATTCAGTCGTAATGAAATGCGATGCTTTTGATAAAGAACTGGACACAAAAGCAACCATTTCCGGTGGCCAGGAATATGCAAAGCTTTGTGAGCTGGCTTACCGCCAAAGCATTGCCGCACATGCATTGGTGCAAAGTCCGAAAGGAGAAATTTTATTTTTGTCCAAAGAAAATTTCAGCAATGGCTCCATTAACACCGTGGACGTTACTTACCCGTCTTCGCCGCTTTATTTGTTGTACAATCCCCGTTTGCTGGAAGGAATGCTAAACGGAATTTTTTATTATTCTGAAAGTGGAAAATGGCAGAAGCCTTTCCCGGCGCATGATCTGGGCACCTATCCGTTGGCCAACGGACAAACTTACGGAGAAGACATGCCGGTAGAAGAAGCAGGAAACATGGTCATTCTTGCTTCGGCCATTGCCAAAGCGGAAGGCAACGCGAAATATGCCCAAAAGCATTGGAAAGAACTAAGTGCGTGGGTAGATTATTTATCCAAAGAAGGATTAGACCCGGCCAATCAATTGTGTACCGATGATTTTGCAGGTCATTTGGCAAGGAACGCCAATCTTTCTGTGAAAGCCATTGTAGCGATCGGTTCTTATGGAATGGTTGCCAAAATGCTGGGCAAAAATGATGTTGCAGAAAAATATGCTTCAATGTCAAAAAATATGGCGAAAGAATGGATGAAGCTGGCTGACGCCGGCGATCATTATGCACTTACTTTTAATGATAAAAACACCTGGAGCCAGAAATACAATCTTGTTTGGGACAAAGTGCTCAACCTTCACATTTTTCCTGAAAGCGTGGCCAAAAAAGAAATCGCATTTTATCTCACCCATCAAAATAAATACGGTCTTCCGTTAGACAGCCGGAAAACGTATACCAAATCAGACTGGATCATGTGGACAGCCACTTTAACTTCCAATAAAAAGCAGTTTGAACAATTCGTAGATCCTGTTTACAAATTTGCCACACAAACACCCGATAGAGTTCCTTTGAGCGACTGGCACGAAACCATCACCGGAAAGCACGTCGGCTTCCAGGCACGAAGCGTGGTTGGTGGGTATTTTATGAAGATGCTGGATGAGAAATTTAATGCCGGAAAGTGAGATAAATAGGCAGTGGCGCAACCAATAATTTGATTTTCTTTTTCTGACAGGCGAAGTAGCGGAATTAGCATTTAGTTTTTAATGGTCAAAATTATTGTCTATATTCACTTTTAAAGAAATGTTAGGCATTTAGGTATTAAATTTGATACAATTACTATACCTTTGCAGCCCGATTATGTTAAAGCAAGAATTTCAATATTATTTAGACCATCAACAGGAACTTGTCAAAAAGTATCAGAATAAATTTCTTGTGATTAAAGACCAGGAAGTTGTCGGTATTTATGATACAAAACAAGAGGCTTACGATGACGCTACATCAAAGTTTGAATTGGGTACATTTTTGATTCAACACTGCTTACCCGGTACATTAGGGCATACACAAACTTTTCATTCGCAAGTAATTTTTAATCCGATTGTATTATAATAATGATGCAACCGTTTGCCTTTACAATTAAGTCCAATTCAGGTATTCTTAATCAGTTAACAACGATGGTTAATGTCGTGGTTCCAAATACCAAAAACGCAAATCAAGTAAAAGCAATCTGGGATACCGGCGCAACCGCATCTGTCATTACGGAAAATGTTGTAAAGGCGTTAGGATTGTTACCTACCGGCATGTCTCATGTTCATACAGCTAATGGGCCAACCATACAATCCACATATATTGTTGATATTGTATTGCCGAATGGATTAAAAGTTAGAGATGTTACTGTTACAGGCGCCACTGCGCTTAGTGGCGGGTGTGAGGTTTTAATTGGTATGGATATTATAGCACTTGGGGATTTATCAATCACCAATCACAAAGGTTGCACTTGTATGTCATTTCGTATTCCTTCAATGCACGAAATTGACTACGTAAAAAACTTGAATTTTAAATTAACTCCTAATATTAAAGTCGGACAGCCTGGTAGTAACTTCACTCCAAAAAAGAAGAAAAGACGATAGTTCTTAATTACTTTCGTGATAAAATAAAACAAATTTGAAAACTGTTGCCCGGATTTTGACTGTCGGTTCGGTTTAGCACTGTCGCTTGTCAGGTGACATGCAACGCGTTCTTTTAATCCTGCATCAATAAATGGAAACATTTTTGCATTTGAAAATCAAAAACAGATGCCTCTTCCCCACAAATACTTTCTTGTAATCTTTTTTTCACTTCTTCCTTTTACGGTATCCGCTTATGGCGTGCTTACACATGAAGCGATTGTGGATGCCTCGTGGGACAAGTCTATTGTGCCTTTATTAAAAGAAAAATTTCCGGCGGCAACAGATTCTGCGCTGCAGGAAGCCCACGCCTATGCTTACGGAGGAGCCGTTTCTCCTGATATGGGATTTTATCCTTTTGGAAGTAAATTATTTACCAACCTTGTTCATTATGTAAGAAGCGGCGATTTTGTGAATGCCTTATTAAGGGATGCGAATACACTAAATGAGTATGCCTTCGCGCTTGGGTTCTTGTCGCATTATGTTGCTGATAATTATGGACACCCCCTGGCTACCAACCGCAGCGTTCCGCTGGTTTATCCAAAGCTTGAAAAAAAATACGGGCATGTGATCACCTATGCCGAAGACAAAATTGCACACATGAGAATGGAATTTGGCTTTGATGTTTTGGAAATTGCAAAAGGCAATTATGCATCTCAGGATTATCATAATTTCATTGGATTCAAAGTGGACACTGCCGTACTCGCTAGGGCTTTCCGCGAAACGTATCAATTGGATATTAACCACGTCTTCAACAATCATTTTCAATTATCCGTTGAAACATTCCGGTGGATTGTGGCCAACATTTTTCCGTCGCTTACAAAAGCCGGATGGGTAGCGAAAAAAAAGACCATAAAGAAAAACGATACCACCAAAGCAACAAAATATTTTTCTTATAAAATGCGGCAGAAGCAATATGACAAACAGTTTGGAAAAGGCTACAGCAGACCCGGCTTCAAAGCGGCGTTGTTATCTTATTTAATTCGGGTTTTGCCAAAAGTAGGGCCTTTAAGGGCATTAAGATTTAAAGCGCCTACCCCACAGTCACAAAAATACCTGGAACAATCTATTGATACGGTATTGCATCATTATTCCCTTCACCTGCAGCAACTGAAGTCACATCCGTTGCACCTGCAGGACAAGGATTATGATACCGGAAACCTGACCGCCAATTGCGAATATTCTCTCGCCAATGAAACCTATACAATATGGGTGCTGCAACTGCAAGAGAACGATTTTAAAAATATAAACAACCCGCTTCGGCAAAACATCCTGCATTTTTTTGATCTGCCCTCTGCCAAAATTCATACGCGAAAGAAAAGCGATTGTGAGAAATTTTATGAGGCGTATGAAGAGCTTCGGTCAATGCCGTTATGAAACGTAATTTCTGCGAATCTATTGCGTATGTTCTTCGATCCATGAAATCAACCAGGTATCGAAGGAATGAGCTATTTGATACTGGTGTTTCGTCATAAAATAGGTATGCAGGTAGTTAAAAGGTAAGTTAATATTCCGCAGATTCATCTTTCCTTCTGATGTCTTTTTAGTCCTGATGAAGCAGCTCAAGCTGTTGTAAATTACAATTATTTAATTTTTTAACACACCTCAAAATTAGGGTGTAATATTTTATCTTGTGAGCGTAAAAGTACTGCTTACTTTTCTTTTGAATCCTTACTCAGGAAGCTAATAAGACAAATTATAATTTAAAAAATGGACCACTTATTTAAAGACTTTGGGAAAGTTTTTATTCGTACACCCATCTATTCCTATGCAAGCCTTTTTAACAAAGACAACGAAACAAGGAACTTAGACGATCTTGTGCTCTTGCGTATTAACGATCCTGTTTTTTTAGAGGCTTTATACTGGAGCTCCCCACAGCTGCTGGAAGCAGTTTTAAAATTTAAGGTAGGTGGCATCAAAGGAGCAAAAGAAAAAAAGCTAATGAAGACTTTGAAAAAATACCTCATCCGGGCCAGTACAAGATGTACCCCCTATGGTATCTATGCAGGTACAGGCATTGCTGATATAGGAATTGAGCAGGAGGCTCAAAAGCCAGCAATGGAGCGGAAAGTACGAATAGATATGGGATTTATGCAAAGCCTGAAATCTGCTATAGAATCGGATCCGGGTGTGTATCCCCATTTATTATATACGCTCAATAATTCATTGTATCCTATTCCGGGGCAATACCGTTTCATGGAAACGGTTATTGAAAATGGTAAATGCCACTATCAGTTGAGTTCAATTGATCAAACAGATTTTTTGGATCAGATCATTAGAATAACAAAAAGCAAAAGGATATCTGGTAAAGATATTTATGCATTGGCTGATAAAGATACACCATGTGAGGATTTAGCAGCCTTTGTAAATGAACTTATTAAGACGCAATTCCTGGTTAGTGAATTAGAGTTAGGCTTAACGACTGAGAACGAGTTAGTAAGATACATTCAGATACTCCAACGAATAATTAATGATGGAATTGAGACAGCGAAAAAATACATGGCTCTTCTTTTAAGCCTTAAAGATATTTTAATTGAATTTAGAAGCCTGCCAATAGGAGATCTTCCTTTTAACCAAATAAATGATTTGAATGGTTATTTAACTGAATGTGGTTTGAATACACGGCATCATGTATTTCATGCAGATTTAAGGCAAACATTTCCAGGATTTATTTTTCAAAAAGAGAAATTGAAGGATTTGGAAAAAGCCATTTGTATTTTAGGAAAGCTTAGCTGTAGTTTTTCACCTCATGAGATGCAAATTGACCATTTCAAAAGGCTCTTTCACGAGAGGTATGAAACGCAGGAAGTTCCGTTATCAAAAGTATTAGACCCGGAGCTGGGTATAGGATTTCCTGCTTCAGAAAGAATTGGGGATACCTCTTACAATCCCTTATTGGAAAAAGTAGATCTATCCATAAAAGAAAACCTGAAAGCACGGGCGGAAAATTGTCAAATTTGGCTAAAAGATAAAATAGAGTCTTTAGATACCGAAACTCTTGAGGAAGAAATCCGGCTTACTGATGAAGATTTGAAAGATTTTGATGATAACATTGTTAAGCTAGCTAACCATTTTATTGTAATGGGCACTGTGTTGCCTTCTGGAAAAATTTTGCTTCAAAATACCGGTGGCTCGCATGCTAATTCCCTGTTCGGCAGATTTGCTTATTTGGAAGATAAAATAGGCAAATTCTGTAAAGAGATTTCTGATATCGAAAAGCAAGCTTTTCCTGACATTGTTTTTGCAGAAATAATACACATTCCTGAAGGAAGAACAGGTAATATTGCCAGGAGGCCTGTTCTTTCTGATTATGAAATTCCGTTTCTTGCATCTAGTGGATTAAATGCCGAAAGGCAGATACTGATTGATGACCTTTTAATATCTGTTCAGGAGGATGAAATAATTCTCAGATCGAAGAAGTTGAATAAAAGGGTTATCCCGCGACTTTCTAATGCACACAATTATGCGAATAGTCTCGTACCTGTTTATAAATTTTTATCTTCTATTCAGCACCAGGGTAAAACCGGGTTCGAAATTAACTGGGAAGAAGCCGCTTCTAAAAAAAGATTTTTGCCACGGATCACTTATAGAAACATCATTTTGCACCGTGCTTGCTGGCTTTTATATAGAAATGACATAAGTGCCATTATTGAATCTGAACATCCTATAAGTAAGCTCCGGGATTACTTTTTTAAATGGAAAGCGCCAAGATGGGTATGTTTTGCAGAAGGTGACAATGAATTATTTATTGACACTTCCAATAATGGTTATTTGGAAATTTTATTGGAGGAAATAAAAACGCATCATGTTGTAAAGCTTTTTGAGTGGTATTATAATAGCGGAATGAATAATGACAGGAACGAAAGGACGGCCTTGCACCAGTTTATATTGCCCTTGTCAAAAATAAAGCCCGTTCATTTATTACCCGCTAAAGAATATAAGGCTGCTGATAAAATTCAACGAACCTTTCAGCCTGGCAGTGAATGGATTTACTTTCAGATATATTGTGGAGCACGAGTATCAGATACTATTTTATTAAATGTCGTAAAATCAGCTATTGATTCACTTGTAAAAGAAAAAATAATAAGAAAAGCCTTTTTCATACGCTATAATGACCCGCATTATCATATCCGTTTTCGATTGCATTTGCCTAATAATGCAGATAAGCTGCAATTTTCCTTAGTGGTGAATTCTATATATAGTTTACTTCAGCCATTCAATAATGATCAACTGGTTTGGAAAGTTCAGTTAGACACCTATCAACGCGAGATTGAGCGCTACGGCTGGAATTCAATATTAATAAGTGAAGAGCTTTTTTTCGAGGATAGCCTTTTATACCTGGATTGTTTGGCTAATGAAGAATTTAGAGAAGATGAACAAATAAGATTTTTATCAGCACTTAAAAACATGGACAGGTGGCTGAACTTATTTAATATGACTTTGCGGGAAAAAGCAGGTTACTGTAAAAAAATGTGTGATGTTTTTGCGAAGGAATTTGGATGTGACATCAAACTGCAGCTAGATCTAAAATACCGGGGATTAAAAAACCTGGTGCCTTCTTTTTTTGACTCCGAAAAATATGATTTAGAATTTAATAAAAGAGATAAAATACTGTACGGAATGCTATTGCCAAAAGAAAATCTTGCAAATTATATACACATGAGCATG
>Ga0157371_10005961_pt1 | contig 10166 bp, 12 predicted proteins | sample C45metaG_FD_113462 | JGI IMG/M metagenome (GOLD analysis project Ga0157371, IMG submission 113462) | Corn rhizosphere microbial communities from Kellogg Biological Station, Michigan, USA - C4-5 metaG | ecosystem: Host-associated > Plants > Roots > Rhizosphere > Soil | place: USA: Michigan...
AGAATCTAAATCAAGTGGTTCATTTAGTCGTAGAACCTTAAAGCTTCTATCTACATTGAATAAAGAAGAAGCAAATCTAATCACGTTCTTTGGGAAATTTGTTTGGCAAGCAAGTACATTAACACCTATTATTCTTCAAAATGAAACGGGTAACACTGAAGATATAAACTTTAACCAACTAGCTCTCTTAGACTCATTGGGCGTGATACAACAAGGGTTTGGCTTCAGCTTAACCTTTAGCAATAAAACCGGGTGTGTCCTATACTATGGAAAACCAGTATTAGTAGAATTCGAGAAAGATACACCAGACACTTGGACCTTTCAAACTGGCCCAGCCTTACTAACACCATTAGGTGCAGAGTTGATGAAGATTTGCGGTTCTACTCCAGACTTTGATTATTTTACAAAAGTTATCGAGAAAACTAACGTAAATGGTAGCCAAGTAAAATTAAAAGTCATCACTGTTTGAGGTTAAAATGCCAACTTATTGACCTGTATACGTTTCTGATGTATTAATTTTACCGAATGGGGAATTGCCATAGGCAACATCATTAAAACGGTCTGGTGAGTACTGGAGAGCATCACCAGTGATCCATTCCGCTTCTGGTAGTACTCGCTTCCCTACCGTTACATAGTCTGGAACCAACTCAACAGACCTAATGTCTGATAAGTCATTGCTCGGATACTGGTAGTAATTGAGGCGACCAATACCCTCACACGGTTCGATACACTGACCATTACACTACTGTTGGTGAATCTGAACTCCCTATCATCTTATGTAATACTTTACCCGGATGTATCAATTTCATCATTTTATTGAAATAGCAGATTCCTTTTTACTTAGTCTTGCAATAAAATACCTTTTTAAAAATACGACGGGGCTTCCATGGACAAGAAAGGAATATTTTTAATCATTTCAATACTTATTATCATTTTCCTGTTACTGCTTACATTTGCCATGCTAAATTTTAATGTAAACACTGCCCTCGCTATCTTATCATTGATTTTAACAGTACTATCAGGTACAGACTTAGTCAAAAAGCACACTATAGTCAAATCAACGAATAAAAGCCCTATAGATATGTGGATGGTCTTCAGCGTTGCTATCTCCGCTGTTTCTATGTATGGCTTATATATAGATCCCCAGCTATCAAGAGTTGAGCGTTTAACTATTTTTGTAGTATCTACAATACTTTTAATTTCTGTTTTAACTTCGGCTTTTTTAAATTACAAAAAAATAAAGAAAACGGACGTTAGAGAAATAATCAAGCAAAGCCATTCGGTTTTTAGAGAAAACGAAGAAACAATTAGTATTACGACAACCATAAAAAAAGCCCCATAAGGAGCTTTAATATTTTACAAATCTCAAAAAATTGGAGAGTAGATTCCAACCTCAGGATAATAAGCTCTAAGATAAGTTATAAATCCATCATAAGCATTAAGAAGAGATATTTTATGTGAACTCAATTCTTGTTCAATTATTAATGCCTTATCAGAGGGCAACTCATCATAATTGAAATGACAAAAAAGATTATGATTGGCACCACCAAACACTTGGATATTTCTATTATCTGAAATTGGCAAATGTCCACATATGATATGATCTATATTTTTATACCAATTAATAAAGGTTCGGAAATGACCGTCAAGTGATTTATCGTTTAAAGGGTAGCTAGCTGGAAGATCTCTTAAAATATTATCAAACTGATCTCCAAAAATAAGGAGATCAGTGTGAAAAGAATTAGGTAATGTGTCTACCAGTGAACGCAACCTTGCAAACGGCGTATAGTGGAAATAAGCGTTTAAAAAGTCAACATCTGACTTCCTTTTCTTATCTGAAAATAATGTATTACTCGTTACAGTATTTATATATTCTTCATGATCCTTTTTGATTTGATGCAATTTTTCAACTGTATAGGTGATTGGATCTCTATCAACAACAATATGATCGTTTGCACAGAGCAATATGAGATTTTCGTAGGAATTGTCATTTGCCAACAGGTCATCGCCCCTTGGTCCCTTTGGGCTTTTAGCTATAACATGAGCCATTTGACCTATGTGAACATGCTCTTTAAAAAGTGAAGCACGGCATATATTACATTGGCCAGCGGAAAGACCATACAATTTTTTTATTGCTGCTGTAGTAATTGTTTCACTCATAGATTGAATCCCTAAATTGCTATGCTTATTGAATAAAAAGCTATTTTAAAGGAAAAATGTTTCAGCTTCCACCAACCATAATCAATAACACCTGCAAAAGTTGTCCTAATGGAACCTGGATCACAACAATCCCAAAAGCATCAAGTACTGGTACTATAATCCAGTTATAGAAGATAATTGAGGTTATAACGAATCCAAGTGTATTACGCCAGCCCATACCCGCTTTGATTTCTTCACGGTTTGTTTCATTGGCAGTTTCTGTATTATCTGCCTGTACTTCATCTTTCGATTTACTTGGTATTTTATTTAAGAGTAAGTCACCCAACTTACTTACTAGATTCATGATTAAACCAATCATTCTTTTTCCTTATATAGTTGTACGAGAAAAACTACGACATTGATTCCCTTAACAAACAAAATGTATTTGTCGATTATTCTTACTGATGAAACATCATCATAATATTTCCATTCTGCCACTTCCCCAGCATATAGATCTGGTTCCTGACCTTCATAGAATCCAATATTCATACAATCACCTTGAAATGAATCGAAGGCATTTTTACCAGTGAAGTACTTGGAATTTAGTAGTACCTTGTCAAATGCGTATGTATTCATTAATGGCTTTACATCACCAAATAGAATATGTTCCGCTTCTTCAAGATCATAATGTTCTTCAATTTTCATATGTTATCCTTTTGAAAAATAATAAGTACCGTTCATGTTAGAAAGTGCTAGACGTGAACTTGATTCAGCTTCATTGAAGAAATCAAATATCATTTTGCGGCTTTTCTTTTCTTTAACACCAACAATACGTTTATCACGTTTATTTTTAGTTTTAGTAGTATCAATAAGCATCTTTTTACCTTTGACGTTTGCTACTTTATACTTCTTATTCATTCCGGCATGTAGCCCGGTGATGTTGCCCTGTTTGCTTAATTTAGCATTTGATGTAGGTATAAACTTATCGTAAATACCTGCCGCATCCGTGATTACACTGCTTAGATATTTTGCTTGGTCTCCACGTACAATAATTTGATTAGTTCGACGGTCGCCCCGCTGAATGAAGTTGAAGAATATTGCCCGTTTGGTAAAAGGTACTGGACCGCCTTTGATATCGTCGTTAAGTTTATCTTGTAGTTGTTTTGCTACTTCACGAATCTTTTTTGTAATTTCAGACTGTACATTAACTACTATTTCGGTTTGTTTATCATTTACCCATTTAACAGCATCAGCCGGGGTATAGTTTGGTTTAAAGTCTGTGGTAATGTTCATGTGAGATCTTCCATTATTTTTCTGATTATTCTAATCTGTTCGCCATTGTCTTTCTTGAGGCGAGTCTTAACCATGATTGCTTTATTGAGATTCTTCCAGTCAGTACCGAATAAGCCAATTAAAGTACTTTCAACTAGCATGGCTTCCTGTACTGTCTTAAAGCACCATAGAATTGACTTTTTATAGCTTTCACCAGAATTAATCATTTCCTTTACAGATTTAGAACTACTGTAATAACGCTTCCAATCGGATTCAATTGAAGTACTTTTCAATTTTGAATAGTCTTTGATACCCTTATATACCTGCTTAACGCCAATGTAGTACGTACCCGAATCTGGAAACTGAATTAGGTAAACAAAACCAGCGTAATTACATACTTCATCAATGTTCCATTCATCGGGATAGAACATGCTCCAGCTTTCGATTACTTTAGCCATTTACTACCGCCCGGATCATATCGTTAACCCGGTTCGGTGTTTGTCTATACCAGTTACTGTCTTTTACTTCATTGATTGCCGTTACATAGTTACCACTGCGTAGGGCTGCAAGGAACTTCTTAAACTGTAGGGTTTTAGTTAGACCGAGTTGGAACACCATTAGTACTAAGAAGTCATTCCAGCGGCTGTCTATGGGCAGATTAACATTTAACTTGCTTACGTCTTTCCGTGCGATTGCTAAATCAGTTTCTAGTAACTTGGTTGCCAGTTCTTCAGTTAAACCCTGAGTAAAGTTTTCACCCGCTTTGATTAAGTGACCATAGCCAATCGTCGGATAACCTAAACTGTCTTTATAAGTCCAGAATTTACCATCCCTGTAGTAACCAAGTTTGATTTGATACTGTTTAGTACCTTCATATAATTTTAGTTGCTCGATAATATTCATAACAATTCCTTTTGTTGTTATGGTATTTATCAAACGTAAAAAAAGAGGGCATTAAGCCCCCTTATTAAGTTCTTTCATCTAGTAGTGTTAATACTTTTACTAGATCCTTTTGGATTTTTCGAATATCATCCCTTAGCTCTTTTATTTCTGTGATATCGGTTTCAATGTAATGCACTTTTGACTCTAATTTAGTTACTCTGGTTTCAAGATAATCAAGTCTTTCTTCCTTTTCCTTATTACTGTCATTATATGCTTTAAACATTGCCCATACACCAAAGAAAACCGGGATAAGAATTCCCGTAATTATCCACTCTGTCATAATTTACCCTTATGATGTGTATTATTGTCATAAGGTATTTATTAGAAGTAGTCGGCGGCGTCTAAACACGGTACTGATAAACCAATCTGTCCACGTATTGGGGCAAAATCATATGCGATTCTTGATCCTGCTGGCATAGCTCTATAAGTACTGACACTATTCCCGCTCATAAGAAGCCCAGAATAACAAACGGGCCGTTTCTTATATGTTTCCACCGTGGAATAGTCACCACACATAAAGCCATATGATCCAAGTGGAACCATAGGTAGGGCAACGTTACCTGTTGCCGCATTCCATTGAACTTTAGCCGGACTACCACTGGAGTTTTCAAGATAGTACGGGAAGTTGAACATACCCCCACGCCAGATAACAGGCGGCCATGCTGAACTAAAAGTAATCACGCCCTGTCCATTTCGGATAATCGTACCAAAACCACTTGCCGGTACTGGTGGAGTTACGCCAGTGCTGACAACAACAATGTATATGTTAGTTACAGTACCGCCAATCTGAGCACCATCCGTACTTCCAAAGGCCGTATAAGGACGTATCTGATATGTCGCCCTATCGTAGAACAATGGTGTACCGCCGTTTTCCCAGCGTGCGAACACTACACATGAATCCCGATTTGGGATACTTGCTGGTAGTGTCCATGCTCCAGAGATTGATATGATCGCCCTGTAGGTAACATATCCAAAACGACTCACATCAGTTATGCCAGTAAAGTTAGTTGAATCTGACATAGCGATCCCATAGGTTTGGGGTTGTGCTAAGGGTACTTCAAAACTACTTATATCGTAGGTATTTGGTACATTGGGGTAGTACTGATAGGCATTGATATTTAAAGTACCGCCACTTACAGAAGCACTGCGAAGAATATTAACCTTCGGTATACCATTACTTGGACTTGGTTCAACATATACCCCCTTATTGGGGATACACAGATATGTACCACCAGTAGAAGGTCGTTCGAGAGCTACTGACATTGAAACATTATCACCAGTACCATTAAATCCTTGTATTTGATTACGCCCAAGACTACTTAGTATTCGTGAACTCGCTGTTACATCAATTCTTTTATCCCAACCATCTGGAACAATAGTAAATCCCATTGTCATTTTCTTATTCCTTATAGGGGGAGTAAATCCCCCATTTATTATAATCTACCAATCTGTACCCTTACGACTCCAGCACCATCAATAACTGCCAATCCATTACCATTTAGAATTACACGTCCGTTACCATCCTGTGTACCCATCTGGAAGCCACCAGATTTATCAATGTACCAACCTTGAGTACCACCTGAACCAGGATAGTTATCGGAAAATAAAGCACCAGATATTTTACCGTTAGTGATTGCTGCGTCCTGAATCTTTGCGTTAGTAATTTGAGCATCTGCTATTTTAGCATTCGTAATTGCACCATCTTGAATCTTCGCATTCTGAATACTACCGTTTATGATTTTTGCTGAATTGATACTACCATCTGCGATTTGTGCAGTCCCAATAGCAGCGTTCTGAATCATCGCGTTGTTCATATAGGTAGTACCGTTCTGTACTACGAAAGGATAAATCTTAGTATTGTCTGCTGCTGTTCCAGTACTGATAATACTGAATCTGTCTGCTACTACAGTAAACAATGATTCAGTACCAGAACTTGCTAAGGCAATACCGGCAACATATCCATTGTTGTTTACGCTTAGTTGCCAGCCTGTGTATTTAGCATCATCAATGATTTCTTGTTTGACCTGGTTAAATTCAGAACTTGCTAAAATCCCGTCAACAACATCATTATTCAACTGGCTAAATGGTACGCTGGTTTGTTGTAGGAACGGTATCATTGTTGACCACTGAATTTCATCAGTACCAAAGATATCAATCATACCGGCACGTAGGTAGTATTGACCATCTGACACAACTACCCAATCACCCCAGCGATTAGTACTGATATAGTTATTTTCAATTGAACTAAAGTTTTCTGTATTACTAATCTGGATGTATACACCTGCGTAGTCTTTAGGCTGGTTCACATCAGACCATTCAAATACTATCTGACCAATCGCACTACGTGGTATTAGGTTCTGTATAAGCGGTGCCTGTGGATTCTTAACCGTTATTAAGGTTTCCTGTGAGTATGTACCAGTAGTCCGCCCCAAGGCCGTTACACCAAGGATTACGCTTCGGTTAGTACCATCTGCTTTGTTGTACTGGAATGTGTAATTAAACTGGTTTGTAGAACTGTAATAGGTGTTTATTAGTACACCAGTAGTGTTATACACCTTGATTTGATACTTACTGAAGTACTGATTAAATGGAAGATTATTAACTAGCAATCCTGATTGATCATTCCATCCAATTAGGAAGTCTCCGCTAGTAGTATTAGTACCGCCCAAATCATTATTCAAAAGTACTAAATTAGTTGGCTGTGGTAATGTAAACTCATATTCTGGCTTAATATTAAGTATCGTAATACGTTCAGATAAAAAACCAAGGTTATTATATGCCGCAACACCGAAATCATAGTTAACGCTTGGATCAAGATTGAACAAGTCGAACACGTTCACGTACTGGTTTACAGAACCACCATACGTCCATATAGCCGCGTTAGCTGGCCTGTAGTAAATGTAGTAACCGCGTAAGTACTGGTCTGGTGAAGCCGTCCAGCTCAAAGTAACCACGTTACCAGAGATTGTACCGCCCTTCTTAACTGCCTGTAGGTTACTTGGTGGACGAACTGAGATTACCTGCCCTACCTGCCCATCTACCGGGAACACTCCAGGATCAATACCTTCATAAATCCCTTGATTATACTCAAGGCAAGTTAAGGTCATCATACCGACGTTTTCTACTGAAGTAGAAATTTCTTTTCCATATACACGGTACTGTTTATTAACAATTCCATATTCAGGGAAGTTAACAGTAATAACTGACCAAACCTGTAAATCCCATGCACTGTCTGTACTGAATACTAATGTATTGTGAGAGTACTTAGATTTTAGTAGTTCAATATTAACAAGGTAACGTAACTGGTCTTTACTGTGTACCCATTCATAAGCCATTGCTTTAGGGATGATAGTACCATCGGATTCAATAACATCACTTTGGGAAATATCACTTGGAATACGAATTACGTCAGTACTATATGAGTTCTGAATATTAGTCCATGAAGCATCGATACAGTTAAAGTAATCAGTAGTACCTGAAGTAGTGATTTTAACATTACCAAACATATTACTTTCATCAAATGTAGCAACACTTGAACCGGGAATATCAAGAGTTAGATATAATTTACCGGCGTGAATGTAAGTTACACCACCAAAGGTCATTAGTATCTTTTCGATATTTGCTTTGTATGAATCACCATAACTGATATTACCAACTGAGTTAAAGCCATACTGTAGGCAGTAGTTAGCGGCAGTACGGAAACTTTGAAGATCAATATTGTTTGGATCTATTGACATTCCATAGACAGTATTAGTTAGGAAGTCGTATAACTGACTTGGTGGATTACTTGAAGCACTGATAGCCATTGTATTTAAATCACGGATTAACTTACCTTTGATTTCAACTGTTAGTACATAGTTATCATTAGTAAGAATGTCGTTTTCAAGGCTGCTTTGAGTCTTTTTAATTACACAACCAATCTGAACAACACCATTACCTTTAAAGTTATTATTCCAGCGACTACCACCATATTGTAAACCTAGTGACTTACTTCCTGAGTACTGAGCCTTACCAAAACGTACTTCAAGCTGTAAATATGGTCTGAACTTTTCAAGAATACTTGAAGCAGGAATGATACCCTCACTGCCGATCTGATTGGCTAGTACTGGTTCATCGTCGATATAAATCTGATTGATTAAGTTACCTACTTCACCCATCGCTATGGCGTGTTCAGTATACAAGTACTGGCTTGACTCATTCTGGACGTTATACCAGGGAACTATAGAACCAACCTTACAGAAGTCATTTGCGTTAGTACCGCCATACAAGATAGGCATACCAGACTGTGGATCGGTTGACCGTGTTAGTGTTGTTGCCGTGTCACCATAGCCAGTAGTGTTAGGACTTAAGGCAGTTAGTGAACTGGTAGCAACGTACATTGCCGCACCTGCTGCCGCTCCCCATGCTGCCGCTACATACAAAGACGTACCGCCAGTAAATACGGCTGCTGCTACAGCTACTGCTGTGATTACGGCACTTAATATGCCGGGTGAACTTGATCCGCCCATGTTGTGATTTCCTTATCAATTTTTATTCTATATATTTTCCCGGTTAATCCTGCCGGTACTTGAACACTTTTAAATTTGTGTAATTCATGGTCTACTTCAATGTATGAGCCATGTAGGAAGATACTTGCGTTTAATCCATCAATGTAGATATCACCATATATTTGTGTATCCACTTCAACACAATGCCGTTTTACCATATCTTCTAAATTCTTGAAGCCATTCTTCTTGAATAACTTTTTACCTGCGGTGATACTGGTGTACTGACCTACTGCTAACTTTTCATATTCAGTACCGCAAATACGATCCAGTAGTTTTAGTACAATAATGTTACAGTCATTAGTTCCGATTTCGTAAGGTGTATTAATCGCTTCTTCGGTTGTTTTTATAATATGAATAATATTCTTCATCACTTATACTTCCATTGTTGTTCTGCGTGAATAATACCAAGTAAACTAAAGTACTCATCCCCTGGGTTTGTAGACTGGTGTACTGAGTTAGCCGCTAATGTACGCATCTGTACATCAAGTTTATTCCATATACTATTAAGGTTCACAGTAATGTCATTATTGATACTTCCTGACTGATTGTTTGCTTCAGTTTCGAAGAAGTCGATATAACCACTAAACATTAAGTCATGGTCAATTACTGTATTGTCTGCTGGACTTAATATAGTTAGATAGATATTTACTCTGGCTTTCCTGAATGCTCCAGAGTTTGCCAGCACTCTAAAACTTGGATTGATATTAGAGATTTTAAAACTTATTGATTCGTTCTGAATGTCTTTCTGTTCATTGAAAGTCGGAAAACTGTTATTTACGAAGTCTGGAAAACTTACATAGTTGATACCATTTGCCTGTACATCAGTGAATGCGTCCGTTAAATGTAATTGCCCTGCTGGTGAACCTGCTACCGGGTATATATCAACACACTTAACAGTAACACCCATTGATACTACATCACTTAGATTAAGTACTGTCTTGTTAGTACCACGTTTCAAGTTATAGAACTGAAGTAACGCGGCATTGGTGAATACTGCTGAGTTCATTAGATTGCCTCTGTTGCTTTAAGTTGAATACTCATAACGTTCTGTACCTGGATTTGATAGTCATTATCTGGATCAAGTACAAATTGGCCTTGAATATTGTTATATTTGATTGTCTCACCAGTATTTACCTGAGCACGTAGATTTGGGAATAGACTTAGTAAAGTACCAGTATTAGCTATAACCCGGTAAATCTTGCTGTGGTTAGCGAACTGAACCAATGAACCAACTTCAAGATTATTGGGTTGAGTATTGACCTGATA
>Ga0157371_10005967_pt1 | contig 10162 bp, 8 predicted proteins | sample C45metaG_FD_113462 | JGI IMG/M metagenome (GOLD analysis project Ga0157371, IMG submission 113462) | Corn rhizosphere microbial communities from Kellogg Biological Station, Michigan, USA - C4-5 metaG | ecosystem: Host-associated > Plants > Roots > Rhizosphere > Soil | place: USA: Michigan...
GCGGCCGCGAAAGAGACGCTGGATCAGGGAGCACGGCCGGAAGACGAGATCCGTCCGGTGCCGCACGGTGCGCTGCTGACCCGCTTGGAGCGCGCCGATCAGTCCGCTCGAGGATTCCAGGACCAAGACGCGGACCTGGATGCCGATCTGACAGCGCGTCAGGCGGACGGGCAGGGCGTCCGCAGAGTTCCTCGCTGGATCGAGCGTCTGCTCCGCATTCCGCTTCCAGTGAAGCTGGTCGGTGCAAACGTCCTTCTGCTCGTCGTCGCGGCAACTACAGCACTCGTGCTACGCCATCGCGAGCTGAGCACCGGCCCCGTCCTCGCGGTCGTGATCATCGCATATCTCGTCGCACTGCTGCTGAACACGGGGCTCGTGATGCTCGCGGTTCGGCCGCTTCGCGTACTCGAGAAAACGGTGGACACGATATGGCATGGTGATCTGGATGCACGGGTCCCGATGTCACTGCTCGCCGACAGGCATGTCAGGCGCGTGGCGCGCATGTTCAACATTCTGCTCGATGGCCTCGTCGCGGACCGCGCACGTACGCGCCGCCTCGCCAGCGAGATCATCGACGCTGGCGACAGGGAGCGCGCCGCAATCTCGCGCGAGTTGCACGATTCCGCCGCTCAGTCACTCGCAGCGCTCGCGATGCAGCTGGGCGTTGCGGTCCGAAGCATCGACGACGCACCGCCCCACATGCTACGCGAGCGCATCGAAGGAGCCCGGACACTCGCAAACAGCACGCTGGAAGAAATACGCATGCTGGCGCACACGATGCACCCGCGCGTACTCGACGATCTCGGCCTCATCGCAGCGCTCAAGCGCCTCGCGCGCGAGACGGCGGATCATTCCGCCAGCTACCCTACAGCGGGAAAGGCCGGGGCCATCGTCGTCGAGGTGCTGGCGACGGAAGGCAGCGACGATGCGCTGTCGGCACCTGTCAAGTCGGTGTTGTATCGTGTCGCGCAGGAAGCCGTGCAGAACGCGCGTCGGCACGCTGCGCCCAGAAACATCGAGATCCGTCTCGAGACCGGCCCGCGCTCCGTGATTCTGGAAATCGCAGACGACGGCCGCGGATTCGATCTTGCCGCTACACAGCGCGAACAGACGGGCATCGGACTGTTCACGATGCGGGAACGCGTCGCCCTCGTCGACGGGGAGTTGCGTGTCACGACCAGACCGGGCGGCGGTACGTCCGTAGTGGCCTCGATACCGTTGCACGATTCATCTTCAGAAGATCAACGCGGAGCAGATACATGAGCGCACCGAACATTCGCGTAATTCTCGCCGACGATCACGCCGTCGTCCGCGCGGGCCTCAGGGCGGTGCTCGGCGCCGCACCCGACATCGATGTGATCGGTGAAGCCTCCAATGGAACCGAAGCCGTGCAGCTCGCCGGCACTCTCGATCCCGACGTCGTCGTCATGGATCTGACGATGGATGGGATGGACGGCGCCACTGCAACACGCGAGATCGTCGCCAAGCATCTGCGCGCACGCGTGCTCGTGCTGACGATGCACGCCGAGGAAGACTATCTCATCCCCGTACTCGAAGCAGGGGCGGCGGGCTATCTGATGAAGAACGCCGCCGATCGCGAACTGGTTGACGCCGTCCGCACAGTTGCACGCGGCGACATGTTCATACGCCCAAGCGCCGCCAAGATTCTCGCGCAGGGCGTGACGAAGAAGGATCCGCTGAACGCCGACCGCACGCGCTTCGAGCGCCTGACCGATCGCGAACAGAACGTCCTGCGCCTGACGGCGCAGGGATATTCCGCACCCGAGATCGGCGAGCGGTTATTCATCAGTCCCAAGACCGTCGATACGTACAAGCAACGCATCGGCGACAAGCTCGGACTCACTCACCGCGCCGAATACATTGCCTTCGCGCTGAAGCTGGGGTTGCTGACGGAATAGCGGTATGTCACTCGTCATTCCCGCGAAAGCGGGAATCCATGTTATCGATCTTGAAGTGCGATGCTGACACAAGGCTGATCGGCAGCAGGTGGATTCCCGCTTTCGCGGGAATGACGATCATGTCCCGCTCTTTCTCCCTCTACCGCTTCGCGTCCAGTTGCGCCAACAGCGTCGCGACAGCGGCATCGAGCTGTGAATCCTTGCCTGAATAACTCTCGCCCATCGGACGCTTAACTTCCACGTCCACTGGACGCGGATGCATCTCCATGTCCTTGCCGTCGAGACTCGTGATTCGCGTTGACGGAAGGCGCTCGGTCGTGCCATCGATCAGCGTCGCCGCCGAGGTGAAGATGATCCACCCGCCAGTCGGCTCGCCAACCACCTTGCCGAGCTTGAGCGTGCGATAGCCCTGCGTGAAATCCTCGCCGTCACTCAGCGTGTGCTGATTCGTCACGAGTATCGTCGGACGCTCCAGCGAACGCTGGCCAAGCTGCGTGCGCGCCGACACGACGGGCCGGTCCCGGCTCTCCATGTTCAGATACGGTTGCCGCGATAGTACGTCCATCGCGTAAACATTGACGAATCCACCATTGTTGTTGCGTACGTCTATCACGACTCCGTCGCGCTTCATGTTCTCTGCGTCGAGGTCGACGTACAGCTGGCCCAGTGCGTTCTGCGACATGTCGTACATGTGTACGTAGCCGAGACGACCGTGGCTCGCCTTCTCGACGTACGCTCGCCGCTGCTCCACCCACGCACGATACAGCAATCCCTTCTCCGTAGTCGTGTTCACCGGGAGCACTGCAACGTCGCGCGGTGCTGCGGACGGCGTGGCCGAGACGGCGAGCGTCGTTCTCCGGCCTATGGTGTAGGCGAGCAGCTGCTGAAGATTGGAGTGACCGGTGAGCGGAGTGCCGTCCACGCTGCGCAGGTATTCGCCGACCTTGATGCCTGAAACCTCGGCCGGTGAAAGCGGAACGACCTGCGTGATGTGAAAGACACCGCTTCGCTCGTACTCGTCGCGATCGAAGCTGAGTCCGACGCGGCCCGCGTACGGAGGATGCGGAGCCTGGGCACCGATTCCGGAATGCGACGAGTTCAGCTCACCGACCATGAGCGACAGAATCCTGCGCATCTGGTCCGGTGTCTCCGCGCCTTCGATTCGCTGTGAGTACTCCGTGCGTATCGCGTCCCAGTCGACGCCGTTCATTCTGGGATTGAAGAAATTGTCGCGGAGATAACTCCATGCTTCGGCGAAAACTTCACGTTTCTCCTGCGAGAAGTCGACGTCCATCTCCGCCGATACCGCCAGTGGGTGCGCCACGCGCGATTCCACCGTGATGCTGTTTATCCGGCCGCCTTCCAGGTAGAACACATCCTTGCCGTCAGGTGACCATTGCGCGTCCGACTTGCGGCCCGGACTCGACGTCAGTTGACGAGCCACCACGGGAGTCTTTGCGAGATCGTCCAGCGAATATGTGTACAGGTTGGTCTGACCCGCCGAGCCCGCCGTCAGCAGCGCGGTTTTTCCATCGGGGCTTATCGATACGTCGAAGACATCCACTTCCACTGGAAGTAGCGACAGACGATCGCGAATTCTGTCGAACACGATGTTCGTCCGCGCCGGCGACCCCTTTACTCCATTGCGCCGCGCAAGTTGTGAATCCGAGCTGCTGACTGCGGTCCTGCTCGTGTCGCTCGAATCCCGGGGCGCCGCCGGCTGCTGGCGCCGCGGCAGCGGTTGAGTTTGCGGAGTCGGAACCCGCGGCGATTCCTCGCGAAAGAGATCGTGGAACTGATCTTCGCGAAAGTGCGGCGTACGCGGGATGAGATCGATGCGCGCAAGCTGGCGCATCTCTGTTCTCTGCCCCGTAGAGAGGAGGATGTAACTGCCATCCCTGCTCCATGCAATCGCGTTGCTCGACGTATTCGCCAGGAAGCTCACCGGCCTGCTATCCCCGCCGGCGATACTCACTACCTGCACGTTGGAGAAATTTCTCGGGCCTGCATCGGGCGTGTACGCGACCCAGCGGCTGTCCGGCGAGAACGCGACGTCGGATCTGCCCAGGAACGGTGGCCGACTCAACTCCGCCGTTGCGAGCAGCCGATCACTCATACTCGGCATGTCGAGCACTCGCAGCTCGCGCGCATCACGCGTGTACACGATGTGCGCGCCATCCGGCGACCATTGCGGAGATACGTCGCTCGAACCACCGTGCGTGAGCTGAGTCTCCTTGTTCGTGGTGAAGTCGTAACTGAAGAGGTGCCTTGGTCCGTCTCTGTCGCTGGTGTACACCAACCGCTTGCTGTCGGGAGCCCACTCGAGCTGGTCTTCCGCGGCCGGCGTATTGGTCACGCGAATCGCGTCGCCTCCGTCTTTTGACGACGCAGCGAATATCTCGCCGTGCACGATGAACGCCACCTTTCTGCCATCGGGCGACAGTGCGAATCGCTGAATGCCGTTCGTGAATGTGCGATGCTCGGTGCCTGCGGCAGCTGGGGAACCACGCAGCGTGATCGAAACCGCAACGGCCTTGTGCGTTGCGACGTCGTAACGCCATATCCCGAAATTGCGCTCGAACACGATCGACTTGCCGTTCGCCGATATCGCCGGCCAGATCACGCGGCCATCGGTGAACGTCGTCAGTTGCCGTGCAGTCGCATTTGCGGATGCAGCTTGCTCCCACAGATTCGCTGCGCCGCTTCGGTCCGATACGAAGTAGATCGTCGCGCCGTCAGCACTCCACATCGGCCAGCCACTCTTCGCGCCCATCGGAACGATTGGTGTGTAGGTCGGCGTGCCATGTACATCACGAACGAGATCGATCTCGCTCTCGTCCAGGTGACTGTGACCCTTCCGCCACCACTGCCCGCGCGAGACGCCGCGCGCTGTGATTGCGAGTACGCTGCCGTCGGGCGACGGTGCGCCCCAGAACTCTGCCGCATAGCGATCGCCCGCCACTGCCATCGGCGTTCCGCCATCGGAGTGGACGCGGAATTCGTCACTCATTCCCGAGATGTCGCTCCGGCCGGACGAGAAATACAGCCACGCACCATCGTGCGACCACGCATCGAGCTGCTCGGCCTGATCGTCGTACGTGATGCGTTGCAGCTGTCCAGTCGCCAGCGTCAGCACGTATATGTCGCCGTTTCCCGTGCGGGTGGATACGAACGCCATGCGCGTACCATCCGGCGAATACAGCGGCCGCGATTCGTCCGCTGCGTTCGACACCAGCAACCTCGCATCGCCGCCCTGCGCCGGCACCGTCCATATGTCGCCCGCCGAGACGAACGCAATCTCGCTTCCGTCCGGCGACAGACTCGGCTCCGCGAACGACGGGAGCGCAGTTGGAGTGGCAGCAACGGCAGCTGTAGAACCGCGTTGCACCGACATCGGTCCGCTCGGTAACGCGGCGATGGCGACGGACATGGCGAGGACTACGCGCGAGGAAAACAGCATGGCGAGTTTGATTACCGAGTGAAGAACGAAATGCCGATCGTGAATGCGAGCTGGTTGATGCTGTCAGCGTGGCCGGAGCACCCCGGATAGGCGCAATTCGTCTCGATGCACGCCTGCTGCACATTATGTACGGTAGCGTACATATCCAGTGATGGGAGCACAGAGAAACGGCATTCCGGGGCAGAATAATCTGGCCAATTCCGAGCGAGGTTGTGAGGGTGGTGGAGGTGCGCGCACATAGCTCGGTACCCGTGCGTGGCACACTACTTACAGCTACCCCGGTGTGAACAGTCCACATCGACACGCAGCGGTGGTCATCATTGCGTTGCTTTCCTTCACCGCTTGCCACGGCCACTCGCCCGACTCCGGCGGCGATGTGGCACTTGCACGCGACCTCGCCGAGGCTCAACTCGCTGGCTCGTCTGCGAGCGCGGGAGGACGTGTTGCGTCGGACTCGGAGCATGTCGCCGGCAACTTGGATGCAGGCAATCCGCCCGCCGTTGCACGCCCCGTGGGAGGCCGTACTGCAGCTTCGCCTCCGGCTCGTGCTGCCGACAGGAACACCGTGGTGACATCTGCTGCATCTTCGCGGAAAGCCACGGATCGCACACGCAACCGTGCGAAACAAACACGAGTCGATCCTTGTGCATCATCCGAGTCGCAGGATCAGAACAGGTGCCTCGCGCTAAGTGCTCATCGCTCCAATGTGCGACTCGACTCGATCTATCGATTGATTGTGAAGGCCGTGCGCAAGCAGCAGCGCGTCCCCGCCGGTGCCGCAGATCCGCCCTACGCCGCGACGCTCGGTCAGGCAGAGAAGACGTGGATGTCGTGGCGCGATGCGGAATGTGAGCGAGTCACGCGCGGCAAGGGCGGTGATCAGTGGGCCGTGCCGCGCGCGAGGTGTCTTGCGACTCTGACCAATGAGCGCGCAGCCGAGCTGGACCGGATACTGGGGAAGGCACGGAAGCGCTGACGCGCCGTGCTCACCGCCAGCTTGTGAGCGGCGAGCCCTACTTCGTTCCGTCCTTGACCGCCTGTGCTACCGCTGCGGCCACCTGATTCCCGATGCCAGCGTTGACGGTGCATGGTGCCGGGTCGCCGGACGTGCCGTTGGCTTTTGCCGACGCACTCGCAACGCTCGCAACTGCGCTGCTCTTTTCAGATCCGCGCAACCCTGTCGTCACCTGTATCGTCACGTCGAATCGCGAAGCGTTCGGAATCCCGGCGACATCGCCGCACTCCATCAGCGACGTGAGCGGCTTGCCGCCGAAGTCGCTGTGCGAACGATCACGCTCTCCAGCGATTACGTGCGTCGTGGAATCATACTTCGTGATTCGCAGACCCAGCTTGCTGTACGCGATGGGTAGATATTGCCAGGTGGTTGTGGCTGGTGCCTCGATATTGTGCCACACAAGCGGGGTCGGAGAGTTCGGAATGAAATCCACGCTCGTTGCGCCCATCTGAACCTGTTTGACGTCGGTCGTCTGCCCGATATCGCTCGACGTGCCGGCGCCACCGCTTGCACAGGCTACACAGGCTGCCAGGGTGAGTGCACCAATTGTCGCAGATGATTTCATCCTTACCTCCGGTAGGCGATTTTCTTCAGGGCGATTCCGCGCGCGGCCGCTCGTCCCGGAAGCTATAGCGCGCAGGCTGGCGGCGACAGCTGTTCCCGGGGGATACCTTTATAGCCGGGTATCACAGGGTTCCACGCAATCACCAACATCCGTCCCGGACAAACCGTAAGCTTGCTATGCTGACCCCATATTCGCTTCTACAGGCAGCCGAGGTCCATATAACGGCCTCGGACGTTGCGACTGAATACGCCGGCTTCCTCGCGTACTTCGGCATATTCGGAGCCCTGGGCTTCCGATGGCTCGTGCTCCGTCGAACTGCGGCACGCCAGCCGGAGATCGGCGCAACCGGTGGCCCGGTTGCGCTGTCATTGCAGTCGGCTGAGATCGGCGCCGCGCGCATTGGTATAATCGGCGCGTTCTTCATGTTGCTCAATCTGTTGATGAGCCTTTCAGCCCGAGCCTCCGACAAGGGAATATCCTTCGGTAGCGCAATCGCAGCGGGCGGTGGAAGGACAGTAGCAGCGTTCCTGTTCGTTGCCGTGTTTCTGCTGGCGTTCGCGGTCGCACTCAAGCGTGCGCGCGCCGCGTGGATCGTTGCTGCGCTCGCCGGCATCATATACGCATTGCAGAATATCAGGTCTGGCAAATGGGCGTCACTCGTCAATCCGCTGCACGAAGTGGCGGCGTCGCTGTGGATCGGTACGCTGTTCGTCCTGGTAGTCGCCGGGCTCCCTGCGATTCTTCGCAGCACGCTTTCGTCCGAGCGGCGCGGCACGCTGGTCGCTGATCTCGTCGGCGACTTCTCTCCGGTCGCGATCGGTGCCTCGTTGCTGCTTGTGATCACAGGTATCACCACAGCGTGGCGCCATCTCAAGTTCGTAGCGGCGTTGTGGACCACACCGTACGGCTACGCCCTCGACGTCAAGCTCGTGCTGGTTGCAACAGTCGTCGCGCTCGGTGCGTGGAACTGGCGACGCATGCGTCCGCGGCTGGGCGCGGAGCAGGCCGCACATGACATACGACGCAGTGCAAAGGCTGAGTTGTTCGTTGCGTCGCTCGTGCTGGTCGTAACTGGCATACTCGTAAGTCTGCCATCACCGCGACTTCCACACCCGTAGCGAGAGCTGGGCACGACTCAGGAAGAAATCGTTTCATTCGCCGCAGCAGGCTTTGCGTGCGGCGGTGATGTCAGTATGCCGCGCCTCTCGTAGATCGGGTGCATCACCGCGCGCAGTCTGGGGAGGCGTGACGCGAACCATATTCCGGCCGCCACCGAGGCTGCGCCGCCGAACAGGATCGTGTACTCAGATCCGATTCTCGCTGCGACCGCTCCGGCCAGGAGACTGCCAATCGGTGCCGTGCCCAGGAATGCCATGACGTAGAACGCCATGACGCGCCCGCGGAGACGCTCGTCGACGAGCGTCTGGATGATGGTGTTGATCGACGCCATCTGCACCATGAATCCTGCTCCCACGATCGGCAGTATCGCGAGCGACAGCCACAACTGGCGCGACAGCGCGAAGCCAATGAGCCCGAGTCCGAACGTGATCGTTGCCATGGCACTAACGTCCTCGAGTCCTATCACCGACAATCTCGATGCGAGATACAGCGCGCCGATGAGCGCGCCCACACCCGACGCTGTCATGAGGAAGCCCAGCGTGTGCGCGCCGCCATGCAGCGTTTGCGTTGCGATCGCAGGCATGAGCACGGTGTAGGGCATGCTCATCGTGCTCACGATCGCGAGCAGTATCAGCGCGGTGCGAATCGGCAGCGAACCCCTGATGTATTGCAGTCCCGTGCGGAACTCCTCGGTCACGCGCGTTGTTATCGGCTCGCGCTCCGCGCGTGTGACGTGCATCGCCAGCAGTGAGGCGATCACCGCGATGTAGGAGATTGCATCGACCATGAAGCACCACCCCTCGCCGGCCAGCGCGATGATCATCCCACCGATGGACGGCCCCACGATGCGACTCGCGTTCACCATCGTCGAGTTGAGCGCAATCGCGTTGGAGAGATAACTGCGGTCGTCCACCATCTCGACGACGAACGCCTGACGCGCGGGAGTGTCGAACGCATTGATGCTTCCCTGTACCAGCTGAAGAATCAGGATCTCCGTGACGGTGATCATGCCGGCGAACGCAAGAATCGCGAGCGCGAGTGATTGCAACATCGAGAGCACCTGCGTCACCACCAGCACGGTATGACGGTTCCATCTGTCGATCAGCACACCGCTGAACGGCGTGAGGATCAGCGTCGGGATCTGGCTGCAGAAGCCGACGACGCCGAGCAGGAACGCGGAGCCGGTGAGTCGATATACCAGCCAGCTCGTTGCGATTCGTGTGATCCATGTACCGACGAGCGATACACTCTGGCCGCCGAAGAACAGGCGGTAATTGCGGCTGCTGAGCGCGCGGCCGATGCTCGGTCGGCGGGAAGTCGGTGGTGGTGCGGGGAGGGGTGCGGAGATGGGTGCGGTCATTTCTTCATGCCGCACGTCGGTTATTCAAGGAGCACGCCGCGCAGGCTTTCCGCGGCTTTCGTCAGATGGAGCCCGAATCAGTGCTCGTCGGATCCGGCAGGCAGCGTGGCTGCCAGGTCGGCCGGCTGGATCCATTCATTGGCCCAGTCGCCGATCGCGACGATCGCCGTTTCGAGTGCGCGGCCCTTGTCCGTCAGCTCGTATTCGATGCGCACCGGCGTTGTGGGGAACACGTTCCGCTTCACCACCCCTTCGGCTTCGAGCTCCCGTAACCGCTCCGCGAGCATCCGATCGCTGATGTCGGGGACGTTCTCCCGGATTTCGTGGTATCTGGATTTGCCGGCGAGCATTGCGCTGATGATCGCGCCAGTCCAGCGGCGACCAATCAACTCGACTGCCTTGTGATACTTGGGGCAAACCGATTCCTGGCTCATATACTGTATGTAAGTAGGAATACGGGCATTGACAATAGTTACTTATCTAAATATAGTAACTTATCTAGAGTTATCGGAGTGACTCTATGACCGGACGGTATAAAATCCCCTTCTCGGAGACTTTGGATGTTTACAAGTACAAAAAACGACGCCGGATCTGCAGTGACTAGCCTGGCCGGCACGTGGAAGATCGATCCTGCGCATTCGGGAGTCGAGTTCGTCGTCACCCACCTGATGATATCGAAGGTTCGGGGGCGGTTTTCGGATATTTCCGGCTCCGTCGTGACCGA
>Ga0157371_10005970_pt1 | contig 10159 bp, 12 predicted proteins | sample C45metaG_FD_113462 | JGI IMG/M metagenome (GOLD analysis project Ga0157371, IMG submission 113462) | Corn rhizosphere microbial communities from Kellogg Biological Station, Michigan, USA - C4-5 metaG | ecosystem: Host-associated > Plants > Roots > Rhizosphere > Soil | place: USA: Michigan...
ACAACCCGCCACGCGCTTTTTGCTCGGTGCCAGCGAAGAGAGCGCCGCGCTGGCGGCTCAGCTCGGCTGGCAGTTTGTGTTTGCTGCGCATCTCAACGGCGATCGGGAGCTGATGGCACGTGCGTTGACGCTCTACAGCGCGCGCAGCGGCGGCGAAAAGGCGCTGGTGGCAGTCCAGGCGATTGTGGCTGACTCCCCGGCGGCGGCATCCGAGCTGGCCGCCTCGCTGCAACTCTGGCGCGTGGAGGCGGAAGGCAGCGCGCCGGTCACCGTGGGCAGCGAGGAACAGGCGCAGGCGTGGGTGCGTCAGGCGGGCAATCCGCCACACCGCATCACGCCGCGTGAGGTTCCCGCGCTGAAAGGCACCGCGGCGCAGGTTCATGCCCAGCTGCACGCGCTGCATCAGCGCTATGACATTGATGAGTTCATCATCGATACCCCCATCGTCGACGCCACCGCACGGCTCTGGTCGATCGAACAGCTGGCCAGCCCTCTGCTGGTCGCAGCCTGATTTCACCCCACGGAGAAGATCATGACTCAACGCGTTCTGCGTCTCGGCACCATGCTGCACGGCGCTGCCGGAAATATGTCCGCCTGGCGCCATCCGGCGGCGGTGGCGGATGCCAGCATTAATCTCAACTACGCCATCGAGGTGGCGCAAAAGGCCGAGCAGGGAAAGCTCGACTTCCTGTTTGTGGCCGACGGGCTGTTTATCAATGAAAAATCGATTCCTCATTTTCTCAACCGCTTTGAGCCGCTGACGCTGCTCAGCGCGCTGGCGGGCGTCACGCAGCATATTGGCCTGGTAGGCACCGTTTCGACCTCTTATAGCGAGCCGTTTACCGTTGCCCGCCAGTTTGCCAGCCTCGATCACCTCAGCGGCGGGCGTGCAGGCTGGAACGTGGTGACCTCACCGCTGGAAGGATCGGCGAAAAACTTCTCCCGTCAGCAGCACCCGGAGCACGCGCTGCGCTATCGCATCGCCGATGAGTATCTGCAGGTGGTGAAAGGGCTGTGGGATTCGTGGGAAGAGGATGCGTTTGTGCGCGACAAAGCCAGCGGCACCTTTTTTGACGCCAGCAAAATGCATGCGCTGCATCACCACGGCGATTTCTTTCAGGTGCAGGGACCGCTGAACATTGGCCGCACGCCGCAGGGCCGTCCGGTGATTTTTCAGGCGGGCGCCTCGGAGGATGGCCGCGCGCTGGCGGCAAAGCATGCCGATGCGATCTTTACCCATCACGCCAGTCAGGCAGAAGCCGAAGATTTTTATCGCGACGTGAAGCAGCAGCTGGAAAAGCAGGGCCGTCGGCCCGATTCACTGCACATCTTTCAGGGCGTCAGCGTGATCGTGGGTGACGATGCCGATGACGTTGAGCGTCAGTATCAGCAGACCGCGGCGCTGGTCTCGATTGAGGATGCGCTGAATTATCTTGGCCGCTTCTTTGATCATCACGATTTCAGCCAGTACGCGCTGGATGCGCCATTCCCGGCGCTGGGCGAACTCGGTCAAAACAGCTTCCGCAGCACCACCGACGAGATCAAACGGCGGGCGCAGGCGCAGGGCCAGTCGCTGCGTCAGGCGGCGCTGGAAGCCGCCACGCCACGCCCGCTGTTTCACGGTACGCCGGAGCAGGTGGCGGACGGGCTGGAGGCCTGGTTTCATGGCCGCGCCGCCGACGGCTTTATTATTCAGGGCGGCACGCCGGATACCTTCCCGCGCTTTGTCGATCGCGTCGTGCCGCTGTTGCAGCAGCGCGGACTGAGCCGCCGTGACTATCCCGGCGCCACGCTGCGCGCCAGTTTTGCGCTGGATACGCCGCTGAACCGCTATCGCCACGCCGTCACAGGAGCACCATTATGAGAAAAACCGCCGCCGCGCTGACCCTGCTGGCGCTGCTTAACGGCGGCGCTATGGCGGAAAGCGTCTCGCTGAATGGCCACAGCGTCAGCCTTGAGGCGAACCAGACGCCAATTCACACCGCAAAAAACAGCCAGGCGATCGCCCAGCTACCGGCGGGCTATCGCTTTGCCCATCCCGGCCAGTTCACCGTGGCGGTGGCGGCGCTGAACTCGCCGCCGCTGACGGTGTTCAGCGAGGACAACAAAACGCTGATGGGCAGCGAGGTGGACATTGCCCGGCTGGTGGCCGACAGCCTCGGATTACAGCTCAACGTGGTGCCCACCTCATGGGAAGACTGGCCGCTGGGCGTCGCCTCCGGCAAGTATGACGCGGCGATCAGTAACATCACCGTGACCAAAGATCGCAAGGCGCGGTTTGATTTCGCTACCTACCGCAAGGATTCGCTGGGCTTCTATGTCAAAGCCAGCGGTCCGCTGCACGCCATCACCAAAGCGGAAGATATCGCCGGGCTGCGCATCATCGTCGGCTCCGGCACTAATCAGGAGGCGATTTTGCTGGCGTGGGATCAACAGAATCAGGCGAAAGGGCTGAAGCCGTTTGTGCCGGTCTACACCAAAGATGATGCCGCACAGACGCTGGCGCTGCAGGCCGGACGCGCCGACGCCTGGTTTGGTCCGAACGTCACCGGCGCGTGGAAAGCGGCGCTGACCGGTAAAACGCGGTTGGTCGGCAGCGTTGACGGTGGCTGGCCGAAAGCGGCGCACATCGCCGTCACCCTGAAAAAAGCAGGCGGCCTGGCGCAGCCGATCAGCACCGCGCTGAACGGCGTGATGGCTAACGGCGACTATGACAAGGTGCTCAGCCGCTGGGGAGAAAATGTCGAGCGCATCGATCGCTCTGAAATTAACCCCGCCGGACTGGGCGATTAAGGAGAGAGCCATGACCACCCGACGTTTTCGTGAACTTTCACCCGATGCGCCTGAACTGGCGCCGATCCTCAACGGCCTGTTTGGTGAGTACGCCGAGCGCTATCAGGATTACTTTTCGCGCGATGCGGAAGAGGAGCTGACCGAATGGTATCTGCCACCGCACGGGCTGTTTCTGGTGCTGGAGCAGGCGGGGGAGATCATCGCCACCGGCGCCTATAAGCCTTACGACCCGCAGACCGCGGAACTGAAACGTATCTGGACGCGCCGCGACTGGCGGCGTCAGGGCATTGCGCTGGTGATCCTGCAGGAGCTGGAGCGGCGCGCGTTGCGGGCGGGCTATCAGCGCCTGTGGCTCACCACCGGTTTTCGCCAGCCGGAGGCGGTGAAACTCTATCTGGGCCACGGTTATCTGCCGCAGTTCGATATCACCCGCGATCCGGAGGAGTACAGCCAGCCGCCTTACGATGGCCGACTGCGCTTTAGCAAAATCATTGATGCCCACGCCGTGGCGCAGGCGAGCTGACAGAGGAGAACGATCATGAAACATACGCCAGGACTGCGCGTCATACCGGCACGTTATCCGCTGCGCCTGCTCGGCGCCGGTGTGGCGCTGCTGATACTGGCCACGGTGGTTCAGTCGGTGGCGCTGAATCCGCGCTGGGAGTGGGCGGTGTTTGCCCGCTGGTTCTTCGATCCGGTGATCCTCAACGGCCTGTATCAGACGCTGCTGCTGACGCTGTGCGGCACGGTGCTCAGCCTGCTGTTTGGCGGTCTGCTGGCGCTGGCCCGCCTGTCGCCCTCGTGGCTGCTGAGCAGCCTGGCCTGGGGCTATATCTGGCTGTTTCGGTCGCTGCCGCTGATCGTGGTGCTGATTATCCTCTACAACTTCTCCTATCTTTACGAGACGCTGTCGCTGGGCATTCCGTTTACCGCACTGAGTTGGGGATCGTTTCAGACCATCAACGTGCTCGGGCAGTTTCCGGCGGCGGTGATTGGCCTGACGCTGGTGCAGAGCGCCTATACCGCTGAGATCATTCGCGGCGGCTTTCTCGGCGTCGATCACGGCCAGTTTGAAGCGGCCTCCGCGCTCGGGCTTTCATCCTGGCGGCGCACCTGGCGCATCGTGCTGCCGCAGGCGCTGCGCGCCATTATTCCCACCGCGTTTAACGAAATCATCAGCCTGACCAAAGGCACCGCCATTGTCTATGTGCTGGCCATGCCGGAGCTGTTCTACACCATTCAGATGATCTACAACCGCACCCAGCAGGTGATTCCGCTGCTGATGGTGGGCGCGGCCTGGTATCTGGCAATTACCAGCGTGCTGTCGCTGCTGCAATATGGCGTTGAGCGCTGGCTGGCTCGCAGCGTCGATCGCCAGCCCGCGCCGTCAATCTGGCGGCAATGGCGCGGTCGCATCCGTTCATTCACTGATAAACAGGAGCCCGATCATGTCCGAAGCCATTGATTACCGCTTGCAGCCAGCGCAGGGAGAGATTGTTATTACCGGCGTCAGCAAGTGGTTTGGCAAACACAAGGCGCTGGATGGCGTGTCGCTGCAGCTGCCACCGGGTTCGGTAACGGTGATCCTCGGGCCGTCGGGATCGGGCAAATCGACCCTGCTGCGCGCCATCAACCATCTGGAGCGGGTCGACGAGGGCTTTATTCAGATCGACGGCGATTACATCGGCTACCAGCGGCGCGGCGACCGCCTGTATGAACTGAAGGAGAAGGCGATTTTGCGTCAGCGCATCAACGTCGGCTATGTGTTCCAGAACTTCAACCTGTTTCCCCATATGACGGTGCTGGATAACCTGATTGAAGCGCCGATCGCCCATAAAAAATGCAGCCGCGCGCAGGCGGTGGAGCTGGCGTGGCAGCTGCTGGAAACCGTGGGGCTGCGCCACAAGGCTGATGCCTGGCCGCGCCATCTGTCGGGCGGTCAGCAGCAGCGTATCGCCATCGCCCGCGCGCTGGCGCTGTCACCGCGCGTGATGTTGTTTGATGAGCCGACCTCGGCGCTGGACCCCGAGCTGGTGGGCGAGGTGCTCGACGTGATCAAAAAGCTGGCGCGCTCGGGCACCACGCTGGTGATTGTCACCCATGAAATCGGCTTTGCGCGTGAGGTGGCGGATAACGTGGTGTTTATGGTGGATGGCAAGATCGTTGAGCAGGGCAGCGCCGCGCAGGTGCTGCACAATCCGCAGCATCATCGCACGCGGCGTTTTCTCGATAAGGTGCTGTGAAATGCTGAGATATTCAGGAATAAACCTGACAGGGGTAGCGATCGCCAGCGCGCTGTTCTCGCTGACCGTGCAGGCATCCGCCATCGATCTGCTGGCCAACGAACGGCCAGTCAACGCACCGGTCAGCGCGGCGGCGGTGGCGCTGCTGCCAAGTCCCAACGTGCTGGTGACGCCGGGCACTCTGACCGTGGCGACCTCGTCAACTAACTCGCCGCCGCTGGCGCTGCTGGCCAGCGATAACCAGACCCGCATCGGCAGCGATCCGGATATTGCCCGCCTGATCGCCGACGGCCTTGGCCTCAAACTTAAGCTGGTGCCCGCCTCGTGGGAGGAGTGGCCGCTGGGCCTGACCTCACGGCGCTACGACGTGGCGATGTTTAATATCGCCGTCACTGAAGAACGTAAGCAACGTTTTGATTTTGCCGTTTATCGTGCCGATAACCACGCCTTTGTGGTGAAGAAAAGCAGCGCCATCACGCGCATTAACCAGCCCGCTGAGATTGCGGGCAAGCGCATCATCGTGGCTTCCGGCACCAACCAGGAGCGCATTTTGCTGAAGTGGGATGAAGAGAATCGGGCAAAAGGGCTGCCGCCGGTTGAGCCGATCTACTTAACCGACGACGCCTCCGCCACCCTGAGCCTGCTCTCCGGGCGGGCTGATGCGCAGTTTGGCCCCCATTCGATCGCGGCATATAAAGCAGCGCTTAACGGCCAGACGCGGCTGGTGGGCAGCGGGCCGTTTCGCGCGTGGGTAGCAGTGACCACCAAAAAGGGCAACGGGCTGGCGGCGGCGCTCTCCGCCTCGCTGAACAGTGCCATCGACAGCGGGCGCTACGCACAGGTTTTGGCGCGCTGGGGCGAACAGGATGAGGCGGTTAAAACGTCGGTGATCAATCCCGAGGGCATTCATTATTAACCTTCAGCTACGTCAAATAAGCATTTTGACTGACGGCCTGCGGTAATAAATGATAACGGCAGGCAATAAAACCGGCGCCCTGGTACTTCTCAGCGGCGCTTTTTTTGTTAAATAGTCTAAAAATGATGCGGATTTTATTTTTCAGGTAACGCAAAGAGAAAATAAAAGGGCAGTGCATACGCAAGGCAGTATACAAAAGCAATATGAAAATTCCTGGCCTTACAAAATATTTTGTACAGAATTTTCTGTACAGCTTTTGCTTTTTTGTATAACTTAGCTAACAACAGATGCAGCTTTATTTTCAACCATTTTCCTGAAGGAGCAAATGATGCTTCAGCAACGACGGACCCCAGAGGCAGAGCATACGGTTTCCGACTATATGCAGTCCAGCAACGACGCGTTCCCTTCGTCGCAAGAGACGCTGGGCTACATTGTTACGGACATTATTCGTGCCGGGGAGACGGTAAGTCGCAAGGCGATTTGCGCAAAGTTGTTAGCCAGACTGTCCGACAATCAGGATCCTGAGCTGGAAAAACAGTACCACGAATTAATTGCGTTACTGCTCGGGCGCGAATAAAAGAATAACAGTATAATAAACGCTGGCTTCGGCCAGCTTTTTTAACACCTGCAAATCAGTAAAGCGCATGAATACCCTCTGCAACACTCTTCTATATTTGGCTGGCCTGACTTCTCTTATTCAGTGCCTGCTAAAACACCGCCAGTTGTCCCGACGCCATTCCCGCTTTCACACCGCACCGTCGGTGGTCAGTAATATCCCGTGTCTGGCTGGCTCCTTTTATTCCCGGCAGAGGAGAGTATTTGAATAACGACGATGAAATAAGAGAGATGTATAACGCCCTGGGCGAAGCCGTGCTGAGCCTGCTTGATGCTGAGGAGACGGTGAGCAATCAGGCGATCCTCAGTAAGCTTGAGCAGTTTGCCGACGGTGCGACCGATGAAAGTAAAATCATGTCGTACTGGCAGGCAAGAAAACTCTTCCGTCCGATGGCCGCGCCGGGTTCAACAGAAAACGGTCCGGCGGATAAAAAAAGCGTCAGGCTTCCGCACAACCGGTTCAGAGTAAGAAAATTACCGACCGGCAGTCGCGAAGACTGAGCGCTGTGTTAAACCGGTAGCGCGCCTTTGCCGCGTGCTACCGGTTTATGCTCCTCTCTTTATCGCATCAGCCAACGCGTTTAGCGCTGACTCCCACTGAAACCGTATACCTCGCTCGCTGCCCGACTGTAGCGTTCGCCCCGTGCCGCATCCGGCGGCGCAATCGCCTCAATCGCCGCCAGCTCTTCAGAAGTAAAACTCACCGCCAGCGCCGCCAGCGCATCATCGACACGTTGCGTCTTGCGCATGCCGGGAATCACCGCTACCTGCTGCGCCAGCAGCCACGCCAGCGCAAAACTCGACAGCGACAGCTGCTTCTCCGCCGCCAGCTGGCGTAGCGCGGTCAGTAGCCGATTGTTATGAGCAAAATTATCACCGCTGAAACGCGGTAAGCCGCGGCGAAAATCCGTTTCGGTGAGGCTGTCGGGATGAAAGCCGTCGCTGAGTAATCCGCGCGACAGCGGGCTGTAGGCGATAAACCTGATACCTTCCGTACGGCAAAAATCGAGGATGCCGTTACGCTCAACGCTGCGCTCCAGCAGGCTGTATTCAGATTGCACCACGCTAAGCGGGCAGTGGGCATGCAGCAGGCGAAGCTGCGCGAGGCTTGGTTCGCTGATGCCCACGGCATGCATCAGGCCCTCATCGCGCCAGCGGTTGAGATGATCGGCCAGCATTAATAATTCTGCCTCGCTGGCCGCGGGCGGCAAGCGGTGCACGGTAAAGATATCGAGATAACCGGTGCCAAGATTCTCCAGCGAACGCTGTAACTGACCGCGCAGCCAGCCTGGCGCAATGCAAATGTCACGTCGCTCGGGGTGGCTGGCATCGCGAACCAGCGCGGCCTTGCTGCCGATAATCCGGCTGGCGCGCAGATCGTCGTTGTCCAGCGCCAGCGCCTGCCGTAGCCAGCGTTCGTTATCACCGAAGGCGTAGCTGTCGGCGGTATCAAAATGAGAGATGCCATGTTGCAGCGCGTGGCTGACCGCCGCCTGCGCGCTGGCCTGATCGGTCTCGCCGTAGAATTCTGAAATGCCCATGGCGCCAAAACCGATGGCAGGCAGTTCGATAGCACGGTGGGTATTGGCAAGTGAATATGTTTTCATTTCTGACTCCTGTTGCGGTTGAGGCAGCCAGTAAACGCCATTGGCAGAGACAGCGGAATTGCTCTGTTTGTTATACAAAAAAGGTATCAGCAAAGCGCGATTTGTACCTCGCCCGTCATGAAAAGCGCGCAGAGGAAGAAGGGAGAAAGGGCCGCCCGAACAGACGGCCGATAAAGCGGTTACGCCTGCTGTTCGCGCAGCGTGGCAGAAGGCTGTGCCTGCAGGCGTTTTTCCGGCTGCAACAGCGTCATCGCCAGCATGCTGCCAAAGGCAATGGCAGCGGTCGCGGTGAACATGGCGTTATAGCCATAATATTCCGCCAGCCAGCCGCTGAGCAGCGGCGAGATAATCGAAGCGAGATTGGCGATCGCCAGCGTCATCCCGCTGTACGTGCCGACGTTGCCTTTCGGCGTAACGTCAATCACTACTGACCAGTAGACATTGTTGACCAGCGCGTTAAGCGCGTTGCCCAGCGTCATCAATGCGATGATTGCCGCCGCCGAGGAGACCAGTGGAATCGCCAGAAAGCAGCAGGCGGTGAACAGCAGGGTAACGGCAGCAAACAGATTGCGCGCCAGGCGCAGGTTTCGGTAGCGCCGCAGCAGCGTGTCGGCGATGCGGCCACCGAGCAGCACGGTGATGCAGGCGCCGCTCCACGGGATCATCGCCACGTACCACAGCGAATGCAGATCGTAATGGAAATTATCCTGCAGGTATTTCGGTCCCCAGGTGATCAGCGTAAAGGTGATATAGAGAAAGGAGAAGTAGCCCAGTGCATTGCACACCAGCGTGCGGCTGGTGAAAAAATGCCACCACGGCAGCGTCGCTTCTGAGCGCTGTGCCGCCTGGCCGTTGCGGATCAGGGCGCGCTCTGCCTCATTAGCGTGCGGATGCTGCTCGGGATCGTCCTGAAAGGTGCGGGCAAACAGCGCCATCGCCAGCAGTGAGCCCAGACCGAGCACGATAAACATGGTGCGCCAGTCGTGGGTTAACAGCAGCAGACCCACCGCCACAGGCGCGGTCAGCAGAGCGCCGACCTGGGTGCTGAGCAGGCCGATGCCCAGCGCCATACCGCGCTCGTTATCTGGCGCCCAGTGGGCGATCGCTTTGTTCATTAGCGCATAGGCCGGGCCCTCGGCAAAGCCAAACAGGATGCGCAATGCGGCAAAGCCCATGATTGCCGAGCCGCCAAACAGCGCCATACCCAGATCGCCCGCCCAGGCGGTGGCGATCTCCAGCAGGGACCAGAGCACGCCCGCCAGCAGCCAGACCTTACGACTACCGAGCCGATCGGCCAGAAAACCGCCGCACAGCGACCCAAACAGATAACCAAAGCCGAAGTAACTGAGCACGGCGCCCAGCTCGACTTTACTGAAATGGTACTCGTGAGAAATGGCGTTGGCGGCGAACGACAGTGCGCCGCGGTCGATATAGTTAATTAAGGCGATAAAAAACAGCAGGCTAAAAATACGGTAACGATAGCGGCTGGCAGGTTGTTGGGCATTCATACGGCTTCTCCTGAATTTCCATTGTCAGGAAAGGTAAGCAATATTAATGCCAGCTCAGCCGTTGCCGCGATAGCGCATCACCGTGTCCAGTAGGCGGGCTGGCCGAATTTCTCCACGAAGAAGTCGATCACCGCCCGCGTTTTCAGCGGCAGCGGGTGGGCGCGCGGCCAGATCAGCGAGATCGCCTGTGGCGCGGTTTTGGTGGCGGCTTCACAGGCGGGCAGCACGCGCACCAGCTTGCCCTGCTGCAGACGATCGCCGACCAGCCAGTCCGGGAACAGCACCATGCCAAGACCGTTCTCCGCGGCGATAATCAGCGTTTCGGCGTTGTTGGCCACCAGCGCACCCGCCACTGGTGGATTCTGCCACTGGCCGCGGTCGTCGCGGAAATACCAGCGCTGCAGGCCGTGGACGCCGCGATAGAGCAGGCACTGATGGCGCAGCAGATCGTCCGGCGTCGCGGGAAAGCCGCAGCGC
>Ga0157371_10005974_pt1 | contig 10156 bp, 8 predicted proteins | sample C45metaG_FD_113462 | JGI IMG/M metagenome (GOLD analysis project Ga0157371, IMG submission 113462) | Corn rhizosphere microbial communities from Kellogg Biological Station, Michigan, USA - C4-5 metaG | ecosystem: Host-associated > Plants > Roots > Rhizosphere > Soil | place: USA: Michigan...
TGAGGCATCTGCAAACTCCCTTTAACCGCATATTTTACAATGATCTCATCTGAATTGGTACGGAAACGCAGGTTGATGCCTGCATTATTCTTTGATAGGTTCCACACATCTGAACGAACAATACCCTCTGCTTTTGCTGGCAAACGATCGTAATAATCCTTTACTTTTTTTGGCCATCCCTGTCCTTCCAGAACATTCAAAGTATCATTGGCAGGGTTCCAGATCTTATATTTCGCTTTATCCTGGGCAATACTTAATTGACTAATTAGAAGAAAAATAGATAGGTATATTAGTTTATAGTTCATAATGTAAATATATCCTACAAATAGATTAATTATCAAAAAAATAATATTCTATTTGTGATGAAGATGAGATTATTTATAATATTCCAAAAGGCTATAAAGTTGAATTTATGCCTAAAGACATTGTGATTGAATCGGAATTTGGCAAGTATACTGCCAAGGTGGTACAAAAAGATAACAATCTTATTTATAGCCGTACAAAGACTATTAATAACAAAAAATACCCCCCAGAGAAGTACAATGATTATGTAGTCTTTTCAAAAAAGATTTATCAGGCAGATAAGCAAAAGGGTATTCTTGCTAAAATTGAATAAGGCTGTATTAATACAGCCTTATTTTTATTTCTTACCTACAATAACTTTGGTAAAGTTATCGGTGTTTAAGTATTTACCGGCAAGGTCTTTCAGATCTTGCGAGGTTATGGTTTTTACAGTTTTAATGTAGTTCTCGTAATAGTTATGATCAAGTCCTGAGAAATAAACATTCTTAAACTTATCAGCATGAGAAAATGCATTTTCTAAACTACCTAACATTGAACCTAACATGTAATTGCGTACCAGATCTAATTCCTGATCAGCAACTAGTTCTGTTTTTAATAGATCAATTTCCTTTTCGATCTCTCTAAGGGCATTATTGCATACTTCGGTTCCTACTTCAGTTGCGATAAAGAAATATCCTGCATCTCTTAACGAAACAACGGCTGAGCCTATTCCGTAGGTATAGCCCTTATCTTCACGGATATTAGCCATTAATCTTGATCCAAAATAACCGCCTAGCAAACAGTTTAACACCTGAAATCCTGGAAAATCATGATGGTTTCTGCTAATACTTAAAGCACCCATTCTGATGGCGGATTGAATGGCTTCTGGTCTTTCAATTAAAAGTTCGCCTTTAGGGCTTGCTTCGAAAGTAAATTTATTAATAAGTGAAGTTTCGGTATTTTGCCATTGATTTCCAAAAACATTATTTAGAATAGCAAACTCATTTTCTTCGAACTTTCCGGCCACTATTACTGTACAGTTTTCGGGTTTATATGCAGCTTTAAAATAGTTTATCAGATCATCCCTTTTTAGTGCATTATAATCCTCAGCATCAATATTTGACCCATAAGGAGTATTGCCAAAAATTGAGTTTGCAAATTGTCTTCGGGCCAGGAAATCATTTTTTTGAAGATTTACCTGTAATGATTGCTTCTGGTTCTGAACAAAAATAGCAAGTTCCTGCTCTGGGAAAATACTTTCATTTAAGATTGATCTTAAAATAGGTAATACAGATGGCAAATGCTTGTTAAGGGTATACAGCTTTACACTAGATTGGTCTGCACCATATTCAGTTTGCAAAAATGCACCGTAATAATCTACTTTGTCTGCAATTTCTTTAGCACTCAGTTTATCAGTACCATTGTTTATTAAGTGACTAACACCTACTGCCTGCAATGGTTTTGAAGCATCCCAGTTTACATTTTCGAATATAAACTCTATCCTTACCAGTTCCTGTTTACCTGCATTAATGGTAAAAACAGGTATACCATTATCAAGATGTTGTGCTAGTGGCTCTAAAAATTTGATCTCATTAACCTGTAATGATTCCGGGGCTAGTGTACGATTAAGCATCTTTGGCGTTTAAATAATATAAAGTTGAACATTGCTCTTTTACAAAGGTGTTTTTAGCAGCTTTAAGAATGTTTTGAGGGGTAACAGCCAAATACTTATCTATTTCTGTATTGAGACCCTCTGCATCGCCCAACAACTCATAGTAGGCAAGATTCATGGCTTTATCTAAAAGACTCATTTCTGCAAATACCATAATGGATTCTGATTTGTTTTTCACCTTAGTAATTTCTTCTTCAGTTACTTCATGCTGCGTAAGCTTTGTTAGCTCAGCCCATATTGAAGCTTCTGCAGCTTCAATAGTTACACCCTGAACAAGCTTTCCTTCAACAACAAATAAACCTTCGTCTATACTGCTGGTAACATACGCATGTATATCACTAAATAATTGCTGTTCTTTTAACAAACTATTGTACAACCTTGATGATTGTCCTTGTGAAAGGATATCTGACATCAGGTCGAAACTCTGATACTCAGAATCAAGTCGTGCAGGCATTTTAAAAGCCATATAAATGGCATTTAAAGGAACATCAGCCTTAACCGTTTCTTTACGTTCTTCTGTCTGCAATGGCTCCTGAGGAAGGTTTCTGTTATATTTATCTCCGGCAGGGATTGGGGCAAACCATTTCTCGGCAAGAGCCTTAACATCTTCAGTTTTAACATTACCACCCACTACCATAATAGCATTTTGAGGATTATAATGCTTTTTGAAAAATGCTTTAACATCCTCCATTTTTGCATCTTCAATCTGCTTTAGATCCTGACCTATGGTTGCCCATTGGTAAGGATGCTTTTTGTAGGCTAATGGTCTTAATTTTAACCAGACATCGCCATATGGCTGATTCAGATAACGTTGTTTAAACTCTTCGCAAACTACATTTCGTTGTGTTTCCAAACTTTTTTCTGAAAAGGCAAGACTTAACATCCTATCGCTTTCAAGCCAGAAAGCTGTTTCCAGGTTTACAGCAGGAAGTGTGATGTAATAGTTAGTAATATCGTTACTGGTAAAGGCATTATTTTCTCCCCCCACTCTTTGCAGTGGCTCATCGTAACTAGGGATATTTATTGAACCACCAAACATAAGGTGTTCAAATAAATGTGCAAATCCTGTCCTGTCTTGCTCCTCATCCCGTGCGCCAACATCGTAAAGGATATTTAATACCGCCATTGGCGTTGTATCATCTTCGTGCACAAGCACGCGAAGTCCGTTTGGTAATGTAAAACGATTAAAGTCTACCATATATTAAGAATAATTCTGGCAAACTTAGATAAAAGTGAGTTAGCATTTGTGAACCCTGTTAAAAATATTGCACAGTATTGAAAATATAAGCATCAATTTTATCTAAGTTTGTGGAATGAATACTGCCGAATTACTACAAAGGGCCTTACAGTTCGACTTTTTAACAAAAGAAGAGGGTGTTTTTTTATACAATAATGCTGCTACGGCTGAGTTGGCCTATGTTGCCAATGAATTGAGAAAGAAACAAGTACCCAGTGGTAAGGTTACCTGGCAGATAGACAGAAATGTAAATACTACTAATGTATGTATTGCAAACTGCAAGTTCTGTAATTTTTTTAGAAGACCAGGACATGATGAAAGCTACATAACTGATATAGAAACTTATAAAGTAAAGATTGAAGAAACTTTCAGATTAGGCGGAGATCAGTTGTTATTACAGGGTGGACATCATCCGGATTTGGGCCTAAAATTTTATGCAGATCTATTTAAGCAATTAAAGGAGTTATATCCCGATTTAAAACTGCATGCTTTAGGTCCACCTGAAATAGCCCATGTTGCAAAACTTGAAGGCATTTCTCATACAGAGGTTTTAAAAGCACTTAAAGAAGCCGGTATGGATTCGTTACCCGGTGCAGGTGCAGAAATATTAAATGACCGGGTTAGAAGGTTAATATCAAAAGGAAAGTGTGGTGGACAGGAATGGCTTGATGTAATGCGTGCTGCCCATCAACTTGATATTACAACTTCTGCAACTATGATGTTTGGGCATGTTGAAACCATTGAAGAGCGCTTTGAACATTTGGTTTGGATAAGAGAAGTTCAAAGTGAAAAGCCCGCTAATGCTAAAGGATTTCTGGCATTTATTCCGTGGCCCTTTCAGGACGATGGTACGTTATTAAAACGCCTTAGAGGTATTAGTAATAATGTTTCTGGTGATGAGTATATAAGGATGCTTGCACTAAGCAGAATTATGTTACCTAACGTGAAGAACATACAGGCCTCATGGTTAACCGTTGGAAAAAGTGTTGCGGAACTATGTTTACATGCCGGCGCCAACGATTTTGGCTCTATCATGATTGAGGAAAACGTGGTTTCGGCAGCAGGAGCTCCGCATCGTTTTACGGCAAAAGGCATACAGGATGCAATTAGAGAAGCTGGTTTTGAACCTCAGTTAAGAGGCCAGCAGTATAATTACCGCGATTTGCCAGAACATTTAGAAGAGCAGGTAATTAACTACTAAAATCTTATTACAAATAAAAAAGGAAGAAGACTTTCGTCTCCTTCCCTATCTTAAACTTAAACAACTCTTTTAAGTATTAATTGGGATTTAAGCTATTTAATAAACAAACCTGCAATTGTTAGAACATCTGCTTTTGCTAGTGGTTCGTCGAATGATTCAACTGCTGCTGCTTTTGAAACACCTGTAGCGATACCTGTAATAGTTACTCCAGCTTGAACATCAAGATCCTCGCCTTTATAAACAGGATCTACCTGAGGAACACCTGAATCGTTTGCACCACCACCTGCACCAAGACTGATCCATGGTTTAATAGCAACACCGCCACCAGCCGGGGCAGCACGCATAGAACGTATATGTGCTGCGTGTCGTGCTTCAACAGAATGGATTTGTAATGCGGTTGTTAGTACTGCATTACCCTTTAATACAGTGGCCTGACCTTTATAGGCTCTAACACCAGTATCTTCAAATGCTTGTGCAACTGCCAAAAATGTTTTATAGTCAGAATATACTGTTGGGAAAGTACCTTTTGCTGTAAAGTCAAAATCAGCATAGGCCAATGCAGGTCTTGCCGCAGCACCCAGTGCTCCTTTAAGCAAATTTACGTGAGCCAATTCGTGGTCGCGGATAGTAGTTATTGCACCATGTGCAGGTGTTCCCTCTGTAAGTAAGCCAGGCGCGGCCAAAAGTGAATGGTTATAAAAGTGATACTCCAGGTATTCAAGTGTTAATGCGAAATTTAAAACTTCAACTACCGCAGTTGGTGTACTTTGTCCGTAAGCTTTTGTAAACATAGATCCTAAAGCTAAAGGCATTGCTGCCAAAGCCACTTTTTTGCCCATGTTATAAAAATCCTTCATTGCAGATCTTCTCGGATTTAATCTCTCATAGATCTCACCGTCTACTTTTTCAATTTCTTCTAATATATTTACAATATTCATGTTTTCTAAAGTTTTAGGTTATAGGTTAGTTACAGTAATTTTAGTTTTGATGTATTTTCCTGCAGCTGCAAGAACCACATCAGGTGTTAAGGCTTTATCTAATCCATTTGCATCTACCTGTGGACTGGAAGCAAAAGTTCCATTTGAAATCAGATCACGTACATATGCCGCATGACGTGCTTCAACAGAAACAATTTTACCTGCTGCAACCAAATAAGCATCTGTTGTTAAACGCACACCTGCACCGTTATAAGCACCAACACCTAAATCTTCAAAAGCCATTGCTGCACCTAAAACGCTTGCTCTATCTGTGAAATTTATACTTGAAAAGTCAACTTCCAAACTTCCTATCGCTGCTGCACCTAAAGCTTTCTTAAAAAACTCTCGGTGTGCAATTTCATGATATTGAATATCTTGAAAATACTGCTTTTCGGCAGGGGAAAAACCTGATGGTGGGTTAGATGCAACCTGAATATAAAAAGCTGCTTCTAATTGTTCTAAAGCATAAGCATAGTTCAATACACCAAAGTCATCTTTAAAATTTAGTGTTACACCACCAGGTACCATAGGATCATGCCTGTCTTTTTTACACCCTGCAGCTACCAATGCTACGGTTGCTGCACCCGCTCCTGCAAATTGCAGAAAAGAACGGCGTTGCAATGGGGCAGTAAAAATACTCCTTTCTGCTGGGAGCAATTCTTGCTTTTCTTGTTCTTGTAAATTTTTCATAGTTCTTAAGTTTGAGTTCTATATTTAATGGTTCTATTGAAGCTGAAAGCTCCGGATTGATTACTGTTTTAGTTGTTGCTTATATTTGCACTTACGAAAGAAAAATGAGTTCGGTTTTCGGTGTTTGAAAGAAATATTCTTCAATCGTTCATTTTTTTAATAAATTCACCATAAATAAAATCTATTACTGTGCTGAATGCTATTATTGTAGACGATGAAGAGTTTGCCCGTTCCTCCTTATATTTTTTATTACAGGAGAACTGTGAGAATATCCATATATCTGGCATAGCGAAGTCTGTTGGGGAAGCCCGCAACCTTCTTGCTCACAATACGATTGATCTTATTTTCCTGGATATTGCCATGCCTGGTGAAAATGGTTTTGATTTAATACCTCAGATAGAATCTTCCAAAACGCATGTGATTTTTACTACTGCTTACGATCAGTATGCATTAAAGGCAATTAAGGCAAATGCCCTCGATTATTTGCTTAAGCCTATAGATATTGACGAACTGAAAGAAGCTGTTAATAAGGCAACCAAGTATATTGCCCTTAGCAAAACGGAGCATAATAAAAATGAAGGATTGCAAAATCTGGCTGTCAATCTTTCTGAGAAAAATGAAATACGGAAAATTAGCTTACCTAACGGGCAGGGATATAGTTTGGTAAGCATTGACGATATTGTTCATATTGAAGCTGACAGTAATTACTCTGTTTTCCATTTAGTAAACAAGGATAAAATCACTGTCTCGAAAGTTTTGAAGGAATATGAAGAGATTCTTCCTGCCCATCAATTTATCAGGGTTCATAAATCGAGCATAGTAAATTTGAATTACTTAAGAGAGTATAATTCTAAAAATGGATTGGAGCTGATATTAAAAAATGGTGATAAAATTGCGGTTTCCAGAAGGCGTGCAAGTGATTTTATGGAAAAGATTAAATCATATACCAATTTTGATAGTGATAAATAAAATAAAGAATTGGCCAATAAGCAGCATTACACTAATTGTTTTATTACTTTTTAGCTTAAAAGGCTATTCCCAAAGCACTTATCTTCAGCATTTTGGCACCAAAGATGGGCTCCCAAGCAATAACTGCTTTTATACACTTCAAGATTCAAAAGGATATATTTGGGTAGCTACCGATGCAGGGGTAAGCAGATTTGACGGAAAAGTATTTGAAAATTACTCTGTGGATGATGGCTTACCCGACAATCAAATTTTGCAGATAAAAGAAGATAGAACTGGCAAAATATGGTTTTTAGCATTAAATGGACAATTAAGCTATTTTTTTAATGGCAAGTTCTTTAATGAAACAAACAATAAACTGCTTAAATTACTAAGATTTAATGCCGTTATTGTTTCCTTTTTTGAAGATAGTAAAGGCAAAATCTGGTTTGGCACCAACAAAAATGTTTTGGTGACCTGGGATGGAAAGTCTATAATGAAGTATATCTCGGCCAATGGTAACCGCCAATTTATAAATAGCTTTGTTCATGAAGACAAATCGGGAAAGATCTGGGTATTCAGTAATCGCTCTGTTAGAACTTTTAATGGTACAGAGTTTACTGTAATTCCTCATAAAACTCTCCTGATAAACTATAAGTCGGGATTAAACATGCCTGATAGAACATTTGCTTTTCTTGATAAAAACGGGCTTAATATTCAAAATGGAAGAGTTCAGCATTTCCAGTTAAAAATCGATCCATCATTATTAAACAATGACCCAGGCTTTTTTTATTTAGATGAGAACAAAGATGTATGGATCAGCAATGCATCAGGAATATATTTTATTGGCCATTCTGGAAAAATAACTACCTACCTGAGTAATATATCATCGAGTCAGGTAATAAAGGATTTTAAAGGAAATATGTGGTTTACCACAAATAATGGAATTTACATGCTTCCTAAAAACGAAGAACGACTTTACATAGTGGATCAAAGTAACGGGCTAAGCAGTAACCTCATAAAAAGTGTTATTAAAGACAATAAAAACCGTTTCTGGCTTGGAGTAGATGAGGGTAATATTAACATTATTGACCCTTCTGATCTTTCTGTTAATAAGATCTCATTACCTGATAAAAAGAAATACAATATTATTAAACAGCTTAGCTTAGATACTGCAAATGAAGCAATATACTTTGCTTCGGAATATGGATTGGGCCGAATAGCTAATATTTATGCCAGCAACAGAAAAATAGATTACCTGCGTGAGGCAACAAACTCAATGTTTGTAATTAAGAGTTTTACTGTGGCAAAGGATAAAACTCTGGCCCTAGCTTTATCATCGGGTGTGGTTATAGTGCCTTACAAAGATGACAAATATGAGTTTAGCTCATTGTACTTTAAACAGGGAACGGATTTTTTTAATAATAGAGCATATTGTGTGTTTTTTGACAAGAGCCAAAACTTATGGTTCTCTAATATAAACGGTCTATCAGAACTTTCTGATGGTTCATTATATAGCTATTTTGAAAAAAGCAGTCTTTTAACGCGAAGGATTAATGATATAAAGGAATTAACTAATGACACACTTGTTTTGGCAACTGATGGATACGGAGTTATTTTTATTAAGAATAGAAAGGTAATAAAGGTAATTACCCAGAGAGATGGACTTGCAGATAATATTTGCAAAAAACTCTTTGTAAAAGGTAATGATGTATGGGTAATTACCAACAATGGCATTAACAAGGTTTCACTAAATAACCAAAAAACGCAGGTAGAAACTTTCGAATTTACGAATGCTTTGCTTAAGGATGATGTTAATTCATTGTATATTGATGATGATTATGCCTATTTTGCTACCAATAATGGCCTGGTATATTTTTCTATAAACAAAGTTAAGACTATTAATGAGCCGCCTAAAGTATTTGTATCTTCTATTATTAATAATAAAATAAAGCTCGGGATAAACACAGTAAATCATACCCTTGATCCCTCCGACAATAACATTTCATTTTACTACAGTGCTATTGATTTTCAGAATAGAAATATTGTTTACCGATATCGCTTAAAATCGGATGCGAATTGGACGGAAACAAAAAACAGACGCCTTGAATTTTCTTCGCTGGAACCCGGTGATTATGTATTTGAAATAAGTGCAAAAACTAATAATAGTGATTGGAGCAGCCCAACTAAGGTTAACTTTATTCTAAAAAGTCATTTCTGGCAAACACCGTGGTTCCTTATAATCACATTTCTGCTTGCATGCTTTATTTTTTATAAAGTAGCAGTTTTTGTAACTAAAAGGCGTAAAAATAAAGAGCAAGAGCAATTGCTGTTGAAAAACAAAATCCTGATGCTGGAGCAGCGAGCCTTGCAAGCTATGATGAATCCTCATTTTGTATTTAATGTAATGAATTCTATACAACATTATATAAATACAAAGGACACCACTTCGGCTAATAAAATATTAACAGGTTTTGCCAGGCTGATTAGAAAGAATCTGGAGATTTGTACAAAAAGCTTCATAACGCTGGAAGAGGAAATTGAATATCTGGAACTCTACCTCAGCTTGGAAAAGAAAAGATTTGGAGGCAAATTAAACTATACAATCACACTTAATAAAGCTATTGATAAAGAGGAAACCCTGATACCTTCTATGTTACTTCAACCTTATATAGAAAATGCCATATGGCATGGGATAATGCCTAAGGAAGAAGGTGGAAAAATAGACATACATATAGATTTAAGAGGTAACGAACACTTACTGATTCAGATTATTGATGATGGTATTGGTATTGATAATTCTTTGAGAGATAAAAAAGGCCATCACGTAAGTAAGGGTATGGACTTAACACGTGAACGTATTAATCTATTAAATCAGGTTGAAGTAAATCCAATACAAATGGAGATAAAACAGAACGGTAATTCGGGCACATTTGTATCAATTACTATCCCCTTAAAGTGGTAAAATACCGTTTACTCAATTTTTTATACCACTTACTAATTAAAAATTAATCGTCTTAAAATTTGCTTTAAACTTGTTATAGATATTAAAACAAACAGAGTTTGTAAAAAGCGTTCTTATAGAATTGATCAAAGATATTTTACCTAACCTAAAACTATATCTCAATTCAGGTTTCATTTGTGTGTTAAAA
>Ga0157371_10005975_pt1 | contig 10156 bp, 7 predicted proteins | sample C45metaG_FD_113462 | JGI IMG/M metagenome (GOLD analysis project Ga0157371, IMG submission 113462) | Corn rhizosphere microbial communities from Kellogg Biological Station, Michigan, USA - C4-5 metaG | ecosystem: Host-associated > Plants > Roots > Rhizosphere > Soil | place: USA: Michigan...
CGCCGACGCCCCAGCCGAGTACGCCGAGGCCGTTGATCATGGTGGTGTGGGAGTCAGTCCCGACCAGTGTGTCGGGCAACGCGTAGGTGCGGCCGTCCGCTTCTTTGGTCCACACGGTGCGACCGAGGTACTCGAGGTTGACCTGGTGGCAGATGCCGGTGCCCGGCGGTACCACGCTGAAGTTATCGAACGCACTCTGGCCCCAGCGCAGAAACGCATAGCGTTCGCCGTTGCGTTGCATTTCGATGTCGACGTTCTGTTCAAACGCACTGGCGCTGCCAAACTTGTCGACCATCACCGAATGGTCAATCACCAGATCCACCGGTGATAACGGATTGATTCGCTGTGGATCGCCGCCAGCCTTGGCCATCGCCGCACGCATGGCGGCGAGGTCGACCACGGCGGGAACACCGGTAAAATCCTGCATCAATACGCGCGCCGGGCGGTACTGGATTTCCCGATCGGAGCGGCGCTCCTTGAGCCAGGCAGCAAGGGCCTTGAGGTCGGCACCGGTGACGGTTTTTTCGTCTTCCCAGCGCAGCAGGTTTTCCAGCAGTACCTTTAACGACATCGGCAGCTTGTCGAGGTCGCCCAGGCTTTTGGCGGCTTCCGGCAGGCTGAAATAATGGTAGGTCGTGGTGTCGATTTGCAGGGTTTTCAGTGATTTCAGACTATCGAGGGACGGCATTACGATCACTCCTTTGAGTCCGCACGGCTACGGACTGTGGGGACGGGCAGAGCATTAAACCTAGCTCTGTTTTGAGTAGCTGGCTAATAACTGGACTCTATGGGCGGAACCAAGGTTCCGACTTCGGCTATCATGCGCCGGTTTTCGTGACAGGCATTGCGGCAACGCAAGGCTTGAGCATCGCGCAGCGGCCGAATCATCGAGCGCTGCCTAGGAGTAAGAATGAACACCCTATTCATGCATTGCCGGCCCGGCTTCGAAGGCGAAGTCTGTTCGGAAATTTCCGACCTCGCCGCCCGTCTCAACGTCGCCGGCTACGCCAAAGCCAAAACGGCCGCGGCCTGCGCCGAGTTTGTCTGCACCGAAGCCGACGGCGCCGAACGCCTGATGCGCGGTCAGCGTTTCGCCGAACTGATCTTCCCGCGGCAGTGGGCGCGCGGCTTGTTCATCGATCTGCCGGAAAACGACCGGATCAGCGTGATCCTCGCGCACATGGCCGATTTCCCGGTGTGTGGCAGTCTGTGGCTGGAAGTGGTCGATACCAACGACGGCAAGGAGCTGTCGAACTTTTGCAAAAAGTTCGAAGGCCCGCTGCGCAAGGCACTGACCGCCGCCGGAAAACTGGTGGAAGACGCCAGCAAGCCGCGTCTGTTGCTGACCTTCAAAAGCGGTCGCGAGGTGTTTCTTGGCATGGCCGACGCCGGTAACTCGGCAATGTGGCCGATGGGCATTCCGCGCCTGAAGTTTCCCCGCGAAGCGCCCAGTCGCTCGACCTTGAAGCTGGAAGAGGCGTGGCACCACTTCATTCCGCGCGACCAGTGGGAAGATCGCCTGCACAGCGACATGACCGGCGTTGACCTCGGCGCCGCACCGGGCGGCTGGACCTGGCAACTGGTCAACCGTGGCATGCTGGTCACCGCCATCGACAACGGCCCGATGGCTGAAAGCCTGATGGAAACCGGATTGGTCCAGCATCTGATGGCGGATGGTTTTACCTTCAAGCCGAAACAGCCAGTTGACTGGATGGTCTGCGATATCGTTGAGAAACCGGCGCGCAACGCCGCGATGATGGAAGAATGGATCGGCGAGGGACATTGCCGCGAGGCGGTGGTCAACCTGAAGCTGCCGATGAAACAGCGTTATGCCGAAGTGAAGCGTCTGCTGGAGCGTATTGCCGATGGTTTCAAGGCGCGCGGGATCAAGGTTGATATCGGCTGCAAGCAGCTGTATCACGACCGCGAAGAAGTGACCTGCCACCTGCGTCGGCACGACAGCAAAAAAACCAAGTCCCGCTGAAGCAGCGCAAACCCTTGTGGGAGCGAGCCTGCTCGCGAAAGCGTCTTGTCAGCCGACACCAATGTTGGATGAAACAGCGTATTCGCAAGCAGGCTCGCTCCCACATGGGTTGGACGATATCCGGCAATGCGCGACAATGCCGGCCAGTTTCTGGAGTAAACCATGAGCGAAATGATCAACACCCCAGTCGACGGCACCCTCGACGCCACCGGTCTGAATTGCCCGGAACCGGTAATGATGTTGCATCAGCACATCCGCGATCTGCTGCCCGGCGGCTTGCTCAAGGTGATCGCCACCGATCCCTCGACCAAGCGCGATATCCCCAAGTTCTGCGTGTTTCTTGACCATGAGCTGGTCAGCCAGCACGAAGAGGCCGGCACCTATCTGTACTGGATTCGCAAGAAGTCCTGACTCAGGGCAAAAAAAGACCTGCTAATGCAGGTCTTTTTTTATGGGTGATCAACCCGCCGAACGACTGATTCGAATCCGCTTGCGCGCACTGCGCGTCAGACGGATCGAGAGCATCAGCGCTGCGCAGCTCAGACCGACGATCAACCCCTGCCACAGGCCGCTCGGGCCACGTGGCGCGCCGAGCCAGTCGGTCAGGCCCAACGCGTAACCGACCGGCAAACCAATCCCCCAGTAAGCGAACAGGGTCAGGATCATCGTCACGCGAGTGTCCTGATAACCACGCAACGCGCCGGCAGCAGTCACCTGGATCGCATCGGAAAACTGGAACAGCGCCGAATACACGATCAGCATCGCCGCAATGTGAATCACCGTCGGATCGGCGGTATAGATCGCTGCAATTGGCTCGCGCAGCAACAGCATCAGACTCGCCGACAGGCAGGCGTAGGCCAGGGCGGTGCCCATGCCGACTCCGGCGGCAAAACGCGCCTCCCGCGGTTCTTCGCGGCCCAATGCCTGTCCGACACGCACGGTGACCGCCATGCCCAGCGAATACGGAATCATGAACACCAGCGAGCTGACGTTCAATGCAATCTGATGCCCGGCCACCACCGTCGCGCCGAGGCTGCCGATGAGCAGGGCGATCACAGCGAAGATGCTCGATTCGGCAAACACCGCGATGCCGATCGGCAAACCAATCGACAGCAGACGCTTGATCACCGCCCACTGCGGCCAGTCGAAGCGGCTGAACAGCTCGCTCGAACGATAGGCCGGCGCCCAGCGTTCGTAACCGGCCAGACCCAGCGCCATCACCCACATCACGATTGCCGTGGCCCAGCCGCAGCCAACGCCGCCCATGGCCGGCACGCCGAAGTGGCCATAGATGAAGATGTAGTTCAGCGGGATGTTCAGCGCCAGACCGCACAGGCCCAACACCATGGCCGGGCGGGTGCGGCCAATGCCGTCACTGGTGCAACGCAACACGTGATAGAAGGCCACCGCCGGCAAGCCGCTGGCGATGCCGTGCAGGTATTGCATGCACGGGCCGATCAGCTCTGGGTCGACCTTCATCAGGTGCAACACCGGTTCAGCGGCGACCAGCATCGAGGTGGCGATCAGTCCCACCACCAATGCCAGCCACAGCGCCTGACGCACGATCGGGCCGATCTCGCTGTGCTTGCCGGCGCCGAAACGTTGCGCCACTTTCGGCGTGGTGGCGAGCAGAGTGCCGGTCATCAACAGAAACACCGGCACCCAGATCGAGTTGCCCAACGCCACCGCCGCCAGATCCTTAGGCCCGACGCGCCCGGCCATCACCGCATCGACGAAGCCCATGGCCGTGGTCGCCAGTTGCGCGATGATGATCGGCAGGGCCAGGGCGAGCAGGTTTTTCAACTCCAGACGAATCCGCGCAGGGCGGGTCAGGGAGACGGCGACAGGTTGGTCAGTTACAGGGTTCACAGGCAAAGCGTCCAGAAAGTAGTGATGCGCGAGGCGGGGCATTCTACGCCGCTGACGCCCCGGTCAGGAAAAATCCTCTGTTGCGTATTTGTAAACGCAAAGCCTGCTGGCTGATCGACGCGTCTGCACCTAAACTGCCGATCCGCCCAAGGAGCCCGCCATGCTGATTGTTGCCGATGAAAATATCCCGCTGCTCGACGCCTTTTTTGCCGGTTTCGGTGAAATCCGCCGGGTCCCGGGCCGCTCCATTGACCGTGCGACGGTCGAGCAGGCCGATGTGTTGCTGGTGCGTTCGGTGACCAACGTCAACCGCGCGCTGCTTGAGGGCAGCAAGGTGCGCTTTGTCGGCACCTGCACCATCGGCACCGACCACTTGGATCTCGATTACTTCAACGAGGCCGGGATTACCTGGTCGAGCGCGCCGGGATGCAACGCTCGGGGTGTGGTCGATTACGTACTGGGCAGTCTGATGACACTGGCCGAAATCGAAGGCGTTGATCTGAGTCAGCGTACCTACGGCGTCGTTGGCGCCGGTGAAGTCGGTGGTCGCTTGATCAAGGTCCTGAAGGGCTTGGGCTGGAACGTCATGGTGTGCGATCCGCCGCGTCAGGCTGCCGATGGCGGCGAATATGTCAGCCTCGAGCAGATCATCCAGCAGTGCGACGTGATCAGTCTGCATACGCCACTGACCCGTAGCGGCGACGATGCAACGTGGCATCTGTTCGATCAACAGCGTCTGCGGCAACTCAAACAGGGTGCGTGGCTGATCAACGCGGCGCGCGGCCCTGTGGTGGACAACGCAGCGCTGCGTGAGGTGCTGCTCGAGCGCGAAGACTTGCAGGCAGTGCTCGATGTCTGGGAAAAGGAGCCTGAAGTCGATGTTGCGCTGGCCGAACTCTGTGTATTGGCCACGCCACATATTGCCGGTTACAGCCTCGATGGCAAGCAACGCGGGACTGCGCAAATCTATCAGGCTTACTGCGCGTTCATCGGGCAGCCCGCAGATATCCAGCTCAGTGATCTTTTGCCGGCAGCGTGGCTGTCGGAAGTTTCCCTGCACGGCGGCAGTGACCCGGCGTGGGCGCTGGCGATGTTGTGCCGGGGCGTGTACGACCCGCGCCGCGATGATGCGGATTTCCGCCGCAGTCTGGTGGGAAATGTCGCTGAACAGCGTGCGGCGTTTGATGTGTTGCGCAAGCAATACCCGGTGCGGCGCGAGATCGAAGGGCTGAAGGTGCGGATTGAAGGGGATGCGCCGGCGTTGCGGCAGATTGTCGAGGCGCTGGGGGCTGTGGCTGTCTAGAAACCGAAGCGGCTCATTCGCGAGCAGGCTCGCTCCCACAGGGATCTTCAATGAACATACGATTTGTGTGGGAGCGAACCTGCTCGCGAAAGCGGCACCCCCGATCCTGAATTGCAGACAGAAAAAACCCGGCCAATCAGGGCCGGGTCAGGAAGACGGTGGCTATATCACTCTTGTTCGGCAGGCTTGACCAATCGCTTCTCCAGTTCGCGGCAAGCGTCCTGGATCATGTTTTCAGTGATCGGTACTTCGCGGCCCTGTTCATCGATAATCGAGCAACCCAGAGACTGGTCGGGTTGGGTGCGGATCACTTCAATCTTGTCTTCGCTGCTGTGTTGCAAGGACATGGCCTGTCTCCTCATCAGGTTGTGTGCCTAAGTTAAAACCGCCACGTGACCAGGCTGTGACAACTCCCTGCGGTCTGTCGGCGGGCGGCATCTCTACTCAAACAGAAATGACCGCTCGTCTCAACCGCAACCTTAGACCAATCGTTTCTAGCATCCGGACATCCCGGGCATATTTAACCTGACTCATTGTGATTTACAGAGTTCCACCCCATCTGAGTCTGTAGGCTGGCCCGATCCATTTGCGCAGACGTGAACTCCATGATCTCCATGCTTTCTTCCCGACACCGGCGCGCCCTGCGCCTGACCAGTCATTTTCTCCTTCCGTATCGCTGGCATGCCTTCGGCGCGTTACTCGCGCTGATCGTCACGGCCGGCATCACCTTGTCGATGGGGCAGGGCATCAAGTTGTTGGTGGATCAGGGCTTCATGACCCGATCGCCGCATCTGCTCAATCAGTCCATCGGCATTTTCATGCTGCTGGTGCTCGGGCTGGCGCTGGGCACTTTCGCCCGTTTCTATCTGGTGTCGTGGATCGGCGAGCGGGTGGTCGCCGACATTCGTCGCCAGGTTTTCAACCATCTGGTGTATCTGCATCCGGGCTTTTATGAGGACAACCGCAGCTCGGAAATCCAGTCGCGCCTGACTGCCGACACCACGCTGCTGCAATCGGTGATCGGCTCGTCGCTCTCGCTATTTCTGCGCAATCTGCTGATGGTCGTCGGCGGTGTGGTGTTGCTGTTTATCACCAATCCCAAACTCACCAGCATTGTCGTAATTGCGTTACCGCTGGTGGTCGCGCCGATCCTGATTTTCGGCCGCCGCGTACGCAATCTCTCGCGCCAGAGCCAGGACCGCATCGCCGATATCGGCAGCTACGTGTCGGAAACCCTTGGCCAGATCAAAACCGTGCAGGCCTACAACCACCAGGTGCAGGATGAACAGCGCTTCGCCGCGACCGTCGAGCAGGCGTTCGACACTGCGCGCAAACGGATTTTTCAGCGGGCGTGGTTGATCACCTTGGTGATCGTGCTGGTGTTGGGCGCGGTGGCAGTGATGTTGTGGGTCGGCGGCATGGACGTCATGGCCGGGCGGATTTCCGCCGGAGAACTGGCGGCATTCGTTTTTTACAGCCTGATCGTCGGCAGTGCGTTCGGCACATTGAGTGAAGTGATCGGTGAGCTGCAACGCGCTGCGGGCGCCGCCGAACGCATCGCCGAATTGCTGCGCTCGGAAAACATCATCCAGCCACCGGTGACCGGACTGGTCACTTTGCCAGCGCGAGTCAAAGGTGAGCTTGAACTGCGCGATGTGCGCTTTTCCTACCCGTCGCGTCCGCAAAGCTACGCAGTCGATGGCTTGAATCTGACGGTCAGGGCGGGCGAAACCCTGGCGTTGGTGGGACCGTCCGGCGCGGGCAAGTCCACGGTCTACGACCTGTTGCTGCGCTTCTACGATCCGCGCGAGGGCCAGATTCTGCTGGATGGCGTGCCGCTCACCAGCCTCGATCCGCTGGATCTGCGCCGCTGTTTCGCACTGGTCTCGCAAACCCCTGCGCTGTTCTTCGGAAGTGTGGAGGAGAACATTCGCTACGGCTGCCCAACCGCCACGCTGGAGCAGGTCAAGGAAGCTGCGCGAATCGCCCACGCCCACGATTTCATCGAGCAAATGCCAGATGGTTATCAGACTCATCTGGGCGATGGCGGTCTCGGGCTGTCAGGCGGTCAGCGCCAGCGCCTGGCCATTGCTCGCGCCCTGCTGGTGGACGCGCCGATCCTGCTGCTGGACGAAGCCACCAGCGCCCTCGACGCACAGAGCGAGCATCTGATCCAGCAAGCCTTGCCAACGCTGATGGAAAACCGCACGACCCTGGTCATCGCCCACCGGCTGGCCACCGTGAAGAACGCTGATCGAATTGCAGTGATGGACCAAGGCAAGCTGGTCGCGGTGGGGACGCACCAGGAATTGATCGCCAGCAACCCGCTGTACGCGCGCCTGGCGGCGTTGCAGTTCAATGATGGCGATGAGACGAGCAAACGGGACTGATACATCGCGCCTACATCGGGCATCATGACGAACTGCATGATTGCTGGGATGAGGATATGAGTCGTTATCAGCCGCCGCTGACCCTGACTGCACGAATGATTACCTTGATCGCTGACATCAGCGAACAGATAGGTCAGCTCCTGGCTGTAGACGACAGCAGGCAGACGCCTCAGCTCCGTCGAAGCAATCGAATCCGCACGATTCAGGCGTCGCTGGCTATCGAAAACAATACACTGAGCGTTGAGCAGGTCACCGCGGTCATTGCCGGACGCAGAGTCCTGGGGCTGCCCAAAGAGATACAGGAGGTCCACAACGCTTTCGCGGCTTATGAGTTGTTGGCCGCTTGGAATCCGGCCAGCAAGGCTGATCTTTTGCGGGCCCACGAGCTATTGATGAAAGGTTTGATCGAAGAATGCGGGCAACTTCGCCGTACAGGCGTTGGCATCTATCGAGGCGATCAGTTGGTGCACATGGCGCCGCCCCCGAGCCGGATTGCGGATCTGGTCGATGACCTCTTGGCATGGCTTGGCTCATCTGATTGGCATCCGTTGATCATCAGTTGTGTCTTCCATTACGAATTCGAGTTTATTCATCCTTTCGCGGATGGAAATGGGAGGATGGGGCGTCTCTGGCAAACGCTGATTCTCAGTCAGTGGCGACCGGTGCTTGCCTACCTGCCAGTTGAGGCGGTTATCCGAGATCAACAGGACGCCTATTACGCTGCGCTCTCGACAGCGGACCGGACGGCAGAATCGACGCCGTTTGTTGAATACATGCTCCAGGCGTTGAGCCTTGCACTGCGCGAAGCCGTCGAAAGCGAGTCTGTGACCGACCCAGTAAACGACCTAGTAACCGAGCCAGTAAAGAGGCTGTTGCTAACGTTGGAAAACCGAGCGCTGAAAACCAGCGAGCTAATGGGCGAGTTGGGCCTTAGACATAAAGCAACGTTTCGATCCAACTACCTTAAACCCGCGCTGGTAGCGGGATTTGTAAAGATGTCGGATCCTCAAAGCCCGAACAGTCCAGTTCAGAAGTATTTGCTCACCGAAACGGGCAGGCTCAAGATTGGGCTGGCGAAAAGATAGATCTGCAGCAAAAAAAATGCCCGCATCGCGTGTGGGCATTTTTTGAAAAGCCAGATCAAAAGATCGCTGCCTCGGCAGCTCCCGCCTGACCGGGATTACCGGTTATTGATCATCAAAGTACCGCTCATGCCAATCCACCAGCGGTTGCGGCGAGTTGAGCTTTTGACCGTAGATCACCGAGTACGACAGCACGTTCTGCACGTATTGCCGGGTTTCGTCGAACGGGATGCTTTCCACCCAGACGTCGAAGCTCAGGTGATCGGCGCCGCGCAGCCACTGACGCACGCGGCCGGGGCCGGCGTTGTAAGCGGCGGAGGCGAGCACGCGGTTGCCGTTGAACTGGCTGTGTACTTGGCTGAGGTAGGCCGCGCCGAGCTGGATGTTCTTGTCTGGATCGAGCACTTGCTGGGGCGAGGCCAGTGGAATGCTGAACTTGCGCGCGGTCTCCTTGGCGGTGCCGGGCATCAATTGCATCAGACCGCTGGCGCCGACGCCGGAGCGTGCATCGTCCATGAAGGCGCTTTCCTGCCGGGTGATAGCGAACACCCAGCTCGAATGCAGTCCACGCACCTTGGCTTCGCGCACGAGGGTATCGCGGTGAGCCATCGGGAAGCGGATGTCCAGATCGTCCCAGTACTGCGCCTGACTGATGGTGCGAATCGCCGGAAAGTACCACTTCAGGTCGTAGGCCAGTTTGGCCTGGGCGACCATTTCATCGCGGTTGAAATGACGGCTGACGTGATACCACTCGCGACGCCCGTCGACGATCTGGCCGCGTGCATGAAACTCCAGCGCACGGCGTACGCCCGGGGTGTTACGCACTTTATTGATCAGCGCCTGGCTGAGCACCAGTGGCTTGTTGTTCAGCGAGTAAGGCGACTGCGAGCGGTCTGCGGCGAGGAAGCCATAGAAGTCCCGTTCCCGCGCCAGATTCTTGTACAGGGTCAGCGCTTGCGGGTTCTGCGGCTGGGCCAGTTCCAGGCTGCGCGCCTGCCAGTAGCGCCAACGGTTGGTGGTAGCCAGATCTTGCGGCAGGCGTTTGGTCAGTTCGTAGGCATCGTTCCAGCGTGCCAGACGCAGCAGCAGGCGCAGGCGCCATTCCGAGACGGTGTTGTCGCGCAGCTCTGGATCGTATTTGGTCATTACGTCCAATGCGCGGCTGTCGAAACGGCGGGCCAGGGTCAGACCGATCTCTCGGGCGATCGCGACTTTTTCATCACGAGAAAAATGCATGCTGCTGGCGTAACCGTCGAGCAAGGCCATGGCCTTGTCCGGGTCCTGCCTGGCGAGGCGACGCAGGCCGAGGCTGACCACGTCGGACATCGGCTCGTCGGCCGGGGCGAAGCGCGACGGCTGATTGAGCAGTTCGGGTTTCTGCGCCACGTCGACCAGCAAACGACCGCGCGGGGCGAGGGTGGTCAGGCCGTTGACCAGACTGTGGGCCAATGGATAGTTGCGTGCCTGGGCGGCGAGTTTGGTGCGTTCCCAGCGTTTCTGTTCGGGCAACTGACCGTCGGCGGCCCAG
>Ga0157371_10005980_pt1 | contig 10149 bp, 7 predicted proteins | sample C45metaG_FD_113462 | JGI IMG/M metagenome (GOLD analysis project Ga0157371, IMG submission 113462) | Corn rhizosphere microbial communities from Kellogg Biological Station, Michigan, USA - C4-5 metaG | ecosystem: Host-associated > Plants > Roots > Rhizosphere > Soil | place: USA: Michigan...
ATCTACACTCCGGCGCCCGGCTACTTCGGCGCGGACAGCTTCACCTTCACCGCCACCGGACCCGGCGGGACCTCCGCCGCGGCCGCGGTGTCGCTGACGGTGGCGACGCCGCCGCCGCCGGTGATCGATACGCCGACCGATCCGGTCATCGTCCCGCCGACCCCGTCGGGCCCGGCCCAACCGGTCACCGTGAACCTGGACGCTGTCGTCAACGGCGAGGTGGACGGGTTCCGGATCACGGTGACCGCGCAACACGGCACGGCGGTCATCAGCACCCAGGCCGCCCTGGCCCAGGCCTCGGGCTCCGGCCCGCAGGCGGCGCCCGGCGACCATCAGCTGGTCTATACCCCGGCGGCCAACTTCATGGGGACCGATACGGTCACCGTGGTGGCCTACGGCCCCGGCGGCGACTCCTCGCCGGTGACCTTCACCTTCCAGGTGGCGGGCAAGGCGCCGGATCTGTCGGGAGCGACGCCGTCCAACGGTTCGCTCACCTTCACCCCGACCTCGACCTTGGTCGGCGGTCCGTTCCAGGGCCTGCGCGTCACCCGCGCTCCCGCCTTCGGCACGGCCACGGTCAGCGGCCTGAGCATCGTTTGGACCCCGGGCGTGACCAACGGCGGCTCGACCTCGCTGGACTACGTCATCGACCTGCCCTTCGGCGCGTCGGCGGCGGGCCGGATCGATCTGGTGTCCAACATCCTGCCGGGCGGCCAGGCGCTGACCGCCGATACGGTCCAGGGCGCTCCGGTCACGGTGCGGATCAGCAACGTCGTCGGCGGACCTTTCACCGGGGCGGCCGTGGTCTCGATCTCGCCGACCACGGCGGGGACGGCAACCATCGCCGGCACGGGCGGGACCTATGACCTGACTTTCACCCCGGCCGGGACCTTCACGGGCGCGGCGTCGGTCACCTTCAGCCTGACCAACGCCTTCGGCACGACTAACGGCACACTCGCCGTCACGGTCGAGGCGCGACCCGATCCGGGCCTCGATCCCGAGGTGCGCGGCGTGGCGACCAGCCAGGTCAGCACCGCCCGCCGCTTCGTCGACGCCCAGATCGGCAACTTCCAGCGCCGCCTGCAGGCTCTGCATGACGGAACCAACGACTCCAGCAACGGCATGAGCCTGAACTTCGGCTTCGGCGCCCAGAACGATGCGGACAACGATCCCCGCGTCGCCCTGCGTCGCCTGCTCAGCAACGGCCGCGAGCAGATCGATCCGGACGATATCGGGCATGATCGCGAGCGGGATATGCTGGGGCTCGACCTGTGGGCCGGTCGTCCGGTTCAGGACGTCGACGCCGCGACCTCCGGCATGAACGGTCTGTCCGTCACGTCGCAGGAGGGTGGCTCCGACCGTCGCTCATCGCTGGGCTTCTGGACCGCCGGTTCGGTGGACTGGGGCCGCCAGGATGCGCAGGGGCAGCGCGACTATCGCTTCACCACGCAAGGGGTGACGGCGGGCGTCGACATGCGCCTGTCCGACACGGTGATCGTCGGCGTCGGCCTCGGCTACGGCGAGGACAAGACCAAGATCGGCGACAACGGCTCGGTCTCCAACGGCCAGGGTGTCACCGGCGCTCTGTACGCCAGCTGGCGCCCGGCCGAGGCCTTCTACATCGACGGCGTCGTCGGCGTGGCCAACCTGAACTTCGACTCCCGTCGCTGGACGACGGGGATCGGGGGCGATCCGGACGCCTATGTGGAAGGTGAGCGCTCGGGTGAAAGCCGGTTCGTGTCGGCGGCCTTCGGACGCATCCTGAAGGGCGACAGCATGACCAGCGAGCTCTATGCCCGTCTAGACGCGCGCTCGATCTCGCTGGACGGCTTCACCGAAACCGGAGCGGGGCTGTCGTCCCTGATCTGGGATGCGGTGGATCAGGACAGCCTGTCGGCCAACCTCGGCGGCTCCTGGCGCTGGCGGATCGATCACCAGCAGTACGGCCAGATCACGCCGTCGGCGCGGGTCGAGTGGTCGCACGAGTTCGAGGACATCGGGGACCAGGGCGTGCGCTACGCCGACTGGGCCGCCAGCCCGACCTATCTGGTCCCGCTGGACGCCTGGTCGCGCGACAGCCTGCGCCTGGAGTTCGGCGCCGACTGGACGCTCAACGACCAGCTGGAGTTCGGACTGGGCTACCGCGGCGCCTTCGGCGACGCGAGCTCGACCCACGGCGGCGAAGTCCGGATGAAGATCGGCTGGTGAGGGTTGGGGACTGCGGCTGCAGTCCCCGATCCTGACACTGGACCCGACGAAGATACTTTGTGCGAAGCGCAAGCTTGAACGTCCCGGCTCTGCCGGGATTATGGTCCCGTCCCGGCGCATACCTGCGCTTCGGCGGCAGGCGTAATCTCAGCCAAGCTCTGGTTGGGTCGAACCACAGCTGAGGCTCGGAAGTGGTCCGGGAGTCGCCGGCTAGTCAGACGACCGCTTTCGGACAGACAGGCAATGACCGCTTTTGGCGCATAGCAGCCGGGGGCAAATCTCTGAAAAAGATCCAAGACATGGATCTGCAACTTCATCGCGCTGAACTTCCCCGGGCTCGACTTTGCGGACGTAACGTTACGACTTTTCGGTAGCGCCGTCTCACCGCTGAACGGTCGCCTCGCCCGCGGTAATGCCTCGGACGATTAGCTCTTGAATACGCCGCGCCTGCTGCCGTCCTTCGGCGGTTGGCGCGATCCGCGCGACACTGGACAGCAGCACAAGCACGTCTGCAGGCGGTATGCCTGAGCCTATTTTCCCAGCCTGTTCACAAGCGAGCAGCAAACGACCGACGGCTTCCGTGAGAATCCCGAAGGTGTCCCTTATGTCTTGTTCGGATACCACCGCGTGGAGGGTCTCGCCGACGCCATGCTTGATGACACTGGCTTCCGTGAACCGCTCAAACCACAAACGCAGAGCTTTCACCGGCGGATGCTGCTCGACCAATGCGGGGGCGAGGGCCGCCAGCTCCTCGATCTCTTTACGGTAGACTCCTGCGAGCAAAGCCTCCCGACTGGGAAAGTGGCGATACAGCGTGCCTGCGCCGACCCCCGCGGCCTTAGCGATCGAGTTCAACGAAGCTTCCGGTCTCCTTGTAAACGCTTCTCGCGCCACTTCCAGAATCCGGTTCCGGTTTTCGCGCGCATCCGCCCGCAACTGTCCAGCATCGTCAGACACAAAAACCTCTTGACTAAGCGGAGAGCTCTCCGGTACGAAATCCCTTAACCGGAGAGATATCCGTTTGAGGTCGGCTATGCAATATATCAAGCTCGGTCATTCTGGCCTGGACATTAGTCCCGTCTGTGTCGGCTGCATGGGATTTGGCGACCCGTCTCGTGGCCACCCTGCTTGGTCACTCGACGAAGCCGGGAGCCGTTCGTTGATCCGCCACGCGATCGAGGCGGGAATCAACTTCTTCGACACGGCCAACCTTTACTCGAATGGTGCGAGCGAGGAGGTTTTGGGACGCGCGCTCAGGGATTTCGTTAATCGCGACGCCGTGGTTATCGCCACAAAGGTGTCGGCGGCGACGCGGAACGGCCCGAACGCCGCAGGCCTGTCGCGTAAGGCGATCATGAGCGAAGTCGACCACAGCCTGCGGCGGCTTGGAACGGACTACATAGACCTCTACCAGATCCATCGCCGTGATCAGCTGACCCCGTGGGAGGAGACGCTGGAGGCGCTCCACGATCTCGTGAAAATGGGCAAGGTCCGATACCTCGGCGCCTCATCGATGAAGGCTTGGGAGTTCAGCAAGGCGCTGAGCCTTCAAAAGGCCAACGGGTGGTCTCGGTTTGTCTCGATGCAGCACAACTACAATCTGATCGCTCGCGAGGAAGAGCGCGAAATGATCCCACTCTGCGCCGACGAGGGTGTCCAGACGATGATTTACAGTCCGCTCGCTCGTGGCAAGCTCGCTCGCCCGTGGGGGATCACCACGGAGCGCTCGCGGGCTGAGCCGGAAGGAGCCCAGCAGAGCGTGGCCACGGCTGAAAGCGATCGGGCAATCGTCGAGGCTCTGGGCGTCGTCGCGGCGGAAGTCGGCGTCAGCCAGGCTGAGATCGCCCTAGCCTGGCTCCATCGCAATCCAGTCGTCGCGGCGCCGATCGTGGGTGCGCTCAAGACTCAACACATCGACGACGCCGTAGCCGCGCTTTCAGTCACGCTCACCGATGATCAGACCAAGCGACTGCAGGTTCCTTATACACCGCGCTTCGACGGTCAGGCGATCTCCGATCCGGTAGCATTACGCCGTGTGATGGAGGCAGCGACGGGGTTCAGGGCGTCCGTTCTCGCTTGAAACTTGTCTGTTTCTCATCGTCCGGTCTCTCGGATCGAGCAGCGTCACAGCTTCGAACCAGGTACAATGATCCGCCTCCTAAAAGTGGTCGTTAGCTGTCGATAAGCTTGCCCAGCAGGGTCTCGAGCCGCTCGCGAGAATGTTCCTCCACAAAGCCAAGCAGCAGCGCTGCCGCGGTGGCCCTAGCCCTTATGCTGAGGCTCTGATCGGTGATCTCGCCCGCGGTCCAGAAGGACAGTACGCCACGGAACGCCAACGCGAGTTGGCCGGGCAGAACGTCCCGGGCCAGGGCACTCGTTCTCGGCGACAGCCCTTCGCCGCCCCCCAGCGCGTCAGCCCACAGTGCTCGTGAGAGAGTCCAAACGCCGGCAGATTCGCCGCTCGGGGCGCCCAGGGCGGCCATCACCCCACGGTTGGAAGCAGGGTTCTCCAGCATTACATCCGCCGCGATGCCGACCGCGGCCAGAACGCGCGATGCGGCGTCGCCCTGCGGCGCGTCGCTGGCAAAGCGCGCATGCATCGTCTCAATTCGCTGCGCAGATAAGGCATGTAGGATCGCGACCTTGGCCCCGAACAGGTTGAATGGTGTCGCAAAGCTGACGCCCGCCTCCGCAGCTAACTCGCGCATGGAGAACTCGGGTCGACCCGTGCCGAGCAGACGTTCAGCTGCGTTGAGCACGCGCTCACGGGTGGTCGAACCAGCAAACGGCGGATTGGTCTTGGCAATGGACATTGAGAGACTATATCATGATATAATAGTGAACTGGGTAGGACCGCGATGATGAGCCGTAAACCGTTGAAGACATTTCTCATAACCGGCGTGAGTTCGGGGCTTGGCCGCGCGTTCGCCGCCGGGGCGCTTGCGGCCGGTCACCGCGTGATCGGGACCGTCCGTCGGGAGGAGGACATGGAGCGCTTCGCCTCTGTCGCACCCGGACGAGCGCATCCGCTTTTGCTGGATGTGACGGACTACCCCGCCATTCCCCAAGCCATCGCTCGCGCCGAGGCGGAGGCGGGCCCTGCGGACGTCCTCGTCAACAACGCCGGCTATGGTCACGAAGGCGCGCTTGAGGAGTCGTCAATGGACGAGCTTCAACACCAGTTCGCGGCCAACGTCTTCGGCCCCGTGGCGATGATCAAGGCGGTCTTGCCCGGCATGCGCGCGCGTCGCCGCGGCCACATCGTCAACGTGACCTCGATGGGGGGCTTCATCACCATGCCTGGGATCAGCTTTTACTGCGGCAGCAAGTTCGCGCTCGAAGGCGTTTCGGAGGCGCTGGGCAAGGAGGTGGCGGGCTTCGGCATACGCGTCACGGCGCTGGCGCCGGGTCAGTTCCGCACCGACTGGGCCGGCCGATCGATGCAGAGAACGCCACGCAGCGTCGGAGACTACGACGGGGTTATGGACCCTGTCCGCGCCGCTCGCCTGGCCAAAAGCGGAAAGCAGCCTGGCGACCCCGAAAAGGCCGCTCTGGCGTTGCTCGAACTCGTCAACGCTGACAACCCGCCGGTACGTCTCTTCCTGGGTGAGGACGCCCTCGGGCTCGTGCGGCAGAAGCTGGACACCATGCGCACGGAGTTGTCCGTTTGGGAGACGCTGTCGCGCTCAACTGACTTCTCAACGTAAGCCCGCTTGCGACTGCGGCGGCGGGACGAGAGCCTGATCCGACCTCTGGTCTTAACCCGTACAGGTAGGGCGGGAGCCGGAGTTTCTCTCCCGGCAAGGTAGCCCATAAACATGCCGGTCGAGATCACGACCCATTCGGTCTTGTCCTGCGACCGTAGCTGTTCCCGAACATCCAGCTGGGCGTCGAAGATGTCCTGCGGTCCACCGCGCCCGATGGCTTCGAAGTCGACGCCGAACTGCCACGGAAAATAGCGCGGAATACCGGCTATGAGCGCCGCCTTGGCGAGCTTCATCGGCGTATCGATGCCTGCGGCATAGCCGGCGCACCCGATCACCGTGTCATAGGCGGAAAACACCGCAGCCAACGCCTCAACTGAGCTCTTCACCAGATCCGGCCGGAAAGCGATGGCCGTAATGGTCAGCGTAGGTTGGAAAGCGGGCTTAGCCTTACGGCCAAGGAATGGCTGAAGACGGCTCGTCCTCTTCGGCGTCTTCACTGAACCTGCCTCGCTTCAGCATCTGGTCCAGCGCGGACTGCGCGAGGGGCTTGATCCTTTCAGGCCAGCCAGTAGCGATGAGTGCGTCAGCCGACACCATTCCCGTCGTTGCGTCACAAGCCTCATCCAAAGCGACGCTGACCTTGAGGATGAACGCAGCCTCATCCTGCGTCAGCGCGCCGTTCGGTCTGACGCCGTCGCCGCGATGCGGAACCCAGTCGTAGAAGGCTTCGAAGTATTCTCCGGCTCCGGTCTGGCGAACATTTTCGTCGCCTTCTGCCAGTCCGAGCAGTTCCTCCATGATCCGGTTTCGGATGCGCTGATCGATGATCCGGCTGGATGGGGGCGTTTCCATCCGGTCATTTGGCCTCGATGCTTCAACGTCCGCAACGGGTCGATTTCAGCGATAGGCGTCGGCGCTGAAAGCGGACGTGGGCCTGCAGGCCGGGGAGCGGTCGCGGTCGACGTCAGCTAGGGGTGGAAAGCGGACATTCGCTCTACAGACAACATAGGACCAGGCGACGCGGGCGAAGACCGGCGCTCACGCTCCCAAGTTAACGATAGAACTTATGCGCAACCGGGCTGGAGGGCGAGCCAGGCACGGGCGGCATCCACGGGGTCTTGGCCTTCACCTGCGACGATCTGGTCTGGCGCAATGCCATCTGGATAGGTTTGGCCGTCGCGGCCCATCATCATGGCCGTCGTCACCACCACATTGGTGCCGTCGGCCAGCGAATAACCCTCATTGGATGAAGCGACTCCATAGGTGCGGACGCCGAAGCTGCGGGTGAACTCCCGGCCAGCAAAGGCGACCGCAACGCCCTCGCCCGAACTGGCGGTCGCATCGTCCAGAAGAAGGGCGACGGGAGCGGCGGCAAGGGATGGGATCAAACGCCAGTTGTTGATCGTCATCATCGTCAAACCACGTCCCTGTTCGGCGAGTACGATCGCAGAGCCCTCCTTCAGTGCGGCATAGTCCTCGACCAGCCCCTCGGCGTCCTCGCTCCGGCCTTGAGGTCCGTCACCAAGCAGGCTGGAGAGCCCGAGAAGCATTGGCCAGACATTGCCGCCCGTATTGCCTCTCAGGTCCAGGACATAGCCGCAGGTGCGCGGACCGGCATCAGCAACAGCGCTGAACAGTCGCGAACCATAGGCGATGGCGCCATCACCGAAGCCGGAGACGGCGGTCACGGTGATCAGTTCCGCGTCGCGGTCGGGGTTGACGGCGACAGCTTGGGTTACGATCCCCTCGCGTTTCATGAAGGGCGAGCTCGAGCGAGGACGGGGCGACGTATGAGGAGTCAGGGGGCGGTCGCCATAACGTGCGCGCCAACCGGCCATTGCTTCAGGAGTGGGCTGGACGAAGGAATGACCGTCGCCCAATCCATTCGCCATGGCCTCCCAGGCTGGAAGCATGTCGATGTCGTCGCGAGCGCCTTGGGTGCGACTGCGCATGTCCTCAGCCAAGGCATCCCAATCAACCTGCCGGCTGCGATAGGCGACGGGACGGACGACAGCGATGGCGTCTTTGATGCGCGTCGCGGAGTCAAACGGGGCTGTGGGCTGCTGGGTCAGCGACACGGCGACGAGGAGAGGAAGGAGCATGGCGGACCCGACATCGATGATCAGTCTTGCTAGCCAGCCGTACATGTTCGCGGCCAGTTAAATCGCCGTCATGCGGAATTCGTGAGGGACCGCAATGGGTCGGCTTGAGACGTCGGCATTGCGCCTTAAAGCGTACTCACGCGCGGAACGTCGTGTTTACGGCACGTTCGTCATGACCGCTATGGCGCGTTGCGGACGCTGCGGAGTAGGGGAGGCAGGCGCCTTGCGCGTAAGCGGCCTTCGCGGAAGTTGGACTGCGCGTAGATGTCCGCCTTCCTCCTTGCGAGACTCCCTCAGCGCGAAGTGGACACCATATCGGCGACGTCCTGGCTGAACTGCAGGCGTGTGGCCGCGTCGCGGTAGAACATGTGGCCGCCTTCGTAGCAGCGATAGGTCATCGCGGCGCGCAAGGCCGGCGGGAGGATCTGTGCGGTCGCGGCGTCTCGCGCGCAGCTGGCCAGGGAATCGTAGCGCCCCGAGGCGACGAGCACTTTCAGGGTCGGCGACAGGGCGAGGGCGTCTTCGGTTGCGGGAAGGGGCGGGCCGATGCGGGGCGGGCCGCCGCCGCGGCGGATGGCTTCGCTGATGGCGGCCTGGACCACTTCGGGGCTGGCATCCTCAATGGTCGCATAGTTCCAGCGAGCGCCGACGCTGTCGGGGAAACGGTCGTGGGGGGCATAGCCGACCTGAACCTCGTCCAGCCCGACATAGGCGAGGTCTGTGCGGTAGTTCAGTGTGCGGCGCAGGTAGCGGCCGATCGCCGGGTTGAAGGCTTCGCGAGGGCTTTCGGTCAGTCGCATGTCGAAGATGTTCAGCGTCTTTCCCTGGTCCTGCAGCAGGCCGCGCAGATGCTGACGCGGTGTGAAGGTCAGGGTGGCGCGGTCGATCTGATCGGCGGGAACGCCGGTGAAGCGGGACAGATCGGAGATCACCGCATCGCGCTCGATGTCCGTCAGTTCGGCGCGGCGGGCCAGGGCGGGTTCATAGGTGGTGCGAGCCCAAGTCTCGGCGGCCGCGCGGGCGGCCTCGGCAGTGGTTCCCAATTCGGCGGGCAGTTTGCCGTGGAAGAGGGTGACGGGCGCCAGGTCGACGACGCGCAGAGCCGTGGCGGTCTCGGATGGGAGGCGGATGGTGTTGAGGCCGTCGCCGCCGGAGATCAGGATCAGACCCTTGATTGGCACGCCCTGGCGCAGCAGGCGATAGCCGACGCTCGCGGCGCGGCCGGCGCCCCAGCTTTCGCCGGCGAGGAAGACGGGGCGATCCTGAGCGTCGTGCAGCAGGAGCCAGGATCGGACGAACTCGGCGACCGAGGCCACGTCTCCGACCGTGCCGTAGAATTCGTCGGCCGCCTGCGTGCTCGTGGGGCGACTGAAGCCTGTCCCGATCGGATCGACGAAGACCAGATCGGCCCCCGTCAGCCAGGTTTCGGCATTGTCGACCAGATGGTCGCCTTCCCCGCGACGGGGACCGGCGACTTCGAAATGAAGGGTCGCGGAGTTGGCGCCGGGCCCGCCATTCCAGACGAAGATGAGCGGGCGTGGCGAACGGCTGGGCACACGATAGGCGATGTAGCCCATGTAGCCGAGAGCCTCAGTGGTCTCAACGTCGCGGATGGCGACCCGGCCGACTTCGGCGATGTGATCGAGGCGGCCGTTCGCCAGGCGTATGGTCTGATGCGTCTCGACCGGCGCGGGCGGCACGACATCGCGTTCTGAGCGGGCGGCGCTCATCTCGGCGGCGTTGACGGGGAGAGCGGTCACGGCGGCCAGGGTCAGACCGCAGAGAAGGCCGGCCGTTCGTCTGGTGATCTGTGCGCGATGGCTCATGTGTCGGCTTCCCCTGTTTGCGAACAGGTTACGCAGTCGCGTCCGCAAGCATTATGCAAACTCGACATCATGTTCCGGTGTCGAGGGCATGAACCTGCTATCTTGCGGCGCCAAGCGCATAGAGGCCATCGCGAAGAGCGAGCGAGCTTGCCGCAATATCTATGCGCGATCCGTCGGCTAGTGGGGCGTGTGGCGGCGAGCGCAATCTTGCTCTCCCGGCTGTTCTTCACCGTGAATAGGGCCAGATTTGCCGAGGAATGATGGCCTGAGCCTGCATGGCGGTCAGATGGGGCGGGCGCGTGTCCA
>Ga0157371_10005983_pt1 | contig 10146 bp, 9 predicted proteins | sample C45metaG_FD_113462 | JGI IMG/M metagenome (GOLD analysis project Ga0157371, IMG submission 113462) | Corn rhizosphere microbial communities from Kellogg Biological Station, Michigan, USA - C4-5 metaG | ecosystem: Host-associated > Plants > Roots > Rhizosphere > Soil | place: USA: Michigan...
AACTCCCGCGACATTGTGGCAACGGCGCTGGAACGTGCCTCCCTGCGGCCGGACCATGCCCGCCGGTACCCGGACCAGCTCAGCGGCGGCGAGCGCCAGCGTGTGGCCATCGCCAGGGCGCTGGCGGCCGAACCGGAGGTCCTGATCTGCGACGAGATCACCTCGGCCCTGGACGTTTCCGTGCAGTCGTCCCTGGTGGACCTGCTGCGGGGACTGCAGGCCGAAATGGGCTTGACGCTGTTGTTCATCACCCACAACATTGCCCTGGTGCGCAACATCGCCCAGCAGGTGGCGGTCCTGGAGCGGGGGCGGATTGTGGAGTTTGGTGACGTCGCGGACATTTTTGACAACCCGCAGCATGACTACACCCGTTCGCTGATGTCGGCCACGCCAAACTTCCAGCTGCCCAGCCAGGTTTACGCCGCGGAACCGAACGGCGTGGCGCTGTGAGCGGCGGGTTCGACGGCGGTGCGCCGGCACCGAGCCTCCATCCCGAAGCCCTGGCCGGCAAGGTTGCCCTGGTGACCGGCGGCGGCACAGGCATAGGCCGTGCCACGGCCCTGTCCATGGCGCGCTCGGGGGCAAGGCTGGTCCTCGCCGGCCGCCGGGCGGAACTGCTCCAGGAAACGGCCGAACTGGTCCGGGCGGCAGGCTCTGAAGCCATCACGGTTGCCGGGGACATCCGGGACGCTGACCATGTGGTGGAACTGGTGGACCGTGCGGTGTCGGAGTTCGGGCGCGTCGACGTGCTTGTCAACAACGCCGGCGGCCAGTTCCAGGCTCCGGCGGAAGACATCAGCCTCAACGGTTGGCGCGCCGTCCACCGGCTTTCCGTGGAGGCCGTCTGGAATCTTACCCGCGAGGTGGCCGTGCGCAGCATGATCCCCAACCGCTCCGGACTGCTGGTCTTCATGGCATTCTCTCCTCACCGCGGCATTCCGGGCATGGTGCATGCCACGGCGGCCCGCGCCGCCGTCGAAAACCTGGCCTCCGGGCTGGCCCTGGAGTGGAGCCGTTACGGCATCCGCTCCGTTGCCGTGGCACCGGGCAGCATCGAAAGCGAAGGCCTGGACCAGTACACGGAAGAAGCCCGGCGGGGGTGGGAGCAGGGAGTGCCGTTGGGCCGCCTGGGCCGCCCCGAGGACGTTTCCGGTGTCATTGCCTTCCTGGCCACGGACGCGGCCCGGTACATCACCGGAACCACCATTGACATTGACGGCGGAGCCAACGCTTGGGGCTCCGGCCGTCCCGTTCCCACGAAGGAGCCCTGATGACGAGCATCATTGACAACGCAGCCCCGGCCCGCACCGGAACGGACGGCAACCACCCGGCATCCGGCCTGGATGCGCTGTTTTCACCGAACGCCGTGGCCATTGTGGGTGCCAGTGACGACACCCGAAAATACGGCAACTGGATTGCCGTGCAGGCACTGAAGGGCACCCGCCCCGTCCACCTGGTCAACAGGACCCGCAGCACCGTGCTGGGGCTGCCCACTGTGCCCAGCGTGACCGCCGTCGGTAGTCCCGTGGAACTGGCCGTCATCGCGGTTCCCGCGGCAGGGTTTGAGGCCGCGGTGGACGATGCGCTCGCGGCCGGGGCCAAGGCAATTGTCGGCATTAGCGCCGGCCTGGGCGAAGCCGGAGGCGAGGGGCTGGAACTGGAGCGCCGGGTCGCCGCCAAGGTGCAGGCCGCCGGCGCACGCATGCTGGGCCCCAACTGCCTCGGCGTGCTGGACCACACCTCGGGGTTGACGCTGGCCTCCAACGAATTCCCGGTGGGCAACATTGGCGTCATTTCCCAAAGCGGAAACCTTGCCCTGGAGCTGTGCACCCTCTTGGTGGACCACGGCCTGGGCGTGTCGCGCTTTGCCAGCCTGGGCAACCAGGCCGACCTGGACGCCGCCGACCTGATCGAGGCCTATGCCGGACACGCCGGCACGGCCGCCATCGCCGTCTACTGCGAGGACTTCCGGGACGGCCGCCGCTTTGCCCGCGCCGCGGCCAAGGCAGCCGCCGCGGGGAAGCCGGTGGTCCTGCTGACTGTGGGCGCCACGGACGCCTCGGTGCGCAACGCCAAGTCCCACACTGGTGCCATGGTGTCCTCCGGCATCGTTGTGGATGCTGCCTGCCGGGCCGCGGGGATCGAACAGGTCGCCTCACCGGCCCAGATGGCCCACCTGCTGCAGGCCCTGGTGCGCAGCAGGGTGCCGGCCGGCTCCCGGACCGCGGTGTTCGCCGACGGCGGCGGACAGGCCTCGGTGGCCAGCGACAGTGCCGCGGCGCAGGGGCTGGACGTCATGGAATTTCCCGCGGAACTGCAGGCCGCCGTGGCTGCCGAACTGCCACCCACCGCCGCAGTCAGCAACCCGGTGGACGTGGCCGGCGGCGGTGAGCAGGACATCATGTGCTTCGCCCGGGTCCTGGACCGCCTTACGGCCAGTAACGCCGTGGATGCCACCTTGATGAGCGGCTACTTTGGCGGCTACGGCTCCTACGGGCCCGAGCTGGCCCAAAAGGAGATCGAGGCGGCCCACGCCATGGCCGCCTCGACGGCAGCACGCGGTGGCACCGTGGTGGTGCAGACCATGAACTGGGAGTCGGCCGCGGCGGACGCTTTGCGAGGCGGCGGCGTTCCCGTCTACCGCGGCATCGAGGAAGCCGCCTGGGCGCTGGGCCGGCTGGCCCGGCGCCATGCGGAGCCGGCCACCGGCGTGCCAGTGCTCCCCGCACCCGCCGAGCCCGTCACCGATGCCGGCTACTACCCTTCACGCCGGCTGCTGGCCGGCGCTGGAATCCCCTTCGTCGCGGCCGCCGAAGTGGCAACGCGGGACGAACTCCTGTCGGCGGCCCGCGGGCTGAACTACCCGCTGGTGCTCAAGGCGCTCGGCGATGAGCACAAGAGCGACCGCGGCGGCGTGGTGCTGGGCATCGCAGACGCGTCGGCCCTGGAAGCTGCCTGGGACGATGTTCAGGCCCGGCTGGCGCCGCCGTCGTGCTCGCTGGAGGAAATGGCCCAGCTGTCCGGAGCCGTGGAACTCCTTGTCGGGGTGCGCCGCGACCCCCGCTTTGGACCGATTGTGCTGGTGGGCCTGGGCGGCGTGTTTGCCGAAGTCCTCCGCGATGTGCGGTGTGCCCTGGGCCCTGTCACCCCTGAGGAGGCGCGCCGGCTGCTGCTTTCGCTGCGCGGCGCAGCCCTGCTGACCGGTGCACGCGGCAGGGCGCCTGTCGACCTCGATGCGGCGGCCGAGATTGTTGCCAGGCTGTCTGTGCTGGCCGCTGAACACCCCGAAATCAGTGAAATCGAATGCAACCCCGTTGCCGCACTGCCCGGGCGGGCCATTGCCCTGGACGCCCGAATCGTCCTCGACTAACGCCTTCCCCACTCAACCGTTTCCCCAAACCCCAAGAAAGCAGACCACCATGGACTTCCGGTTCACACCCCGCCAGATCGAACTCAAGCAGCGCGCCATCGCCTGGACCGAGGAAATGAAGCAGTACGAGCTTGACTGCGAAATGAACAACGGCCTTTCCGCCGAACAGCACGAAAAAGTCAAGCAGCTCATCAAGAACCACGGACTGGCCGCCATCAACATGCCCGCTGAATGGGGCGGCGCAGGGCTCAACACCCTGGAACATGCCATTGTCTCGGAAGAAGTGGGCAAGCTGACCGGCGCCCTGTGGGACACCATGTGGCGCCCCGCCAACGCCCTCAAGGCCTGCACCCCGGCCCAGCGCGAGGAATTCCTGATACCGGAGATCAATGGTGAACGGCGCGATGCTGTCGCCATCACGGAGCCGGAGGCAGGTTCGGATCCGCAGAACATCCAGACCACCGCGGTCAGGGACGGTGACTCCTACATCATCAATGGCGAGAAACTCTTCGTCACCGTGGGCGATGCCGCCGACTTCATCCTGCTGCTGGCCAGCGTGGACGGTGCGCCCACCATGTTCCTGGTCGACAAAGACCTCCCCGGTGTTTCGGTCAAGCGCACCCCGCGCTACACCCACACCTTTGTATACGAGCACCCAGAATTCCTCTTTGAGGATGTGCGGGTCGGTGCGGACAAGATCCTGGGCGAGATTGGCCAAGGCTACGAACTCACCCGTGACTGGTTTGTCGAGGAGCGGCTCATGATCGCCGCACGCACCATCGGTGCCGCCGAGCGCGCCACCCTGCTGGCCGCCGACTACGCAAAGGAGCGCGTGCAGTTCGGCAAGCCCATCCTGGACTTCCAGCTGATCCAGCGCATGCTGGCCCAAAACACTGTGGACATCATGACCAACCGCGTCCTGACCTACCAGGTGGCCTGGGAAGCGGATCAGGGCATGGACCGAAAGCTGCTCAACGCCAAGGCGGCTGTCATCAAGCTTGGTGCGTCCGAGGCGTCCAACCGCTGTGTGGACAATGCCCTGCAAATCTTTGGCGGCCGCGGCTACATGCGCGAAAACCCCGTGGAGCGGCTGTGGCGCGAACTGCGCGTGGACCGCATTTGGGAGGGCACCTCGGAGATCCAGACGGTCATCATTGGCAATGAGATCAGCAAGCGCGGCGCCGAGGGCCTGCTCGGGTACGCCGGGGCCGTCGCGCAGTGACCTCACCTGACCCCGCGCCGCTGGTTGGGTTGCAGGAGCACGGCACGTCCGTGGTCCTGCAGCTCAACCGCCCGGCCAAGCTGAACGCGCTGTCCACAGGGCTGGAACAGGCCCTGCTGGACGCCCTCCACACTCCCCAGGTCCAGGCTGCCCGCGCCATCGTCTTCACCGGGTCCGAGCGGGCCTTCTCCGCCGGCGCGGACACCTCCGAGCTGCCAGAGATGACCCCCGACAGGATTGCCGCCTACTACCGGGGCAGCGGTTCCGTGTACGACGTCGTGTCCCGGCTTCCGCAGCCCACCATCGCCGCCGTGTCGGGCTACTGCCTGGGCGCCGGCTTCGAGCTGGCCCTGGCCTGCGACATCCGGGTGGCTGCCGATACTGCCCAGTTTGGGCTGCCCGAGGTGGGGCTGGGCATCCTGCCCAGCTCCGGAGGGTTGACCCGGCTGGTCCGCGCCGTGGGGCCGGCGCTGGCCCGGGAGATCATCTTGTTCGGCGAACGGTTCCCTGCCTCGGAGGCCCACCGGCTCGGCCTGGTGCGCGAAGTGATTCCTCAGGCCCGGATGCTGGCCGTGGCCCTCGAGCGGGCGGCCTTCCTGGCCACGCAGCCGGCAATGGCGGTGGCCTGGACCAAGGCCGCCATCGACGCGGCGGCGGAATCCTCCGCGGCATCCTCGCTCCTGATTGAACAGTTGGCCTACGCGGCCTTGAACCGGACGGAAGGACAAAAACAATGACGTCCATCGAACGGGTCGGCGTCCTTGGTGCGGGCCTCATGGGCTCAGGAATTGCCGAGGTGTGCGCCCGCGCCGGCAGCGACGTCGTCGTGGTTGAAATGAACCCGGACGCCGCTGCTGCGGGCCTGGCGCGGATCACCGCGTCCCTGGAGCGGGCGGTGAACTCCGGAAAGCTTGACGCCGGGGACCGCGCAGCCGCGCTGGCCCGGATCCGCATGGGCACGGAATTTGAGGCCTTCGCCGACAGGCAGCTGGTCATTGAGGCCGTGCCCGAGGTACCCGGGCTCAAGGATGAGGCCTTCCGCCGGATTGACGCCGCTGTCAGGGACCCCGAAGCGATCCTTGCCTCCAACACCTCCTCCATCCCCATCAGCCGGATCGCCTCGGCCACATCCCGGCCGGAACATGTGCTGGGCATGCATTTCTTCAACCCGGTGCCCGTGCTCAAGCTCGTGGAGCTGGTGCCGTCGCTGCGCACATCGGCCCAGGCTGTTGAGCGCATCCGGGACTATGCCACGGCGGCCCTTGGCAAAAAGGTCATCACGGCACCCGACAGGGCCGGGTTTGTGGTCAACGCCCTGCTGGTGCCGTACATGCTCAGCGCCATCCGCATGCTGGAAGCCGGCTTTGCCACGGCTGAGGACATCGACACCGGAATGGTGGAGGGGTGCGCCCACCCCATGGGGCCGCTGCGCCTCACCGACCTGGTGGGGCTTGACACCACCTTGCACGTGGCCAATTCCTTGTATGCGGAGTTCAAGGAACCGCACCTGGCACCGCCGGCCCTGCTGATGCGCATGGTGGAAAGCGGGTTGCTGGGCCGCAAAAGCGGCCTCGGCTTTTACAACTATCCATGACGTCGAGACAGGAAGATGTGGCAATGGATGCAACGCGGCTGATGCAAAATGACTTCGACCCGCTGGGCCCGCGGCTGCGCAGCATTCGCGTGGCCTCCGGCCGAACTGCCAACTACATTGACGAGGGGCAGCCGGACTGGACTCCGTTGGTGTTCCTGGGCGGTGCCGGAACCACCGTGAGGGCCTTCGGGTTGCTGGAGTTTGCCCGCACGCTGCGCGAGGAACTGCGCGTGCGGGTGATATCGGTGGAACGCAACGGACTGGGCGGGACGGCATTTGACCCTGCCGTGGGATTTGGCGAATATGCCGACGACGTGTGGAGCGTGCTGGATTCCCTGGGCATCCGGGAGGCGTCCATCATTGCCATTTCCGGCGGCGGGCCTTATGCGGCGCGGCTGGCAGCGGCCCAACCGGGGCGGGTCCGCTCCCTGCACCTGGCCTGTGCCTTCTCCGATACGCTGGCCGGGACATCGCCGTCGTTCGACATCGGCGAAATCGCGGCTAACCCCGTGGCCTGGTGGACGTTTCCGCCGAACAGTTCCGTCCACCGGATTCCCGGCTTCGCCGATTCGGCAATCGAGGAGGCCCTGCGGGGATCCTTCGCCCGGGGCCGTGACACGCCTCCGGACGGCCTCCGGCAGGCTTTTGAACTCTCCCGCAACACGCCGCTGCCGGAGCTGTCCGCGGTGGTTGCGCCGTCATTCCTTTACTGGGGCACAGCTGACTCCCTGGTGCCGGCTGAGCACAGGCTCAGGTGGGGTTCGCAGCTGCGCAACGTGGTGCTTGAGCGAATCTACAGCGGTGAGGGGCATGACGTGCAGTACCGGCACTGGGACCAGATTTTGGCCGACGTGGCATTTCTGGGAGGGCGTGAAATTGTCTCGACAGGCGGTGAAACGTTGCTGGCCTCCCCGCAGCGTGCCGTGGAACTGCGTTCGGCCGGTGCCATTGACGGCATGGCCGCATGGGCTGCCGGGTAAATAAAGGGCGGAGAATACAGGGAAAGGTCCCCGGAGGCAGCAGCTTCCGGGGACCTTTCCTTGCCCCGTCGAAGTTCGAGATAACCACCCTCCGCCCCGTTGAAGTTCGAGATAACCACGTGGTTATCTCGAACTTCAACGGGCAGGGAACCATGGGAGGGGAAGGTGTGACAGGATTCGAACACTTTGATAGTATGACAGGACAAACTATCAAAGGAGCTTTGAATGCCGCTGATTCGCATCGATGTCAACGCAGGCCGCACTCCGGAAGAACTCCAGGCCATCAGCCGCGGTGTCCACGGGGCCGTCCTGGCCGAATACGGCATCCCGCCGCGCGATTACTTTCACATCCTGACCGAACACCCGGCCGGGCAGCTCGTGGCCCAGGATGCCGGGCTCGGGTTTGAGCGCAGCGGCGGCGTGGTCATGATCCAGATATTCACCCAGGAGGGGCGCTCGCAGGAGGCCAAGGCGGCACTTTTTGCAGCGATCGCCGAAGGCCTTGCCGCGGTGGGGGTGGCCGGGGAGGATGTGTTCATTGGGTATGTGGAGAACACTGCAGGCGACTGGTCCTTCGGCTTTGGCAGGGCCCAATATGTCACCGGCGAACTTGCCGTCCCCGCCCGCGCCGCCGCGTAGCTCCGCTCCGGCGGCCCCTGTGGCAGCGCCACCACAAATCTTAATGTTCTTATGTCAGAACAAACCTTTGACAGGACATGAATTTTCATGCAAAGTAGTACATGTGTCAGCCATCACTCGGCCGGCGCAGCGCAGGGAAACATTTCCGCACCCCCAGTTCTCAGGCGCGTTCTCCAGTGAAAGGTCCTTGATCCACCGTGAGCCACGATTTGCTGACCATCGGACGCATCAGCGTCGACATCTACCCCAATGACATTGGCGTGGACCTGGAAGACGTGACGTCCTTCGGAAAATACCTGGGCGGTTCCGCCACCAACGTAGCCGTGGCAGCAGCCCGGCACGGCCGCAAGGCGGCCGTAATCACCCGCACGGGGGATGACCCCTTTGGCCGCTACCTGCACCGGGAACTGAAGAAGTTCAAGGTGGACGACCAGTTTGTCCGCCCCGTTGCGCAACTGCCCACGCCCGTCACCTTCTGCGCCATCAAGCCGCCGGAGGACTTCCCGCTGTACTTCTACGGCCGGCTCCCCACCGCTCCCGACTGGCAGATTGCCGCCGACGAGCTGGACACTGCGGCCATCAAGGATGCCCGCATTTTCTGGTCCACCGTGACCGGGCTGTGCCAGGAGCCCAGCCGCGGAGCCCACCTGGCCGCCCACCTGGCCCGCCCCCGGGCTGAGCTGCGGGAAGGCCAGTTCACCATCCTTGACCTGGACTACCGGCCCATGTTCTGGGATTCCGAAGCGGATGCCCGCGAGCAGGTTGCCAAGATCCTCCCGCACGTCACCGTCGCCATCGGCAATGACAAGGAATGCGCCGTTGCCGTGGGGGAAGGCACGCCCGACGAACAAGCGGACCGCCTCCTGGCTGCCGGGGTCGAGATCGCCGTGGTCAAGCTGGGGCATGAGGGCGTCATGGCCAAGACGGCCACGGAGCGCGTGGTATCCGCCCCCGTTCCCGTGGAAACCGTCAACGGACTCGGCGCCGGCGATTCCTTCGGCGGCGCCTTTGTCCACGGCCTGCTGGCCGGCTGGCCGCTGGCCCAGGTGCTGGACTACGCCAACGCCTCCGGTGCCATTGTGGCCTCCCGGCTTTCCTGCGCCGACGCCATGCCGACGCCGGAGGAGGTCACCTCGCTGCTGTCCGAACGCGGCCGCCTGGTGCCTGAACAAACCGTGCCGGCCCCGGCTGCGCCGTCTGAGGCTGGGGTGCTGAAATGAGCGCCCCAACCACAGGCGCCGCCCCCGCCGGCACGGACGCCGATCCCCGCCGTTACGCCCACCTGACCGCGCTGCGCCTGGAGGATCCGGACGCGGTGGCCCGGGCTGCCAAGGCCCGGCGCCGGCATCCTGGCTTGAAAGCCGGCACGCAAAACTTCATTGTGGCCGCGGACCACCCGGCCCGCGGCGCCGTCTCCGTGGGGGCCGACCCCACCGCCATGGCGGACCGGAGGGACCTGCTGGACCGCCTGCAGCTTGCCCTGGCCAACCCGGCCGTGGACGGTGTCCTCGCCTCCCCTGACATCATGGACGACCTGCTGCTGTTGGGTGCCCTGGAGGGCAAGCTTGTCTTTGGCTCCATGAACCGCGGCGGACTGGCCGGGCTGGTCAACGAGCTGGATGACCGCTTCACCGGCCACACCGCCGCCGCCCTGTCGGCACTCGGCGCGGACGGCGGCAAGATGCTCACCCGCATCTGCCTGGGCGACCCGGACACCGTCAGCACCCTCGAGGCCACGGCGAAGGCCATCGACTCGCTGGCGGAACGCCGCCTGATCGCCATGGTGGAGCCGTTTCTATCCGTGCGCGAGAACGGAAAGGTCCGCAACGACCTTTCCACCGACGCCGTCATCAAGTCGGTGGCCATCGCCTCGGGCCTGGGCTCCACCAGCGCCTACACCTGGATGAAGCTGCCCGTGGTGGCCGACATGGAGCGCGTCATGGCTGCCACCACCATGCCCACTGTGTTGCTGGGCGGGGACCCGGACGCCGGACCCGATGAGGTCTTTGCCAGCTGGGGCGCAGCACTGGCCCTGCCCGGCGTGCAGGGCCTGACCGTGGGCCGCACCCTGCTCTACCCCCAGGACGGCGACGTGGCCGGGGCCGTGGCCACCGCCGCCTCGCTGCTGAACCGCACCGACGTGCACCGCACTGAGCCGAACCCCACCAGCTTGAACCGCACCGCTGAAGGACAGGAATAAGACATGTCAACTCGCACCATGACGGTGGCCCAGGCCGTCGTCGAATTTTTGGGCCGGCAGTACACCGTGGACACCGTGGGCGCGCAGGAGTACCGCGGGCGGCTGATCCCTGGCATGTTTGGCATCTTCGGGCACGGCAAC